>JADMIO010854435.1_pt1 | contig 43911 bp, 33 predicted proteins | sample 8958161 | NCBI WGS metagenome assembly JADMIO01 (sample SAMN16585339, study PRJNA669376) | soil metagenome | isolation source: Crop rotation soil | place: USA: Cullars Rotation, Alabama | collected 2011
CCGCCGAAGAGGCGGTGAAAACTATTCGCGCGGCGGGCGGCGAAGCGATCAGCCTGGTCGGCGACGTGACCGACCCGGCCTTCCCCGACTTGATCGTCAACGACGCGATTGTTCGGTTCGGCGGCCTCGACATCATCGTCAACAACGCCGGCTACACGTGGGACGCGGTGATTCACAAGATGAGCGACGAGCAGTGGGATGCCATACTGGCCGTCCACCTGACCGCGCCGTTCCGCATCATCCGCGCCGCCGCCCCCTACCTGCGCGATACCGCGAAACGTGAAAAGAGTGAACAGGGCGAAGCCCGCGCCCGCAAGATCATCAACGTCAGCTCGACTTCGGGCACGCGCGGCAACGCCGGCCAGGCGAACTATTCGTCGGGCAAAGCCGGCGTCATCGGCCTGACGAAAACGCTCGCCAAAGAATGGGGGCAGTTCAACATACAGGTGAACGCCGTCGCCTTCGGGCGCATCGACACGCGGCTGACGCAGGCGAAAGAGAAAGGCGAATCCATCCGCCGCGGCGACGCAGAGATTGCCATCGGCATACCGGGCGAGCGTCTTGAGCGCACCACGCCGATGATCCCTATGGGCCGCGCCGGCACGGCCCGCGAAGCGGCGGGCGCGATCTTCTTCTTCGCCTCGCCGTTCTCGGATTACGTGTCGGGCCAGGTGCTCGAAGTCGCCGGCGGACTATAAGAGCTTATGCCGACGGACTCACATTCGACCGACAAGCACTGGGACGCGTCGCGTTACGACGCGGGCTATTCGTTCGTCTGGAAGCACGGCGCGGGCGTGCTTGAACTGCTCGCGCCGCGTGCGGGTGAGCGCATACTCGACGTGGGCTGCGGCACCGGCCACCTTACGGCGCAGATTGCCGCGAGCGGCGCTCGGGTCGTCGGCATTGACCGTTCGGACGAGATGATCGCGACGGCGCGGCGCAACTACCCACAACTGCGATTCGAGGTGGCCGATGCGGAACGTTTTGAATTTGAGGAGCCGTTCGACGCGGTCTTTTCAAACGCGGCGATTCACTGGATGAAGGACCAGCGCGGCGTGGCGTCTTCGATCTGGCAAGCATTGAAACCTGGCGGGCGATTCGTCGCCGAGTTCGGAGGGCGCGGCAACGTCCGCCACATTGAAACCGCGCTGCGCCGCGCTCTGCAACAAGCCGGCTATGAGGTCAGTGATGAGCCTTACTATTACTTCCCAACCGTCGGCGAGTACGCGTCGCTGCTTGAGGGCACCGGCTTCACCGTGACGTTCGCGGCGTGGTTCGAGCGACCAACGCCGCTCGAAGGCGGCGAGGCCGGCTTGCGCGACTGGCTACAGGTCTTCACCGATCATTTTATGAAGCAGGTTTCGCCGGACCAACGACCGGCCATCATTGAGGCAGTCGAAGACGCGCTGCGACCGGCGCTCTTCCGCGACGGCACGTGGTACGCCGACTACTGCCGCCTGCGCATCAATGCGATTAAACGATGAGTGGCCGGGCAATCAGGATGCGGTTATAGCCGCCGCTCGGCGGCGCGTCATGCGCCGCTTCACCAATCTGTCTGTTGATCTGCCTTCGGGCGAGCCGGCTTTCTTACTATGAAAGACCGACCCGCGACAGCAGGGCCGCAAATCGCGGATCGGAGCGCAGGCTGTCGAACTCTGGCACGGACCTCAGGATGGTCATCCTGCCCTCGCGATCCTCGAATGCTCTTTCGAGCCAGATCAACGCCTCATCCGGCTCGCCAAGCCCTGCATAAACCATCGCCAGATGATACGGCGAGACGTAGCGTCGCTTGGCTTGCGCCTGCAATTCTTGTAATGTCTTCAGCGCTTCGACTCGGCGGCCCGCCACGGCATAGGTATAGCCAATTAATGATAATAGTTCCGCATTATCTCCTAACACCCCTCGCGCTGTTTCGAGTTCCGCGAGGGCTTGCTTATACAATCGCTTTTGGTTGTAAATCCTTCCCAAAAAGACGTGCGTCCCACTGTAATCGAGGTCCATTTCAAGCATCTTGCGACATTGCTCAATCGCCTCATCGTATTCGTGCGCAAAATAGAGTGTCCTCACCACCTGTACGTTGATTTGAAGGGAAAGCGGGGCAAGCTCCTGCGCCCGTTTGATCTCTGAGATGGCCTCCTCGTACCGCCTCATGGCTATCAGGTAGGTGGAATAATATTGATGAACGGTCGGGTAATTCGGGCTGAGTTCAATAGCGCGCTTGAATTCGCTTTCCGCCTCCGGCCAGTCCCAATCATACCAATACCTGACATTGGCCAGCGAAGCGTGAGCTTCAGCCATCATATTATCAATCTCCAGCGCGCGCATCGCCGTCATCTTTGCCTGCCGGGATGAATCGCGCGGGCGCATGTCCGATCTTGTCGCAAGCACGACGTAAGAGTCCGCCAGCCCGGCAAAGGCGAGCGCATAGTTCGGGTCTTTTTCAATCGCTTGTTGGAAGTAGTCAAGACTCTTTGCCAACCCATCCGCCGTCCTCTTGTCCTGAAAATAACGCCCTTTCAAATAGAGTTGATAGGCCTCGACGTTTTCTGTGTAATGCCTGGTTATACGGCTCTGCTCCTCGCCCGTCAACTTCAACAGCAAGGCTTCGGCCATCTGTCGGGATATAGAGTCTTCGACGGCGAAAATATCTGTGAAGTTCGCGTTGAATTGACCTGACCAGATATGCTTTCCGTCGCTGACGTTCAGAAGCTGTGCGGTCACGCGGATAGTGTTCCCCGACCGCTGCACGTAGCCATCCAGCAGCACATCGACGCCGAGTTCTCGACCGGCGGCCAGCGGGTCTTGCCCCGCTTTGTTGTAGACGACCACGGAGCTCGTCGGTCGGATGACCAGTTGATTCAACCCGCCCAGCCTGGTGATCAGCGCGTCACACATGCCCATCTCCAGAGGCTCGTCACGACTGTCGGCAGCCAGCGGCTTGAACGGGAGCACGGCGATTGAACGAACCCTGAGCCTCTGCTCTGCCCGCTCTGTCCACACGTAGTACGCCATCGCACTCAGTCCAACGAGCAGTGCGGTCAAGCCCACGACCGCCAGTCTGAAGCTCTGACTTCGCGGCAAGATGGCGAGAAACCTGGGAGGTGAAGCGGGCCTTTCGTCGTCCCGTGATTCCTTTTCCCCCGCTTCGCTTACGCCTTCGTCTTCGATAACCGCCTGATTATGGCCGCGCGTTTCCGAGAACACCTCAGTCGCCTCGGGATTCACCCGGGTCACGGCAGAAACGAATCTGTACCCTCGCCTCGGAAGGGTCTCGATGTACTGATGCTGAGACGTCCCTTCGCCCAACGCTTTCCTGAGCATAGAGATATTCACCGTCAGGTTCGCGTCTTCAACGAAGGTATCCGGCCAGACCGCTTTCATCAGCTCTTCTTTTCCGATGGCGTGGCCGTTGTTTTCGACGAGCACCAGCAGGGTGTCATAGACCTTTGGGGGGAGCGGCACCGGCTCGCCGTTGCGCAGCAGCAATCGCTCGCGCGCGTCTATGCGGAAAGCGCCGAAGTCGTAGAAGTGATTGCTTTGGCCGTCCATAACTGCTTTCGGATGTGTTCGGAAGTCTCTTTGGAAATCCTTTGGAAATTCTTTAGAGCCGCTTTAAGACTTCCTGGCCGCTTTCGGAATACCTTCTGTTGCGTGAGGAGGGATGCAGTTGATGCCCGCAGCGCCAATTCAGGCAGCGGGCTGATTTTAACCGAAATGGCTAGATCAGCGCAAAGGCGCTGGAAGTCACAGTGAAGGCCGCGGCGAGAATTGCCGGCCACCCAAGGACCCGGCGCGCGCCCTGCCTGAAATCATTTACCTCTGCCTTGTCCGAAAGGAGCTCACCTTGTCCAGATTAAAACGGATCGCCCTGCTCGCCTTGCTCGCCCTGTTCGGCGCGCTTGCCATCGTCACTCCGAATTCCAGCTTCGGGCAAGACCCGAACCGAAACGGCGCGACGAAGCTCAATTGCGACCAGCCGCCCTGTGATGCGGTGGCGCGAGGCCGCGCAGCCTTCAACGACCGCAACCTGAGACAGCTCGGCGGCAATGGGCGGGCGTGCGCCGACTGCCACATGCCATCGGGGAACTTCCAGCTCTCGCCAGCCGCCGCGCAGGCACGCTTCGACGCGCTACAGGCGGAACGTGAGCACAACCCCAATGCGGACGACCCGCTCTTCCGCCCGGTGGATGCCGACGACTTCCGCGTGAATGGAGATAACGCCAGCGATTTTTCGAACCTGACCGAAAACGGGCTTGTGCGCGTGACGATGCCCCTGCCCGCGAACGTTAAACTGATCAATCCGGCTACCGGTCAGCCCAGCGACGAGACCTCGGTCGATCTCTGGCGCGCAGTCATGCCGGTGCTCAATGTCGCCATCACCGGGCCGGATGATGTCCAGCCGACCTGGCCGCCGGGTGCGCCGCGCGTCGCCATCTTCGGCCAGGACCCCAATGGCCCAAACCGGCAGGGTGGCTACCAGCATGATGCGCGCTTCGGCACTCTCCAGGAACAGGCGCGCGGCGCTCTCTTCGCGCACGCCCAGGTGTCTGTCGAACCGCCGACGCGCATGCTCGACGACCTGGCGGCCTTCCAGCAGACGCTCTTTTCTTCACAGGGGGTCGAAGAGTTGGCCGGCGCGATCCGCTCGGGGGCGACGCCATTTCCTGACCCGGACCCGGAATTGAACGAACTTGAGCAGCAGGGCAAGACGGTCTTCAACCGCGCCTGCGCTCAATGCCATGGCGGCAGCCTGCATCCGAGCGGGTCAACGCCTGAGGCGACCATCGTGCGCCCGATTGTGCGCTACCACAATATCCAGACCGCTTGCCCGCGACCGGCCACGGATGGCTTCTCGCCCTGCTCGCAGCGGCTCGCGCGCAATGTCCGCACTTACCGCATCACGCTGGCCAACGGCAGCTTCCAGACGGTCACGACCTCAGACCCTGGCCGTTTGCTGCTCACCGGACAGCCGGCGGACCTCGGAGTGATGGATGTCACCCAGTTGCGCGGCATCAGCCACACCGCTCCTTACTTCCACAACAACTCGGCGGCAACGCTTGAAGAGGTGCTTGACCACTACAACGCCGTGTTCGCGCGCGCGGCGCGGCTGAATCCGCCGCCCAATTTACCGCCGTTTCTTTCGTCAAATGGCCTGGTCGTTGATCGCGGCTTCATAAGGGACGACGAGCGCGCCGCGTTGCTGGCCTACCTGCGCAAGCTGTAGCGAAGCCTTGCGAGCGTAGGGACCTGGCGGTCCTTTCCGACAGTAAGATCGAAGCGATACCGCCAGGTCTCTTGTCCTCGCGGCGTAATCAGGCGACGCCATCCACGAAGACGGCGAAGGAGCGTAGAGGAGATTATTTCGGGTTCTTCGTGGGTGTTCTTATCCGAGGAATTTATAGCCGACGCGGTGGACGGTAATGATGTACTTGGGGTCGGCGGGAATGGCTTCGACCTTCTGCCGCAGCTTGGCGATGTGGTTGTCCACCGTGCGCGTGAACGGGTAGTTGTCGTAGCCCCACACGTCGTCCAACAACTGGTCGCGCGTGATGGTCTCGCCGCGGTGCTGGATGAAGTACTTCAACAGCTCGAACTCGCGCGGCGACAGCTCAAGCCCCTCGCCGTTGCGGGTCGCCTCGTACCGCTTGAAGTTCAAGGCCACGTCGCCGAACGTGTAAGTCTCGACCTCGGCGACCTGGCGCGTCGCGCGGCGCAACTGTGCGCGGACGCGCGCGAGCAGTTCTTTAATGCTGAACGGCTTGGTGACGTAATCGTCCGCGCCCATCTCAAGGCCGATCACTTTATCAATCTCCTGGCCGCGCGCCGTCAGCATAATGACCGGCGTGTCCAAGCCCTGGTTGCGCAGCTCGCGGCAGACGTCGAGGCCGCTCATCTTCGGCAGCATGATGTCGAGCAGGATCACGTCAGGCCGCTCGCTGACGGCGCGGCTCAAGCCTTCGCGGCCATCGCGCGCCACGACCACGTCATAGCCTTCGTACTCGAAGTTGTCTTTCAGGCCGAGCACCATGTCGGGCTCGTCCTCAATGATTAGCACCTTCTGCAATCGGATACCCTCCGTCAAACTTCACAGGGCGGGCCGCCGTCTCGGCATCGCCCGCCGGGATCAATATCGTGAAGCGGCTGCCACGACCGGTCGCGCTCTCGACTTGAATCTTGCCTTTGTGCGCCTCGACGATGTGCTTGACGAGCGCGAGGCCGAGGCCGCTCCCCTTGGTGTCGTGCACGAGGCCGGTGCTGACGCGGTAGAACTTCTCGAATATCTTCTCCTGCTCCGAGCGCGGGATGCCGATGCCCGAGTCGGCCACTTCGATGGCGACAAAGCCGTCGCGGCGGCGCACGCGCACGCTGATCTTCTTCACGTCATCGGAGTACTTGACCGCGTTGTTCACCAGGTTGAGGACCGCCTGCGAGATGGCGTCGCGGTCAATCGAGGCAGGCGGCAGGTCCGAGGCGATGTCCGTCGTCAGCTCAAAGCCGTCGCTGGTGATCTGATACTCGTAACTCTTCAGCACCTCTTCGACGACTTCGGCCACGTCCGACTCGACGAACTGGTATTCCTTGCGGCCCGCTTCAATCTTCGAGAAGTCGAGGATGTTGTTGATGAGCTGCGTCAGCCGCCGGCTCTCGCTGTTGATGATGCGGTGGTACTCGTGCGCCTTCTCGGCGTTCTTGATGCGGCCCAGCTCAAGCGTTTCGGCGAACAGGCGGATCAGCGCGAGCGGCGTCTTCAGCTCGTGCGAGACGTTCGAGACGAAGGTGGATTTCGCTTCCGCCAGCTTCATCTCGCGCGAGGTGGCGCGCAAGGTGAGAATGATGCCAAGTATGAGGATCGAGAGCAGCAGCAGGGTCAGCAGCAGGTTCTTCGTGAAGTTGTCGCGCGCCAGTTGCTCGATGGTCGTGTTCTTGTAGCCGAGCGCCAGCTTCCACTGCGGGAAGGCGGGCGCGAAGCTCATCTTCACTTCGTAATCGCCCCGGCCCGTGCGGTTGGTGAAGACTTCGTCGCCGGTCTCGTCAAAGATGCCGAGCGCGAGCGCCGACTCTTTATCGTCAATGTCACAACTGCGCAGCAGGGCCGGCATCATCTGCGGCAGGTAGGTGTCGGCGATGTAGCTCGCCTTGACCGACATGCCGGAATAGGCGATGCAGTCTTTCGTCTCGCAGCAGAGCAGCGGGCGGAAGACGAACTCCTGAAACTTGCTGCCGTCCTTGTTCGGCGAATCCTTGCAGCACGAGGTCTGCCAGAACAGGTAATCGGACTTCGAGTCAGGCGGGCGCGAAGCGAAGGCGCGGTTGAACGCTTTAGAAGCGGCCAACGCCTCCGGCGTGTTCATGACAGCCGGCCAGTCCAGATACCGCAGCCCGGCGTCGGTGTAGAAGAGGCAGGAATACGTTTCGGTGTCCTGGCAGAGCGAGAAAGAGAAGAGCGTTTCGATCTCCGGGTGCTCCTGCTTGATGGCGGCAAAGCGGCGCTCGAGCGCCTGCGGGTTCTTCGGCGGAGTGTCCGCTATAGGAATGTCAGCGAGGTTCTTGCGCGCCAGGCCCTTGAGGTTCTCTTCGACCTTGCGCGAGAAGGTCTGCAAGGTCTGCCGCATGTTCTCCTGCACGGCGACCTTGGTCTTGTCTTCGAGGTCTACGAGTGAGCGGAACTGCACGACCGACAGCACCACCGTCGGCAGCAGCAGCGCGACGACCGCGATGGCGATCAGCCGCGTTTTCGATGACAGGTTGACTTTTGGCCACGTGCACATCACCGAGAGTATACACGGAAATCCGCGCGCCGCGTCGGCACGTTCTGTAAAAAATTGTCTCGGCGTTGCCTTCCCATCGAGCGGCGCGTTGGCTTATCATGCCGCCGGGAAACGTCCCTCAGGGGGGTAACGAATGGGACAAGCGGGAGTCGAAAACATCCAATCGCGGATGATGCAGCCGGGGGCCGAACGGGCCGGCGCGTATAAGCCGCTGCTGCCCGGTCAGACTGTCTGCACGATGAAGAACGAAAAGGGCGAACGCTGTCAGGCTCATATCAAACAGTGGCAGACCGCGCCGCCCGACGCGCTGAAGAAGGCAGCCGCCGGCAACACGCTACACCGTTGCCAGCGCTGCTACACCGTCTACGAAGGCCCGCCGCAGCAGTACCTTTACCCGATTGCCAAAAAGTAACGCGGGCCACAACAGCTCAGAAAAGGTGAAACGCATGACTGCTCACACAACCAGATGGACGCGGCGACTGGCGGCAAGCGGCCTCGTCGTGATGATGCTCGCATGGTGCGCCGCCGCCCGCACCGCCGACGACAAGAAAGGCCAGCCGATGATTAAGCACGAGTACGCAGAAGTGAACGGCGTCCGCCTGCATTACGCGACCGCCGGCAATGGCAAGAAGCTGATCCTGTTCCTGCACGGCTTTCCGGAATTCTGGTACGAGTGGAAGAACCAGTTGCTCGAATTCGGCAAGGATTACACGGCGGTCGCGCCCGACATGCGCGGCTACAATCTGTCATCGAAACCTGCCGAAGTGGACCAGTATCAGGTCAAGTACTTGATCGAAGACGTGCGCGCGCTTGCCGACAAGCTCGGCCACAAGAAGTTCATACTGGTCGCGCACGACTGGGGCGGCGCGATTGCGTGGGCGTTCGCCATCGCTCACCCCGACTACGTGGAGAAGCTGGTCATCATCAACGCGCCGCACCCCGGCGTCTTCGCGCGCGAGCTGAAAGAGAACCCGGCGCAGCAGAAGGCGTCGCAGTACATGCTGATGTTCCGCAGCCCGCAGGCCGAGGCGACGCTCTCGGCGAACAATTACGCCACGCTCGTGCAGGTCGTCTTAGGCGCGGGCTTGCAGAACGGCACCTTCACCGAAGAGGACAAGAAGGCGTACATCGAAGCGTGGTCGCAGCCGGGCGCGCTCACCGGCGGCTTGAATTACTACCGCGCCGCGCGCGTCGGCCCTCCGACCCCGACGGACAAAGAGGGGACGAGCATCGTCACGAACTTTCCTTCGTTCGACGTTAAAGTGCCGACGCTGGTGATCTGGGGCGAGAAGGACATGGCGCTGTTGACCGGCAACCTCGAAGGGCTGGACAAGTACGTGCCTCAGCTCACGATCAAGCGCATCCCCGACGGCACGCACTGGGTCATCCACGAGAAGCCCGCGCTGGTGAACGGCTATATCCGCGAGTTCATCAACGCGAAATAGCCAAGGAAGAGTGATGAGTGATGAGTGATGAGTGATGAGTAGGGAGAAGAGGTAAACGCCCGCTCTCCTCACTCATCACTTTCAACTCATCACTCATTACTCATCACTCTCTTTCATCTCTAAACGCGCAATACCTATGAGCGAGCAGCCGCCACCACCCGACCAGCCACACGACGAGCCGGAGACGCGCTCGTTGCCGGCGCACGCCGCGCCATTCGCAAGCGGGCGCGATTACCTGAATCAACTCCTCTCGGAGCGCAACCAGCACCCCGACCGCGCCGCCGACATTGACCGGCAGATCACGCAGACCTTCGAGCAGGGCGTGGCGATTCTGGCGATGGATATGTGCGGCTTCACGCAACTGACGATGGCGCACGGCATCATCCACTTCCTCGCCATGATCCGCCAGATGGACGAGGTCGCGCGGCCCGCCATCAGTGGCAACGGCGGGCGCGTCATCAAGCAGGAAGCCGACGACATCTTCGCCGTCTTCAGCGACCCGGCGCGGGCGCTCGAAGCCGCGCTCGACATCCTGCGCGGTTTCGCCGCCATCAACAAAGTGCTGCCGCCCGAACGCCACCTGCACGGCAGCATCGGCATAGGCTACGGCCCGACGCTGGTCATCGGCGACGAAGACCTGTTCGGCTCTGAGATGAACGTGGCGTGCAAGCTCGGCGAAGACATCGCCAAGACGGATGAGATATTGCTCACAGACGCCGCTTACGCCGCGCTGCCGGCGGGCCGCTACGTCTGCAAGCCCGTCCGCTTCGCGCTCGGCCACCTGGAAGTTCATTGCTACCGTTTCGAGGAGTCGCGGTTCGCGTGACCGGCGCGGCTCACGCGGCCAGCCCGACGCGCCACAGCAGGTCGTTGAAGCGCGGGTCGTCGCGCAGGCGATCAACGCGCTGGTCCACCTTCAACAGCGGCAGGCTGCCGTCGCGCATCTCAAAAGCCCTCTCCAGATAATCGAACGCGTCGTCCTCTTCGCCGAGCGCCGCGTGTATCAGCGCGATGTAGTAAGGCGGCACGTAGGCCGTGGCGCTGCGCGCTTTCAGCTCGTCGAGCGTCGCCCGCGCCTCGTCGCGCAAGCCCGCCATCGCGTAGACGCAGCCCAACTGGCCGGCGATCATCGGCGACTGGTCGAGCCGCCCCGCCTGCTCGAACGCCGCAATGGCGCGATCAAACTGCCGCATCATTCCATAGGCGTAGCCGGCGACCCAATGGCCGACCCACAACTGCGGCTCCAGCTCAATCAACATCTCGCCCTGCCGCGCCGACGCCGCGAAGTGACCGGCAAAGCCATACGCCGCCGCCAGAAACCAGTTGACGCCAATGGAGAGAGGGTCGAGCCGGCGGGCCGCCTCTAATTCCTTGATGGCTTCGTCCAGCCGCGCCAGCACGATCAGCAGCCAGCCGTACCAGTGATGCACAGGCGCGTAGCCGGGGTTCAGCGCGATGGCGCGCTGGTAGCCGCGCTCGGCCCCGGCCCAGTCCCAATCGATGTTCATCAACACGGTCGCCAGGTAGGTGTGCGCTTCGGGCAGCTCGTCGTCAATCTGCACGGCCTTGGCCGCCGCCTCGCGCACTTTCTGCAACGCTTCGAGCGGATTCAAATAAAGATCAGCGGCGATGAAGTAAGCTTCGGCCACGCCCGCGTAAGCGAGCGCGTAATCGGGGTCGAGTTCGAGCGCGCGGTTGAAGGCGTCAATCGCTTTGTGAAAATGATCGAGCGTGAAGCGGTTGGCGTAGTAGCGGCCCTTTAAGTAATGCTCGTGGGCTTCGGGGCTGGCGGTGTAGCGCTTGGCGAGCAGGGCGCGTTCGGCGCTCGTCAGTTGCAGCGCCAGCGCCGCCGCGACGCGCTCGGCGATGCGGTCTTCGACGGTGAAGAGGTCGGTGAACGGCTCGTCGAGCTTGTCGGCCCACAGCGCCCGCCCGTCTTCGACGCAAACGAGTTGCACGGTGACGCGCAGCCGCTGGCCCGCGCGCCGCACGCTGCCTTCGAGCACCGACGCGACGCCGAGCGCGCGGCCCGCCGCCATCACCTCTTCGACCGCGCCGGCGTACTTCAAGACGGCGCTGGTCGGGCGCACGACGATCTGGCGGACGTTGCTCAGACGAGTGATGAGCGCGTCGGCCAGGCCCACGCCGAGATACTCATCGCCCTCGCTATTGATCAGCAGCTTGAACGGCAGCACGGCGAGCGTTGGCGCGCCCGCGCCGCTCGATCCGTCAATGACCGGGCGCGGTCGCGCCGGCGCGGCGTCGCTTGCCGATGAAAGCGGCGCTTCGGCTTTTGTAATCTTCCTCACGTCGGCAACGAAGCGGTAGCCGCGGCGCGGGACGGTGACGATGTAATCGCGCGCCTCGGCGCTCTCGCCCAACAGCCGCCGCAGCACAGAGATGTTCTGCGTCAGGTTGCCTTCCTCGACAAAGCGGTCGGGCCATACGCGCTCGATCAACTCCTCCTTCTCGACCAGCTCGCCGCCGCGCTCGACCAGCACCAGCAGTATCTGAAAGACCTTCGCCGTGACCGGCACGATCACACCGTCGCGCAGCAGTCGCTGCTTCGCCACGTCGAGGCGAAACGGGCCGAACTCGTAAACATGCACGGCGCTTTCCGTCATTCCGGCTTTGAGAGTTTTTGAGAACTTTTGAGCATGCGCTTGAGGACTTCGCCGACCGCCCCGGCGCACAATAGCGCGCGAATCGGATTGATCGTTTCAATCCATACTAAACGTTTCGTGAAAGGAGCAACTCTCGTGATTAAGAAAACCACTATTGCAACCCTTATCGCCCTCGTGATGGCGGCGCTGCCGCTCGCAAGCCTGGCGCAGACGCGCGCCGAAAGCGCCGCGGCCAAGCCCGCCAAGCGCAAGCTGAACGACATCACCGGCACCTGGCTGTTCACGATTACCGTGGACGACGCGGCGGCGGCCAATCTGCCGGCGGCGGCCCGCCACTTCGTCAGAGAGTCGGCGACGACGCTCGCGCCGTTCGATGGCACAGAGACGTTCCACGACGACGGCACGTTCGCGGAGAACTCGATTACGGATTACCTCGCGCCGGTCGGCACGCCCGGGCGCGGCGAATGGACGAAGACCGCCGACCGCGAATTCGCCCTGACCTTCTACGGCGTGATCTTCGTCAGCTTCAGCGACCCGACCGTCCTCGGCACCTACAAGGTGCGCTCGAAGATCACGCTCGACCAGTCGGGCATGACGTTCAACGCGCCGGCGCTGATTGACATCTTCGACCCGGCGGGCAACCTCTCCGTCTCGATCCCCGCCACCGCGCAAGGCCGCCGCGCCGTCGTTGAGTTGCTACCCTGAAAGCCAGTGGTCAATGGTCAGTGGCCAGTTGCCGGCTGGCAGTTGTTCGCTCAACCAAGCTCCGTCAGGAGCGCAATGTTTATAGTTACGAGATCGGTTTAAATCTCAAGCTCCGTCAGGAGCGCAATGTAGACATCGCGCTCCTGACGGAGCGCGTCTCTTCCTTCTGCCATAACTATAAACATCGCGTCCCTACGGGACTCATAATCGGCCCCTGACCACTGGCCCCTGACCACTGACCACTATTCGATACCGACGCGGGCGGCGAGGTCGCGCAAGCGTTCGTCCTGCCGCAACGGGTCAAAGACCGGGCTGACGTTCAGGTAAGCGAGAAAGCCATAGCGTTCCGCGAAGGCGCGTTCGAGCCACATGAACGCCGCGTCCGCGTCATTCAAGCCGATCTGAATGACCGCGATCAAGTAGGACGGCACGTAGCGGCTCTTTGCCGAATCGACCAGCCGGGCGATGATCTCGCGGGCACGGTCGGGCTCGCCGCCGGCGGCGTACGCGTGGCCGAGCGCGGAGAGCGTCTCCAGATCACCGGGCGCAAGCTCCAGACACCTCTCGTACTCGCGCCGCGCCTCGGCGAACATCTCGCCCGCCTCGTAGACCTGCCCCAGCCGCCGGTGCGCCAGCACGAAATCGCGGTCAAGCTCAAGCGCCTTCCGCAACGTCTCGCGCGCCTCGTCGTAGCGGCGCGCGAGATACAGTATCCACCCGCGGGTCGCCAGAATCGGCAGCGACAGCGGGTCGAGCTGTTCGGCGCGGCGGATTTCGGCGACGGCTTCGTCCATACGCCGCATCGCCGCCAGAAAGACCGCGTACCATTGATGCGCGACCGCGTAGCCGGGGCAGAGATCGAGTGCGCGCTTGAACTCGCGGTCGGCCTTCGCAAAGTCCCACTCGTAGCCGAACGTCACGAAGGCCATCGAGGCATGCGCTTCGGGCAATCGCTCGTCTAACTGTAAGGCGCGGGCCGCCGCCGCCTGCGCTTTCGGAAACGCCTCGTCGGGGGCCGACGCGCTGTAGCTCGCCAGGATGTTGTAGGAATCAGCCAGGCCCGCGTAAGCCAGCGCGTAGCCCGGGTCAGCCGCTATCGCTTGCGTGAAATAGTCAATGCCGCGCCGCAGGCTGTCGGGCGTGCGCTTGTTCCAGTAGAAGCGGCCTTTGAGATAAAGCTGATAGGCTTCGGTGTTGCCGGTGTGGCGCTTGGCGAGCTTCTGCTTCTGCGCGGTGTTCAGCTTCAGGCGCAGCTTCTCGGAGATGACGCTCGAGATGTCACTCTCGATGGCGAAGACATCGGCCATCGGGCGGTTGTAGGTTTCGCCCCAGACGTGCGAGCCGTCGCTGGTGTCGACCAGCTCGACTTTGATAATCAACTGGTCGCCGCGGTGAAGCATCCGCCCGACCATCACTGCCCGCACGCCGAGCTCGATGCCGGTATGGATGGGGTCAACGGCGCGGCCCTTGAAACGGAAGACCGTCGAGCGCGCCATCACGCGCAGGCGTGGCAACTGCGACAGGTTGTTGATGATGGACTCGGTGATGCCATCGGCGAGGTAATCGGTTTCCGCATCAAGGCTCTGGTTGGCAAGCGGCAGGATGGCCAGCGAGTCAATGGCGCGGCGCGTTCGCGTGCGGCGCGCGGCAGTGTGCGTGAAGCCCTGCGTCATCAAGCCTGAAGTCGAGAGCGCGCCCGAATCGAGGTCGCGCTTCAGGTTACGCAGATCAATCGCCAGCTCGCGCGCCGACTGGTAACGGCGGTCGCGGTCTTTCTCCATGCACTTGCGGACGATGCGCTCAAGCTCCGCGGGGGCGTTCGGGTTGAGGCGCGACACGGCGGCGGGTTCGCTGTGCAGTATGTGGTCGATGACCTCCGTGGCGCTCGTCCCCGTGAATGGCAGGCGCGCGGCCAACACTTCGTACAACACGACGCCCAGGCTGAAGAGGTCCGTGCGCCCATCGAGCGGGCGGCCCAGCGCCTGTTCGGGCGACATATAGGTGACCGTGCCGAGCACGATGCCGGCGGCGGTCTGCTGGCCGAGCGGCGTCGTGTAATCGCTGCTGTCGGCATGCCGCGTGGGTGCCTGGTTGAGCTTCGCCAGCCCGAAGTCGAGCATCTTCACAAGCCCGCGCGGCGTCCAGATCAGGTTGGCGCTTTTGACGTCGCGGTGGATGATGCCCAGGTTGTGCGCCTCGTCGAGCGCGTCGGCGACCTGTTCGCCGATCTCGACCGCCTCGCGCGGCGCGATGGGTCCGCCCTCGACGCGCGCCGACAGCAGTTCGCCTTCGACGTATTCCATCACCAGGAACATCGTGCCGTCCTGCTCGCCGATGTCGTAGATGGCGGCGATGTAAGGCGAGCGCAAGGCCGACGCGGCGCGCGCCTCTTTCAGAAAGCGGGCGCGGCGGTCGGCGTCATACTGATAGGAGGCGGGCAGGAATTTGAGCGCGACGCGGCGGCCCAGCCGCAGGTCTTCGGCGAGGTAGACCTCGCCCATGCCGCCCGCGCCGAGCTTCTTTTCGATGCGGTAATGCGAAATCATTTCGGCCATTGCTGACATCATTCTGGCACTACGCGGCGGGCGCGGCCCGTGGTTTTCCGGTCAATCTTCGCTGGTCGTCTTCTCGCGCGCGGCGCGGCGCGGCTCGTCCGGCTTCTCTTCGCTGTGGTGCGTCGGCAGGTGAACGTGCGTGATCGCCTTGTGCAGAATCTCGCGCCCCTTCTCGATCATCTCTTTCTCTTCCGGGGTCTCGACGAAGAACTTCTTCTCCTCCTCGATCACCTGGCGCTCGAAGCGTCTGATGATGTAGACCGTGGCGATGACGATCAGCGCGATCAGCAGGATGATCTGTATGCGGTGGAGGTCGCCGATCAAGGTCTGGACGCCGGTGGCGAAGGTGAAGCCGAGCCCCGCAAGCAGCCCGACCCAGACGGCGCAACTCGCCAGCGTCAGCGCCGCGAACTTCAAGTAGCCGAACTGCGCCAGCCCCCAGAAGATGGCGCTGGCCGTGCGCAACCCGTAAACATACTTGACGATGAAGACCGACAGCACGCCGAAGCGGCTCATCAGTTTTTCGATGCGCGCGCGGGCCTTGAGGAAGACCTTGAGCTTGCGGGCGCGGTTGCGGAAGCGCGCGCCGATCAGGTAACTGAGCGAGTCGCCGACGAAGCCGCCCGCCGTGCCCACGAGCAGCGCTTCGCCGAACGTGAACAGGCCGGCGCGCGCCAACACGCCGGCCAATAATAACGTCAGGTCGCCCTCGATCATCGTGCCGAAGAAGACCGCCCACAACCCATACTCTCTGAGCAGTTCGTACATGCCTCGCCCGTGGGGCCTGTGGATTGTAGCCTAACGGGCCGAAAATTGACATCCCATTCGCGCCTTTGTTATTCTCGGAAGGTTGATTCATTGCGCAGTTTGCGGCTCAACCACAGTCTAAGGGTGTCACGCCGGACGTCATCTCGCAGGCATCACTTCTGAGCGGGCATCCCCATAGCGAACCGGGCACCTGTTTTATGACAACACTTCCCACCAACGACGAACCTGTCTTCATCGGCCTTGACCTCGGCGGCACGACGCTGAAAGCCGCGCTGGTTTCGACAACCGGAGAGATGCTTTACGAGACGCGCTACGACACCGAGCAGGAGCGCGGCGACCACCTGTTCGCGCAGATTGTCGAAGCGGCGCTGGCGCTGCGCGATCACCCGCAGGCCAGCGGGCGCGTGGCCGCCGTCGGCATAGGCGTCCCCGGCCTGGTCAACCGTCAGACCAACCGCATCGAAGTGCTCACCAACCTGCCGGAGCTGTCCAACATCGACATCATCGGCGAATTGTCGGCGGCGGTGGGGCTCCCCGTAGCGATGGACAACGACGCCAACGCGGCGGCTTATGCCGAGTTGCAAGTCGGCGCGGCGCGCGGTCGCCGTGACGTGTTCTTCGTGACCCTTGGGACGGGCATCGGTTCGGGCCTGATCATCAACGGCCAGATTTATCGCGGCGCTGCCGGGTTTGCCGGCGAGTTCGGCCACATGACGATTGACCCGGAAGGCATCGAATGCGGCTGCGGCAACGTCGGCTGCCTGGAGACTATCGCCTCGGGGCCGAACATCGTGCGCCGAACGCGCGAGCGGTTGTACCGCGACCGCACCTCTTCGCTCTCGCGCCTGGCCATCCCGCGCGACCGCGAGTTCACCGCCGAAGACATCGCCCGCGCCGCGCGCGAAGGCGACGAGATGGCGCAGGTGATGATGGAGCGCACGGGCATGTTCCTGGGCATCGCGCTGGCGGCGGTCATCAACCTGCTGAACATCGAGATGGTCGTGATGGGCGGCGGCGTGATGGAGGCCGGCGATTTGATCTTGAAGCCGACCATCAAAGAGACGCGGCGGCGTGCCTTCCCGCCATCGTTCAATAGCTGCGAGATCGTCATCGCCAAGGCCGGCCCTTCCGCCGGCATGATCGGCGCGGCGCTGCTCGCCCGCGACCAAGCCAAGTAAAACGCCTCGCTGATTTCAAAATGTCAAAGACACGAGAGCTTCACCTCTCGTGTCTTTTGCTTTTCCCGGCTTCTAGTTTCTCTGTGGGAGTTCGTGTACACTAGAAGATTCTTTTTGGAAGTCAGAATTTTGTCATGGCAGATCACTCGAAGATAAGAAACTTTTCCATCATCGCGCACATTGACCACGGCAAGAGCACGCTCGCCGACCGCTTGCTCGAAGTGACCGGCGCGCTCTCGGAACGCGAGATGAGCGAACAAGTCCTCGACGCGATGGACCTTGAGCGCGAGCGCGGCATCACCATCAAGGCCCACGCCGTGCGCCTGAATTACAAAGCCAAGGACGGCGAGGCGTACTTGCTCAACCTGATCGACACGCCCGGCCACGTCGACTTTTCTTACGAAGTCTCGCGCTCGCTTTCGGCCTGCGAAGGCGCGCTGCTGGTGGTTGACGCCTCGCAGGGCGTCGAGGCGCAGACGCTGGCGAACACCTACCTCGCGCTCGACCACAACCTGCAACTGATCCCGGTCATCAACAAAATCGACCTGCCCGGCGCGGAACCCGAACGCGTGATGGAGGAGATCGAGCAGAGCATCGGTCTTGAAACCGACAACGCTCTCTTGATTTCGGCCAAGCAGGGCATCGGCATTGAAGACGTGTTGGAATCCATCGTCCGCCTGGTGCCGCCGCCGGCTGGCGATCCCGCCGCGCCGCTCAAGGCGCTGATCTTCGATTCGTGGTTCGACAGTTACCGCGGCGTCGTCGTCTTGATGCGCGTGATTGACGGCGCGATTCGCACAGGCATGCGCGTGCGCTTGATGAACACCGACAAAGAGTATCAGGTGGACGCGCTCGGCGTGCTGACGCCGAAGCCGCGCGAGATTGACGAGCTGGGCACGGGCGAAGTCGGATTCTTCACCGCCTCGATCAAGACGGTTGCCGACGTAGAAATCGGCGACACCGTGACCGAAGCCGCGCGCCCGACGGTGACGCCCTTTCCCGGCTTCAAGCGCATCAAGCCGATGGTCTTCGCCGGCCTCTACCCGGTCGAGTCGAACCGTTACGAAGAGCTGCGCGACGCGCTCGACAAGCTGCGGCTGAACGATTCGTCGTTCTTCTACGAGCCGGAATCCTCGGCGGCGCTCGGCTTCGGCTTCCGCTGCGGCTTCCTCGGCCTCTTGCATATGGAGATCGTGCAGGAGCGGCTCGAACGCGAATTCGATTTAGAGTTAATCACGACCGCGCCGAACGTGCGCTACCGCGTGACGACGACCGCCGGCGAGACGTTCGAGATTGACAGCCCGTCGCGGCTGCCCGACCCCGGCAAGATCGAAAAGATCGAAGAGCCGATCATCCGCGCGATGATCATGACCAACGACGAGTTCGTCGGCCCGCTGTTCGCACTGCTCGAAGAGAAGCGCGGCACACAACTCGGCTTCGAGTACCTGACGCAGAAGCGCGTGCTGCTCACCTACGAGCTGCCGTTGTCAGAGATCATGCTCGATTTCTACGACCGCCTGAAGTCGTCGTCGCGCGGCTACGCGTCGTTCGATTACGAGCTGACCGGCTACCGCGAAGGCGAGCTGGTGAAGCTCGACATCATGGTGGCGGGCGAGCAGGTGGACGCGCTGTCGAGCATCGTACACCGCGATCACGCTTACCAGCGGGGCCGCGCCCTGGTTGAGAAGATGCGCCAGTTGATCCCGCGCCAGATGTTTGAAGTCGCCATACAAGCGGCCATCGGCAGCAAGATCATCGCCCGCGAGAGCGTCAAGGCGATGGGCAAGAACGTGCTCGCCAAGTGCTACGGCGGCGACATCACCCGCAAGCGCAAGCTGCTCGAAAAGCAGAAGGAAGGCAAGAAGCGCATGAAGCGCGTCGGCAAAGTCGAGATTCCGCAGGAAGCCTTCCTCGCGGTGCTGAAGGTCAATGAGTAATGAGTGATGAGTGATGAGTGATGAGTAAGTGACATCGCGTCAAGAACGGGCCATCTCCTCAACTTGCTTTTGACTCATCACTCATTACTCATCACTCATCACTTCTTTTATGCATCTCAAATCGGAAAACTTCTCGGCGAACGCCGACGCGGCGGTTGCCGATGGCGAGTTGCAGAAGCGGCTGCGCGTGCTCAATACGTTCACGCTGCGGCGCGCGGCGGCGTTCGCCGAGTTGCCCGAAGGCGAAGCGTTGCGCGACCGCGCGCGCCAGATCAAAGCGCACACGATCAACCACCTCGGCCATTACCTCGTTCAGCTCGAAGAGAACGTCAAGCGGTTGGGCGGCCACGTCCACTGGGCGCGCTCAGGTCAGGAAGCCTGTGCGATCATCCTCGACATCGCTCGCCGCCATTCTGTGCGCCGCGTCGTCAAGAGCAAATCCATGGCGACCGAAGAGATTCACCTGAACGCGGCGCTCGAAGCCGCTGGCATCGAAGCGGTCGAGACGGACCTCGGCGAATACATCGTGCAGCTCGCCGGCGAGCCGCCTTCACACATTCTCGCGCCGGCCATTCACAAATCGAAGGCCGACATCGCCGCGCTGTTCGATGCCAAGCTCAACGCGGCGAACCTCCACGAAGCCGAAGAGATTGCCGCCGTCGCCCGTAAGAAGTTACGCGAGCGCTTCCAGCAGGCTGAGATGGGCGTGACGGGCGCGAACTTCGCCGTCGCCGAAACCGGCACCATCGTGTTGCTCGAAAACGAAGGCAACATCCGCTTGAGCACTAGCCTGCCGCGCGTGCATGTCGCCGTCGTCGGCATCGAAAAGCTGATCCCGCGCCTTGCGGACCTCGGCGTCTTTCTGCGCGTCCTGGCGCGCAGCGCGACCGGGCAGACGATGTCGAGTTATGTATCATTCATTACCGGCGCGCGGCGAGCGGGCGAAGCCGACGGCGCGGACGAGTTTCATCTGGTGCTGCTCGACAATGGCCGCACGCGCATACTCGCGGACGAGGCGAAGCGCGAATCGCTTTACTGTTTGCGCTGCGGCGCGTGCCTGAACGTCTGCCCGGTTTATCAGAAGATCGGCGGCCACGCGTACGGCTCGGTCTATCCGGGGCCGATTGGCTCGATCATCACGCCGCCGCTGGCCGGGCTTGAGAAGACTAAAGACCTGCCGTTCGCGTCGTCACTGTGCGGCGCGTGCCGCGAGGTTTGTCCCGTGCGCATCAACATCCCGCACGTGCTGTTGAGCCTGCGCGGTGATTGGAGCGAGGGCAAGCGCGAGCCCGGCGAGCCGCGTTCGCGCCCGTCGCTCGTCGAACGAATGGCGATCAAAGCGTGGGCGTTTGCGATGAAGCACCCGCGGCTTTACAACTGGTCGTTTCGTCTGCCGGCAAAGCTGCAAGGGCCGCTGTTGAAAGATGGCCGCTTTGAACGTCTGCCGCTGGCGGCGAGCAACTGGACGCGCAACCGCGATTTCCCCGCCATCGCGCCGAAGCCGTTCCGCGCGATGTGGCGCGAGATGAACAAACGATGACGGCGCGAGACGAGATTCTGGCAAAGATCAAGAACGCGCTCGATGGCGGCGACGCGGCACCCTTGCCGACTGCGGCGGCGCTGTTGCCGCAACAGGTCACGCGCGATTGCGAAGCGCAGCGCGACGCGTTGATCGCGGGATTCGAGGCGATGCTCACGCGCGCCGGCGGCTACTTCACCATCGCCACGGATGCGCAGACGCTTGTTGAACACGTCGCCGAAATCGCGGCTCACGCGAAAGCAAAGAAAGCGGTCGGCTGGCAGTCGCCTTTGCTTGAGCAATCAAATGTCGCGGCGCGACTGGCTGCGATGAACGTTGAATTCATCACGGACGCGGCAGGCGCGGACACAGCCGCTTTCATTCGCGGAGCCGCCGAAGCAGCGCTCGGCATCACCGCCGTGGATTACGCGCTCGCCGAAAGCGGCACGCTCTGCCTGCTTGCGGGCAAAGGCCAGCCGCGCACGGCGTCGCTACTGCCGCCTGTACACGTCGCCATCCTGCGGCCTGAACAAATCCTTCGCGGCCTCGATGACCTGTTTGCGCTGCTGCCCGCCGGTGATAACTTGAGCAGCGCCGTCACGCTGATCACCGGGCCCAGCCGCACGGCAGACATCGAGCTCACGCTGGTCGTCGGCGTTCACGGGCCGCAACAGCTTCACGTCATCCTTTTCGAATAAAGCTGACCGGCTATCTCATAGCTCCGTTAGGAGCGCGATGTCTACATTGCGCCCCTATGGGGCGCGCGTCTCTTCTTTCATCGCTATCTATAAACAGGGCGTCCCTACGGGACTTTTATACCTGGGCGGCTTTGCTCGCCTCTTGCTTACGCACACAAAACGCTGATCACAACTTGCCTCGCGCCGCGCTCGTGGTGTAGGAACTTTGTTGTCGCATCGACGCTGACTTTGCACTGGAGAGCTTATGACCGAAGTCGAACGTTTGCTCGATCAATTGCAGCGCGCTTATGAAGGCGAAGCGTGGCACGGCCCGTCGCTCAAGCAAATCCTCGCCGACGTGACGGCGGCCCGTGCCGCGCGGCATCCGCTCGCGTCGGCGCACACGATCTGGGAGCTGGTGCTGCACATCTCTGCGTGGGAGAGCGCCGTCGCCAGCCGCCTCGCGGGCCGTTACGTCGCCGAACCCGACGAAGGCGATTGGCCCGCCGTCACCGACACGAGCGACGCGGCCTGGCAGGCGACGCTTCAAACACTGGACGCGACACACCACAAGCTGCGCGACGCGATCAGAAACTTTGACCCTGAGCGCCTGCACCGGCGGCTGGCCGAGGGCAAAGAGAGCGCCAGCTACGCCATCAACGGCGTCATTCAACACACGCTTTATCACGCCGGCCAGATCGTCCTGTTGAAGAAGGCTTGAGGCGCGACGGCGAAAGGAACCTGTGAATGTCATTGATGCTTGATGAAATCAGCGAGCAACCGGCGGCGCTCCAGCGCACCATCGAACAGGAGCGCGACAAAGTAGCCCGGCTCGGCGCGCACCTGCGCGCGCGCGGCGTTGACCTGATCGTGATGGTGGCGCGCGGCAGCTCGGACAACGCGGCGCTGTTGGGGCGTTACCTGCTGGAGTTGACGACCGGCATCCCGGTTTCGCTGGCCGCGCCGTCCGTCTACACGCTCTATGGCGCGAAGCTCAGATTGAGCCGCGCGCTCGTGATCGGCGTGTCGCAGTCGGGCGAAGGCGAAGACATCAACCGCGTGCTCGACGTGGCGCGCGCGAGCGGCGCGTACACGGTCGGCATCACCAACGAGCCTTCGTCTTCGATGGTCGGGCTGGTGGACGAGACGCTGTTGATGCACGGCGGGCGCGAGCGGTCGGTGGCGGCGACCAAGACCTTCACCGGCCAGATGATGCTCTTTTACATGCTGGCGGCGGCGCTCGCCGACGCGGGCAGCGATTTACGCTACGAAGCGATTCCTGGCTACGTCGCCGGCGCGCTCGAGCAGCGCGAGGTGATCCGCCAGATGGTCGAGCGTTACGTCTTTATGGAGAACTGCGTCGTCGTCGGGCGCGGGCTGCTCTACGCCAACGCTTACGAGCTGGCGCTGAAGCTGATGGAGACGTGTTACGTCGTCGCCGAGCGTTTTTCGTCGGCGGACTTTTTTCACGGGCCGCTGGCGATAGTCGAGCGGCACTTCCCGATCATCCTGTTCTCGCAGCCGGGCGCAACAAGGCGCGGCGTCAAGGAGCTGATCGAGCGGCTCGGCGAATTGCGCGCCGACGTGCTGACGATCACCGACGACCGCGAGCTTGCGGCCCGGAGCACGCGCAGCATTGCCATGGCGACCGAGATTGACGAATTGCTCGCGCCGATCCCTTACATGGTGCCGGCGCAATTATTCGCCGCCCTGCTCGCCGACGCCAAAGGCTTGAACCCCGACATGCCGCGCTCGCTGTCGAAAGTGACGCGGACGCTTTGACGCGGGCATTCTTTGCCGCAAGCGCGCGGCTCAGGTAGGATGAAACGTCGAGGTGAAGCGATGAGCAAAGAGAATGCGGAGCCGCTGGCGAGACTGCTCGGTCTGCTGTTCAAGGCGCACCCCTGGCACGGCGTCTCCATCGGCGACGACGCGCCCGAAGTCGTCGCCGCCTACATAGAGATCGTGCCGACCGACACGGTCAAGTACGAGATGGACAAGGCGACCGGCATCCTGGCGATTGACCGCCCGCAGCGTTTCTCGAACGTCTGCCCGGCACCTTACGGGTTGGTGCCACAGACCTACTGCGGCGAGCGCGTCGCCGACCTGTTCAGCAAGCGGTCGGGCCGCCTGGGCATCCGGGGCGACGGCGACCCGCTCGACATCTGCGTGCTCACCGAGAAAGACATCTCGCACAGCGACATCCTGTTGCGCGCGGTGCCCATCGGCGGCCTCAGCATGATTGATGGCGACGAGGCCGACGACAAGATCGTTGCCGTGATGAAAGACGACGTCGCCTACGGCGGCTGGCAGGATATCCAAGACTGCCCGCGCGCCGTCATTGACCGCTTGCAGCATTACTTCCTCACCTACAAGAACGCGCCCGGCGCGCTCAAGAGCAAGACCGAGATCACGCAAGTCTACGGGCGCGAAGAGGCGCTCTCGGTCATCCGCGCCAGCCACGAAGATTACCTGCGGCGCTTTCCCGACATCGAAGGCCGCCTGCTTGCGGCCCTGCGCGGGTGAAGTCAAGGGGAGAAGAACGACCTCATGGAAACGATGATCGTGACAGGCGGCGCGGGATTCATCGGCGCGAACTTTGTCCGCCACGCGCTCTCGAACACCGACGCGCGCGTCGTCGTCGTCGATAAGCTCACCTATGCCGGCAACCTCGTGACGATTGCCGAGCTGATGAATGACCCGCGCTTCGCCTTCGTCAAAGCCGACATCGCCGACCGCGAGGCGATGGCCCTGGTCTTTCGTGAACACCGCCCGGCGGCGGTGGTGAACTTCGCGGCGGAAACGCATGTTGACCGTTCGATAGACGACCCCGGTCCATTCGTCGAGACGAACATCGTCGGCGCATACGTGCTGCTCGAAACCGCGCGGCGTTACGTGGCCGGCTTGAACGAAGCGGAGCGCGCCGCCTTTCGCTTCCTGCACGTTTCGACCGACGAAGTTTACGGCACGCTCGGCGCGACGGGGCTGTTTTCCGAAGAGACGCCATACGCGCCGAACTCGCCTTACGCGGCGTCGAAAGCCGGGGCGGATCACCTGGTGCGCGCTTATCACGAAACCTATGGGCTGCCGGCGATCATCACGAACTGCTCGAATAACTATGGCCCATACCAGTTTCCCGAGAAGCTGATTCCGCTCGTCACGCTCAACGCCATCGAAGGCAAGCGGCTGCCGATCTACGGCGACGGCGGCAATGTGCGCGACTGGCTCTACGTCGAAGACCACTGTGCGGGCATACTGCTGGCCTTGCGCGGCGGGCGCGCGGGCGAGAAGTACAACATCGGCGGCGCGGGCGAGCGCACCAACCTACAGGTCGTTGACGCCATCTGCGCGGCGCTTGATGAGCTGCTGCCGGCGGCGGAAAATCCCGCGCTCGCCGCACAAGGTAAGCGACGTTACGGTGAGCTGAAGACGTTCGTCCCTGACCGCCCCGGCCACGACCGCCGCTACGCGATTGACGCGACCAAGATTCGCCGCGAGCTGGGCTGGCAGCCGGCGACCGATTTCACCAGCGGCATCACGCGCGCGGTGCGCTGGTACATCAACAACCGCCAGTGGTGCGAGGCCGTTCAGGCCGACAAGTACCGGCGCGAGCGGTTGGGCGTCGTCAACTGAAAGGCTGGATGAAGGCGTGCGCCGAGGAGTATCATCAAATTACCTCAGGTGAGACCGAGTTCAACGAGTCACGAACCCCTTTGAGCCTTGAGAAAGCCTGAACAAGATTGATTGAACTGGAGATGAGCCTGTGATGACCTCTGATGAGCGCAGGGCGGCGGCCAACGGCGTGCACACGATCAAAGAGGCGATACGCCTGCACGCCAAGTACACGCTGGCCAAACGCTGGAACGATATGACGCGACGCGACGTGTTCCAGGCGACCGCGATGGCCGTGCGCGACTGTCTGATCGACGGCATACTCGAAACCGAAGAACGTTACCAGCAAGCCGACGCCAAGAGCCTCTACTACCTCTCGATGGAATTCCTGGTGGGCCGTTCGCTGGGCAACAACCTGCTCAACCTCGGCCTGTTCGACGTCTGTCGCCAGGCGCTCGTGGACCTCGGCGTTGACCTCGAAGAAGTGCGCGGGACCGAGGCCGACGCGGCGCTCGGCAATGGCGGATTGGGGCGGCTGGCGGCGTGTTTTCTGGATTCGCTGGCGACGCTCGGCATGCCCGGCTTCGGCTACGGCATCAACTACGAATACGGCCTGTTCAAGCAGGAGATCGAGAACGGCTACCAGAAAGAGAAGCCCGACCACTGGCGCGCGCACGGCAGCCCCTGGCTGATCGAGCGGCCCGACGAAGCCTGCATCATCCCCGTCTACGGGCGCATCGAGCACGTCGACAATAACGACGAGAAATACCACCCGGCGTGGACCGATTGGAAAGTCATGATCGGCGTGCCCGCCGACATGCCCATCGTCGGCTACGGCGGGCGCACGATCAATTACCTGCGCCTGTATTCCGCCGTCTCGGGCGAAGAGTTCGACATGCAGATCTTCAACCAGGGCGATTACATCAAAGCGGTCGAAGCCAACGTCGCCGCCGAGCGCGTATCGAAAGTGCTCTACCCATCGGACTCGGTCGAAGCCGGGCGCGAGCTGCGCTTGCTACAGGAATACTTCCTGGTCGCCTGCGCCGTGCGCGACATCATACGGCGCTACCGCCGCAACCACACCACCTTTGACGAGTTCGCCGAGAAGGTCGCCATACAGATGAACGACACGCACCCGTCGCTGACGGTCGCCGAGCTGATGCGCGTGTTGCTCGACGAGAACGCTCTCGAATGGGACGACGCGTGGAAGATCACGACGGCGACGCTCGGCTTTACGAATCACACGCTGCTGCCTGAGGCGTTGGAGAAGTGGCCGGCGAGCCTGTTCGAGCGCGTCCTGCCGCGCCACTTGCAAATCATCTACGAGATCAACCAGCGCTTCTCGGAGCTGGTGCTGACGCGCTGGCCGGGCGATTGGGAGCGGCTGCGGCGCGTGTCGATCATTGAAGAAGGCGAGCGCAAGCAGGTGCGCATGGGCCACCTGGCGATCATCGGCAGCCACTCGGTCAACGGCGTGGCGAAACTGCATTCCGAATTGGTGAAGTCGCGGCTGGTGCCGGACTTTTATCAGCTCTGGCCCGAACGCTTCAACAACAAGACCAACGGCGTGACGCAACGCCGCTGGCTGTTGAAGGCCAATCCGCGGCTCGCCCGGCTGATCAACCGCGCGGTCGGCGACGACTGGATCACTGACCTGATGCGGCTGCGCGAACTCGAAGCGTGGGCCGACGACGCAGGCTTTCAAGACGAGTTCCGCCAGATCAAGCGGGCGAATAAAGAGCGGCTGGCGCGCGTCGTCCGCGACGCCACGGGCGTCGAAGTCGACCCGGCCACGATGTTCGACGTGCAGGTGAAGCGCATACACGAGTACAAGCGCCAGCTCTTGAACGTCCTGCACATCATCCACGATTACGTGACGGCGGTCGACGAAGGCCGGCTGCCGGAAGTGCCGCGCACGTACGTCTTCGCCGGCAAGGCCGCGCCCGGCTACTGGGCCGCCAAGCAGATCATCAAGCTCATCAACAACGTCGGCCAGGTCATCAACAACGATCCGCGCGTCAGCGAGATGATGAAGGTGGTCTTCATCCCTGATTACAAGGTGTCGCTTGCCGAGCGCATCATCCCGGCGGCGGACTTGAGCGAGCAGATTTCGACCGCCGGCAAAGAGGCGTCGGGCACCGGCAACATGAAGTTTGCGATGAATGGCGCGCTCACCATCGGCACGCTCGACGGCGCGAACATCGAGATCAAGCAAGAGGTCGGCGAGGACAACATCTTCATCTTCGGGCTGCGGGCCGAAGAGATCGAGGTGATGCGCGAGATGCGCAGCTACAACCCGCGCGAACACTACGACGGCAATGCGTCGGTGCGCCGCGTGCTCGACGCGCTGCAATCGAACCGCTTCTGCGTGGACGAGCCGGGGCTGTTCACCTGGATATTCGACAGCCTCGTGAGCCACGACGAATACTTCAACCTCGCCGACCTGCCGTCTTACATCAACATGCAGGAGATGGTGTCGGGCGAGTTCCAGCAGCCCGCCCTGTGGGCGCGCAAAGCCATCATCAACGTCGCCCGCATCGGCTACTTCTCAAGCGACCGCACCGTGATCGAATACGCCCGCGACATCTGGGACATCGAGAGCGTATAAAGAAGGGGAAAGGGCAAAGGGGAAGGGGGAAAGGTTAAAGGGCAAAGGCGAAGGGAAAGCCCGTTGCGCCGCTCTCTTACCTTTCCCCTTTAACCTTTGCCCTTTCCCCCTTCCCCTTCTTTTAAGGTATGATGGCGCAGGCGTCACGGCTGGAGATTCAGACGCCACCCCTTGCAGGCAATTCATCCGAAGGAGAAGGCCATCATGGAATTCGAATACTCTGACAAGGTGCAGGGCTTGCGCAAACGTCTGCTCGAATTCATGGACGAGCACGTCTACCCGAACGAGCGCCGCTTCTACGAAGAGATCAACACCGGCGACCGCTGGCAGCCGACCGGCGTCGTCGAAGGGCTGAAAGAGAAGGCCCGCGCCGCCGGGCTCTGGAACCTCTTTCTGCCTGAAAGCGAATATGGCGCGGGGCTAACCAACCTCGAATACGCGCCGCTGTGCGAGATCATGGGCCGCTCGGTGATGGCCCCCGAAGTCTTCAACTGCTCGGCCCCGGACACCGGCAACATGGAAGTGCTGGCGCGTTACGGCTCGGCTGAACAGAAGAGGCAGTGGCTCGAACCGCTGTTGGCGGGCGAGATTCGCTCGTGCTTTGCGATGACCGAGCCGGAGGTGGCTTCGAGCGACGCGACGAACATTCAAGCGAGCATTGTGCGCGACGGCGACGGCTACGTCCTCAACGGGCGCAAGTGGTGGACGTCGGGCGCGGGCGACCCGCGTTGTAAGATTGCTATTTTCATGGGCAAGACCGACCCCAACGCGCCCAAGCACAAACAACAGTCTATGATTCTGGTGCCGATGGACGCGGCGGGCGTGCACATCGTGCGGATGCTGCCGGTCTTCGGGTTCGATGACGCGCCGCACGGCCACGGCGAAGTGCTCTTTGAAAACGTGCGCGTGCCGGCGTCGAACATGCTGCTGGGCGAAGGGCGCGGGTTCGAGATCGCGCAAGGCCGATTGGGTCCGGGCCGCATACACCACTGCATGCGACTGATCGGCGTGGCCGAGCGCGCCCTCGAAGCGATGTGCCGGCGGGCCAAATCGCGCGTCGCGTTCGGCAAGACGCTCTCGGAGCAGGGCACGATCAAGGCCGACATCGCCGCGTCTCGCATGGAGATTGATCAGGCGCGGCTGCTGGTCTTAAAGGCGGCGGATATGATGGACCGCGTCGGCAACAAAGAGGCGCGCGCCGAGATTGCGATGATCAAAGTGATCGCGCCGAACATGGCGCTGCGCGTGTTGGACCGCGCGATTCAAGCGCACGGCGGCGCGGGCGTCAGCGACGATTTCTTCCTGGCCAAAGCGTGGGCGCATTCGCGCACGCTCAGACTAGCCGACGGCCCCGACGAAGTTCACCGCGAGGCTATAGCCAAGCTGGAGCTGAAGAAGTACAGCTAAGGTGTTGGTAACTTTCGATAACCTGAAGTATAATTCGCAAGCCTGTTAAGTCACGAGCGCAACCCGCAAAAGCCGCCTGCATCGGCGGTCCACAGGAGCTTTCATGAAACTGGCTCAACGTTGCGCCGCTTTGGGTCTGGTCGTCGTCCTTTCCCTTCTCGTCTCAACCAGCGCACAGGATAGGAAACGGGGCGTGACGTTTAACAGAGATGTTGCGCCCATCTTCTTCAACAAGTGCGCCGCGTGCCACCGGCCTGACGACATCGCGCCGATGTCGCTGCTGACGTACAAAGAGGCGCGCCCGTGGGCGCGCTCGATCAAAGAGAAAGTCGTCACGCGCGAGATGCCGCCATGGTCAGCCGACCCGCATTATGGCGAGTTCGCCAACGACATCAGCCTCTCAGACCGCGACGTAGAGACCATCGCGGCGTGGGTGGACCAGGGCGCGAAAGAAGGCGACGCGCGCGACCTGCCGCCCGCGCCTCGCGCTTCGGACACGAGAGAGATCGGCAAGCCCGACCTCGTGCTTTCGATGCAGCAGGAATGGCAGGGCGACGCCGAAGGGCTGGACGAAAACCTTGAGTTCAGCGTGCCCACCGGCTTCACCGAAGACAAATGGGTTCGGGCCATCGAGTTCGTGCCGGGCAACAAGCGCGCCATCCATCACGCCGTCGTCCTGGTCCAGACGCCTGAGATGATGAAGGCAGACCAATCGAGCGCGCCCGCTCCCGCCAGTTCTATATTTCGCGTACAGGGGACCAACCGCCAGGTGCGTGAAGACGTGCCGGTCGTCGATGACGCGTGCGCCGCGCGCAGAGACAGCGGCGGCAACAACGCACGCTTCGCGCTGACCGTCTATGCGCCCGGTCGTAACGCCGACGTGTGGCCCGAAGGCACGGCCAAGCTGATCCCCGCCGGGTCGAACCTCATCTTCCAGATGCATTACTCAAAGGCGACCGGCAAGCCGGAAAAGGACCGCTCCGGCGTCGCCCTCGTGTTCGCCCGCAAGCCCGTCGAGAAGATGGTCGTCTCGCTCGACATTATGAACTTCTACTTCCGCATCCCTGCCGGGGCCGCCAATCACGAAGTGACGGCTTGCTCTACGTTCAAACGAGACGCGCAGCTCGTCAGCTTCATGCCGCACATGCATGTTCGCGGGAAGGATATGAAGTACGAAGCCGTGTACCCGGATGGGCGGCGCGAGACGCTGCTCTATGTGCCGCGCTACAGCTTCTACTGGCAGACGCTTTATAAGCTCAAGACGCCGGTTGCCATACCGAAAGGCACGCGCATAGCGGTGACGGCTCACTTCGACAACTCGACTCGCAACAAGCACAACCCGGACGCCAGTCGGGCGGTGCGCTTCGGCGACACGACCACGGACGAGATGCTGGCCGGCTTCGTCGATTACATCGTCGACAAGCCGCAAGCCGAGCGCCCCATCGTTCAGCTTGACCCGGCCATCTACACGGCCTACGTCGGTGACTATCAGGTGGGGTCGAGAGTCTGCACGGTCGCCCGCGAAGGCGACAAGCTTGTGCTTAACGCGCCGGGCTGGATGAAGGCCGAAGCGTTTCCCGAATCAGAGACGAAGTTTTACCTGCGCGCGATGGACGCGCAGATGACGTTCATCAAAAACGAGAGCGGCGAAGTGACCGGCTTTGTCTTCGAGATGGGCAACCGGACGATGCAGGCGAAGAAGATTGTCCCGGCCAATCAAAAGCAGGAGAAGTAGGCGCACGCTCGCGGGCTACTTCAAACGATAAACCACCTGTCGCGCCGGGTCCGAGTAGAGCGCCTCGGCGTACTGGCTGAGGAAGAGGTCGAGCGTCGTGCCGTTCCTCAGTTGGACGTAGTAATCGGGCCGCGTCTTGTGCAGAATCTCCGCGGTCATCAGCGACGCGCTGCCGCTGCGCACCGCGCCCCAGGTGAAGATGCTGTAGCCGACCAGCAGGTGGGTGACGCCTTGCCGCTTGAGGTCGTCGGCTACGCCCGCCATCGAATCGCTGCGCAACAACAGCCGCTGCCAGCCGACCGTGTCGAGGCTGGTGTCAACGATGTGATCGCGCCGCAGGCCATAAGACATCTGCGCGCCGATCATCAGCACTCGCGCGCTTGGCGGCAGCGCACGGTTGATGTAATCAATCGCCGGGTAGTAGAAGACCGACGACATAAAGCCTCGCCGCGACAACTGGCCGGCCAGGTACTCTGTGCCGCGCAATTGAGCGAGCTGCATGATGCTGGTGAAGAGAAGCGGCCCAAGCGTCACTACCAGGGCGATCACCGGCAGCGCCTTCAACGCGGCGCACAGCAAGCGTGATCTTCCTTTCGCCGCCGCCCGCTCGCTCAAATTGGTTAGCGCGTACGCGACGACGATGGTGAGCGCCGGGTAGAGCGGCAGCAAGTAGCGGCTGTGCCAGATCACCTGCGTCAGTAAGACGAAGTAAGCGACGCTCAACGCGGCGAGCCACATCACCCGCCGCGACCGCCGCACGATCAGCACCAGCGGCGCGAGGAGAAAAAGGTAGTTGGGGTCGTGGTACTGCTCGGGCGAGTTATAGCGGTCGGCGTCGGTGAAGTATTCCCAAACGTGCGGCGGGTGTTGAATCGCGCGGTGAGACACGGCTTCGGCAAGCTCCTGTTCGCGCCTCTCGACCAGCGCGGGCAGCGCCCGGCGCGCTTGCTCGAAGTGGGCATCGAGCCGGGCGTCGTCCGCCGGCGTGAAGTAACGCATGCGGTCGGCGTCGAGCGTGGCGACTTCGCCGGTTGCGAACGGGTAGATGGGATTATGAAACCAGACCTGATTCTTGATGAACCACGCCGATGACACCAGCAGCGTCAGCGCCGCGTAAAGCAACACGCGCTTGATGACAAGCCGCAATGGTGCGGACTTCGTCAGTAAGCTTTCGAGCAAGTACATCACGCCGAGCAGCAGTAGCCACACCGCCGCCGTGTGCTTGATGCCGAGCGCAAAGCCGGCCATCATAGCCGACCCGACGAGCCAGCCGCGCTCGCCCGTGTGCAGGTGGATCATCATCGCGGTCGTCGCCAGAAACAACACGCAGGCCAGCGACACGTCAACGCGGCAGGTGACGGCGACTTCGATCACCATCCCCGCGGCGAAGAAAGCGAAGGCCGCGACGACGCCCGTGCGGCGCGAGAGAAACCGCGCGCAGAATCCGTAGATCGCCAGCGCGCAGATGAACGCGACCAGCAGGCTAAAGACTCGCGGCGCGGTGTCGGTCTTCGCCATCAGGCAAAGGGCGTAGACCATCTGCATCAGGAACGGCATATTGCCGGCGGCATTATCCACCAGCGGGTAGACGCGCCCGTGCTCAACGAAGGATTGCGTTACCGGCAGATGATAGATGGCTTCGTCATAAGCGTGCGGCGGCGTAAGCGCTCGCATCAGCAGGACGGCGGCCACCACCGCGAACAATGCCGCGACCGCCAGCCCCGCGCGTGAAGCGGTGGTTGATCGAACCGTCTGTTTGATCGCTCGGTAAAGCGTCGCCGCTTCGCGCCACGATAACGCGATGAACAGGGCGAGCGCCAAAGCGACCGGCAGTGGCGCAAGCATTCGCGCCAATCCTAGTCCGAGCACGGCGAGGCCCATCAGCCCGACGCCCATCATCGATGAGAACGAAATCTCTTCGGCGCGATTGGCGAATGACAGCCGCAGCCATCGCGCGCTCCGGCGTCCGACGCAAAAGGCGATGGCGAGAAGGCTTGCCGTAAACGTGAGGTCGAAGAGGCGATCAACCGGCATCCACGCGCCTTGATAATCTTCGCCCAGGCGGACGACTTGCGCGTGAGCGTACGTGAGCGCCGCGCACGCCGCCGCGACCGCGGGCCACGCCAGATAGCGCAGCTTGAGGCGTTCGCCCACGGCACCAGCCGACAGGGCCATCTCGTTCATCGAGGATTCCTTCGCCGCTTTTGACTAAAGCGCTTGACTGAAACCGCGAGGGGCAGGGCAGTGGCAGGCAGATTGTAACAAGCGCCCGCCGCCAGTTCTATACAAACTTCTTGCGCGCGGCGTCGCTTTTCCGCGAAGATGATCGTAGCCGTGTTTAGACCGAAAGGCGCTTGGACCGAGCAAGCAATCACCTCGTGAACAACAATCATCAGCAGATGCCGGCGCGGCTCGACCCGCGCTTACCGCTCAGCCTGGCGCTGGGCGCGGGCGGCGTGCGCGGCATGGCGCACGTCGGCGTGCTCGACGCGCTCGCGGCGCGCGGCTTTCGCATCACCGAAATCGTCGGCGCGAGCGTCGGCGCGCTCATCCTCGCTTTTTATGCCGGCGTCGGGATGGACGTGGCGACGCTGCGAGCTTTTGGAGTCAATCTTACATCACGGCACTTGCTGGCGTGGGCGTGGTTGCGGCGCGCGCCCGACGCGTTGCGCCGCCGGTTCCAGCACCGCGCAGGCATCATCCCCGGGTCGCTCGAACGGCTGGCCGCCGTGTCGAACGGTCGCCTGCATCACGGCGTCGAACGCATAGGCGTGGTGGCTTATGATCTGGTCGCGCGCGAAGAAGTCTTCCTGCACAACCTGCAAGCCGATTTCGCGCTCGACGACGCGACGCGCGGCGCGGTCGCCATCCCGCGCGTCTACCCGCCGCGCCAGTATTCGCGGGGCGGGCGGACTATGCGATTGATTGACGGCGGCGTGACCAACCTTTTGCCGGTCGATTACCTGTTCGCGCCGCCGTTCCGCCCGCAACAGGTGCTCGCCGTTGACGTGTCGAACCGGGCGCGGCAGCGGCAGGCGAATCTCGCCAAGGTCGACGCCCTCAATCGCGCGCACCCAGACGTCACAATCGCCGTGCTGCAACCCGACACGCTGGGCCGCGCGACGCTGATCTACCGGCGGGCGGAGTTGCAATCGTTGATCGATTCGGGCCGCCGCGCCGCCGACGCGGCGCTCAACGAGATGCAGATTTTGTGATCTTTCTGTTGCGGACGGAGAAGAGGCTGGCGCGGCGGCCTCTCGTCATTTTATAATCGTCACCGCGCAGCCGCGCTGCGCCCCTTGGCTTGTCCGACCCCTGACGGTACAACAAGCATAAAACGATTGATCTGATTACGAACCTGCCGGTCTTGTCATCGCGCGAGACTTGACGGGCCGGCGTGTCGGCAGTGTTGGGTTCCTCAGATGTGGACGAAACTACTTTCAACGGTCGCTTTGTTGGCGCTCCTGCCGGCGATGGCTTCATCGTCGGGCGGCGGCGCTTTTCATGTCACCGCGCCCGGCCCCGCGCCTTGCCAATGCGAGAAAGGGCCGCGCCAGAGCTTTGAGCCGCTGCTGCCCTGCGCCTGGAAACAAGCGCAGTTCGAGGTGGCCAACCGCTTCCCGCAAGTCAGCCGACGCGTCTACGCGCTCGAACGGTCGAAGGTCACGTTCCGCCAGGGGCGCTGGTACGACGACGAGTTCAAGGCGTTCATCGTCGGCGACACAGACCTCGAACGCGACCCGCCCGTCACCATCGGGCTGACCGGCGACACGCGCTTCGATTACGACACGGCGGTTCACGAGTACAAGCACTTCGTGATCGACAGCCTCAATCTCGGCGAGCCGGCGCACGCTTGGGTCGACAGCAGCGACGACGAAGACCAGTAAGAAGACGAGTGGGAGAGTGGCAGAAAGGGAGAGCGGGGAAAGAGAGTAGCTGACGAACGCGCTTTCTTTCTCTCCCTCACCCCTCTCCCACTCGTCTACTTGTCTTCCGGCACCAGCGCGATGCGGAAGCCGAGCAGTGTCCAATCCGCGTGGGTCTCGTTCTGGCGAATGTAAGAAAAGTCGCCCGGCCCATTCGACCCTACGGCGAAGCATTTCGCGTTGCCGTGGTCGTCGCGGTAAAAGCCCAGCTCCAAGGCTTCCGTCTCGCTCCACTCGTGATGGAATAGCCTGCCGACCAGATTGAACACCGCCGGCGGACAGATGGTGAGTCGATACCCCTGCGGCATCAGCTCGCGCGCCCGCCAGTCCGCACTCACCACGTTAAGAAATTCGCGCAACGAAACGTAGTTGTGGCCGAAGCGCGTGCCCGACTCGAAGTGCGCGAGCCCCAGGTAATCCGCGAATGGGTCCGCCGTCGCGTCGAAGCCATACGCCGTGCCGTAATGCTGCCGGTTGCCGGGCAGGTAACGCGGCTTGCGCGTCGTCTCCACGCCGATGACGTGACCCTGATGGCGCGCGTGTCCCGCCGCCAGCGCTTCGCGGCAGCTCGCCGTGTGGGCGCGGCCCGCGGCGAAATCGCGCGCGCACATCGGGTAGAGCTTGCGCGCGTACGCTTCGTCAAATGGAACGGCATCTGCATCAGGAATCACGTGCCATTCGATGTTGAAGCGTGCCAGGTGCTCTTCGACAGGCGTGGAAATCTCCGGCAGGGCTTTTTGATTCTTGAGCAGGACGGCGTCCGGCGCGAGGTCGAAAAACTGGCGCAGCCGCGCCAGTCGGTCTTCTAACCATTCATGCATACGTCTGGCCCCTCCGGCGGCCTGATATGCACACCGCGTGCTGTAGCCGCTTGTTGACACAAGCCGGCCTTCCCGTTAGATTAAGTAAGTGCTCACTTACTTATCGATAAACGAAGTCGGCCCGGCTGTTGCGCCTCACCGTCATCGAAGTTGGACGACGAATAAGCCGCCGAGCGCGTCCCGCAACGCTCCCCGTCGGAACGCGGCTGAGTAATCCGCAGGGCTCAAGGAAACGAGGATTGCTGATCTATGACCGTCCCATTTCAAATCCGCAGGGTGTACGTTTTTATAGCGGCGGGCGCGTTGTTCCTGACCGGCCTTTTGCTGTTCGCCGGGCATGGTCGCTCGAACCCTGAAGAAAAATCGAAGCCAGCCGCCGCCGCACCCGCCGCCGAAACCGACGGCGCGGCACCGATCCCCGTCGAGACGGCGCAGGCCATCGCGCAACAGGTCGAGGCCACGCTGCAAGCGACCGGCAGCTTCATCGCCGACGAGACTTCGGACGTAGCGCCGCAAGCGTCGGGACAGGTCGCCGCAACGCCTGTGGACACCGGCGCGTTCGTGACCGCCGGCACCGTCATCGCGCGGCTAGACGACCGCGACGCGCGCTTGCGTTTGCAGCAAGCGCAGGCCGCCGAACGCCAGGCCACCGCGACGCTGCGCCAGGCAGAAGCGCGCATAGGGCTCGGCCCGAACGGGCAATTCAGCGCCAGCGATGTCCCAGAAGTGCGCGCCGCGCGACAGAATTATGAAGCGGCGGAAGCACAGGCGCGACTCGCCGAGACCAACGCGCGGCGCTATGCCAGCTTAGTCGAAACCGGCGACGTGTCGCGCGCCGTCTACGATCAAGCGCGGACGCAAGCCGACACGGCGCGTGCGCAAGCCAACGCGGCGCGGCAGCAGTTGGACGTCGCCATCAACGTCGCGCGGCAGAACAACGCCGGCATCGCGCAGGCGCAGGCGGCGCTCGAAGCGGCGCGCTCGCAAGCGGCGCTGGCGCAAAAGGCCGTCGCCGACACGACCATTCGCGCGCCGTTCGCCGGCTACATCAGCGACCGGCCCGTCGCCATCGGCGAATACGTCACGCCGGCGTCGAAAGTCGTGACGCTGCTGAAGACCAACCCGATCAAGCTGCGCCTGCAACTGCCGGAAGCCGACGCCTCGCGCGTCCACGCCGGCGCGACCGTGACGGCCAGCGTGACGGCTTATCCCGACCGGCCATTCACGGGTCAGGTGACGATGATTGACCCGGCCATTGATCCGGCATCGCGCACCATCACGGTCGAAGCGCAGATGAGCAACCCCGGAAATGTTTTGCGCTCGAATATGTTCGCCACGGCGCGCATTCAACTGCCGGGCGGCGGCCAGGGCGTCTTCGTGCCGCGCACGGCGATCATCAATGACCCGGCTACAGGGTCGGCGCGCGTCTACGTCGTTGACAACAACGCGGCGCGGCTGCGCGTCGTGCAGTTGGGCGAAGCCGTAGGCGATCTGGTCCGCGTCAACAATGGCGTCAGCGTCGGCGAAGTGGTTGCGACCAGTAACCTCGATCAGCTCTATGACGGCGCGACCGTCTTGCGGCAGTAAGACCAGTGGTCAGTGGCCAGTTACCAGTGAGTCCCGTAGGGACGCGATGTTTATAGTTACGGCTGATAGAAAAGACGAAGCCCCGTAGGGGCGCGATGTTGTCATTGCGCTCCTGACGGAGCTTGGATTGTTTACCGAACGCCTACTATAAACATCGCGCTCCTGACGGAGCTTGGCTGAACTAGCAACTGGCCACTGGCCACTGACCATTGAAGGATTATGCAGAAGCTCGCAGAGATTTGTGTTCGCCGGCCCGTCTTCGCCACCGTCTTGATTCTGGCGCTGGTGGTCGTCGGCCTCTTTTCGTTCTCGGCGCTCGGCGTCGACCTGTTCCCGAAGATTGACCTGCCGGTCGTGACCGTGACGGTCACCAACCCCGGCGCGTCGCCGCAGGAAGTCGAGACCGAAGTCACCGACCGCATCGAAGCCGCCGTCAACACGATCAGCGGCATAGACGAATTGCGCTCGACTTCCGTAGAAGGCGTGTCACAGGTCTTCATCACCTTCATCCTCGACAAAGACGCCGACGTGGCGGCGCAGGAAGTGCGCGACCGCGTCAACCTGACGCTGCCCGATCTGCCGGAGACCGCCGAAGCGCCGGTCATTCAAAAGCTCGACACCGACGCCGCGCCCGTCTTGCGCATCGCCGTGTCGGGGCCGCGCTCGCTGCGCGACGTGACGGAGGTCGCCGACAAACAGATCAAGCAACGCATCGAGACGATCAACGGCGTCGGCCAGGTGCAGATCGTCGGCGGCCAAGAGCGCGAGATTCACGTCTGGGTTGACCCCGACCGCATGCGCGCCTTCAACGTCTCGATCACCGAAGTCGTCAACGCCGTGCGCCAGCAGAACGTCGAAGTTCCCGGCGGTCGCGTTGACGCTGGCTCGCGCGAGTTCACCGTCCGCACGATGGGCCGCTTCAGCAGCCCCGAACAGTTCAATGACCTCGTCGTCGCCACGCGCGGCACTTACCCGGTCAAGCTGCGGGACATCGGTTACGCCGCCGACGAAGCCGAAGAGCAGCGCACGGCGGCTTACTTGAACGGCCAGCCCGCGGTCACGCTCGTCGCCTACAAGCAGTCGGGACAGAACACCGTCGCCGTCGCCGATGGCATCAAGGAGAGGCTGGCCGAGATCACGCCGACCTTGCCGCCAGACTTTCACACGCAGATCGTCGGCGACCAGTCGGTCTTCATCCGCGCGGCGGTCAACTCGATCAAGTCGCACCTGATCGAAGGCGGCTTGCTGGCGGCGCTCGTCGTCTTTCTCTTCCTCTGGAATTTCCGCTCGACGATGATCGCCGCCATTGCGATTCCGACTTCGATCATTGCGACGTTTGCGCTGATGGCGGCGCTGGGCTTCACGCTGAATCAGATCACGATGCTGGCGCTGACGCTGATGGTCGGCATCGTCATTGACGACGCGATTGTCGTCCTGGAGAACATCTATCGCTTCATCGAAGAGAAAGGCATGTCGCCGTTTCAGGCGGCGATTGAAGGCACGCGCGAGATCGGCCTCGCCGTGATGGCGACGACGCTGTCGCTGCTGGCGGTCTTCCTCCCCGTAGGGTTTATGGGCGGCATCGTCGGGCGGTTCATGTCGTCGTTCGGCTTCACGGCGTCGTTTGCGATTGCCGTGTCGCTGCTGGTGTCGTTCACGCTGACGCCGATGCTTTCGGCGCGGTTCATCAAGCGCCGCGAAGCCGCCGCCGCAATCGCCGACGATACGAAGAAAGATAAAGTGCTCGCGGTCGAATCGAACCCCGTCGAAGCGCACAAAGATTCTAAAGAGTCGCGCTTCTACAGCCGCATTGATCGCACGTACACGTGGCTGCTGCACTGGTCGCTTGCGCGGCGCTGGGTGATCGTCGGCCTGTGCGGCGTCGTGATTCTCAGCATCGTGCCGCTGTTTATGTTCGTCGGCAAAAACTTCCTGCCGGTTGACGACCAGTCGCAGTTCGAGATTTCGGTTCGCACGGGCGAAGGCGCGACGTTGGCGGCGACGACTACCGTGGTCGGGCGCATCGCCAAAGACATTCACCAACTGCCCGGCGTCACCGACACCTTGACGACCATCGGCGGCGGCCAGCAGCAAGTCGTCAACACGGCTTCGATCTACGTCAAGCTCACCGACATCGATAAGCGCTCGCTGACGCAGGACCAGTTGATGGCGCGTGCGCGCGAGTTGCTGAACAAGTACCCGAAAGAGCTGCGCACCAGCGTGCAGCAGGTGGCGGCGATTTCGGGCGGCGGCCAGCGCAACGCCGACGTGCAGTTCGTCGTCAGCGGTCCCGACCTCGACAAGCTCTCGACGTATTCCGACGACTTGCTGCGAAAGATGAAGTCCATCCCCGACGTGGTAGACGCCGATTCGTCGCTGATCGCCGGCAAGCCTGAGCTGCGCGTCGTGATTGATCGCGCGCGCGCCGCCGACCTCGGCGTTCGCATCGCCGACATCGCGCAGGCGTTGAACACGCTGGTCGCCGGCCAGAAGGTTTCGACGTTCAACGAAGGCCGCGACCAATACGACGTGGTCGTGCGCGCGACGGGTCAGTATCGCGTCGGCGCGGAGAGCTTGCAGCGGCTCACGGTCGCGTCGAGCAAAGGCGGCTGGGTGAGCCTCGACAACCTCGTGCGCGTCGAGCCGGGCACCGGCCCTTCCTCCATTGACCGCTTGAACCGCCAGCGGCAGGTGACGCTGTCTGCCAACGTCAAGCCGGGCGGCTCGCAGGCGGCGGTGATTAATCAGATGGCCGCTTACGTCAAACAGATGAAGCTCGACCCCGGCTACACGTCGGGCGTCGCGGGCCGCTCGAAAGAGCTGGGCCGTTCGGGCTACTACTTTCTGCTGGCCTTCGCGCTGTCGTTCATCTTCATGTACATGGTGCTGGCGGCGCAGTTCGAGTCGTTCATTCACCCGATCACGATCCTGCTGACGCTGCCGCTGGCGATTCCGTTCGGCATCCTGTCGCTGCTGGTGACGGGGCAGACCGTGAACATCTTTTCGGGCCTCGGACTGCTGCTGCTGTTCGGCGTCGTCAAGAAGAACGCGATTCTACAGATCGACCACACGAACGGATTGCGCGCCGCCGGGATGACCCGTTACGACGCGATCATTCAAGCGAACCGCGACCGCTTGCGTCCAATCCTGATGACAACGATAGCGCTGGTCGCCGGCATGATTCCGCTGGTCTTGGCAAGCGGGCCGGGCGCGGGCACCAACCGTTCCATCGGCGTGCTGGTCGTCGGCGGCCAGTCGCTCTGTCTGTTATTGACATTACTCGCGGTGCCGGTCTTCTACTCACTGTTTGAAGACCTGCAAGAGCTGCCGGCGTGGCGCTACATCGGCGAGCGTTACACGCGCGTGAGCGGTTACGCGCGCCGCCGCTTCGCGCAAGCCGCCGCCAGTTTGCGCGGGCGCACGGCGAACAAGAGCAGAGGGGAGAGGTATGATTCGACTTCGGGAGATTAGCGTGCGGGTTTCAAAGCTCAGACGGTGTGATGGCCGAAGCATTATTGCGATGTTGATGTGTGCGGCGTTCATTGCAAGCCTAAGCTCGCCCATTGTTGTCGCGCAATCACAGCAATCGCCGACGCAACCATCATCCCAGCAATCGCCGGCGCAGCAACCTGCACAGCAGCAGCCGGCGCAGCAACAACCCGTACAGCCCGCGCCATCGCCAACACAACCGACGCAGCCCGCGCAGCCGTCAACGCAGAACCCTGCGCCGGCGCAGGCCAGTCCCGCGCAAGCGACGCCCGGCGGATTGCAGAACGTGCCGCCGACGCCCGGCCAGAACGTCGGCTCGTCCGGCGTCGTCATCCCGCCGCAACTGCCCGCCGAGCCGCCCCCCGTAGCGCCCAACTACGCCGCGCCGATTCGCCCGCTGCCGAGCGCCGAGCGCGTCGGCGTTGACGTCAACGATCAAGCGCCGCTCACACTCAACGAAGCCATCGCGCTGGCGCTCGCCAACAACAAAGAGATCAACATCGCGCGCATCGATGTCGAGATGGCTGGCTTCGTCGTGCAAGCCGCGCGCGGCGCGTACGACCCGCGCTTGCAGACCGAAGTGGATTACGAGCGCAGCACCGTGCCGACCGCGTCATTGATCGGCGGGGCCGACGGCACGACGACAACGTCAGGGCTGACCGGCGACGTGCGCGTTACGGGCAACTCGCCACTACTCGGCGGCAACTACTCGCTGGACTTCAACGCGGCGCGCTCGACGACCAACAATCAATTCGTGACGCTCAACCCGCAGTACCCGTCCTCACTGACGGCGACCTACACGCAGCCGCTGTTGCGCGGCCTGCGCATTGACGAGAACCGCCGCCAGATCGAAATCGCCCGCCGCAACGTGTCGCTGTCGGACTCGCAATTCCGCCAGCACGTCATTGACATCATCACGCGCGTGCAGCAGTCCTACTGGGATTTGGTCTTCGCGCTGCGCAACCTGCAAGTGCAGATTGACGCGGTCAAGCAGGCGCGCTTGCAGCTCGAAAGCAATCGCCGCCAGGTCGAGCAAGGCACGCTCGCGCCGATTGACGTGGTCGCCGCGCAGACGCAGGTCGCCACCTTTGAGCAGAATGTCTATAGCGCGCAGGAAGCGGTGACGCGCGCAGAGAACGCGCTGAAGACGTTGATGCTGCCCGACCGCACCGCGCCGCTGTGGTCGCGCGCCCTTTTGCCGACAAGCCCGGTCGCGCTCGATCCGCCGCGCACCCCGCTCGCTCAGGCGGTGACGACGGCGCTTGCGAACCGGCCCGAAGTCGAGCAGGTCGCCACCAACGCGGAGATCAACCGCATCAACACGCGGTTCTTCCGCGACCAGACGCGCCCGCAAGTTGATCTGGTCGCTTCCTACAGCGCCGCGGGATTGGCCGGCGCACAGATCACCGGCGGCTTCAATCCGTTCACGGCCAGCAACACGGCAATCATTCAACGGCTGAATCAACTATCGGCCACTGCCGGATTGCCGCCGCTCGACCTGCCGACGACTTCAAGCAATAGCTTGCCCGGTTTTCTGATCGGCGGCGCGGGCCAATCATTTGCGAATCTGTTCGGGTTCAACTTCCCGACCACGCGCGTAGGCGTTGTCTTTTCGTTTCCGGTCGGCAATCGCACGGCGGAAGCGAACCTCGGACGGTCATTGGCCGAAGGCCGCCGCATTACGAATCAGCGGCAGCAGGTCGAACAGACGATTGAACAGGACGTGCGCAACACGATGCAGGCCATACGCTCTGCCGAAGCGCGGCTGGCGGCGGCGGCTTCGGCGCGCGACAGCGCCGAGCAGACCTTTGCGAGCGAGCAGCGCCGCTTCAACGCGGGACTTTCGACAGTGTTCCTGGTCTTGCAGCGACAGACCGAAATGATCGCGGCGCGCGGGCGCGAGCTTCAGGCGCAGACCGATTTGAATAAAGCCATCGCCGACTTTCAGCGCGCCACAGGGTCAACGCTCGAAGTCAACAACATCACCGTGCTCAAAGACACCAACGCGCCGCCGCTTCAACAGAGCGCGCCGGCGGCAAGCACCGCTAAACGGTGAAGCGATAATTAAAGGCAATGACCGACAACACGGAGACACGGAGGCACGCAGACACAGAGCGTTCTCCGTGCCTTCGTGTCTCCGTGCCTCGGTGGTTAATTGTTCTTATCGTCTCCGCCTGCCTGTTGATTGCAAGCGGCTGTCATTCGTCGGACAATAAGAACGCGGCGACAAACCTGGTCGTCGTCAAGGCGACAAGGTCGGGTGTCGTCGAGCGCGTGCTGGTCAACGAAGGCACGAACGTCAACGAAGGCGCGACACTCATCGAGATCGCCGTGCCGGTCGGGCCGTCCGCAACCAATCAGAACCAGGCCGAACAGCAAGCCCGCGCCGCCATCAGCCGCACGCAACGCGACATCAGCGATGCCGAGGCGGAAGTCAATCGCGCCGCCGTCGAAGTGCAGCGCGTCGAGCCGCTGGTCGCATCGGGAGCCGCTCCGCAGGCGCAGCTCGACGCGGCGCGGTCGCAGTATCAACAGGCACAGGAACGGCTACAGCGCGTCCGCGAAAGCGCCGCGCAAGCCGAGACTCGCGCCGTCGCCGCCGCGGGTAGCAGCGCCCCTGCGCCGCCGCCTGCGCAAATCGTCGCCGTCAGCGCACCCGCTTCGGGCAACGTGCGCGTCATCAGCGTGCGCGCGGGCCAGCGCGTCACCGCCGGTCAAGCCATCGCCACCGTTTCGACGAACCCGCGCTGAACCGCTATCAACAATGAGAGGGATGAGAGGAAAGATTATGCATCTCGCCAAACGCACTTTCTCTTACATGGTCGTCTGTGGACTCGCACTCGCGGCGCTCGTCGCCCACACAGGCGGCACGTCTGCGACCAGGGCCGACGCGCCGGCGCAGGACGTGATGAGCCTCGACCGGCGCATCAGCACGCTCGAACAGCGCCTTTACATGATCGAGTCGAACATCAACCAGCTACAGCAGCGTGTGCAGTACGCCCAGCGCCCGCCGGCTTCGTCCGCGCCCACACGCGACCCGGAGGTTGATCGCCTGCAAAGCGAGATGAGCCTCTTGCAGAGCCGCTTGAGTGAAGTCGAATGCGCGCTGCTGAAGCTCGACGAACGGACGCTGCCAGCCGCCTCACGCGCGGCGCGTGCGAAGCCTGGCGACCCGTGCCGTGCGCAGCCCAACACGCCCGTACAACTCTCCAGCCGCCGATAGTATCACTCACCTCGTCTGCCTGGGAGCGCGGGCATCTTGCCCGCTGATCTCACGCTGGTGAAGGCATGCGGCCCGCGTTGCCCGCGCCCCCAGGCTGAATGCAATCGAATACTGCCTACGTCCCCACCTCATTGCCTCTCCAGTTGTGTGGCCGCTGATTTGATTAAAGGAGACGCGCGCGGTCAACGTAGTCTAACGGCGCGCCGCGTGGAAGCAGATTGGAATGAATGTCACGTTATGTTCACAGGCGCGAGACGGGCGATTTTCGCCGCTTACAAAAGCGGCGGCGCAATGCCCCATGCGGGGTGATCGCCCGGCGAGCGGTC
>JADMIO010828236.1_pt1 | contig 43904 bp, 40 predicted proteins | sample 8958161 | NCBI WGS metagenome assembly JADMIO01 (sample SAMN16585339, study PRJNA669376) | soil metagenome | isolation source: Crop rotation soil | place: USA: Cullars Rotation, Alabama | collected 2011
CTTTCCCCGGCAATGCCGCCGCCGCGGCGCGTTCCTCTTCGCCGGCGGCCTCGCGCCGCGCCAGCGCGGCTTCGACCTCGCGCTCACCGGCTGCCGAGTCGCTCGCGATCGCGCCGAGCTGCGCGGTGAAGGCAGCGATCTGTTCGGTGATCTGCGCGACCTGCTGCGACAGGCGCCCTTCGCTTTCGCGGGCGAATTGCAGCTGCTGCTCGAGCCGGGTGACCTCGGCGTTGGCCGCGTAGAACGCGCCTTGCCGTTCGTGCAGTGCGTCGCCGGCCTTGAAGTGCTCGGCGCGCAGCGTCTCGAGCCGGTTCTCGGCCGCGCGCAGGTCGGCCTGCAGCGCTTCGAAGCCGGCGGTCAGATTGGCGATCTCGTTCGAGTGCCGCTCGCGCAAGCGGACCGCATCCTGCTGCTTGGCGTACCACAGCATGTGCTGCGACTGCTTGAGGCTCGTTTCGAGCTCGCGGTATTCGGTCGCGACCTTCGCCTGCGCGTCGAGCCGCGCGATCTGCGCGCCGAGCTCGCCGCGGATATCCTCCACGCGCGACAGGTTCTCGCGCGTGTCGGCGAGTCGTCCTTCGGTTTCCTTGCGCCGCTCCTTGTACTTGGATACGCCGGCGGCTTCTTCGAGGAAAATGCGCAGCTCCTCGGGCTTGGCCTCGATGACGCGCGAGATCATTCCCTGCTCGATGATCGCGTACGCGCGGGGCCCCAGCCCGGTGCCGAGGAACAGATCGTGTATATCGCGGCGGCGGACCGGGATGTTATTGATGTAGTAGGTCGAGTCGCCCTCGCGCGTCAGCACCCGCTTGATCGAAAGCTCGCCGTACTGTCCCCACTGGCCGCCGATGCGCCCCTGGCTGTTGTCGAAGAAGAGCTCGACCGACGCACGGCCGACCGGCTTGCGATCGCCGGCGCCGTTGAAGATCACGTCCTGCATCGATTCGCCGCGCAAGGCGGACGCCTTCGATTCGCCGAGCACCCAGCGCACTGCGTCGATCACATTGGATTTGCCGCAGCCGTTCGGTCCGACGATGCCGACCAGCTGCCCCGGCGTCGCGATGGCGGTTGGATCGACAAAAGACTTGAAGCCGGCCAGCTTGATCTGTGTGAGGCGCAATTCGAGTTCTTCTGGACTTGCGCGGCGCGGCCCGGTAAGGAGCGCCGCCGGGTTGAGCGACTCGGGTCAGCTTTTCCGGCCGGCATCCGGCGGCTGCTCGCCCGATGCCGCGAACAAGGGCGAATTATAGCCGATTCGACGCCCGGACCTTGGGCTCCCGGGCGCGGTTTACGCCGCGTCGAGGACCGGGCTGAGGCGGCCTTCCTCGACGGCATGACAGGCCGCCATGGCGCCGGCGCCGGACATCGGCGCACGCTTCAAAACCGGCGTCTCGACGCGACAGCGCTCGTTCGCGTACGGACAACGCGGGTGAAACGCGCAGCCCGGCGGCGGCTCGAGCGGGTTGGGCACTTCGCCGGCGACCGCGGTGCGCGGCTTGCCGGTCAGCGAAAGGTCCGGCACCGCCGCGAGCAGCATCCGCGTATACGGGTGCTGTGGCGATGTGAACAGCTCGCGCGTCGGCGCGAGCTCGACGATGCGGCCCAGATACATGACGCCGACCCGATCGGCGACGTGATGCACGACCGCGAGGTTGTGCGAAATGAAAAGATAGGTGAGGTTGAGCTCGCGCTGAAGACGGCGCATCAGGTTGAGCACCTGGGCCTGCACCGAGACGTCCAGCGCGGAAGTCGGCTCGTCGCACACCAGGAACGCCGGGTTGGTCGCCAGCGCCCGCGCGATCGACACGCGCTGCCGCTGTCCGCCGGAGAACTGGTGCGGATATTTGGCGCCGTCGGGACCGGCAAGCCCGACCTGCTCGAGCAGCGCAGTCACTCGCGCGTCGATCTCGCGCGGCGTTTGCGCGATGCCGTGCGCGCGGATCGGCTCGGCGATGATGTCCGCCACCCGCCAGCGCGGATTGAGGCTGGCGTAAGGATCCTGGAAGATCATCTGCATCGTTCGTCGCAGCGCGCGCTCGGCGTCGCTGAAGTCGATGCGGCGGCCGGCAAACCGGATTTCGCCCCGCGTCGGCCGGTACAAGCCGACGATCAAGCGCGCGATCGTCGATTTGCCGCAGCCCGATTCGCCGACCAGGCCCAGGGTTTCTCCTTCGGCGATCGTCAGGCTGACGCCGTCGACCGCCTTCAGGATCTGGCGCGGCTTGCGCTCGATCATCCGGTTGAGCCACGGCAGCGAGACGTCGAAATAACGGGCGACGTCGATCAGCTCGAGCAGCGGCGTGCCTGCGTGATCCCCCAGGCCTTGCGGCTGCGGCGTGCGAACCGACCGTTGCGCCGCGCCCAATCCGGCGGAGCCCGCGCCCGTGGATGGCTCGGCGCTCATGCGACGGTCTCCGCGCTCGCGTGCAGCCAGCAGGCCGCGAGACTGGTGGCGGCGCGCAGGAGCTCGGGCCGCTCGACACGACAGCGGTCGAAAGCGTATGCGCAGCGCGGGTGAAACGGACAGCCGGTGGGTATCGCCGTCAGGCGTGGCATCGCGCCGTCGATCTGGGCCAGTTGCTCGCGCTCGTCGACGATCGACGGAATCGAGCCCATCAGGCCGCGCGTGTACGGATGTTGCGGCTGGTGGATGACATCGGCGACCGGCCCGATCTCGACGATGCGGCCGGCATACATCACCGCCACCCGATCGGCGGTTTCGGCAATCACTCCCATGTCATGGGTAATCAGCATCACCGCGGTGCCGTGGTCGCGGCACAGCCTTTTCAGCAGCGCGATGATCTGCGCCTGGATCGACACGTCGAGCGCCGTCGTCGGCTCGTCGGCGATGATCAGCTTGGGCTTCGCGGCGAGCGCCAGCGCGATCACCACCCGCTGGCGCATGCCGCCCGAGAACTGGTGCGGATAGTGGTCGATCCGCCGCTTCGGCGCGGAAATGCCGACCTCGGCAAGCAGGTCCAGCGCGCGCTGGCGGGCCTCTCCCGGCGACATGTCGAGGTGCGTGGTGATCGTCTCGATCAGCTGGCGGCCGATCGTGTACAGCGGGTTGAGCGAGGTCAGCGGATCCTGGAAGACCGCGCCGATCTCGCGGCCGCGAACGCGACGCATCGCCTCCGCCGGAAGATTGTCGATGCGCCGACCGTCGAGCAGCACCTGGCCGGCGCCGATGCGCCCCGGCGGATCGATCAGCCCGATGATCGCCGCGCCCGTCAGCGACTTGCCCGCGCCGGATTCGCCGACGACGCCGAGGACTTCCCCGGGTGCGATGGCAAAGGAGACGTCGTCGACCGCCACCAGCAGGCCGCGGCGCGTCGGAAATTCGACCCGAAGGCGCTCGACCGAGAGCAGCGCCATCTATTGCAGTCTCGGATTGAGCGCGTCGCGCAGCCAGTCGCCCAGCAGGTTGATCGCGAGCACCATGATCACCAGCGCCGCTCCGGGGAAGATCGTGATCCACCACTCGCCGGAGAACAGGAAATCGTTGCCGATGCGTATCAGCGTGCCCAGCGACGGCTGGGTGGGCGGAACGCCCACGCCCAGGAAAGACAGCGTCGCTTCGGTGATGATCGCCGTCGCGATGTTGATCGTGGCGAGCACGAGCACCGGGCCGAGAACGTTGGGCAGCAGATGATGCTGCATGATGCCCAGCGGCCGTATGCCGATCACCCGGGCGGCCTGGATGTACTCCTTGTTCTTCTCGACCAGCGTCGATCCGCGCACCGTGCGCGCATATTGGACCCAGTTCGATATGCCGATCGCGAAAATGAGCACGAACAGGGCGATCGGCCCGCCGTGGGTCTCGCGCGGCAGGACCGCTCGCGCGACGCCGTCGATCAGGAGCGCGATCAGGATAGCCGGAAACGAAAGCTGCACGTCGGCAATGCGCATGATGAACGCGTCGACCTTGCCGCCGACGTACCCCGCGATCAGTCCGAGGCTGACGCCCAGCACCATCGCGAAAATCACCGACGCGAGGCCCACCAGCAGCGAAATGCGCGCGCCGAACATGATCGCCGACAGGACGTCGCGCCCCTGGTCGTCGGTGCCGAGCAGATAGCCGGGCTTGGCACCCGCCATGCCGTGCGGCGGCGACAGCGCGTCCAGCAGGTTCAGCGTCGCGAGATCGAACGGGTTGTGCGGCGCCACCCACGGAGCGAACATCGCGCCGGTCAGGCATACCGCCAGCACTGCGGCGGACACCAGCGCGACCGGCGAACGGCGGAAACTATACGCGAGGTCGCTGTCGCGCCAGCGCGCAAGGCGCGAAGCGCGGGCGCTCTCCGCCGTGGTCATCGCCATCCGTCACCCCGGCGAAGGCCGGGATCCAAGCAGCGCTGGCTGCGCCTGGGCGCTGCCCGAATTTGACGCAATGGATTCCCGGCTGCCGCCGGGATGACGCCGGGCCCCAAGCCGCGCCGAGGCGCGGCTCGGTCCGGCGTCACTTGACGACGGTCCACTTCAGCTGGTTGATGTTGTCGGCCAGTTGCACCAGCTCGATGTTCTTCTTGGCACCCCACGCGAGCGCCTGCTGATGCAGCGGCAGCGTCCCGAATTCCTCGCCGTGGATCTTGAACAATTCCGAGATCATCGCATTGCGCTTGGTCTGGTCGAGCTCGCTGGCGATCGCCTTGCCCAGCTCGTCGACGCGCTTGTTGCTGTAGCTGCCGAGGTTGAACAGCCCCTGCCCGTTCGGGGCGGGCGTCATCAGCAGCGCGAAGATGGCGTTCTGGGCGTCGTACGAATCCGGCGTCCAGCCGAGCATGTAGAACGAGGTGTTGCGCGAGAGAATCTTCGGAAAATACGTGACCTTCGTCTCGGCCATCAGGTTCACCTTGACGCCGATCTGCGCCAGCATCGCCGCGATCGCCTGGCAGATCGCCGCGTCGTTGACATAGCGGTCGTTCGGGCAGTTCATCCCGACTTCGAAGCCGTCCGGATATCCGGCGTCGACCATCAGTTTCTTGGCCGCGGCCGTGTCGTGCGGCAGGCGCTTGTTGAGCGCCGGATCGAAGCCGCGGATGCCCGGCGCGATCATCAGATTGGTCGGCGTCGCCGCGCCGCGCATGATGCGGCTCTTGATCGCCTCGATGTCGATCGCCTGGTAGAACGCCTGGCGCACGCGCTTGTCCTTGAACGGATTCTTTCCCTTGATATTCGAGAACAGCAGCTCGTCGCGCGCCTGGTCCATGCCGAGAAAGATCGTGCGCAGCTCGGGACCCTGTAGCACGTTCAGCGCCGGCGCCGCCTTGAGCTTCTCGATGTCCTGCAGAGGCACCGGCTCCATCATGTCGATGTCGCCCGAAATCAGCGCGGCGACCCGGGTGGCGTCGTTCTTGATCGGCGTGAATATCGCCTCGGTGACATTGCTTTCGACCTTCTCCCAGTAGCCCGGAAAATTGACGTAGACGGTACGCACACCGGGCTCGCGCGACTTCAGCATGAACGGTCCGGTCCCGTTGGCGCGCAAGGTCGCGGCATTCTCCTTGCCCTTGCGCACGTCGACCGGCGTCGTGGCATTGTTCTTCTCGCACCACGCCTTGCTTACGATGAACCAGGTATTGAGCGTGTCCGGCAGGATCGGGAACGGATCGTTAGTGACGAAGTCGAGCGTGTAGTCGTCGATCTTGCGCATTTCCTTGATCGTGGCGATCTTGGTCTTCATGTCGGAGCCGTCGGCCTTCGAGCGCTCGTACGAGAAGATGACGTCGTCGGCGGTGAAGGGTGTGCCGTCGTGGAACTTGACGTTGCGCCGCAGGTTGAAGCGCCAGACGGTAGGCTCGGTCTGCTTCCACGACGTCGCCAGCAGCGGGACCAGCTCGAGCTTCTTGCCGCGCCCGACCAGAGGCTCGTAGATATTGCCAAGCAGCGAAAGTTGCAGCGATTCGTTGAGGGAATGCGGATCCATCGACGTCGCGTCGCCCTGATCGGCGAATTTGTACGTGGCGGCATGCGCCGCAGCGAATCCTGCGGCGAGGACCAGCGCGAACAAGGCTTTCAGCGTGCGGCAAGCGGTCGGATTCATCGTCACTTCCTCCAGAAACGCGGCAAAGCGGTTAGTCAGACGTCGACCGATGCCCGGGCCAGACGACCGAGGGCCATCCGGCACGCGTCGACCGCTTGCGCATGGACCATGGCTTTCCAGTCGTCGGCATCGATATAGAAAACGTCGCGGATCGCGCGCTTGATTTCGCTGCGCAGCGCCGGCGCGGCATCCGGATGATTGTGCAGCCAGTGCTCGGCGCGAAGCGCCTGCAGCGTCTGCTCGACCGGATAGGTGCCGTATTCGAGGGCGATGCCGGCGAAGTCGGCGTTCGGACACTCGTCGTACGCCGCATAGCCGTTGACGCCGGTCAGCGACGCCGACGTCGATGTGCCGTCGAAATACGAGGTCACGCCGTCGCCCCACCAGCTCTTGGTGCGGGAGATGTCGGCGGCGACGTTGCCGCCGGCGTAGATCAGCTCGCCGTGTCCGCGGGGGCCGAGCCCGGTGTGGAAATCGATCCAGCCGAGTGCGCTGCGGGTGGCCGCATGGTCGTGCAACACCGTGCGCAGCACGCGATTGCTCCAGGCCGGGACCGCGCCACCGTAGAACATGCCGTCGGCGAACCGGTACTGGCCGCCGCTGACGGCTGCCTGGTACGCGGCCCGCCCATGCGAAGCTACCCAGGCGCCGAGTTGCTTCTCGCTGTCCGCCGGCGGCGGCCACGATGCCGGCAGCAACAGCGAATGTATTTCTTCATACGCCGCATTGACCGGCAGCGGCGCGCCGAAGTCGACAAAGTTGCGATTGAGATCGGCGTTGTCCTCGTTGGCCCGGCGCAGATGCGAAAAGCCGTAGGGGTTCAGCGCGTGCAGCATCACCACGCGAACGCCGCTGCGATCGACTTCCGCGCGAAAGTCGTCGTCGCGCAGCAGCGCGACCTGGCATCCGGAGCCGCAGAAGCCTTCGACTCCGTGCGTGCCCGAGATCATCAGCAGAAGCCCGGGCGCATCGGGCTCGCCGAGCAGCGCCAGGTCGATCGACAATTCCTCGCCTTGCGCGCCGCGCTCGGTCGGATGCACGTGCCGGGAAACCGCGGCACCGGCCACCTCCGCGGCCGCGATGAACTTCGCCCGCGCTTCCGCGTAGCTCGCCGCAAAATGGACGGCCGGGTTCATCGGGGCCGCGCCGTCGCGTTCAGCGGCAACGCCGCTTCGGCCAGCGCGCCGAGATATCCCGCGCCGACCGGAATCACGTCGTCGTTGAAGTCATAGCGCGTGTTGTGCAGGAAGCACCCGCCTTCGGCCCCGCCCTGCCCCAGCCGCGCGTACGCGCCGGGACGGCGTTGCAGCATGAAGGAAAAATCCTCCGAGCCCATCGACGGCTCGAGGTCCCGCACGACGTTCTCGGGGCCGACCAGCGCATCGGCGACGCGTGCGGCGAATTCGGCTTCAGGCGCCGTATTGATGGTGGCCGGGTAGACGCGATCGTACTTGAGCGTCGCGGTCGCACCGAATGCGGCCGCGATCGAGTGCACGAGCTCGGCGAGCCTGCGCTCGATATGGTCCTGCGTTCTGGCGTTGAACGTGCGCACCGTCCCGACCAGGCGCGCGTCGCGCGGGACGACGCTCATCGCGGCGAGATTGCCGGCGTGCATCGCGCAGAGGCTGACGACGGCGGTATCGATCGGGCTCACGTTGCGCGCCACGATCGACTGCGCGGCGGTGATGATATGCCCGGCGACGAGCACCGGATCGACGGTCAGGTGCGGATGCGCACCGTGCCCGCCGCGTCCTTCGATATGGATCTCGATGCGATCGGCAGCCGCCATCATCGGTCCCGGACGCACGGCGATCTGTCCGGGCGGAAGCCCCGGCCAGTTGTGCAGCGCGTAGATCTGGTCGGCCGGAAAGCGCTCGAACAAGCCGTCGTCGATCATCGCCTTGCCGCCGGCGAAACCCTCCTCGCCCGGCTGGAAGATCAGGTAGACGGTGCCGTCGAAGTTGCGCACGCGAGACAGATACCCGGCGGCGCCGAGCAGCATCGTCGTATGCCCGTCGTGCCCGCAGCCGTGCATCCGTCCCTTGAAGCGCGAGACGTGCGCAAACTCGTTCTCCTCGTGCATCGGCAGCGCGTCCATGTCGGCGCGCAGGCCGATCGCGCGCCCGCTTTCGGTCTTGGCCCCCGGGATCACCGCGACGATGCCGGTCTTGCCGATGCCGTCGTGATGCTCGACGCCGAGCGCGTCGAGCTCGCGCGCGACGACTTCGGCGGTGCGATGCTCTTCGAAGCCGAGCTCCGGATGCGCGTGCAGGTCGCGCCGCACAGCGGTCAGGGCGGCGTGCTCCTTGCGGACGAATTCGACGGGATTCATGCGCTCGCTCCAGCGGCCGGTTCTGCAGAGTTGTGGCGCCTCATTGCGCCGCCGCCAGGCGTTCGATGCGCAACCTCGGATCGACCGCATAGTACAGCAGATCGACGATCAGATTGATCAGCACGAACACCAGCGCGATAAAGCACAGGTACGCCGCCATCACCGGCACGTCGGCGAAGCTGACCGCCTGGATGAACAAGAGGCCCATCCCGGGCCACTGAAATACCGTTTCCGTGATGATCGCAAACGCGATGATCGCGCCGAGCTGCAGTCCGGTGATCGTGATGACCGGGACCAGCGTGTTCTTCAGCGCATGGCCGAAATGCACGGCGCGGTCGGTAAGTCCCCGCGCCCGCGCGAACTTGATGTAATCGGTGCGCAGCACCTCGAGCATTTCCGCCCGCACCAGCCGCATGATCAAGGTCATCTGGAACAGCGACAGCGTGATCGCCGGCAGGATCAGCGCCTTGAGCCCGCTCTTGGTCAGGAAGCCGGTTGTCCACCAGCCCAGCGCCACCGTGTCGCCGCGGCCGAACGACGGCAGCCAGCCCAGGATCACCGCGAAGACGAGAATCAGCAGGATGCCGATCAGGAACGTCGGCAGCGAGACGCCGATCAGCGAGATCGCCAGCAGCAGTTGCGACAGCCACGAGTTTCGCCGCAGCGCCGTGTATACGCCGGCGGGAACGCCGAGCACCAGCGCCAGCAGCGCCGCGACGAATGCGAGCTCGATCGTCGCCGGCAGACGTTCCTTGAGCAAGGTCGACACTTTGCGTCCCTGGCGCAGCGACAAGCCGAAGTCGCCCTGGACCGCGCGACCCACGAAGCGGCTGAACTGCACGTAAAACGGCTGGTCGAAGCCCAGATCGGAGCGCAGCCTCGCCCGCTCCTCCTGCGTTGCATCCTGCCCGACCATGAACGTCACGGGATCGCCGGTGAAATTGAACAGGGCGAAGGCGATGAATGCCACCACCGCCATGACGGCGAACGATTGGAGGATACGGCGGATGATGAAGGCAAGCACGGAAAAGCGGCTGCGCTCGCGCCCGAGCGGTGAAGGCCCGCGTCGCGACGCCCGCCGATGATGCCTAAAGCCCCCGGCAAGGTCAATCGGCCGGCCCGGTGACGCCGCAGGCTGACGAACGCCGCCGAACGCTCAGGGTCGAGCGATCTCGGCGGCGCGATGGCAGGCGACCAGCACCTGGCCCAGAGGCTCGAGCGGCGGCACCTCGACCCGGCAGCGCTCGATCGCGTACGGGCAGCGTCTGTGGAACGCGCAGCCTGGGAGCTGCGTAAGCGGCGACGGCGGCTCGCCGCGAATCGCGGAGCGCTCGCGACGCGGATCGGTCGCGGCATCGGAAACCGCGCCACCGGCGCGCGATGCAACGCGCCGCAGCTTGGGCGTGCTCGCCAGCAGCGAGCGCGTGTACGGGTGCGCCGGCCGGGCGAACACGTCGGCTTTGGCTCCGTATTCGACGATCTTGCCCAGGTACATCACCGCGATCGCATCGGCGATGTGGCGCACGACTTGCAGGTTATGCGAAATAAAAAGATAGGCGATGCCCATTTCCTGCTGCAGATCCATCATCAGGTTGAGCACCTGGGCCTGGATCGAGACGTCCAGCGCGGAGACCGGCTCGTCGGCGACGACCAGCTTGGGATGGAGCATCAGCGCGCGCGCCACCGCGATCCTTTGCCTCTGCCCGCCGGAGAACATGTGCGGATAGCGGCGATAATGCTCGGGCCGCAATCCGACCTTGGCCATCATCGCGTGCGCTGCCGCCTGCCGCGCCGCCTTGTCTATCCCCGCGTTGATCGACAGGGGCTCCTCGAGCAGCGTTCCCACTTTCTTGCGCGGATTGAGCGACGCGTACGGATTCTGGAAGACCATCTGCACCGTGGGCCGCAATCGCTTCAGCGTCGCCTTGTCGGCAGCGACGACGTCGATGCCGTCGAGGTTGAAACGCCCGGACGTCGGGCGCTCGATCATCGTGATCTGGCGCGCCAGCGTCGACTTGCCGCAGCCGGATTCACCGACGACGGCAAGGGTTTCGCCAGCACGAACGGTGAACGAAACGCCGTCGAGTGCGCGCACGACCGCCTTGGCGCGGAAAGGACCGCGCGATACGACGTAATGGCGAGCCAGCCGATCGACCTCGAGCAGCGGCGGGTCCGCACTCATCGGTCGGCGGCGGCGTGCGTTGCCGCCGCCTCTTCGGCCCAGCCGTGCGTCGGCCGTCCGGCAGCGTCGAGCGCGAAATGGCAGCGCACTTTTCGTCCCGGCGGGCCCGCCAGCGCCGGCCGGTCGACCCAGCAGCGCGGCAGCGCAAAATCGCAGCGCGGCGACAGCAGGCATCCGGCCGGCCGGTCGTACTGGCCGGGCACGACGCCGGGAATCGCCTTCAGCCGCGCGCGATCGAGGTTGTGCTCGGGCAGTGCGTCGAGCAGTGCCTTGGTGTACGGATGCTGCGGTGTGTCGAAGATCTCCGGCACCGGGCCCGTCTCGACCTGCTCGCCGGCGTACATGACGACGACGCGCTGCGCGGTCTCGGCAACGACGGCCAGATCGTGGGTGATCAGCAGCAGCGCCATGCCGCGCTCCTGCTGCAGCCGCAACAACAGGTCGAGCACCTGCGCCTCGACGGTGACGTCCAGCGCGGTTGTCGGCTCGTCGGCGATCAAGAGGCGCGGGTTGCAGGCGATCGCCATCGCGATCATCACGCGCTGCGCCATGCCGCCGGAGAGCTGGTGCGGAAACGCGGTAAGGCGCGCCGCCGGGTCCGGGATCTCGACCTGCTGCAGCAGTTGCAGCGCCCGCGCTCGGCGCAGCCTGGCGCTGCCTCGCTCTTCGGGCGTGCCGTGCATGCGCAGCGTTTCGGTCAGCTGGAAGGCGACGGTGAAACAGGGGTTAAGACTCGCCAGCGGATCCTGGAAGATCATCGCGATGTCCTTGCCGGTCAGCGCCCTGCGCTCGGCCGCCGACAGCGACAGCAGCTCGCGCCCGGCGAACACCATGCGGCGCGCGCGCACGCGACCAGGGAAGTCGACCAGCCCCATCAGCGCCAGCGCGGTGACGCTCTTGCCCGAGCCCGATTCGCCGACGCAGCCGACGATTTCCCCGGCATCGATCGTCAGGTCGACATCGTCGACCGCCGTCAACGGCGCGACGACGCTGCCGAATTCGACGGTGAGACCTTCGATCTCGAGCAAAGCCATGCGTCTAGCGCTTGAGCTTCGGGTCGAGCGCGTCGCGCAGGCCGTCGCCCATCAGGTTGAACGCCAGCACGGTGACCAGGATCGCCAGGCCGGGAAAGGTGACGACCCACGATGCCCGCTGGATGAACTCGAGCGCGTCGGCCAGCATCGATCCCCACTCCGGCGTCGGCGGCTGCGCGCCCAGGCCGAGGAATCCGAGTGCGGCGGCGTCGAGGATCGCATTGGAAAAGCCGAGTGTCGCCTGCACGATCAATGGAGCGGCGCAATTGGGCAGGATCGTATTGAACATCAGCCGCAATGCCCCGGCGCCGGCGATGCGCGACGACGCGACGTACTCTTTGGCGGCTTCGGCGATCACCGCCGCGCGGGTCAGCCGGACGTAATGCGGCAGCAAGACGATCGCGATCGCATACATCGCGTTGATCAGCCCCGGCCCGAGGATGGCGACGACGGCGATCGCCAGCAGCAGGCTCGGCAGCGACAGCATCACATCCATCAGGCGCATGATCGTTGTCTCGGTGAGCCCGCGAAAATAGCCGGCGGCCAGCCCGAGGACGACTCCCAGCGACAGCGAGATCGCCACCGAGATCACGCCGATCAGCAGCGACAGCCGCGTGCCGTGGATCAGCCGCGAGAGGATGTCGCGACCGACGGGGTCGGTGCCGAACAGGAAGCGCGTGCTGCCGCCGTCGTGCCATGCGGGCGGCGCCAGCGTGAAATCGCGGAACTGCTCGTACGGCGAGTGCGGGGCGATGACGTTGGCGCCGATCGCCAGCACGACCAGCACGACGATCAGCGCGAGGCCGATGATCGCGCCGCGGCTTTGGGTGTAGGCCTGCCAGAATTCCCGCAGGTTGCCGGGAACGGCCGGCGGCACGTTGGCGGCTATGGCGGCGACTTCGCTCATTACGCGTGCCTTATCCGCGGATTGATCACGCCGTAGAGCAGGTCGACGATGAGGTTGACGCTGATCACGATCGTCGCGATCAGCAGAATGCCGCCCTGCACGACCGGGTAGTCGCGCGACTGCACGCCGTGGACCAGCCAGTTGCCTACACCCGGCCAGGAGAAGATCGTCTCGGTGAGAATCGCTCCCGACAGCAGTAGGCCCACCTGCAGGCCGATGACGGTGATGACCGGGATCAGCGCGTTGCGCAGCGCGTGGACCAGCACGACCTGCCAGTAAGGAATCCCCTTTGCGCGGGCCGTGCGCACGTAGTCTTCGCGCAGGACCTCGAGCATCGACGATCGCGTCATGCGCGCGATCACCGCCAGCGGGATCGTCCCGAGCGCGATCGTCGGCAGCAGCAGGTGCGAGACCGCCGAGCGGAAGGCGCCGGCATCGCCCGCCCGCAGCGTATCGATCAGCATGAAGCCGGTCGACGCCGGGACGTCGAACTGGACGGCGATGCGTCCCGACACCGGCGTCCATCCGAGCTGCACCGAAAAGAGCAGGATCAGCAGCAGCGCCCACCAGAATATCGGCATCGAGTAGCCGGTAAGCGAGACGCCCATCACCGCGTAGTCGGCGACGGTGTTGCGCTTCAGCGCCGCGATGATGCCGGCCGGCAGGCCCACGACGACGGCGAACAGCATCGCGAAAAAGGCGAGCTCCACCGTCGCCGGAAACAAGGTCAGGAATTCGCGCAGCACCGGCTCGTGCGTGGTGAGCGAGGTGCCGAGGTCTCCATGCAGCACCTGGCCGATATAGTCGGCGTACTGCACCGGCAGCGGACGATCGAGCCCGAACTCGTGCAGCAACCGGATGCGCCGCGCCGGGTCCATGCCGCGCTCGCCGGAAAGGTTCTCGACCGGATCGCCGGGAATCAGATGGATCAGCGCGAACGCCAGCAAGGTCACGCCGAAGAACGTCGGAACGATCAGCGCAGCACGGCGAAGGATGAAGGTGAACATCGGGCCGTTGGACTATACCCGGTGCAGAGCAGCCGTCGTCCCGGCGCAGGCCGGGACCCAATTTGCGTTATCCAGCAGAAACACATCGCTGCTTGTGATCCCGGGCTTCGCTACGCTCACCCGGGATGACGCATCCGTTGCCAATCACGGCCCGTCCTGCGGGGGGCCGCTCTTGGACGGATGCGTCACTGCGCGTTGTCGCGAACGACGTCGGCGTTGGTGAAATAGTGGTGCGCCGTCGCATCCATCTTGTAGCCCTTGACCTCCTTGCGTATCGGGTCGAAACGCACCGAATGCGCGAGGGTGATCCACGGCGCCTCTTCCTTGAAGATGACCTGGGCCTGCTCGTAGAGCTTGGCGCGGTCGGCCTTGTTTGGCGTTTGCGCCGCCTTGATCACCAGATCCTCGAAAGGCTTGTTGCACCAGCGCGCGACATTGCCGCCGCCCTTGACCGCTTCGCAACCCAGCAGCGGCACGAAAAAGTTGTCCGGATCTCCGTTGTCGCCCGACCAGCCGAACATCATCACCGACTGCTCGCCGGTCTTGCTGCGCTTGCGGTACTCGGCCCATTCGTAGGTGACGAGCTTGGCCTTGACGCCGATCTTGTCCCAGTCGGCCTGGATCATTTCCGCCATGCGCTTGCCGTCGGGGTTATACGGCCGGGTCACAGGCAGATACCACAGATCGACTTCGAAGCCGTTCGGATAACCGGCCTGAGCCAGCAGCTGCTTCGCTTTCGCCACGTCGTACGGGTAATCCTGGACCGCGTTGTTGTAGCTCCACAGGATCGGCGGAATCGGGTTCTTGGCGACCTGGCCCTGTCCCTGGTAGACCGCTTTCAGGATCGCGTCCTTGTTGGTGGCCATGTTCAGCGCCTGCCGCACCAGCTTGTTGTCGAAAGGCTTCTTTTCGACATTGAACGCGATGTAGCCGACGTTGAGGCCCTCTTTCTGCAGCACATTGAGCTGCGGGTCCTTTTGCATTTCGGCCAGATCGGCTGGCTTAGGGAATGCCATCGCCTGGCATTCGCCGGTCTTGAGCTTCGCATAGCGTGCGGTGGCGTCGCGGGTGATCGAGAAGATCAGGTTGTCGATCTTCGGCCGTCCCTTCCAGTACTGGTCGAACGCCTTGTAGCGTATCGTCGCGTCCTTCTGATACGAGACGAATTCGAACGGGCCGGTGCCGATCGGATAGATGTCGGCGGCGTTCGGCGTTCCTTTTTTCATCATCGTGTCGAAGTATTCGGCCGAGTTGATCGAGGCGAAATCCATTGCCATGTCGGCGAGGAACGGCGCCTCGGGGCGCTTCAAGGTAAAGCGCACCGTGTACTTGTCGACGGCCTCGACCTTGTCGACGATGTTCTTCATGCCCATGTCGTCGAAATAGGCGAAGGTCTGCCCGGCGGTCATCTTGTGGAACGGATGATTATCGTCGGCCATGCGGTTCCACGAGAAAATCACGTCGTCGGCGTTGAAATCGCGCGTCGGCTTGAAGTTGGCGTTGCTGTGGAACTTCACGCCGTGCCGCAGCTTGAACGTGACGACCTTGCTGTCGGGCGAGACGGTCCACGACTCGGCCAGCGCCGGAATGATGTTGGTCGTGCCGGTTTCGAATTCGACCAGCCGGTTGAACATCGGCACCGACACCGCATCGAACGTCGTTCCGGTCGAGAAGAACTGCGGCTGGAAGCCCTCGGGGCTGCCTTCGGAGCAATAGACGAGCGTCTTGTTCGCCGCGGCGGCCGGGAAGGCGGCGACCAGGCCCGCGATCAGCGCGGCATGAAGCAGATGACGATGAATACTGACGGGAAGTTCGCGCATGGTGTCCTCGGTCGGCTATACAGGGATTCGCCCGGCGTGCTAAGCGAACAGACCGACAATGCTAGCCGCCTGTCAGGGGCATGGCAACCACGGTCAGGAACGCTCTTTTGGCCGACCCGCGGCGCTGCGCTGGCGGCGCGTTTCGAACAGGCAGATACCGGTGGCGACCGAGACATTGAGCGAAGCCACCGTCCCGAGCAAAGGAATCGCGACGATCCGGTCGCAAAGCTCGCGCGTCAGCCGGCGCAGGCCCGATCCTTCGGCGCCCAGCACCCAGGCGAGCGGGCCGGACAAGTCGGCCTCGAACAGGTTTTCCGTGCCACCGGCCTCGGCACCGGCCAGCCACACGCCGCGGTCCTTGAGCTCGCGCAACGTCCGGGCGAGGTTGGTTACCGTGATGACGGCTACCGTATCCGCGGCGCCCGAGGCCGCTTTCGCGACCGTCGCGTTGACGCCGACCGCACGATCCTTGGGCACGATCAGCGCATGCGCGCCGAACGCATCGGCGCTGCGCAAGCACGCGCCCAGATTGTGCGGGTCGGTCACGCCGTCGAGCACCAGCAGCAACGGAGGCTCGTCAAGACCATCGAGTACGTCGTCGAGCGTGCGATAGGGCAAGGCCGCATCGATCTCGGCGACGACACCTTGATGCCGGTCGCCGCCCGCGATCGCATCGAGTCGCTTGTCGTCGACCGCATGTACGGCCACGCCCGCGGCTTCCGCGCGCTCGATCAGCTCGCGCACACGACGGTCGTGGCGCGCGGCGACCACATAGACGGCGCGCACGCTTTCCGGATGCTGGCGCAAGCGCGCGGTGACCGCGTGAAAGCCGGTGAGATAGCGGGTGTCGGACATCGCAGGAGGTTTGCGGTCCAAAGTGGCCGTTTGCGACCGTGGCAACGAGCCGCAAGCTTCGGTATAATCAACAGTTTACCGCAGGACCCGGCGCGATTCGAACGACAAGATCTCGCCGGCGATCATCCGGGCTGTTGTAGCTCAGTTGGTAGAGCAACTGATTCGTAATCAGTAGGTCGGTGGTTCGACTCCACTCAACAGCACCATATAAAACAACAAGTTGTCCTCTGGTTGGTGACAATCAAAGCGGGTTTATATAGCTAAAAGACACGGCTTTTACACGGATTGGCGACTTTGTCGCAGGCACTTGGCTGCGGACCTAAAGTGACTGCGTTGCACGGTAAGCTCCCATGTCGGTTCCAATCTTAATGATTCTCCTCGGCTGCTTTGGGCTTGCTCTTTGTGGCAAGCGCTTTCGTAGCTGGTTCGACCGATTAGTCGTTTGGATTGTCGAGCCCGGACCCGTGTGGTTCGGCGCATTGTCTGCGCTCATTGTGTTGTACCTGTTCCGCCATACTCTTGCCGACCACGAACACGCATATCGATACGGTGGCCTCGCGCTTCAACTACTAGGCATGAGCGCCGTCGCGTATGGCATCAGCAAAAAATTATCGGCGCTCGGCAAGACCGGCCTGCGCGAGTGGTTTAGCAAGTGGGGTAGTCAACTCGCAGCGATCCTCAGAAGGCCCCAACCAAATATCGTAAATACCGCGACGGGATCCGTCCGCTTACAGGGCCATGCCATCGCGGTCTCCCAAAGCCGTCTTAAGCCTTCCAGCGTCGATGAATGGATAGAGTACCTCAGGCTCGATATCAAGCGCCTGGACGGATAACTCAAAGCAGTTAACGAGTCGCTCCAAACGGAAAAACAACAGCGCACCGAAGCTATCGGCGCGTTGCGCTCCAGTCTGGAAGCGATGATCGTCGATCTTAAGATGATCACCGAAATAGCAGTTGCCGGCTCGTTCCGGGACGAGATAGTTGGCCTACTATGGCTCGCGACCGGCACGATTTGCGCGACCATTCCATTAGAGATTGCCGCTCGGTGGTAGCAGGTTTGGGACAAACGATGCGCACTAGTCTTGTTCTACCATTGATATGTCTCGCAGCCCTGGTAGCGGCGTGTGCAACTGCGCCGCCGTATCCGACAAATCCGGATCAGCAGGCTTCGTACTACGTCGAAAAGGCAGCTATTGAGTTTCACAACGGCAGACCCTCGTACAGTTACATAAACCTCGCACGCGCGGCGCCAAATGGTCCAGATAGAGTCAAGGCATTGTTCGCTAAGGAGCCCGCCATTGCAGAAGCCTACAAGACCACGTTGCGCTCGGAAGCCACAAGCCTAACTACAAGCTATTGGGCCCTGCGCACAAAGGAAAATGTCGAATGGGCCGCGAGCGTTTTTCCAGAGCCATTTATACGCGAGATCAACGCGCTGCTCGAACAACGGGTAAGCGCCGGCAATGCCGACGGCACAATACCGTTTCTTCTATCCGATGATTTCATGCGATTCGAGTCGCTGCGGTCGGTCGATCAGCAGCGCAGGATAGTCGACAACACCATAAGAGCTCTTCAGGTCAATACGATAAATGGACGTCCGATCGAGGGCCTTGTCGCATATGTCGCTAGAGTCGGCCCCTCATCGCCTGAGGGACGCCGGATTGATGCATTGCTGCCTACCTTACGGATACGTCGATCGGAGTTGACGCTTGTCGCGACTGTGTTTCCTGCCTTTGCCGCGGCACAAACTGCCAACATGACTATGAAGGTCTGGTTGAAGGTGGAACCGACTGACAGGCTCTTGCGCGAAGATTTGCTCGTTGTACTTCGCAGTGATCTTAAGGGAATCGACTTTGTCGACGCTGACGACCCACAAGCCCTAACACTAATCGTCGAACGGCTGAGATTTAACGAATCCAAATTACCAGATCGCACACAAACGGTCACCTACGCGCGATACGAGGTTAATTTCGCAGCGGCGTTGTTGTTGATGCCCAACAATTCATCCTATTTATACGAAATGACGACAGGAGGGGCGGAAATCGAATATGGTTTCGCTGTTAAGGCAACTCAATTCGGCAAGCCTGTTTCTGATGAATTGGTTAGAGACCGCCTAACGTCCACCTACACTACCTGCACCAATGCTCGCGTACAAAATGTGTTTGGTGGAGTGCAAAGGGCAGACTTCGTAGCCAACGCCGACATGGCACAGCGATGCAGCGGAAATGGCATACAAACCGACTTGGACTCGATGAGAACGCAGATATACCATCGCATCGCAGAACGTGTTGCCAAAATCGCCCCTGTCGCGCGGGTGCAAGAACTGAACTGAATTCTGACCGCGTACCCGGGGCCCCGGCAGAGTTAAATCGCGAAAGATTAGAACCTCGCGATCGGAAGCCATCCCCTTGGCGGTTAATTACTCCGCTCCTCTAATTTCTCGCAAAGCCAAGTTTGAGCGTAGTCGGTTATTGATCCGACTGAGTCGTCCCGCTCGAATCCCGTAAGCGCCATCTGATCGTTGGTCATCCAGAGTAGCATTGCGTCGAATAACGGTGGCAGCAGATTGGCGGGTCGGCGGCGATCGTCTAGTACCCGCGCGACGCGACAAACGCGATGCAGTAGCTCATCCCGTTCGTCCGACACTGTCAAATGGCCGACATACCGCGACGCACGATGCAGTTGCCATTTGGGACGCGTCGTCCTTTGCCACGCAAACACATCACTGCCAACCACATGGTGTCCGCGCTTGCACATGGTTTTGATCGCGCCAGACTATAGACTCTAGGGTCTGCACCCAGGTACACGGAGAATGCGCGCGACCCCGGCAGTGGGTCCGCGATTCGCTTGGTGACCAGCGCGCGTGCATAAACCGATTGCGGGTTATCGAACGGGTCCCGGGCCAACGCCACTAGGATTCGATATTGACGGCCACCTTCCAAATCCGCGTTGAGCTTATGACGATGCGGAGCGCGGCGGAAGCTAGCTCGACGGTCGCTCGCAGCTTTGGTCGCTGCGATCCGGTTCAAGATCCAGCGCATTTATGCCGATTAGGCGCGACACTCGGATGGGAGCACCCGGCCGCTGGAACTGTTGCGCGCGTTCCTGCAGGTTTCGATCCCCCATCGTCATCCTTGATCGCAAGCGCATATATTCTGCCCATGAAGCGATGATGTAGCGCTCGACGAAGCGCCCGTCTTCGGCAAGGTCACGAAAGACTCGCCAACTGGTCGCTCCATTGCGGCGCCGTACCGCTTCGACGACATGAATGGCGCGCAAGAATGGCTTTCGATTCTGGGGCTCTATCTGGTATTCAATCTGGATCAAGACCGGGCCATCGTCCGGCAGCGGTTCGACGGCGATAGCCATGTCAGGCAATTGCATTCCGGTCGTGACGTCGGCCTCGGTTCCCATCGCCACACGGACGCCGCGATTCAGAAGATGAAGCACCACCATGAGGGCCGCCGACGTACCCAGTGCGATGTTTGTTCCGACGGCCGACGCCAGCGCGCCCCAGAGCGCGCTTCCGATTGCCAGGCTGGCCTGGACCGCAAAAATGTTCATGGCCACTGCGCGGGCTCGAACCCATGCCGGAGCCGTGCTCTGCGTGCCCGTCGAAAGGCTCGCAAAGACTGTTACCCAGGCAACGCCGGCGCAGCAGGCCCCGACGATGCCGAGCGTCGTGATGTGGGTTACGGCGACGAGCAGTATGGCCACGGTCCACAGGAGCACGCCCGAGGTCACGACTTTGTTCAGCGACTGCCGTTGCAGCTGATGCGGTATCGCCAGAGCGGCAATGACCGCGCCCGTGCCAAACCCGGCGGAAAGCAATCCGAAGCCGCCGGCGCCGAGTCCGAGTTGGTCACGCGCAATGACGGGCAGCAGCGCCCAGAAGGCGCTCGCGCAAACGCTGAAGTTTAGATTGCGAATAATAAGCGAACGCATCGCGGACGAGTGCCGGGCGTAGCGCAGCCCGCTTTGGATGCCTGAAAGGAGTCTTTCCGGAACACCCGGCAGCGCGCGTTCGCGTCCCTTCCATCCGCGCAGCGCGACGATCATCACGGTAAAGAAAAGAGCGCCGGCGAGAAACGCCGTGCCTGACCCGCTCCACGCGGCGATCGCGCCGGCAAGCGCCGGCCCAATGGCGCGCGCGACATTGAATGCGACCGCGCTCAACGCAACAGCGCGCGGCAGTTCGGCTCGTGATACCAACTCGTTGACGCTCGCTTGTTGTGCCGGGAGATAGAACGTGAACCCGGCGCCGATCAGGAAGGTGAGCGCGAGCAGCGCCGCAGGACCGGTGATCCCGGCGACGGTCATTCCACCGAGGAGAATCGCAGCCGTGAACAGCACGATCTGCGTGATAAGAATGATCCTTCGCCGGTCGGCGATATCGGCCAAGGCGCCGGCGACGAGACCGAACAGCAGTGTTGGCGCCGTGCTTGCCGTCTGCACCAGCGCGACCATGAATGCCGACGGTGTCAGCGTCGCCATCAACCAGGCTGCGATCGTTGCCTGCATCGTATACCCCAGCGCCACTCCGATCGAACCGAAATAAAACAGCCGGAACGAAGCGTGGCGCAGCGGCGACGACGCAAGCAAACGCGAAAAGAGGGCGGCAGCGGTCTTGCGCAAGTGGCGAGTCTAGCCTGTAGTTAGTGCGACCGTTGGCCTAGGGCCGACCCATAAATACCGTCTTTTGTTTACTACTGCCGGCAAGTATCGCGCGATCACGCGGCCCGTGCTCGCCCCGCCACGAGCAAGGACAGCTGGTCAAACGCACCGCTGGCACAATCGTTGCTGTGAGGTCAGCAAGGACCCGTCGAAGTCGCCCTGATGATCGGCGACCGGTGCGGCGCTGCCTCGCGGCGTGCGGCCTCGACGTGCCCAGTGCATCGTCGAGGGAGTTGTCCGGCCATGACGGAACGACCGCAGTCGCCAGGAGAGGAGATCGCCAACAGCTTGAGCCATGGGCTCGGGTTCGTGGCTGCCTTGGCTTCGGCGCCGATCCTCGTGCTGACGACGGCGCAAACCGGCAGGACGCTGAACGTCATCGGTGCGGCAATCTTTGCCGTAACGATGGTGCTGCTCTACTGCGCATCCACGATCTACCACGCGGTGCCGCACCCGCGCACCAAGGCGTTGCTCAAGAAGCTCGACCACGGCGCGATCTTCCTGCTGATCGCCGGCACTTATACGCCGTTCACGCTTGGCGCGCTGAACGGTCCGTGGGGTTGGTCGCTGCTGAGCGTCGTCTGGGGTCTCGCCGTCATCGGTGTCACGCTCAAGGCCTTCGACCGCATCGAGCATCCGTTCGCCTCGCTCGGTCTTTATCTGCTGATGGGATGGCTTTGCCTGGTCGCGCTCGAGCCGCTCCTCGAACGCGTTCCGCCGCAGGGGCTGCTGCTGCTCGGTGCGGGAGGCTTTGCCTACATGGCAGGTGTCGGGTTCTTCGCCACCGATTCCAGACTGCGATACGGGCACTTTATCTGGCACCTTTTCGTGCTGACGGGCACCGGCTGCCACTTTTTCGCGGTGCTGGGCTACGCCGCGTAAATCACACCCGCGATCCGGTCTTAGCCTACTTCCTGCTCCGCCGCGGGGCGTCATTTCCGCTACGCGCTGCGCCTGCCGTTAAACTATGCGTCGCCTGCAGGAAAAACACGCAGCTAGCCTTGGACGGAGGAGCTCGTGACTGGCCGGGATTGCGAGGCAAACAAACAGGAAAACCATGGCGCCTGCTGACGATGGCGAAAAGACAACGACCACAGGCGATGCCGACCGGGAAACGGCCGTGCAGTCGATGGCGCATATGACCATCGCCCAGACGCACTTGCGCGAATTGATCAAGGCTCGCGTGCACACGCGCGCCGCGTCGCGCGCTTTCAAGCATCTCGATCGGGCGATGGAAATCCTGAAAGAGGCAATCCGGGGCGAGGCGCCGAAGGACAAGTAACCGAATTTCCCTTGTCGGCGCGTGTGCGGTGAATCGACCGCCTACCGGAGGGCATCGAACGCGGCCCCGAGCTCGTCGACGTCGAGAACCGCGTCATCGGCGATGAATCCGATCAATCGCGGATGGTCGCGCCCTCCGGTCAGCCGCTGCCAGCCCTGCGCAGCGCGAAAGACGAGCTTGGATTCGGTGGTGAAGCTGCCGAGGCTGTACGCATAGTAGACGTGGCGCAGCTGCTCGCTCTTGTCGCGCAGCCACGTGGCGTGCAAAAACCCGATGCAACGCGATACGGCACAAGCGGCCTCGCGCTGAACCTGCTTTTGCCGCCAGACCGACCCATCGTGAGGCGCAAGCCTCGACTCGGGCAGCTTGCCGTCCGGCGACAAGGGCTCGACGAGCACGACGTCGATGTCGCGGCCGCGGCTGCGGTAACTCAGGCTGATCGATTCGGTTCTGCTCGACGGGTCGACGGCCCAGCTATCCGCCGGCTTGACGAGCTCCCACCCGGAAATGCTCTGCGCCGCTGCGATGGCCGGCGCTCCGCGCGGCGGCCGCAGCTCATTGGCGGGCAATGCGGCGGCGCTGCCGCCGATCAACAGCATCGACAAGCCGGCCAATACCGGACCGAATCGCCTGATCGAACGGCCCGCTTCGGCCGCATCGAGGATCGGCGTCTCCGGCTCGACGTCGCCTTTCAGCCGGCTCAGGACGTAGAACAACAGACCCAGCGTCGCAAACAAGGCCAGCCATTGAATCGTGCCATGCGCGGTGAGCTCCATTTGCGATCCGCGTATCCAGTCGATGAGCACGATCGCGTTGACGCGGACGACATTGGAAACGATACCAAGAAAAGCGCCGAGCGCCGCAAGCAAGAAGATCTTGAAGAACGAGCGATAAAGCAGGCAGCCGAAGCTGTAGCCCAGAAATGCGCCCAGCGTCACGAAGGCGAGACCGGAACATTCATCGACGACGATGTATCGATTCGCGCCGATGAAGATCACGAACCCTTCCACCGAGTGCGGCAAGTGCGCCACAACGGCGAACAACTCGATCGCCTTGACGGTGAGCACCCTGAGCGGCGTCTCGAGCACATCGCCTGACGGAACCATCAGGAACAGCAGCCCGAAAGTGGGAAACAGCTTCCAGTACGACTTCCAACCCAGCGTCGACATCGCCACCCCCTGCAGCGCCAGGACGAACGCGAAGTGCCGGCCGACATCGATGTTCGTCAGCGACGCCGCGCCCCAGCAGACGGCGGCGACGATCACCACCCAAATCCCCGTGAGGTCTGGTTGCGGACGAATCGCAATCCCTGTCGATCGCTGCTGCCAGCCCAGCAGGTAGACGACCATCGGCAGCACGAGCCAGGCGTACTGGTACGCCTCGTGCGTTCGCCACACGGTCGTCATATCGAGCACGGTCGGCCACATCGCGACGCAAACCAGGATGCCCCCGGTGATGCCGCCCAGCAATGCCTCCTTGCCGCGCGCAGTCATCGCGGCGAGCGGCGGAGCCACCTTTTCCGGCACGGCCGCTTCGGGCTCGGGACTGTCGACCAGGCCTTGTCGGAAACGGAATGGCTGCTGCAGCACGCGCAGCAACCGGGCATCGCCGGGGCGCCGGAAATAATCGAGGCCGAAACGCGGGATTTTCGCGTCCTGCGGATCGACGTAAGTGCCGAACAACCGGTCCCAGACGGTCAGTACCGATCCGTAGTTGCTGTCGGTCTCCGCCCGCAGGTCCGAATGATGCACGGCGTGTTGCGATGGCGTGACGATGACGGTGCGCAGCAGGCGATCGAGCGAAGGATCGAGCCGAAGATTGGCGTGCGAATACAGCGCCACCACGGTTGCGGCCAGGAGGTAGAACCCTACCGCGGCGGCCGGCAGTCCCAACGCGGCGATCAAGCCCATCATGACGACGGTGCCGAGGATGAATTCCAGCGGATGGTGCCGCTCGGAGGTCGTCACGTCGATGTGCGTATCGCTGTGATGCACCAGGTGCATTCGCCACAGCCATGGGATGCGATGGAAGAACCGGTGCTCCCAGTAGCGCCACAGGTCCAGCAGCACAAACGTCAGCAGCAACTCGGCGGCGAAGGGAAGCCCCATTCGGGACACGGCGCCGGGCGCCTGGTGCAGCGCAAAAGCGTAGATCCCGATCGGCAGCACCAGTGTGTCGACCACGTTGCCGATGACGAACAGGCCGATGTTGCTGGTCCAACGTCTGGCGATCTGGACCGGCTGCCGTTGCAGCGCGCGAACGCGCTCGAGCAGAACGAGTGAAATCGCTGTTCCCACGAAAACGAGTTGGTAGAGAATCTCGAATTCTTGGGTCATCGGCTGCGGGTTCTGATGCGCCGGCCCGAGCGCGCGGATCGCCGGGCTGGCGTGGAATCAACGAGGGACGGCGCACTGCGGCCGGCGTGCCGTCCGCGGCGAACGACGGGCCGCTCGCTGGCGGCGGCGGCGGTAACGGGCGCCGGTATCGGCATCCCGGTCCTGGCAAAAAGCCCGACTACCGCTGCTTCTTGCGCTTGACGATGTAGATACCGACCGCCAGGCTCAGCGCGGAGACGCCCAGCAGGCCGACGCTTGCGATCGGCAGAACCGAACCCAGCGGCGAGCCCAGAAAGAATCCGAGTGTCGCACCCAACGGGCCGCCCAGCGTTAAGCCCAGGCCGCGGCCGAGCGCCGTTCCGAGCGGAACCGTGGGACCGGCCAGCGCGACATTGGCCGCCGCGGCTGCCAGGACGGCAACGATAGGTTTTGCTGCGTTCACAGTTTCCTCTCCCAATGACCCGCTGGTACGGCAGCGACGATTACCGTTGTTTCTTGCGTTTGACGATATAGATACCGAAGGCCAGGCTCGCCGCGGAGACGCCGAACAGACCGACGCTCGCGAGCGGCAAGACCGAGCCGAGCTGCGATCCCAGCAAATCGCCTAGCGCCACGCCCAGCGCACCGCCGAGTCTGTTGCCCAGGCCCTGGCCCAGAGGTTCGCCCAGCGGTGTTCCCAACGCCACGGCCGCCGCCATGGCCGCGCTTGCCGTCAAAGCCGCCGCAGCGGCGACGATCCATTTAGCTGCTTTCAAGGTCCCTCCCATTGCGATGCGGCCGCCGCAGCCATCAGTACGACGCTTGGAGCGTTGTCCCGGCCGTAGACTTCGCGCGAGCTCGCTGGGCGCATGTTCCGTGCCTGGAGTGATTTTCCCTTATTAATCATCGACAAAGCTTGGAGGTCCTCGCCTCGACTGGCGGCGAGCGTAAAGTATTTCGACGCCCACCGGGTAGCCGACGTTGCCGTCTCCCGCCGATGCCGATCGCATCGCGTCACGGGCTGCCGAATCGAACGACTCTTTAGCGTGGCGCTTTGGCGGCTTTGGATAACAGACGCGGGACCTGACGACGCAGGCTCTGGTGCTGCTTTTTGATGAACTGATAGCACTCGCATGCCTGCCGCTCAAGGCCCTTGCGGTCCAGAACCACGATATGGCCGCGCCGATATCGGATCAGGCCGAGGCGCTGCAGGTGCGACGCGGCGATCGAAATTCCGGAACGACGCGACCCGAGCATAGCCGCGATCGTCGTGTGCGACATCACGAGCTCGTGCGGCTGTGCGTACTCGTCCATCGTCATTATCCAGCGCGCGAGTCGCTGCTCCACCCTGTGATGCTGCGAGCACGCCACGGACTGACTGATCACCGCCAGCGCCGCCTGCGTGTACTGGAGCAGAACGCGCTGCAGCGGGCTGCCGAAACGCAGCTCCGCGCGCAGAGCGCGCGAGCTCATGCGCAGCGCGGCGCCGGGAAGCTGTACGACGGCCTTGTCCGGCGTGGCGATCGTGCCGAGGAATATGTTGATCCCCACCATCCCTTCGCGGCCGACGAGGCCGACCTCGACGGTACGGCCGTCCTCGAGCGTGTCGACCATCGCTACGACCGAGTCCTCGGGGAAATAGACGTGCTCGATTTTCTGATTGGCGCGATAGACGACCGCGCCGCTCTTCAAGTCGACGCGCTGCATCTTGTCGGCCAGACGCCGGTATTCGGTCTTCAGAAGCGCGCCGAGTATGCCGTTGGTGACCTCGACTTCCAGGCCCGACGGCCAGTTCTTCTGAGTCATGGCAACGGCTGCGACCAGCCCGAGTGATGGCGCAAACGCATGCGCCGCGTCCGACGACTCTAAGATATTGGGCGCCGCTTTACAAATGCCGTGCGCGGAGCCCGGGCGGCCCGCAGCGTGCGCGCCACGCTAACGCTCCCGTCTGCCTGCTGCGCGGCTCGTCGCCCGTGAGCGGCTATGCGCCCATTGCGCAGTACGCTCCAGGCGGCGGAGCGCCTGCGCATTGCGAAATCCCGTTCACCAGCGCCACACCTGATCGAAGCGCTCGATCGCTTCCGGAATCCCGGCCCGGCTGAGCTTTTCGATGCCGGCGACTAGGCTGTCGGCCGGCAGCGCGCGTTCCCGGATATCTTCTTCGACCGCGAACACCGCGACCTTCGCGGCGATCAGTCGAGCGAGGTCCTCGTCGAGCCGCGGTGGATGCGCGACCCGCCTGTCCCCGAAGGCGAGCCCCGCCGCATCCTGGCCTCGCACCGCATAGTTGACCGCGTTGCCGCTCAAAAGAATGCTGACCTCGGCGCCGTTGTTCCGCAGCGCGTGATTGAGCCACAGTATGGTGTCGTCCTGCTCCTCCAGCGTAGCCCGATACGCGGTATCGACGATGCTCAATATCTTCATGACCGCTCCTAATGCGTGGGAATGACGATGACGCCATCGCTCAGCTTCACGGCTTCGAAAAAATCCTTCGGGCTCCCGCGTCGTGGCCCATCGATCGTCTCGCCGGCCCCGCGCTCGTCGACGCATAGCCCGCAATTGATCCAGTCGAGCTTGGCGCCGGTCTGCCGCGCCAGTGCGAACAGCCCCGCAATCCAATCCTTGGTCGTCGGATGCTCCTCCTGCTCCACTGTCGTTCCCTTGATTGGATTGGCGTGCGGTTGCTGCGCCTTCATCGTCATGCTGACCGCTCCTTCATAGGCGAAGACGGTCACTACCTGCGCCTGGCGGAGCGCCGCGTCGATGATGCGCAGCGCCGTTGCCGTCGTCGCGCTTTCGTACGGCGGGTCCATGATCGCCACGGTGAGATTTTTGCCGATCGTCATTTGTCGCTCCTCGAGTCAGTGCCAGATCACTCTGGTTTGCGGCGTCAGCGCCAGGCTGACCAGCCGGTCGATGCCGCTCGGCTCGATACCGGAAGCAAGCCGGTCGACCGCTCGCTCGCGCAATGCAAAGGCGTCGGCAACGACTGCGACGCCGGCCCTGGCGAGGTCGCTGTAGCCGCCGGCGTGCGACGCGCCTTCACGCGCGGCGAGCACCGCGTTTTGCACCAGGAACAGCGTCACTTCATGCGAGCGCCGCCGTACGCCGCCAACTAGATCCAGAAACCGGGCGCAATCCGCGCATTCGTACGGATCGCGCGATTCGACAAAGACGAATCTGGCCATCGAAACCTCCTTTAACGCGGCGGGCGCCGCAATCGAGCCTCCGCAGGACGCCATCGCAGGGGCGGCGTAGTGACGCAGGACGAGGCCGATACTACGGACCCGACCGGCGGCGCAACAGCCGCAGTGACGTGCAATTGTTATGGGTACAGAAAGCTCGTCGACGAACTGTTATGCTTATGCAGCTGCGCTTCTGTACCTTAGCGAAACATGCATTCTCGTGGAGGATCGTGCGATGACCCCGGACGCCGCGCCTTCCCTGCCGCTCTACCAGCGGCTCGCCGATGAGCTCTCGACGCTAATCCGCCGAGGCCAGCTCGCACCCGGGGAGCGGCTCCCCTCGGTGCGGCGCATGGCGACGCAGCGCAGGGTCAGCGTATCGACGGCGCTGCAGACCTTGCGCACGCTGGAGTGCTCGGGACTGGTCGAGGCTAGACCGCAGTCGGGCTACTTCGTACGGCCTCGCCCACGACGCTTCGAGGAGCCGCTGACCAGCGGCCCGCCGGCGGAAGCGGGATTCGTCGGTATCAGCGGCATGGTCGCCCGCGTGCGCGCGGCCGCACTCGATCCGGCCATCGTGCCTCTCGGCACCGCGAGCCCCGGCGCCGAGCTGTTCCCGGCGCATCGCCTGCAGCAGATCACGGCGTCGGTCGTGCGCCGCAAACCCGCGCTGCTGACCACCTACGGATTCGCCCCGGGCCATCCGGCGTTTCGTCACCAGCTGAGCCGGCGCTACCTCGAATGGGGGGTCGGTATCGCCGAAAACGAATTCGTCGTCACGCACGGCTGCACCGAAGCCGTAGCGCTCGCGCTGCGCGCCGTCGCCGCGCCCGGCGACACGATCGCGCTCGAGTCGCCGACCTACTATGGCACCCTGCAGGCGATCGAGACGATGGGACTCAAGATCATCGAGATTCCGACGCATCCGCGCGAGGGGATCTCGCTCGAGGCGCTCGACGTGGCGATCCGCCACCACGATCTGAAGGCCGTCGTGCTGATGGCCAACGTCAGCAACCCGCTGGGCAGCATCATGCCCGACGAGCGCAAGCGCGCGCTGGTGAGCACACTCGAGGCGCGCGGCATTCCGGTGATCGAGGACGACATCTACGGCGATCTCCATTTCGAGCCGCCGCGCCCTCTGCCGCTGAAGGCATTCGAGAGGAACGGCGGCGTCATGCTCTGCTCGTCGTTCTCCAAGTCGTTGGCCCCGGGATTGCGCGTCGGCTGGATCGCGGCGGGCAGATATCTGGCCAAGATCGAGTTGCTCAAGTTCGTCAACACGCTGACGACGCCTGAAGTGCTGCAGATGGTGCTCGCCGAATTCCTCGCCCAAGGCGGCTATGACCACCATCTGCGCAAGGTCCGGCGGCTGTTCGCGAACCAGGTCCGGCAGGTCACCGACGCAATCGCCAGCCATTTTCCCGAAGGCACGCGGGTGACCCGTCCACTCGGCGGATTTGTCGTCTGGGTCGAGCTGCCCGGCCGGATCGATACGATGCAGCTTTACGACGCGGCCGTGCACCAGGGTTTCAGCTTCGCGCCCGGCCGGTTGTTCTCAGCGAGTGACCGGTATCGAAACTGCCTGCGCTTGAGTTGCGGCCACCCTTGGAGCGAGCGCACCGAGCAGGCGATCGTCAGGCTCGGACAGCTGGTGCGCGAGGGCGCCGGAACAGCGTCTTAGCGCTGTGCCGATTGGCTGCTGCGCGCCTCGTCATTGGCGCGCTGGGCGCGGATCAGGCGCTGCGCCTCGAGGCACCAGTGCTTCTTGATGTTGTGCCAGACATCGGCCGCCCACAGCACGTGCGAGTCGTCGCCGCCGGGTATCGTCGCGGCGTCGACGTCCTTGGCACTCCGGTAGGCGTTGATCCAGTCGCGCTTGCGCGGCTCGTCCACCAGGTAGTCGGTATTCGGTACCGTCACGTGGTTGTACCCGATCGGAAGATTGATGTTGTGCACTTTGGCCTTGCCGGTCTGACGGTACAGGTCATAGGCCGTCGCTCCGGAAGGCGGCGTGAGCGCGATCGGATCGGCAGCGATCGAGTAGCCGGTGAATTCCTCGACGCTGTCGGGAATCGCGCGCAGGCGTCCGGCGAGGCTCCAGCCGGTCGGCGCCCAGAATTCCAGCCCGCCGGCGCCGACCACCGATGCGTATGAGAGCTGGATGCCGATGACCGGACGCTGGGTCCGCGTCACCGGGTCGTAAATCGTCTCGCGGTTCTCGGACTGGTCGGTGACCGGGTTCCACACCGGAATGCGATCGCCGAAATCGCCGGCCAGCTCGTGCAGCACCTTGACCGTCTGCATGCCGCCCTGGCTGTGACCGATCAACATCGGGCGCACGCCGTCGTGCTCGTAATACCAGGCCAACTGCCCGGCCAGCCGCACGCTGCTTCGATACGGATTCTGCGACCATTCACCGTCGCGGGGATCGCGGATGCGGGATTCCGGATAGCCCATGCCGACCAGGAATTTGCCGAACGACTCCATCATCAGGTAGACGCCGGCGATCCCGCCGTGCACGAGGACGATGCGCGGTGTCGGCCCGGCGGCGAGGGTGTTGCGCACGTCGGCATCGCTGATCCGGTCGGGATTGAGCGCGAGGATGCGATCCTCGGTCGCGCGCTTGGACTCGGCGGTGATCTGGACCCCTTCGGTCGCGGCCAGATGCGCGGCGAGCAGCTCGTCGCGATTATCGCTCGCGGCAGGGGAATAGGTAGTCGTCGCGCAGGCGCCCAGCGCGAGGACGATGGCAGCGGCGCCGACGAAGCCGAGGTAACGCGTGGCGGTGTTCTTGGTCTTGGTCATCGCGACTCCCTTGTTTGGGGGAAGTCTCGCGCATGGCGAACCGCGCCGCCTATCGGCCGATTGCTTTTTCGCTTGTCCGACAGCGGCGCGCGCCTTGCAGGACGGGCACCTACAGACAGCCCGCCGCTACCCGGCCTGGCGGCAGCGCAGCAGATTCATCGCGTTCATCGTCAGGACTGTTTCGCCGCGCTGGTTCAGCACCGCGATCAGCGTGCGGACGATGCCGCGATCCGGTTTCGACCGCGAGCGCCGCGCTTCGGTGACCGTGACGCGGATCCGCAGCGTATCGCCGGGGCGCACGGGCTTGATCCAGCGCAGCTCGTCGATGCCGGGCGAAGCGAGGCTTGCGACGCTCGACAGATAATGATCGACGAACAAGCGCATCATCAGCGCCGCCGTATGCCAGCCGCTCGCGATCAGTCCGCCAAACGGTCCCAGCGCCGCGGCAACCGGGTCGATGTGTATCGGCTGCGGATCGAATTGCTCGGCGAAGGCGACGGCTTCGCGCAAGTCGACGGTCGCCGTGCCGTACTCGTACGTCGAGCCGACGACGTAATCCTCGAAATAGCGCTGGTCGATCGGGACGGCGAAGTCCGGCGCGCTCATTGCCGGCGCGACACTGCCATGCCCGATCGATCGGTCAATCCAGCTTGCCGACGCGGCGGACGACGGCGCCGAGCTTTTGCGCGTCCGCGTCCCAGAAGCGCTGCAGCTCGGGCGCATCGAGGTACTGCACCGGCGTTTGCACGGTGGCCAACGCGGCGACGAAGGCCGGGTCCGCAGCGGCGATGCGCGCCGCGTCGCGCAGCTTCGCCAGTACCGGCGCGGGCGTCCCGGCCGGCGCGAACAAGCCCGACCACTGAAAGAACACGGCGTTGAAGCCGGACTCCGACAACGTCGGCACTTCCGGCAACGACGCGAGCCTGTGGTCGCCCCATGAGGCGAGCACGCGCACCGTACCCGCCTTCACGTGCTGGATGACCGTCGACGGCCCGGTCGCAACGGCATCGATGTTGCCGGCGAGGAGGCCGACCACCGCGGGACCGGCGCCCGTATAGGGCACGTGCAGCATTTTGATGCCGGCGTCGGCGGCGAACATTTCCATCGGCACATGCATCGTCCCGTAGTTGCCCGACGAGCCGTAGCTGATCGCCCCGGGCCGCTTCTTGGCGTCGGTGACGAATTCCTGCAGCGTCTTCCACCGGCTGTCCGCGCGAACGGCGAGCACCGTCGGATCCGCGGTCAGCCGCGCGATCGGCACGAGCTGATCGAGCTGATACATCGGCGGACGGCCGATGATCTTGTCGGCCTCGGGCAGGATCGAGATCGACGACAGCGCAAGGAGCAGCGTGTAGCCGTCGGGCTTCGCCTTGGCCACGTACGCCATGCCTATGCCGCCGCCGGCGCCGGCCTTGTTCTCGATGACGACCGGAGCGCCGAGCACGCGTCCGAGCGCATCCGCCGCGGGCCGCGCGACGATGTCGGCGACGCCACCCGGCGGGAACGGGACGATCAGCGTGATCGGCTTCGACGGATAGGCGTCCTGTGCGCCGGCTTGCGCGCCGAACAGCGCCAATGCTAGAACGGTCGCGGTGATGAAGGGGCGGGCGGACACTAGGCGAATATCCAGACCAGTATGCCGCCGAGCAGCAGCCACTTGAGCGTGTAGTAGGCGAGCTTGCTCTTGCGCTTCAGTGCCTTGCCCGGCAGGCGCAGGTAGTAGGCGAGACCGAAGATCTTGTTCAGCACGCCGACCTGATCGCCGGCGACGTTCTCGGTCTGGCTGGCGCGGATCACCGTCGCCTCGTACCAGTGATTGATCGTCGCCATGATGCGGCTGGTCAGCGGCCGCTCGACGTCGCAGAACAGGATCACACGCAGCGTGTCGGTCTTGTTCTCCGCCCAGTGGATGAAAGTCTCGTCGAAGATCACCGCCTCGCCGTCGCGCCAGCTGTACGGCTCGCCGTCGACGAAAATCCGGCAGTTGTCCGAGTTCGGCGTCGAAAGTCCCAGGTGATAGCGCAGCGAGCCGGCGAACGGATCGCGATGCTTGCCCAGATCGCCGCCGGGCGGCAGCAGCGCGAACATCGCCGCGTTCACCGACGGGATCGACTGCACCAGCGCGACCGTCTTCGGGCACAGCGCCTTCGCCGAGTCGAGCGGCTCGTCGTACCACTTGACGTAAAAGCGCTTCCAGCCGCGCCGGAAAAATGAGTTGAAGCCCAGGTCGTTGTATTTCGCCGCGGCGCGGATGTGGCCTTCGTCGAAGAGTTGCAAGGCCTCCTCGCGCAATATCTGCCAGTTATCGGACAGCGGCTTGAGCTCGGGGAAGAGCTTTACGTCGACATACGGCCGGTTGGGGACGGCCGAGAACATGTACATCAGCACGTTGTACGGCGCCATGAACGTCGAATGGTCGGTCAGCTGGCGGTAGAAGCGGTGCCGTATGCGGCCCCGATAATGGACGTACAGGCCTGACGCGATGAACGCGTAGAGGATGAAAAACTTGGGTGCCAGAAGATTGGGCAGGTACGCGATCATCGTCGATCTTCCGTGGTGGCGCCATTATAGCGCCTGGGCCGCCGCCGCCCTCGGTGCGCCGCTGTTACGGCGCTGGCGCCGGCGCGAGTTTCCAGCGCCGGTGCACCCAGAACCACTGCTCGGGGTGGCGAAGCACCAGGATCTCCAGCATCGCGTTGTAGGCGCGGGTGTTGCGCCGGATTTCCTCGCTGACCTTGTCGCATTCGACCAGAGGGAGCGCCTCTTCGAAGCGCAACACATGCGAGCCGTCGGGCTCCCGCCAGCTGGACGCCGGCACGACCGGCGCGCCCGTCGCGAGCGCCATGATCGCGAGGCTCTTGAACGTTCCCGCCGGTTCGCCGAAGAACTCGACCGCGATACCGTCGGGCGGCGACGCGTGCTGATCGAACGGAAAGACGACCACGTCGCCCGCTTCGAGGCGCTCGAGAATCGCGTCGAGCGACCCGCGCTTACCCAGGACGCCGAAGCCGCCTTGGCGGAAACGCCGATTGACCAGCGCGTCGAGCCAGCGCGGCCGGATCGCGCGGCGGACGAAATGGAAGCGGCCGCGCATATGGGGAAAATGGCGCAGGCCTGCGATCGTCGCGACCTCGAAATTGCCGAAGTGGCCGGTCAGGATCAGCGCGCCTTTGCCGCGCTCGAGCGCGCGCGCCAGCGCCTCGACGTTGTCGACGCGGATTAGCGCGGACTTCTTCTGTGCCGAAAGCCAGCGGAACCGGATGAACTCGCCGGCGAGCCGCCATAGGTGCGCGTAGTGTGCCTCGGCCAGGCGAACGATTTCTGCTTCGGGCGCGCCGGCGCCGAACACGCGGCGCAGATTTTCCAGGATGACACGCCGGCGCAGCGGCAGCAGGCGATACAGGAGCCGGCCAGCCAGAGGCGCCTCGGCTTGCGCGGGAAGCGCCAGCGCCACCGCGGACGCGCTGGTCCGGTCGTGCGTCAGCGATGCGGCGATCGCCCGCAGCCGCTGCCGGCCGAGCAGGCGCTCCGCGCGCGCGCTGCAGACGATCTGGGGCGCGCCGTAGGCATCGCGCACGACGGAAAAATCCGCGGGCTCGATCTCGCCCAGCGCCAGCTCGCGCGGAAAGAGCTTGGCGCAGGCCTCCTTGGCGGCAAAGCGCGCTGCCAGGCTTGCGGCGCGCCCCGGACCATCGCCGCTGTCGGCGAGCTCCTGCGGTGAAAAAAAACGCGTCAGGTCACCGGCCGGAGTCTCGCGCAGCAGCCGCTCGATGCGCGCGATCTCGACGCTATCGATGCCGCAGCGCGTCGGCTCCCTGGGCTGCGCTTCGAACGGGTCGGCGGCGCCGGCCATCCGGGCTCACGGCAGCGCGCGAATGATCAGCGCGGCATTGGTCCCGGCGAAGCCGCGGCAGAGGATCAGCGCCGTGTCGCCGCGCGGCACCTGCGGCGAAGCGGAGACGCTCAGGCCCTCGCAATCCGGATCGAGCGAAGCCAGCGTGGCGATCCCCGGAACGATGCGCGCGCGCAGCGCGGCCAGCGCGATCACCGTCTCCATGATGCCGGCCGCCGCGATCAGGTGCCCGGTCGCCCACTTGAATGCGGTGACCGGCGGCGCGGCGCTTCCGGTGCCGAACACCGCGCGCAGCGCCGCCGCTTCCGACGAGTCGGACAACGGCGTCCCGTTTCCGTGTGCGACGATCATCCCGATGTCCGCGGGCGCGAGCTCCGCTTCGGCCAGCGCCTGCGTGATCGCGCGGCAAAGGCCGTCGCCGTCCTCGCGAATCGCCAGCAGTCCCTCGCCTTCGGCCGCATAGCCGCCGCCGAGCACTTCGCCCAGCACGGCGGCGTTGCGCTTTGCGGCGGCGTCTTCGGTTTCGAGCGCGAGCGCACCCGCGCCCTCGCCGAACACGCTGCCGCTGCGCCGCTGGTCGAACGGACGGATCGCGTCGGGCGCAAGCAGGCCGCACTGGTGATAGTAGAGCAGCATCTGCGGCTCGATCGGCGCATCGTGCCCGATGGCGACCGCGCGGTCCGCCTCGCCCTGGCGCAGCGCCTCGGCCGCTTCGATGACCGCCAGCGTGCCCCCGGCGCTGTGATTGGTGATGCAGGCGTTGGCGCCCTTGAGTCCGTACTTGATGCCGACATGGCAGAGCACGTTGTTCGGCAGCGTGCGCAACAGCCACATTGGGTTGACCTCGTTGCCGAGATCGCGGCCGAACGCGTTGAGCGAGCCACCGCTTTCGCTCATCAGCGGAAAATATTCGTACTGCGACATGTACGCACCGCCGCCCGATCCGACGTAGAGTCCGCTGCGATCGCTGAACGCCGCGGCGGCTTCAGCATCGCTGCCATCGCGCGCCGACATGAATCCGGCGGCATCGATCGCCTGGCTGCCGGCATACAGTCCGAACATGTCGCTGCGGCGGATCAGCTTGTGCAGCTTGCGGTCCTCGACCAGCGCGCGCGGATTGAAGTCGGGCATTTCGGCGGCGACGCGCACCGGCCAGCCGGTCGTATCCCATTGCGCGATCGGACCGATGGCGGAACGTCCTTCGCGCGCGGCCGCCAGCACGGCGTCCGGGTCCATGCCGGACGCGCAAACCGCGCCGGTACCGGTGATCAGAATTCTGCGACGCGGCATGCTACAGCCGCTCCACTTCATCCGGATGGCGCAGCGCGACGCAGCTGTTCGAGCCGCCGAAGCCGAACGAGTTGGACAGCGTCATCCGCACCCGCCTCTGGGTCGGCGCGACGACCAGATTCAGATCGCAGTCCGGATCGCGCTCGCGCAGATTCGCGTTGACCGGCAGCCGGCCGTGGCGGATCGCCAGCGCGCAGACGACGACCTCGACCGCGCCGGCCGCGGCGATCAGGTGACCCATTGAGCTCTTGGTCGAGCTGACCGCGACGTCCGCGGTCTTGTCCCCGAACACCGTGTGGATCGCGGCGCTCTCGCTCTTGTCGTTCATGTAGGTCGATGTGCCGTGGGCGTTGATGTAATCGACGTCGTCCGGCGCGGCGCCGGCGTCGGCCAGGGCTGCGCGCATCGACTGGATCGGGCCGTCTCCGTCCGGCGGCGAATCGGTGATGCGGTACGAAGACAACGAATTGCCATCTCCGGCGAGCTCGGCATAGATATGCGCGCCGCGCCGGCGCGCCGCTTCCCATTCCTCGAGCACGACAAAGCCCGCGCCTTCGCCGAGCACGAAGCCGTTTCGCGTCGCGTCGAATGGGCGGCTCGCGCGTTGCGGCGCGTCGTTGTCGGCCGATACCGCCGACAGCAGGCAGAATCCCGCCAGCCCGACCGGACTGATCATCGAATCGAATCCGCCGGCAAGCGCGTAATCGACGCTGCCTCGCCGGATCAGCTTGAGCGCGGTGCCGATCGCCTGGCCGCCCGACGCGCAGGCGGTGTGGACCGAGGTTGCATAACCGTGGATGCCGAAGCGCCGGGTCAGCAACGCGAGTCCCGCCGTCGACTGGCTGCGGCAGAAAACGATCGGGTCGCTCGCGGTCGGATCGTCGACCAGCTGGTCGGCATGCAGTTCGCCGTCCGCCGCCGAATGGCGCTGCACGGCCGAGAGATCCTCGTACGCGACGCCCATCATGCCGGTCCCGACCGAGCAGCCCCAGCGCGTCGCGGTCGCCGCCGTCGGTGCGATGCCCGCGTCGCGCATCGCCTGCTCGGCCGCGCCGAGGGCGAAGCGATGCGAGCGATTGGCGAACTTGAGGAGCTTCCGGTCGGCGCCGAGCGCAGCCGGGTCGAAATCCTTGACCTCGGCGGCGATCCGCGTCGAAAAGCCGCTGGCGTCGAAAATGCTGATCGGTGCGACGCCGCTTCGGCCGTCGAGCAGCGCAGACCACGTCGTGGCCACGTCGTTGCCGACCGGCGTGACTAGTCCCAGGCCGGTAATCGCGACCCTGCGCCGGCGCGTCATGCCAGCACCTTGTCGGCCAGCTCGACGCGTGCCGTCGCGACCGCTCGATCGCCGACGTGGGCGCTCAATGCGACCCTTGCGGCCGCGCGTTCATCCGTCCCCGGCAGCATCTCGACGTTCAGTCCGACTTGCTGCCCCGGTGTGATGAAGCTGCGCATCTTGACGTTGGTCATGCGCAATGGCGTCAGCGCCGCGCCGCCGGGCCGATCGCCGATCGAGCCGGCGAGCTCGATGGCAAGCCGCATCTGCAGGTCGAGCAGCAGCGTCGCCGGAAACACCGGACGGCGCGGGAAATGATCGCCGAAGAAGGCCGCGCGCTCGGGCACCATCAAGGTTGCGTGCAGCGACTTGCCCGGCACGCGCGCGTCGACGACAAGCGGCACCGGCGCCACCCCGCGAAAGACCCCTGCGGTCGCGCCGCGGCCGCGCAGCAAGGCGAAGCGCTCGCGCAATGCTTGGGGCGAATCGAGCTCCTCGACCGGCACCATCGGACCCAGGCAGTGCTTGAGCTCGATCACCCGCCGGCCGTTGACCTTCGCCCATCCGCCGTAGGCGATGACTTCGTCGTCGCAATCGTCGATGTCGACGTCAAGCTCCAACAGATCGCCGGGCACGACGCTGCCCTCGAACACCGTCTCGGTCGCCAGCGCGGCGACCGGCCGACCGCGATAGCCGAGCTTGTCCATCGCGACCCACGCGGCAAGCTGCCCGACGGCCTCGGCGACCAGGCACGACGGGAATTCGGCGATGTCGCGCGGCACGGCGTACCAGCCACGCGCACGCGCGCCGGACGCGAAGTCGGTGATCCGGTCGACGAAGGAGAACGCGGCGAAATGATCGCTCATGCAGCGCGTCGCGCTTATTGTCAGGTCGCCGCCTGGGCTTCGCGCTGGGCGTTGATGACCAGCTTGCAGAACGTCTCCGGCGTGAAAAGGCGCGGAATATCGGCGACCTTCATCGGCGTCTTGAATCGCTCGGCGGGAATTTCGGACAGATAGGACTTGAGCTGGGCCAGTCCCTTTTCGGTGACGATGCCCTTCTGCTCGAATTCGGCTTCCGGCAGGTCGCCGCGCGCGTTCTCGACGATCTTGCCGCGCGGAATCTTGATCTTGAACGCGCGCTCGAGGCGGAACACCATGTCGAGAAAGTCGATCGACTCGGCGTCGAGGCCCTCGATCAGCGACACGTCGAGCTTGACCTCTTCGACGTCGCAGCCGAGCGCGTCGGCCATCGTCTCGGCGACCTTTGGGTACACCGCCAGGATTTCTTCCTTGCTTATGTCGTTTTGCGCCATGCTGTTCACTCCATTTTGAAGCCGCCGTCGACGGCGACGACCTGTCCTGTCACGTAATCGGCGTAACGCGAGGCCAGAAACCAGACCGCGTACGCGACTTCCTCGGGCTTGCCGTAACGTCTGAGCAGGATGCGCGACTTCACCTGCTCGCCGGCGAGATCGCGCACATCCTGAGACATTTCGGTTTCGATCACGCCGGGCGCGACCGCATTGACCGTGATCTTCCGCGGCGCGAGCTCGACCGCCAACGAGCGGGTGAAGGCGTTGATCGCTCCCTTGCTCGCCGCATAGTTGGTCTGGCCGCGCCCACCCTTGTCGGCGCTGACCGACGAAAGATTGATGATCTTGCCGGAGCGCTGCACGATCATGTGCGGAATCACCGCACGAGTCATATTGAACACGCCGCCGATGTTGGTGTCGAGGACGGCGCGGATGTCGTCGTCAGCGAGCGCCGCCAGCTGGTTGTCGCGGATGACCCCGGCGTTGTTGACTAGGATGTCGATCCGCTCGGTGCGCGCCGCGACCCGCTCCACGGCGTCGGCGCAGGCCTTGGCGTCGCAGACGTCGACCTGCTCGGCGCCGATCGCCCTGCCCCCCTCCGCGCCGGCCGCCACGACGCCCGCGGCGGCTTGTGCGTTGTCGCGATAGAAGAACGTGACGGCGGCACCTTCGTCGGCGAGCAGCTCGACGATCGCGCGGCCGATGCCGCGGCTGCCGCCGGTGACGATCGCGACCTTGCCGCTGAGCCCGGAATCCATCATCGCCGGCTCACCCCGAGATGCAGAATCCGCCGTCGACCACCAGCGTATGTCCGGTGATCATCGCCGCCTCCGGCAGGCACAGCAGATAGACGGCCCCGGCCACGTCGTCCGGCGTCAGCGCCGGCCCGGCGGGTGTGCGTCGCGCGAAATCGGCCAGCAGCTCCTCGCGATTCGGAAAGTGCAGCAGCGCGTCGGTGTCGACGACGCCGGCGCTGACGGCATTGACGCGGATGTTCCGCGGTCCCAGTTCCTGGGCCAGCGTGCGCACCAGCGACTCCAGCGCGGCTTTGGAGGCGCCGATGAAGCCGTAATCGGGCATCGCGCGCGACGCGCCCAGGCTCGACATCGCGATGATCCGGCCGCCTTCACGCATCTGCGGCACCGCGTGCTGCGCGAGCAAGGCCAGCGCGAACGCGTTGGTTTCCAGGCACCAGCGCCAGTGCTTGAGCGACATCGCCATCGCCGGCTTGAGCACGCCGCTGGCGGCGTTGCTGACGACGATGTCGATACGGTCGTAATGCTTGGCGATCGCGGCGAACATCTCGTCGACGCTGTCGGGCAGGCCGACGCTGGCCTGGAACGCGTGTGCCCGCCGGCCGGTCGCGCGTAGCGCCGAGCAGAGCGCTTCGGCCTCGTCGTGACTGTTGTAGTAATTGACGGCAAGATCGCAGCCGCCGGCGGCGAGCTTGGTCGCGATCGCGCGGCCGATACCGCGCGAGGCGCCCGTCACGAGCGCAACCTTTCCGGCAAGGGGGCCTGACATCGGGCGTAGTCGGTCGTCGTGGATTCCGGCACCAGGCGGCTAAGGCTATAGGCGGAGGCGGACATGCCACCGCGCGCCGTGCCCGGACAATCGATAATTATCGCCTGCTTCGCTCTGCCGGGCAACCGCGCCGACGGGACGAACGGGTCTCCACCCCGCCCATGCCGCGAATCGCCGCACCAAGCCCGCACCGTTTCACTGCGCGATCGCCGCTATCAACCGGGTGGCGGCCGCGGCGCGCGCAGCAAACGCTGCGCCTCCAGGCACCAGTGCTTCTTGATGCTGTGCCAGATGTCGGCAGCCCACATGACATTGTTCGCGTTTCCGTCCGGCAGCGGCGGCAAGCGGGCGATGTTGTCCGGATCGAATGCATTGATCCATGCGCGCATCGGCGCGGACAAGGCGAGCTGCTCCGTGTCGGGCACGAAGACGTGCGAATATTCGGCGGGCAGCGTGATATTGCGCACGATCGCCTTGCCCACGGGGTGGAACGTCTTCACGTTTTCCAGGCCCGGCGCATCCCACGCGAAAAGGTCCAGCCCGATCCGGTAGCCGGTGAACTCGTCGACCGTATCGGGAATCGACCGGATCATCGGCACCACCTTCCAGTGAACCGGCAACGCCAACGACCAGCCCCCGGTGCCGACGACCGACGCGCTCGCGACCGATACCCCGACGACGGGTCGTTGGCGACCGGTCAGCGGATCGATGATCGTCGTGCGGTCCTCGAACTGCCTGGTCAGCGGATTGAACACGCGTCGCTCCGGGCCGAAGCTCCCGGCGAGCTCGTGCAGGATCTTGACGACCTGGATGCCGCCCTGGCTGTGGCCGACCAGCATCGGCCGCACGCCTTCGTGCTCGTAATACCAGGCGATTTCTCCCGCCTGCTGCGCGCTGTCTTCGTACGGACTGCGCGAGTAGGCCCCGTCGCCGGGATCGCGAATCATCGACTCCGGATAGCCCATGCCGACCAGGAATCGGCCGAACGATTCCATCAGCAGATACACGCCATACACGCCGCCGTGCACGCCGAAGATGCGCGGCGTCGGCCCCTTGGCGAGCGCGTTGCGGACGTCGTCATCGCTGATGTGGTCGGGATCCAGCGCCAGGATTCGCGCTTCCACGGCGGGCTCGACCTTGAGCGAGCGCAGCACGCTGCCCGCCGTGACGGCGCGCATATCTTCGGTCGGAGGTTCGATCGGGATCGTTGCGCATCCGGACACAGTCAGCGCCAGTACGACTGCGATCAAGAATCCGGCGGCTCGGGAGGGTGCGATCACGGTGCGATGCTCCTGATGCTATGGACGATATCGGTAAGCAGGCTCTCGGCGCGCCGGCGATCGATGGCCGATCGCCTGAATGACAAGGCGACCTCGACGACATCGCCCAGCGTCGTCAACGCGAGGACGAGCGGCGAAAGCGGGCCGGTCGATACGGCACGGACATAGCCTACCCGAAACGGATAGGATTTCGCCTCCGGCCACAGGGCGTTCAGCTGCAGCGGCGTTACTCCCGCCCACACCGCATAGTTCTTGGCGTGGAAACGCTGCCGCTCCTCGCTCGAAAGAAAGCGCCATTGCAGTCCCGACACCGCGATCGCCAGCAGCGTCTGCAGATAGAGCTTGCGGCGTTTGACGCCGCTGGTCTCGCCGCACACGAACCGGGCAAGGTCGGACAGCGGCATGTCGTCGGGCACCGGATGCGCGACGCGAAACGACCCGAGCAGCGGCGCGAAGCCTTCGGCGCCCCTGGCGCCGAAATCGCGCCGCACGTTGACGATCGACCCCACGGCGAGGTCGCGCCGGCGCCTGGCCTGGCGACGCTCGGCCACCTGCGGCGACAAGGCCTTGAGCATGATCGCGAGGAAGATATCGTTCTGCGTCGTTCCCCACGCGCGCGCCGTCGCGGCCAGCGTCGCCGACTCCGCGGGAGCGAGGCGGGCAAACACGACGCCGTTGTATCCATCGCCGTCCTTCGGATACGGCGGGCGGGCGGAGCGACGGCAGCTGGCGATCAGCTGGCGCCAGCTGGATAGGCCCCGCGCCAGAGGAATGGCCTGGCGGGCAAAGAGGCGGCGATACCCGGGCGGGTAAAGATCGACGTGCGGCGGCGGCGCGCCGGCAGCAGCGATGCGATAGTAGTCTTCGACCAGCCGCCGCAGCAGGCGGGCGATCGAATCACCGCCGGCGACGAAGTGGTCGTAGGCGAGACCGAAATGGAACGCCGGCGCGTCGTCGACGGCAAAGAAGCGAAACGGTTCGATGCTGCCGCCGGCGGGAAACGGCAAATTGAGCTGCCGCTCCATTTCGGCCTGCACGCGCCCCCGCGGATCGGCGCCACCGTCAAACACTGTCAGCGGCGTCTGCGCCGCGCCCCCGGTCCACTCGTAACGCAAGCGGCGGCCGTCGAGCGTGAGGCCGGTGAGACCGAGGGACTCGAGCTGGCGGCGGATGCACGCCTCGAGCCGGTCCGGGTCGAGCGGTTGCGGCAGCGTAACCACATGCACCGCGTTGTAGGGATGCATTTCGCGCCAGCGCACCATCGCCGACTGGAACAGGTTGAGCCGGCCTTTCACTGGGCGCCGCCTTGCTTGGCGGCAGCGCGGCGCGCCCGGATCAGCTGCTGCGCTTCGATGCACCAATGCTTTTTGACGCTGTACCAGATGTCCGCCGCGTGCACGATGTTGGCGCTGTCGACGTCCGGCCCCTCGGGCAACGGCGGCAGCGGCACCGACGGGTCGTAATTGTCGATCCAGGCCCGCGTCGCCGGGTTGCGCGTCAGGTAGCGTGTGCGCGGCATGCGAATGTGGCTGGTCGTTGCCGGCAGTTCGATATTGCGCACCTGCGCGGTCCCGTCGGCGTGATATTCCTCGCTGCCCGGCGGCGTGCCGGCGATCATGTCCCACTCGATCGAGAAACCGGTGAATTCTTCGACGGTGTCGGGGATGGCGCGAAGCTTTCCCATCATCGTCCATTGTCCGAGCAGAAAACGCGGCAGCTTGCCGGTGGCGAGCGCCGCGACATAGGGAACCTTGAGCCCGACTACCGGACGTTCGACACCCGTCAGCGGATCGACGATGGTGGTGCGAGGCTCGGGCTGTCCGGTCAGCGGATTCCACACCGGAATCGCGTGGTGGAACGATCCGTTGAACTCGTAGAGCACCTTGATCGCGAGCATGCCGCCCTGGCTGTGGCCGATCAGCATCGGCATCATCCCGTCGGATTCGTAGTACCAGGCCATCTCTCCGGCGAGCTGCTCGCTGTCGCTGAAACTGTTGCGCGACATGCTGCCGTCGCGCGGATCGCGCAGCCGGTCTTCCGGATATCCCATCGCAATCAGGAATTGGGCGAACGGTTCCATCGTGATCAGCGGAAAGCTGCCCTGAATGCCGATGATGCGCGGCGCCGGCGCGCGTTTGAGCACATCGCGAACTTCGGCGGCACTGATGTGCAGCGGATCTAGCGCCAGGATGCGATCCTCGATCGCGCGATCGAGCAACGGCGGGCGGCCGGGCGCAACGCCGTCGGCCGAGATGTCGGTCGCGGCGGCGGACCCCGTCTGCGCCATCGACAGCAAAACGGCCAGCAACGCCAGCGCCGTCCCCGCACGGAGCCGCCCTGCTGCCCCGTGCCGGCTCGAGGCGCGGTACCTGCGCGTCGTGCCCGGCCGCGGAATTCGGCGTCGTTCGATCGGAGGGCCTCCGGCGCAGGCGCTAGCTGCCCGCGAGCAGCCGCGGAAAAAAGCGGCCGGTCCGCTTGAGATAAGCCTCATAGCGCGCCCCGTGCAGCTTGCGCAGATGACGCTCTTCGTTTCGCGCCTTCAGGTTCATCAGCGTCAGGTGCGCGAGCGCGACGACGAGCATCGGTACCGTCGGCACGATCAGCACCGAGCACAGCATCAACAGCATCTGCAGAGCGTAGATCGGATGCCGGACGCGGGCGAACATGCCGTCGGTGATCAGCGCGCTCTTTTGCGTTTCGCTCACCGCCATCCGCCAGTCGCTGCCCATCCGCCGCCAGCACTTGACGGTAAGCGCGAGGCACATCACCCCACACAGCGCCGCCGCCCAGCGGAGCGCGGCGTAAGCGGGAACGTTGCGGGCGAACGCAGGCAGCGCCAACAGCGGCGGCTCCGTGCGGGTCAGGGCCAGCCAGGGCAGCACGATCCACAACATGATCGCCGGCACCAGCACCAGCCAGGGAAAG
>JADMIO010826391.1_pt1 | contig 43895 bp, 46 predicted proteins | sample 8958161 | NCBI WGS metagenome assembly JADMIO01 (sample SAMN16585339, study PRJNA669376) | soil metagenome | isolation source: Crop rotation soil | place: USA: Cullars Rotation, Alabama | collected 2011
AAAAGGTGGCTGGCACCAAAAGGTGGCTGGCACCAAAAGGTGGCTGGCACTAAAAGGTGGCTGGCACTAAAAGGTGGCTGGCACCAAAAGGTGGCTGGCACCAAAAGGTGGCTGGCACTAAGAGGTGGCTGCACCAAAAGGTGGCTGGCACCTTTTTGGCAATAGACACATTGGGGCACCAGACCGGTTACTCGGTGACACCAAAAGGGGGGAAAATGAAAGCGGCACTTAGGCTCTCAATTCTATTGCTATCGTTATCGACCATCACAGCTGCGCACGCGGATCGAGTCAGCCTGGCGGGCATCACCTTCGGTGGCACCGGCTGTGCGGCCAACGGAGCCGGGATTAAAATTTTAAGACGCTCGCGCTCCAACCGAATCGTCATCTATACACCGGACATGAAGTCAGAAGTGTCGGGGCTGGGGCGCGTAACCTGTAACATCGCCCTCCCGGTTAAAGTTCCGCCGGGCAAACAGCTCGTCCTGAAGAACCCTTCGGTTTTCGGCTTCACCAGCCTGGCGACCGGCGAAAAAGCCGACGCCTTGTCTGAAATATTTTTTGCCGGCAGTGGCAGTGGCCCGAGAGCCGACAAAGAAATCATCGGCGCAGACGTGGCCGATGAATACTACTACACGCGCAAAACCGGCCGCATCGCCCTCCCCTGTGAACAAGATGGAATCCTGCGCGTCCGCACCGCACTCACCAGCACCGGCCCAGCCAAAGTTCGCGGCTTGGCGTTTGACGCGGCATTGGAGACATGTACGGGGCCATAAGTTTCACCTATCCTATCAACTGGCGCTTCCGATTTTAACTATGGAAGCGTCTCGGATACCTTCTGATTCAACAAAGGGGGTATCGATGAAAAACCAAATCATCACAAAAGTAGCAGTTAAAATCAAAATGGCCGCCATCGCGGGCGCCGTGTTGTTCAGTTATGCGAATGCGGCTCTTGCGCAAAATTTTGAAATCCGCGAGCGCATTCTCAAAGATGAAACCAATCCAACAACGGTCGAACTCAACCGGCAGACGGTGCGCTGTTCCGATCTTGGTTATTCGAACTTTCAACTGAAAGTTTCGGTTCCAGATTTGAAATTCCTTGCGGCGCTCGATCACGCCAATGCCGGCGAGGCCCAGCCCTGTGTTACGGCCGGCCGCTGTCAGCCGGGAAATCAACCCGAGGATTTGCTGACGGACCCAAATCCTTTTGTACTGACAACGGTACAGGTTGTGTTGCGCGAAGTCCTCGCCATCGATCACAGCGCCAAAACCTGCCGCCGCACGCTCCGAGAGAACGTGACGACGCAAATCCGCGGTAAGACCTTCACCCACATGAAGACGGCCGACCTCGGCCAGTACCCGTACGACATCTGCATTCAGCTTTAAGTGCCCCACAGGCAAATAAAGACCAAAGTTTAACCGACGCGCCCCCAACAAACGATTCCCTGGGGGCGCGTTTTCTACTATGTTAGCAGCGCATGCGCTTGGAAAAATGCGAACCACCGCTGTGGGCAAAATCCGGACACGCACAGACTATCCTCGGCCACCTGCTGCCGTCGCCCAAACTGACCAGTAAAGGTAAACATATTGAGTTTTTAGCCGATGACGGCGACCGCTTGGTTGGGTTTATCCAGCCCGGCGAAACCAACACCGTAGTCTATGTCTTCCACGGTTTGGCGGGTAGTACGGACTCCACCTATATCCACCGGACTTCGATCGTCGCGCAGAAACTTGGACATACGGTTTTCTTGATGAATCACCGTGGCTGTGGCGAAGGTGCCGGCTTGGCGCAGGGTCCTTATCATTCGGGCCGCGCCGAAGATTTGTCGGCGGCGATTGCGGAAGGACGGCGTTTGTTTCCGCGCCATCGCCATGTGGCCATAGGTTTTTCAATGAGTGGCAATGCGCTGCTACTTTTACTTTCCGGCCAGCGCGGCAAAGTTTTGCCTGATGCCGCCATCAGTGTGAATGCACCGATCAATTTAAAGCGCTGCTCGTATTTGCTTGGCCATGGTTTAAATCGCATCTACGACTACAAATTCTATGTCCAGTGCCGCAAAGATTTAATGTTGGCGGGTGGAGCCGCCCGGCTTGGTATTCAAATTCCGCGCTATTCGACACTTTGGGAACTCGATCAAATCTACACCGCGCCGGCCGGCGGCTTTGCCGATCGCGACGACTATTACACGCGCTGTTCGACGTATGAACTGCTCGACCGCATTGAAACGCGCACGATGATTTTCACATCCGAAGACGATCCGTTTGTGCCTTTTGACAATTACGCCGAGGCCAAGCTGGCCCGCAATGTGGAAATGCATGTGGAGGAGTACGGCGGGCACATGGGTTATCTCACCAAGAGCAACACGCCGTTCGGCAGCCGGCGCTGGCAGGATTACGCTTTGTATGAGGCCCTCAAGGAAATCTAGCTCACCAAATGCGAATGACGACGTAAATCACAACTAAAGTGAAAATGTAGAGCAAAGTTCCTGCGATAAACATGAGCGGTTGGATGCGCTCGCCCTTACGGACGGCCGCGCTCAAGTGATAAATGCCGAAGATGTGCATGAGGCCTGGCAACATTATGCTGAACAAAGCGCAGAACAGGTATTTGCGCATATGATTCGGCTTTGCCTCAACCGCGAGTTCGCGGCCCGTCGCATCGGCTGCCGCCAAAAATTTGTGGATGATCGCTTCGGCTTGGGATTTGTCGCGATTCTTCACGTACATGGCAAAACCGTCGAACATCGCGGAGTAGCCTTCAAGAGCCAGGTCAATTGTGTCATCGGCGACTTTGCGGCTCATATCGCGGGGAGCGGTGGTGACCTCGATGCCGGCCTGAGCCAGCTCATTGGTCAGTGAATCGCGCTGAATAATGCTTTGGGCTTTATGCACGAGCACTAAATCATTTGGATAGGTAATGTCTTCGGACACTTCGCCTCCTAAAAAGCATACTAAATCAGTGTACTTGAGAAGCGCCTCGAAGGTCACTTGTGCCTTATGCTGTGATATGTTAAGTGCATGATATGTCTGAGCCTTGCACCTCCTGCTTAAATGCTAAAGCGCCCTTGCAATGCACCCATTGCGGGGCCCCCTTGTGCAAGGCCTGCGCGGTTAATACGGACTTTAGCTGCCCCGCCTGCTACGAGAAAAATGTGATTCCGGGCCTAGAAACCGATGACGCGTTAATGGCGCGAGCACGGGACGTAAATGTCTTTTATAAATCGCAGGGTAAAGAATCCCGCTTTATCCGCCGGACGGAAAAACCAATAAAAGTCGAAGGTATTCCCGACCGCGATGAGGCCATACTGCAGCTGGCGGTGCTGGCGGCGCGGGCGGGCTTCAACACCTTGCTGGATGTGCAACTGTCGACCGAAAAAGTGCAAAACGGCAAATGGCATAGTTCTATTTGGAGTGGCACGGCCATTCCGGCCAGCGTAGATCAAGCGGCACTTGATCGCCGATTCATCAATAACCCGAACTAAAAATATTAAATTTAAGAAGGAATCACGAAACTAAACCGTGCCCCGGGTCCCCGCGGATTCGACTCAATATCTAAATGGCCGTGCAGAATTTCAACCAACAAAGCCACAAAAGATAAGCCGATGCCCAGGCCCTGAAATCGCCGTCCATAACCCTTTTCGATTTGCTCAAAGGTTTTAACCCCGCCCGTTCGTTGATCCTCGCTCAGTCCGATGCCTTCGTCTTGAATGGAAAAGCGTAAGCTGTTGCCGTCCGGTTCGACCGTCAAAGTGATTTCGCCATGTCCAGAAAATTTTATGGCGTTGTCGAGCAACTCACGAATGGCGAAATTCAAACACACCGGCGACTTGATCACCCGGCGGGTGATGCCTTCCAGCTCGGCTTTTAAAACGATGCCTTTTTCGGCGGCCCGCGTTTTGTTTTCGCGAATCAAACCGTTCACCAGCTGCTTCAAGTCCACGACTTGCGAGTCGAGCAGGCGCAATGAAAAACCGGCGCTGCCAAGCAAAGTCATCTTGTTTACTAAATCCAAGAGTTGGCGGGCGGCGCGTTGCACGGCTTTCAACGCCGAGTTGGCCGCCTTTGCGCCGGGCTCGCCCAAGGTGGAATAGCCGATAATCAAATTGAACGGCGTGCGCAGCTCATGCGACAGCATCGAAAGAAAATACGAATGCTCTTGAATCGCCTCTGAGGTACGGCGGTGGGCTCCTTCAAACATCTCGATCAAGCGCAGGCTGGTGGCCCGTCCGGCGGCCATGTACAGTGCGAGATAAGCCAGCACCGTTAAAAAAACCTGTTCCTCCGCCAGCGATGCGCCCGACGGCACGGTAAAGCGCAGCAGGCCCAGCGTGACGTTCACTACGGCCAGGTAAGCGGTTGCATATTCGAAGTTTAACAGCCAAGCGGCGCACACAGCGAAGGGCATGACCAAAAACCAAAACTTAAAATGTGCTCCCGGCAGAGTTTCCGAAACTATGAGAATGAGCGCCACGCTGAGGAAGCTCATCGCGGCGAAGATGCCTGAGCATTTTGTCGGTGGACGCTGGTGAGGGGCCAGCCAAGGACCCACGAGAACTAAGATCATAGGCAAAAATGTCGCTGCGCCCGCCGCATCTTCGGACCACGACATCAGTGTCATTGGTATCATCTCCTCGAGCGGGAGAGTTCCAAGGAGGTAGGAAGACAAGGCCAACGCTGCGGCCCGAATGAATGTGCCGGCCACCACGACGGGCGCCATCAAAAATAAAAAGCGCTCTGAGTCGACAGAGCCTTCAAACAGCAATGAACGCCTCAGCGGCAGGGATAAGGGCCAAACCAAAACGGCCTCGAGGATGATCTGTGCAATTTCCGCCGGCGGCAAAGGGGTACCCCACCTATAATGTTCGGTCGCCATTCGCGCCAAGCCCGTCAAGACAACAGCGGGCCAGCCATAGTAAACCGCAAAGCCAAGTTCAATGCCGAACTCGAGCTGAAGCGCTTCGGCGCAAGACCAGAATGCGAGAAACCAGAGGATAATTTCGGCTCTGCGCAACGGACGAAGTTGGTAAAACTCGGCCACCGCACTCATGTCATCGCCTCCAGCCCGGCAACGACCTTGAGCTTTAACCCGTCACGCATCAGATGCGGTTCTAAATGCATTTCGCCGTCGAGCAGGGCGGTGATGCGGCGGATGATCAATAAAGAAAGTTGATAACCACCAGGTAACGATGGGCGTTCGAACGATTCACGCACCGGCGCTGAAAGGTTGCCAAGTTCTTCGAGCGTGATGCCTTCCTTCAAATCAAACAACGTCAAGGCCACGCAAGGACGAGTTCCTTGCATATCGAGAGAAACTCGCCAGGGCGACGCCGGAAACCGTCGCATACGAATGCCGACCGAAAGCAAATGATCCAGCAGGCGTTGATAAGTTTTGGGTGGCACGCGCACGCGAAATCCCGGCGGTACGGTAGAAACGATTTCAGGCCGGCGGCCGCCGGCCAGGAGTTGGGAGGCGCGCTCGACGGCCTCTTCGACTTCCTTCACGAAGGGCAGAGCTTCGGGAGCTTCGCCGATGGATTGTTCCAGATCATTGTATTCGAGAAGCTGCTGAACGGCGTCCACTGCCTTTCGAGCAGCGGTGGCAATCTCTTCGGGGTGCGAGGTCTCATGCGCTTGCTTGACGATGCTATTTAAGGGCGGGAGCAACACGTCGCCGATCCCGGTGAGAATACGCAGTTTGGCGGAGTCCGCCACTTCCAGCTCACGTTTGGCCTGGTTGGCGGCCGACATCCGGCGAGCTTGCTCGGAAGCAAACGAGCCGGCCGCCAACATGGAGACGTTCATGCAGATCAGAAAAGTTTGCAATTCCCAAACGATGCCCGGGCTATCAGGCAAACCTAAGCCAATCGCCGGTACCAAGGCGAGACTGGCCACCGCCGCCATGACGATCGCACCCGGCAGCCTGCCCTGCATGACCGCAACAAGCAAGGCGGGAATGGCGAGGTACCAGCCGTTTCGCATCTCGGTTGAAGGCAGCCGGCGCAGAAAAAACGCCAATCCCAAAACCGCGAACACGTATGGGTAAACTAATTTTATTGCGTTGCGCGCCGTTACGGCGATCTGCAAGGCGAAGGGGGTGCCGCCGATCGGCGCGGGCTGGCCTTGCACGGCCGGCACAATGGCGAGGTGGCCGAGCGCGAAAAGTAAAACAAAAAGTGAAAACAAACATAGATTTGAGGCGGCGTCGCCGACCGCGAAATCGAAGATCGCGCCGCCCAACTGAGCCTGCGAAAACTCTCCTGTGGCCACGCCACAAAGGCAGTACAAAGCGCCCACGGCCCATGGCACCAACAGCAGAATCAGCGTGCTATTTAAGACCGTACGGGGAATCGAGGTACCTTCGTGAACGTCGCAACACCTGCGTACCCAGACGCCGGTGCAAAGTGATCCGGTCGTAGTGATGAGGGACTGCGGAATAGATTCGAAAACCTCCGTGAGATTCGGAACTAAATAAAATAAGTAGCCAAGCTTTACGGCGTAAGGAAGCCAGGCTGAACGCCGGCCATAGAGAAAAAAGTATGCGGCACAGAGCGGGGCAACTGGATAGAACGCGGAAATACCCGAGGGCACCGCGAACAAAAAACTCACGGATCGCGCCGCAAACCAAAGGAATGAGAAAAAAGCGACGTGAGCGATCTGACCCATTGGTGTTTAGTTATGCAAGTTCTGTGTGCAGAGTTTGCTCTATAATAAAGATGAGCTCAGGAACTGGTCTAAAAATCAATATACGCGACCTGAGCGAGCCTGTTCGTCAAACAATTGGGCGGGTGAATGACAAAAAATGCGTTACGAGGAGGAAGCCAATGAAAAGCCTCTTACAATCGACCATCGCTTGGATGAGCCGTTTGACTAGGGATTTGCCTGAAGAGATTCCCGCTTCGAGCGGCCCAACGTCCCCGGCCGCGACTGAAGTGCGCACGCTGACTGCGATTCCCGCGGCGAAGTCCACGGTTGCGCGCCCCGCCTTTCCAGCCATTTTGTTCACCGGCGGCCCCGAATTGAAAATCGTTAACCGTGGCCAGAGCATTTACGCCACTTGCCCGCAATGCCAAGCCATGTGGAATGTGCGTGAGCGTTTGATGCGCCACAGACTGCTGTCGCGGACCGATGAGGCCAAAGCTTTAACTTGTCCGGCCTGCGACCAAGCCGTTGGATTGCCTGCCGGGATCGATATTCGCAAATTGTCTTGAGAGGCGCCCGATGTTAAACAAATCAAATGTCCAACCCAATGTGCGTAACGTTCTTGCTCTCGGCGGCCGCGCTTCGTATTGCCTTCCGCGCTCGGGCCGCCACGTTGCGCGCGGCCAGCGCTACTTTGGTAACCCATGCACCGCTCGGTTAAGTATCTCTACGCCAAACCCGGCGAGGATTCTTACCAGAGCCCGCGGCGTATTCTAGGATTGCTGTTCACAAAACACCGGATCAATATTATCGGTGCGGCTCTGAACTACGCCGGTGCGATCATTTGTTTGTGGGTGGCCTTGACCGCTCGCGGTGAAGGTGAATTGGATCACAGAGGCTGGCTGGTGTTTTACGCGCTGATGGGTTTTGGCGCGGTGGCCATGTTTTTTTTCGCTTACTTATTCGCTTTGCGCCCGGCGACCGACGTGCTCACGGGTTGGTTATTTTACCGCAAGAAATTCGGCGTTACGGGCGGGCAAATTGTCAGTGCTGAGTTTATTCCGTTGAGCGAGGGTAAGCGTTCGCTCGGCGTGCAGAAGGCGCTGATTAAGACCGAAGGCGGTGTTGTTTTTCACGAAGAGTTTTATCACCGCATTTGGCCTTACAAGAAAGAGCGCGCCTCGGCGCTGCCGGCCGCCGTGCATGTCGTGTATGACAGCGGCGATCCGCAGCGCGCCGCGCTGTTTGCTATTCTTTAAAAAATCAAGGCATCCGGAAGGGCAATTCTCCGAGAAAATCTTTTTTGCCGATATCCACACCGTTGTGGCGCAAGATCGAATAAGCCGTCGTTACATGAAAATAAAGATTCGGAACGGCATGCTCAAAAAGATATTGTTTGCCTGAAAGCGTTTTGCCTTCCCAGCGCTTTTGCGTGATCCGGCGCTCTTCCCAACCTGCAAAATCCTTTTCTTTTAAAGTTTGCAAATAGCTGATGGTCTTCTGCAGACGCTGCTTCAACTCGGGCAAAGTTTTTTCGTTGTCCTCATGCACGGGCGCATTGGCTTCCTGGCCGGTCAACCGGGCCGCGCAGAGTTTAGAAGTGTCGCAAGCGATCTGAATTTGGCGAATTAAGTTAAATTGATCGGGTGCGAGTCGTGAGTTCAGAAGCACTTCGACATCGAATTTCTTGGTGTCGGCGTAAGCGGCCCCTTTATCGAGAATGGCCGACAGGTTCTTAAGCATTTTGGAACTTTGATTGATGACGATTTCATAAGCCATGCAGACCTCCGTGGTGCGTTGCGAATGGACGCATCAAAGCACATATGGGATCAATTCTCAATGGGGGCTAATTTGCAACGAGCTTTGGCTGAATACAAAGCATCGCATCGACATCCTGTAAACGTTTGGATTCACCGCGTTTGTGTGCCGTTGATCGTTGTAAGCCTTATGGGAATCCTCAAAGCCATTCCCGGCCGTATTGATTGGTCTTGGGTTTTGGTTGTGGCGGGGCTGATTTATATTTCACAGTTTCGCAGCGCGCGGTTGTTCGCCGCATTTCTTCTCTTCTTTTTACTTGTGGAGAAGCTTTTGAATTTCATGATCTATCCCTTCTGGCCGTCGTTCGGCATTTTTGTTCTGGCGTGGGCCGGCCAATTTGTCGGACATTACGTCGAAGGTAAACAGCCTGCATTTATGGAGAATCTCGCCTCCTTCGTACTCGGTCCGGTCTGGGTTATGAAATCCATCGTCGGTGAGTAATATTTAATTCAGTTTGAATTTGGAATTCATCCTCTGCGGTTAGAGTTGCAGGCATGGGGAAATGGATAAGTAACAACCGTGCCTTCTTGTGTGGATTAATGTTGATCTTCGTGGTGCGGGGATCGTTTGCCGATCAAAACTATGTCCCCTCGGGCTCCATGGAGCCTACGATTCAAGTCGGTGACTTTTTATTTGTAAATAAAATGGCGTACGACTTGAAGCTGCCATGGACTTCGGTCCGGGTGGCTTCGGTCGGGGAGGTTCAGCGTGGCGATGTTGTCGTGTTCATCAACCCGGTGTCGGGCGTGCGCATGGTTAAAAGGATCGTGGGGTTACCTGGCGATCATCTGCGTGTTGTCGACGGCCGCGTGTTGGTTAATGGTGAATTATTAAAAGAACCCTATGTCCTACGCCAGGCGGCTTTGTTCAGGCCTGACGCATGTGAAGTGATTGTGCCGCGGGGCAAATATTTCGCCATGGGCGATAACCGCGACAACAGTTTGGACAGTCGCGCCTGGGGCTTTGTCCCGCGCGAAAACATCGAAGGCCGTGCCGACGGTGTCATCTATAATTTGGTTTTTGAGTGGCCGCCGCGCATGGATTTCGGGCGAATCGGCCATCCCTTCAGCAAGAGCAGCTAAGTTTCCCCCCAACCATCCCTTCTTTGCTACCTTATCAAGTGACACGGAGGCCACTTGATGAGGTTCCTTTGCGAATCGTTGCAAGCGATCGGCGAACTTGTCGGCTTGCTGGGATTACGCAAGCATACCCGCACTCTCGATCAAGCCCGACAGCACCGAATGAAAATGCGATTGCGTCTGCAGCTTTTCGGCGCCAAAACGAGCGACCAATTCTTCGCGAATCAGCGGCACTTGCGCCGAGCCACCCGTCAAACACACCATGTCCACCGCACCGGCCTCGATGCCGGCTTGGCGCAAACATTCGTCCATGGCCTTGAAAATTTTCTGCCGCATCGGCGCAGCCCACTCCACAAACTCAACCCTTTGAAACGTGTCCCTGATTTCGAGCCCGGGATAATCGAATTCAAAATCAGCGGATTTCGCAGCCGATAACTCGCGCTTCGTGCGCTCAATACGTTCGAAGAACGAAAAGATCTGCTGGTCTTCGATAAGCACGAACAACCGGTCAATCGCCGCGCGGGCCTCAACGTTGAGCGCGCCTTGGCGAACTTGGCCAATAAATGCATAGGTGTCGGGTTCACGCAGATGCACGATATGCGCGGGTCGGTTCAGCCGGTCCATCACCGCCAAAGGCATTTTCATCGTGTTGCGGCCCAACGATACGCGGTATTCGGCTTGCGCGCCGAAATACCTGTTCAACCGGTGGCTCATAAACAAACTGTCCAATGCATCACCCGCTAACGGACAGCCATCCAATCCCAGCACATGCCTTTTTTCGAATGGGTAGGGGCCGACCCTAAGCAACGTGAAATCCGAAGTGCCACCGCCGAAGTCGCCGATGAGGATCAGTTTCTCTTCACGCAGGTTGCGGCGCATCTCGAGAGCGGCGGCCAGCGGTTCAGGCACGAATTCGATTTGTTTAAAGCCGGCGAACTCGGCGGCTTTGCCCATGCGATACAAAGCGAACCCGTCATTTTCGGGGTCCAGCGAGTAGCGCGCCGGCCGGCCGATCACGGCGCGGCGCATGTCGCGGCCAAGAATTTTCTCGGCCCGCTTTTTCATCTCCAGTAGAAAAATGCCGATCATGCTCTCCAGCGTGACCGGCCGGTCCTCGACATAAGTGCCAAGGTAATTGCGATTGGGGAGATGTGATTTGAACGACCGGAACAACCTTCCGTCCATCTCGTTCTCTAAATATTTTGCGAGAGCGTCACTGCCATAAAAACAAGTTTCGCCATTGGGAAAGTACAACAGCGTGCGCATAAGGGTTGGATCCGGCGCCCGCGGGTCGAGCGGCATCGCTTCGACGCGCTTCCCCTCTATCCATGCACCTGCCAGGGAATTGCTTGTTCCGAAATCGACTGCCAAAACTGCATCACTCATAGCCACCTCACTTGCCATCGATCTTGGAGCAAACAAATTATTTTACAAGACTGTTAATTTTCTGTAGAATTTGGATATTCCTAAAATTTAAGCTGAAAATGACGACCAAAAAAACGCGGTTTATTTTGCCAGTCGTCGTCGGCGCGGCGGTTTGCCGGACGCCAATTCAATCTGCCGCACAACCATGCGATCAAAAACCTCCAGCAGAACATCGTGCGTGCGCGCCGTGCCCGGGGCGCGGAACAAATCGATGGTGTGATGAATCGCCTCAATGGTCGAGTAGCATTCGGGCCGCGGCTGCTGGCGCACACGAAAGCGGGACGGCGACGACGGCGTGAAGGAAAGACGCGGCAACGGGCGCAAGTTTTGGCTGAGATGCACCATCTTACGTGCGGTGGACCAGGTTCCATCGATCACCACGACGGCCAGCTGTTTACCTTCGGGGACAAGATCGAACCTTTCGGCCAAACTCAGCGGCGATAGATTTGTGGAGTGCCGGCCGGGGTAAAGCATCACGCAATGCAAGCGCGGATCGCCCAAAAGGCCGTTCAGCTCTGCATTCGCCGAGAAGTCGTGTCCCATGATCAAGCGCGAACTGCGCAAGCTTAAAAAAGACATGCGGCCCGTGGCTATACGCCTCTTCACCTCGATCGGATGAGTGAGAATAATAAATTGAATGCCCGGATCAAACGGCTTCAGCCAGGCACAAAAACAGCTGAAATCCGGCTGAAGGCACTTGTGGCAGGGATTGCGACGCACCGGCTGCATCGACTCCTGCTCAGCCCGCCGTCGGCGAAAGGTAGCCACGTCCATAAAACCATCCTTGGTTAAATAAACATGCTACGCTATATTATTTGAGATTCAAGGAGGGGTCCGTGGCGGAAAAAGGTTTTGACGTCATCGTGATTGGCGCCGGCGCTGCCGGTATCACTTGCGCCCGGCGGCTATTGGAGTGCGGCCGCACGGTTTTGCTGCTGGAAGCCCGTAACCGGGCCGGTGGCCGAATTCATTCGGTCGACGGACTTCGTCCCGCGGTCGAGTATGGGGCCGAGTTCATTCATGGCGCACAACAGAGCATCACCACCCATCTCGAAGCTTTCTATGATGTGTGCGATACGCACATGCATTTGGCCGGCCGCAAGCCCAATATTCTGCCGAACTTTTGGGAGAGCATGGAAGAGCTCACGCAACGGTTAAATTCAAAACGCGGCAACGACCGTTCGTTGCGGGAGTTTATCGAAGCGCAGGGAAAACGGGTGGACGCGATGACCCGCGCCCAATTTATTTCCTTTATCGAAGGCTTTTATGCCGCCGACCTGGATTTGATCGGCGAGAAGGGTTTGGCTCTGGCTGAACAGGCGGAAGAGCCCTCGTTGAACGGCAAAGACCTGTTTCGCCCGCTGCCCAATTACTCGCATTTTGTGCGCGGCATGCTGAACAAAGATATTTTTAAACCCGAAAATTTGCTGCTGTCGACCGAAGTAAATAAAATAGAATTACATAATTCGGCCTGTCATGTGCACGCCGACACTCCCAACGGGGCGCAGACTTTCACGGCCGCCCATGTCGTCCTTACCGTTCCGCTGAGCTTGCTGAAGGCCGGCCGGCCGATGATCACGCCTTATCCGCCCGAGCTGGCGGCGGCCATTTCCGGCCTGCACATGGGTTACGTCGAGCGGATCACCTTTGAATTCGCTTCGCGTTTTTGGGAGTCGGTCATCGATCAACCGATCGGCTTTATGCATGCGGGCCGCGATGCTTATTTCCCCACATGGTGGACGCAAAACCCCGTGCGCACGCCGCGCCTCACGGCATGGCAGGGCGGCCCACGGGCGCACGAGATGATGGATTGGCCGGAAGCTGAAAAAGTCGAGGTGGCCCTGTCCACTCTGGCGCGCTTGACGGCGACCGACGAAAATTTTGTGCGCGAAGAAGTCCGCACCTGGTACACGCATAGCTGGAGCAAAGACCCCTTTGCCTTGGGTGCCTACAGTTATGCCGGGCTCGAAGGCGAAGACTTGGCGCTGCGCTTGACGGAACCGTTCAATGATCGGTTGTATGTGGCGGGCGAAGCGACGGTGCGGGGCGAGGGCCGCGGCACCGTGCACGGTGCGGTTGAAAGCGGCGCACGCGTGGCTAAACAGATTTTGGGTGGAAAAGACAAGGCGGCTCACAACCGCCCTGCATCGCCCAATCGCGAATCAACGCAAACAGATTTGACCCATCTTTAGGTTATCCCAGCAGCTGGTTTCTGCATCCTTTAGGATCACGCGGGCCGGTTCTTTAACGCCTGCATTTGTCGCGGCAAAAGGTTTCACATTGCCATGCCAAGCGTTAGGAGCGGCGATTCCGGGCGGCGCCAGTTTAACGGCTGGAGCAAAAATTCCGACCGCCGAGCGGCCGTAGTACGTCTTGCCGTCGGCATTGGCCACAAATTCATAGTACAGCGTGCCCAGGTGGTGAGCCGTGTCGGGAGAATTGAACAGCACGTCGAGCAAGGCTTTGCTCTCTTTGCCGAATTTCGGCCCGATCTTCCGTATGGAGAACATATAGGGCAGCGGGGCCCCCAGACTGCCGGCATCGCCCAGTGGTATCAGTCGCGAGTGAAAACGTGGATCGGCTTCGGTCGATCCCATCGCATCGATCACCGCGTTCCAGCCGCGCATCATACGCAAGCCCGGCACCTTGGCGGTGATCTCGGCCACTTGCTGAGGATTGGCTCCGACATTGAAAAACACGCGGTATTCGCCGTTGATCTCAGAAATGCGCGGCGTATCCTGCACAATCAAAGTGGTCGGCATTAAGTAAGCGCCGTTGGGATCGGCCGTTGAACGAAAGACCGTATCGTTTGGACCGACGGGGATGGGTTTGTCGAGGGCCACTTGTGCCGAGGCGTGTACCGCCCAGGCCAGCGAAAGTAAACTCAGTAGCTTGGTCATTTCACTCTCTCCTTACAAAATGTTTGGATCAAACAACGGGTCTCATTCTTGGTTAATGCGTATTTGTTCTGCACGGCGCGCAGTTCGAACATGCTCGACAGCCAGGGACCCATGGGCGGCTGCCATTGCACGATATCGGCGGCCAGTTTCTCGGCGCGCTCGCGTGGCGAAACACAGCGGCTGGCGCCGTCCGAGGCATTCGCGGAAGAACACGTGTAGATATTTTCCGGTCCGGCTTGTGTTTCACGGTCGCGGCTGGAAGCGGCATCACCGCCGGTGTTCCCACCGCAAGCCGCCATTGCCATAAACAAAATTACTAAATACAAGCCCACCGCCGACGGCGGGCGCAATAAAATTCTTATTGGCATGTGGTCACCGCCACTGCGGATTGTTGCAGCTTCAATTCGGTTTGGCAGTTCAAGGTGGTTTCAGGTCCCGCGGCCCTGGCAATAACGTACGTCTCGCCAAGTTTCTCAACGGCATCCGTCTTGACTTGATAACCGTCCGACCAATTGCCGGAGAATAGCGTTTCGCGCAATTGCACGCGCAGATAAACCGAAATTTCATCGTCGGCATACCCTAAAGCGCGCACCTGGCAGTCGCGCATCACACCGTCAAGCAGGCGGTTGATCTCGCGGAAAGGGACCGTGCGCCCGCGCATGTCCTGCAGTTTTGACTTCACGCAGGCGCCGTCGCGCAGTCCTAGGTAGGTTTCGGTTTTTTGGCCGTGCACTTGAAACGAAACTTTGAAGCTGCCGAGGCCGCTGCTCGTGTACTGCTGTAAAAGATCCGAAGCGCGACCGCCTTCAGCCCGGAACATGACTGAGCCATAGGGGAATTTGCTATCGCTCAGACGCAACGTGCGCATGCTCTGTGTTTGCGCGCCGACATCTTGAGGCAGGCCGGTGAACGACTCAGTAATGCCACCCACGACCCGGTTGTCGATGTCAGACAACGCCACCACATTTAAGCCAAGTTCGCGCGTCAGGCGGTCGAGCTCGGATTGTTCGTTATTGGATAAACGGTTGAATATTTTAATGCTGCACGTGCGGTGCGCGCTGGCGTCGGTGCCGGTGCACGACATCTCACTCTCAAACGCCGTCGGTTGCAGCCACGAAAGGGGCTGTACGCTGGCGTAAAGAGTGACGCGCCCGATAACTTGCGGGGCAACGAAATCAGGCAGATTGGCGAGCTGGGCGTGGGCTTGCGAAGCCGCAGCCAACAGCAAAACAAAGATTGGCGATAGAAACTTCATGATGAGGGCTCCTTTATTGAATGGCCAAACGCAGGCCGATTTGTGAAGTCTTTTTGGACACTGTGCGGGCGTTCAACTCAGTCACGAAGTTGCGGTGCAATTCGTTGCGCTCATAATCCACGCGCAAGCTCCACGCCTTACCCCGGCCGGCGATACCGCCACTCGGCAATGTGGGGGCGGGTTTAAACATGAGCTGAATGACTTGATTGGTGACTTCATCCCACGAAGCTGCGAGCTGCGTGTCCAGGGTCGTGTTTACATAATCGGGATCTTGATATTTTTCGAACTGGATAATGCCGTCCTGATAAAGCTTTTGAATCAGGGTGTGAATATCCACTTCCCACCACAAATATTCAGCATGGGCGGCAGCCTCGAAGCGCGTGAAGACCTCGTTCATGTCGGCCTTCATTGTGATGTGATAACCGGTAGCCACGGCTTTGAACGTCACGTCCACGGTGCAGGCCAACCCGTTGCCGGTGACCAGATCATTCACTTCTTCCATTAAATCGGGGTCGGTGGTGCGGATCGATACAGGCACCACTTCGAGGTAATTACCGATTTTGTTGGGAAACAACCAAGTGAGGTTCAGGCCGGTGTAGATATTCTGGCAGACCAGGTTTTCGGAGCTGTCGTAGGCAATCGGCGTCAGGTTGTGTTTTGTGGTGTTTAGGGCTTTTGCCACTTGATCGAGCATCTGCGGATCGACCGAGGCCTGTCCGCGAAAAATGAAGGTGAGGTATTTGCCTTCTTTGTAGGAGAGTTGGGACTTGAATTGATCATCACGCTTCCAGGGTTCGATGCTTTGCGGAATGTACCAGTAGACGCCAGGCGTTTGATGGTCCGGATAGACCTTAATAGGTTGGCCGCCGGTGGGAACGATTTGGTCGATCACCGGATAAGCCTTTGCCGCCAACGACGCAGCGAGCGCCATGGCGTAGATGAGCTTCTTCATAATTTCTCCTTTTGGTTCCCCCCATGGGAATTTCAAGTGAATGACGCCAAGGCAAATCGCGAACCTAGGACGGCGTACGACGACGGGAAATACAGTGGGGCTAGGCGTCCGGTTGTCCGGTCTGGCGGACGCATATTCGAGACGGGGCTTAAAACCGTGTATCGGAACAGTTGTGTCGTCTCATTTTGAAATACAGTGTGTCATTGGCTGAATTCTTAAGCTATACTTACAGTCGACAATCAGTTTGTGAGTTTCCTGTTTCTAGGTTTTTGAACGTTAACTGTAAGAGCAAGGAGATGATCATGGCTGCCGTTCAAGTCGTTTCGTTTCGTTGTGTTCTTAAAGATAATCTGGGCCGGGTAATCAGTTCGACGTACAACCAGAATGTGCTAACCGCGTTTCCGGGCGAAGATAAGCATCTTGAAGTTCTCGTGAATGAGTTGAGCAATCTGCAAAAGGGTGAAAAACGGCGCATTTTTCTGCGCGCCGAGCAAGCCTATGGGTACTACCTTCCGCAACTGGTCATCACCCGCTGTTTCGATGACCTGGCATTAAACGGCCCTCTGCACCTGGGTGAGAAGGTCATTTATGAAACCGAAGGCGAGCGTCGATCCTACCGTGTGACGGAGCTTTCAGGCGATTCGGTCACATTGGATGCCAACCACCCTTTGGCCGGCCAGGATTTGGTTTTTGAGATCGAGGCCACCGATGCGCGGGCCGCCACACAGGAAGAAATAGAAGCCGTGAAAGCTTCTAAACTTCCGAATTCGTTGCATTAGACGAAGAGTCGGGCTAGGTATTTGGCCCAGTATGTTTAATTGCTTGTTTCGAGTTTGTGAGCATAGGGCTCTTATCTCCGAGGCAGCTCCCTTGGCCTTAGGAGGTTATCATGGGTAAAAAACTATACGTAGGGAACCTTCCCTTTACTATCACCGAACAGCATCTGCACGAAACATTCGCGGAGTGCGGAACTGTTGAATCGGCGAAAATCATCACCGACCGCGACACCGGCCGCAGCAAAGGTTTCGGCTTCGTGGAAATGTCTTCGGATGCTGAAGCGCAAACTGCGATCAGCAAATTCGACGGTGCGGATTGGGAAGGCCGTCCGATGCGCGTGAATGAAGCCAAGCCCATGGCTCCGCGTGAAAATCGTGGCGGCGGCCGCTGGTAATTCCAGCTGCTGACATATTCTGCATAGAAAAAAGCCAGCTTTTTAAGCTGGCTTTTTGTTTAGAAGGTCGTTGCCGACCCTGAGGTGGGGTTTTGCAGGTGGGTATTAACTCATTCAAATTCAATGCGGCTCGTTGCCGATTTCATTGCCGACATCGTCGCGCAATGCCTTTTTAGCCGGTTCTGAAAAACGATCGCGCAGCTCTCCAAGTTTTCGCGCGACTTCATCTTTTTTGAGCCCGTATTTTTGTTCAACCAGTCCGCCGAGCGACTCCATGTCGCCTTTGGTGCTTTCCACTTCGTCGCCAGTCAGCTTGCCCCAGATTTTGCGAACTTCACCTTTGAACTCGTTCCATTTCCCGCTCATGATGTTTTCATTCATCGTTAGCCTCCTGTTCAGAGTTGCCTTCTGGGAATTGCAAGCACGGGGCCGGGCTGGGGATGTACCGAACTCTCCCCGAACTCGTGACACGAGGCAAAACTCCTCGATGTGTACTAAAAGAGGACTGTGACATTCACCTTGCCTGACCATGGGCCCGTCTCTAAATTTAAAAGACAAGAGGTGAAATATGTTGAAATGGATGGCGGCGATTATATTCGGCACATTGGCGGCCGGCGCATGGGCTGATTCTTACTTTGTCGAAGAGCCCAAGGGTGTCGGCACATCTGATGCCGACCGCAATTCCGTGGCCGAACTGGTGCGCATCGGAGTTTCGCAAAACGGCCACACGGTCTCGGCCAAAAAAGAAGACGCCACATTCACTCTCGCTCCAAATTTGATGAAGCTTGGCGATGCTTATGTCTTGAGCCTGCAAAAAAAGAATAAAGCCGGCAGCGTGGTCTTTGCCGACAAAATGAAAGCCACCGAGATGAGCGATATGGACACCGTCGCCTCGCGTCTGACCCGAGCCGTGATCGAGCAGAAATCGCTCGAAGAAACCGCCGACGTCACAAACATCACCCGCGACGAGGAGACATTGAATTCGCGCCGCTACAATGCGACTCGCCAATGGATTTTAGGTATCGGGCCGGGTTGGACGACCAACCTGCGATCGGGCGGCGGAGGCTTCACCTTCGCGCTCGGTTTTCTGTGGGGCCTCGATCCCGACTTCAGCCTCAATCTCTCGTGGATGATCAACAACGGGCGCGACAGTGACGACTCCAGCTTTTCTGACTTTTCCATCGGTGGAGAATATTATTTCAAGCGCAGCAAGTTTTCGCCTTTCCTCGGCGTCCGCATGGGCTACGATGTCGCAAAAACTTCGGACTCGTGCGATTCCTCGGCGACCAGCTGTAAAGAAGACAAAGCCTCGGGCTGGGGTGGCACTTTAACCGGCGGTTACAAGTTGTTTCGCACTTCGACCGTCAACGCCGCCATCATGGGCAACTACACTTACATTTTCGATGAAACGACCGCCGGCAATCCTTCGCTGTTCAGCATTTTGTTTGCTGTCTATTACTGATGCGATCGCCGTGCGATGTCTAATTTCTTAGTCATCATAATCAGTTTATTTGCGGGCTGGTGGGTGGGCGCACCGGAGCGCGCCCGCTTCTTCAACCAATTTGTCATCTGCATATCGCTGCCGGCCATGATGTTCGTGCAAGTGCCGAAGCTTTTCCGCGAACAAGCGCTCAACGGCTTGCTGCTGCTGCCGGCGCTGATGCCTTGGCTGGTGCTGCTGATCTCATGGATTTTGTTCGGTGCCTTAGGTGCGTGGCTGCGCTGGGATCGCAAGGTGACCGGCGCTCTGGTGCTGACGGCGGGTTTGGGCAACACGTCTTTCGTCGGCTTTCCGTTAATTGAAGCGCTGATGGGACCTGAAAATCTGCGCTATGCCGTGATCGTTGATCAATTTGGAACTTTTCTCGCGCTGTCGACCGTGGGTATTGCGGCTGCGGCTTTTTATTCAGGAACAAAAATTTCGGGCCGGCAAATTATGAGGCGGATTTTAACTTTTCCGCCGATCCTTTCGTTGTTGGCCGCTTATCTTTGGGTTTTGTCGGGCGAATTTGCGCGCGAGTTGTTGGCGCCGGCCGCCGAGCGCCTTTCCCTGACACTTGTGCCCTTGGCGATGTTTGGAATCGGATTGCAATTGCGTCCGAAGCGCCAGCATCTACGTGAGCGGGCTGCTCCGCTCACCATGGGATTGAGTTATAAATTGGCCGCCGCTCCGGCCTGCATGGCGCTGTTGGCGGCAATTGTTACGGAACCTTCAGCTTTGACCCGCGTCACGGTGCTCGAAGCGGCCATGGCGCCGATGGTGACGGCCGGTGTGGTGGCCGCGGAGAACGGATTAGATGGTGAATTTTGCGCACTTATGATCGGTCTCGGGCTTCCTCTCTCACTAATCAGCGTTCCGCTATGGTTTTGGGCTATCGCGTGAAAAAGAATTTTTCTGAGGGTTGCTCCAACTAACTCAAATTGGTATATGCGCCCTATTGGTTATCTTTAGGGGAATTCTTCCTTTTCTGCTTTCGGCTTTGGTCGCCACTGTGGTGACGGGCACCGCTGTTTGCGTGTATTTTTTTGCCGGTCCGGATTGGACTATACCTAGTTTATTTGCCGTCAGTTTCGCCATGGTGATGATTTTTGTTTATCGCGCCCAGGCCAGCAGCAAACAAATCAGCGAGAAGGCGCAGCAACTCCGGCTTTTGGCCGATGCCATGCCGCAGCTGGTGTGGATGACGGACATCGAAGGTGAAGTTGAATACTTTAATAAGCGTTGGCTGGAATACACCGGTTTTACCGGCACCAAGCCGGCGCAAATTCCCTGGTTGGAGACGGTTCATCCCGACGATCGCGACCGAGTGAAGGAATTGCACAGTGAGGCGATCAGATCCCGATCGACCTTCTCAGTTGAATACCGCCTGCGCAATGCAGCCGGTGAATACCGCTGGCACCTGGCACGCACGGTGTATGCCCGCGATGCCGCCGGCCGGCCGATGAGGCGCTTTGGTACGGCGACTGACATTCATGATTATCAGGTGATTCTAGCCAAGCTGGCCGAAACGCGCGCCCGCTTTGATGCCGCCTTACAAGGAACCAACGAGAGCGTCTTTATTGTGGATCGTGAGTGGAAGGTCTTGCTGGTTTCGGACGTCGCTTGCCGCATATTGAATCGCAATCGCGACGAAGTTATGGGCAAAAGTATTTGGCAGGTTTTTCCCGAAATTATCGGAACGCGGGCTGAGCACGAATTCACGCGGGCTATGACTAAACGCCGCAGCGTTCATTTTGAACTTCTCTCGCCGCTGACCGAACGTTGGAAAGAAATCCGCGCCGTTCCCTTCGAGGACGGGTTGATGGCGTTCGTTTCCGACGTGCATGACCGACGTCTGGCTGAAGGCAAAGCACAAGCCGCCGCTCACCAGATGCAAACCATCGCCGACGCGGCACCGGCCGCGATCATGTACGTGGACGCACGCGAGCGCTACATTTTCGCCAACCGCTACTACGAGGTGCACCTTGGGCGCATGCTCACCGATATCATGGGCAAACCGATGCGCGAGATCCTGGGCGAAGAGCAGTACCGCCAAGTACGGCCGCACATTCAATCCGTTTTGCGCGGCAAGACCACCTTCTTCGAGGTGAAAGTCACGCACCCTTCGGGTTCACAGGCGATGATGGAGTCAACCTATTCTCCGCACTTCGGCCCCAACGGCGAGGTGCTGGGTTTTGTGGCGATTTCGCAAGATGTGTCGCGTTTGCGGCGGGCTGAGGCGGAAGTGGCCGAACGCGAGCGCCTGTTGCGCATGATTACCGACCAAATGATGTCCTTCGTATCGTACATTGACGTCGAGGGCCGCTTTATTTTTGCCAACCGTTTTTACGAAGATTGGTTTGGCATTAAACAGGAGGAACTGCGCGGCAAGACTCGCATGGACTTGATGGGCGAAACCGGCGCCTATAGCAAAATGCGTGAATATGAAGAGCGGGCCGCCAAGGGTGAGCGTGTGCGTTTTGAGCACACGATGACTCATAGAATGGGCCACACGCGCCACCTCGACGTGGAATTTATCCCGGACCGTGAGCCGGCCACCGGTGACGTCCGCGGTATTATTTGCGTTGCCAATGATGTCACAACGCGCATGTTGACCATGCGCGAATTGCAAAAAGCAATTCAGGCGCGCGACGAATTTTTGTCGGTGGCCTCGCATGAACTGCGTACGCCACTCACCAGCATGAAACTGCAGGCGCAGATGTTGAAGCGGGCTTTGGACCGCGGCGACCAGACGCTTCTTTCTTCGGGGCGTATTGCCAAGTTTTTGGATCAATCGAACCGGGGCATCGAGCGCATGTCGCATCTGATTGAAGACATGCTCGATATCTCGCGCATTCAAACCGGCCGCTTGATGATTCACCGCGAAGCCTGCGACTTTTTTGAACTGGTGACCGAGACGATCGAACGCTTTCAGCCCGAATTCCAACGCGCCGGCATCGAATGCCGATTTAAGGGTGAGCCGGGTTTCATGGTGGATGTCGATCTTTTCCGCATGGAGCAAGTACTGACCAATCTGATCACCAATGCCTGCCGGTACGCCGGCGGCCAGCCGGTACATATCTCACTCGAGCGGCGCGAGAAGCGCATGGTTTTCCGCTTTCGCGATCACGGCCCCGGTATCGCCAAAGAGGATCGCGAACGGATTTTCCGCCGCTTTGAACGGTTGGTCTCCGCCAACGAAGTCAGCGGTCTAGGCATCGGCTTGTTTATTGTGAAAGAAATCGTGCAAGCTCACGGCGGATCAATCACTGTGGAAAGCCAACCGGGCGACGGTGCGGCCTTTGTGATCGATTTGCCCCTAAAAAAGGCTATTCAGGAAATAGCCCAAGCGAAAGAAGTCAGCGCCGGTCCTTCCGGCGCTTAACCAAGTAAATAAAACAAATCGCTTTATTGATGCTGCTGGCGCGAGGCGCGTCCGCCTTTGCGGCCGGCTTCTCTGGCTTCTTCCGAGGTAAACTCGTGTGCAGTGCCTTTTAGATGAGCCGCCTGACCGCCTTTGCTGGCGATTTCACGCTGCTTCACGGGATCCATCGAGGCAAATCCGCGATTCGAAGTTCCACTTTTGATTTCATTGGTAGCCATATATTCCTCCTAATGGGTCGCACGGAGGAGATTGCAAACGCGAGGCCTACAGTTCCAAGAACTTAAACGTCTTTTCGATAAAGATGTCCGGTTCAATTTTGCCCTTGCTGCATTTTGGACAGGGCATTTCGGGGACAATGGCAATTTTTTTCGGTGTGGTGCCGTTCGGGTACTCGAACTCGCGGCCCCGCTGGGCCACATGAATTTCTTCATAGCCGCACTCTGAGCAGGCATAGGGCAGCCGGAACGACTCTATAGTCATTGCTTTCGTTAAAAAGCCCACGACCGTGTTGGCCTGCGAAACAATCACTAAAGGACAGTTCACCATTCTCACCGTGCAGGCTTTGGGAATACGAACCGTCCACATGATCCAATGCTTTACGCCGATAGAATTGATGTACGTGACATCGGTCATCTCAAGCAGCAGTTCTTTAAGGCCGGTCAAATTGATGGTGAAAAGCGGCGTCGATTCGCCGATCGGACCCTTCATTTTAACTTCTAAATTTTCGCTGGGTGGAGAGGACCTCATAATAATATTGAAACCCGCGGCCCACCTTAAAGCAAGAGGCGGGCTGGACAATGGGCGGTTCAACTAAATATTTAGTTGTTAATAACTAAATTCTTAGTTAGCGTTTATGACAAGGGGGAATGATGGGCAAAGGTAAACTTAAGGACGCTAAAATGCTCACAGAGGTCGAACTTGAGCTTATGGGCATTTTGTGGCGACAGGGTGAAGGCACCGTGAATGATGTCATGGCGGGTTTGTCGCCCGGCCGCGACCTGGCCTACACTTCGGTGTCAACGATCCTTCGGATTCTTGAGCAAAAGGGTGTGCTGGCGACGCGCAAAGAAGGCCGTGGCCACTGTTACATACCCATTCTTAAAAAAGCTGAATACGAGCAGCGCAGCCTGCGCCACATGGTCGATCGCGTTTTTGATGGAACGCCTGTTGCGCTGGTGCGCCAACTTTTGAAGTCGGAATCACTACGGCGGGAAGATATCGACGAACTCAAAGCCTTGGTCGCCAAGTTGGAGCAGAAAAAATGAGTTTGGTCGCCGCAATCTCCATCTACCTCAGTCTTAATATCCTTGTAGCGGCGGCTTTTGCGGCTACGCACGCGTTGCGCCGATTCACGTTCGCTGCACATCTTAAGTTTAGTTACGCCATGGTGATCGGCGTTTTGCTTTTTACCGCCGTGCAACCATGGCTTCCCGCGCTGCGGGCGTTCGAACCGCCGGCCAAACTCTGGTCGGCGGGTTCCTATCGTGACTTCGCGCCACGAACGGGTACGGCGTTTGTCAGTTTTACGCCGCTGTCGCGGCCGGCCGCCGTCGACACCGGCGCGGCACACCGGTTATTTTTCGTGTTGGTATTCAGTCTCGCGTTTTTACTCCTGGTGGCGTTACTGCGGAACACGCGGGCTTTGCGCCGCATCTGTGAGCATAGCTTTTTACTGCGGCGCCAAGGCAAAGTTTTTATTTATTTAAGTTCGCGCTTGCATACGCCTTTGTGCTTCCGGCTGCCGGGGCGGGCGGTGATTGTCATTCCGTACGCCTTTTCTATCCGGCCCGACCGCCTGCGCATGGCGGTGATGCACGAACTGCAGCACCACCGGCAGGGCGATACGGCAATGGCTTATGCTTTATGGATCTTGCAGCGCCTTTGCTTCTTAAATCCATTGGCTTATTTATGGACTAAACAAATTTCAGATATCCAAGAATTGGCTTGCGACGAAGCTTTGATCGGCCGTGGAAAAGCCGAATCGCAGGCCTATGCCCGCTGCCTGATCGAGGTGGCGGAATCGGCGCTTGCCAACGATGAGATTCCGGCTTGCGCAGCCGGTTTTGTCTTCGGCGGCGAACGCGTTTTACTCAAACGGAGGATAAACAAGATGTTTAACGTTAGACCCAAGGACACGCGGGTGAAGACGGGGATTGCTCTGGTCGCGCTCGCGGGATTTTTATCGCTTACGGCTTTCGCCAGCCGTGATTTGATTCAAGACCGGCGCATCACGATGGAAGAGGCGGAAACAATGGCACGCAAGGCGCGCCAGAGCGGCAGCACTTTTCCGATCGTGGTGAATCAATATGTAGTGAACGAATTGAATCGCTTTCTCGGCACACCCGAGGGCCGCGAGATCATGCGCTCTTCTCTGCGGCGCATGGACGAACAGTCCGAGCGTGTGACCAAATATTTACGCAAGTATGGCGCGCCGGAAGAATTGCGGGCCATGCCGCTGGTGGAGTCGGGTTACCGGTCGTTAAAACCGGCGCAGAACACACACACGCATGCCGCGGGGATGTGGCAGTTTATTCCCAGCACCGCGCGGGTGTACGGCATGCGCGTCGACGCACAAGCCGATGACCGTCTGAATCCCGATCTTGAAACCGATGCGGCGATTCGTTACATGCAGGCCAACTATGCGCGGTTCAACGATTGGCATTTGGCCTTGCTGGCCTACAACTCGGGCGAAGAAAATGTGCAGAAGTGGATCGACGAGTTGGGTGTACGGCATGTCTGGACGTTGATTCGCAACGGCTATGAAGGGGATCACGGTTACGTGGCGCGAATGATTGCGGCTGTTCTGATTATGCGGAATAGGGAAGCCGTACTTTAGTCAGGCCCTCGACTGAAGTAGGACTGGACGTCGAAAACATCGTTAACGGGCGCATTCATATTTACAATGATGAAAAAGGGAGGGGTGAATGCGTTCGTTTTTAGTGGCGCTGCTGGCGCTGGGATGTATATCGACAACAACAGCTTATGCCGCCGACGGAAGCTCGGGCTGCGGACCGGGCTGGTATATTTTTAAAGAGAATACAATTCTCTCTTCGCTTTTGCGTATGACTACCAACGGTATCTTATTTCCTGTGGTCACGCTCGGTATGACTTTCGGTACGTCGAATTGCACGAAGCACAAGCTCGTTTTGAAGGAAAAAGAAAGCCTCTATTTTGTCACCATGAACCACTATGAATTAAAGGGCGACATTGCCATGGGCCGCGGTGAATATCTGTCGGCGTTTGCAGAGACGATGGGCTGCCCGGTATCGGCGCAGCAAAGACTGAATCATGAATTGCGCGGGCGCTATTCGTCGATCTATCCTGAGCGAGATGTTACGCCGGAAAATGTGCTGCGTGAAGTTTATACGGTCATCCTCACGGATAGAGAGCTGACCAACAAGTGCTCGCTCGGAGTGTCGTAGCACTACTACTGTTTATTTTAGGCGCGGGCGGGTCTGCCGCACACGCAATGAATGTCGAAGAAGCCAGCCGTGACCCGCGCTGGCTTCGTCTTTTTCAGTACAAGAAAAAATTCGGCCATTATCGCAGCCCCGTGAATGTGCCGGTTTACTTTTTCTCGGGTCAGAAGGGTATGCGCGACCCGGCCGCCGAGATGGCCGCCGCCATTGAAGCATACACACATCTTGACCGTACGTTCGGCATACAAAAACAGCCGGCCGCCTGCGTCTTTCCGGCTCGCAAGCGCGTTTTGGAAGCATTGTTGGGCAAAACGTTTACCACTCCACCCTGCCCGGATTTGACCGATTGGATTGAGCGGTTGGGCGCCGACCGCGCGCATTTGGTTTTTGTCGGCGCCTTTTCCGGCAATCCCGCCTCGATTTTGGGCCACACTTTTTTGCGGTTGTCCAATTCGGCGCGCGAGAATACCGAGCGTGAGGGTATCGACCTGCTCAGTTACGCGGTCGGCTTCACGGCGCATGGCCGTCCCGGTGACAACCGCATGACGTATATGCTTAAAGGTTTGACCGGAGGCTATCCGGGTTTTTACGAAATCGAACCGCACTATATGAAAGTGGGTCTATACAACAACTCGGAAAGCCGCGATCTGTGGGATTTGCCGCTGAAGCTGACTCCGGCTGAAACCGAACTGCTGGCTTTGCATTTGTATGAACTCACGTTCAATGCATCCATGGGCTATTACTTCATTGATGAGAATTGTTCTTACCGCCTGCTGACTTGGCTCGAAGCCGTGAAGCCCGATTTGGATGTGAGCCGCAAACTGAGCGCCGTGGTGTTGCCCGCCGAAACGGTGCGCGTATTGATTGACTCGGGATTGGCGGAGGATTCACCCCGTTTTCGCGCCAGCATTCAACGCCGCATGCATGCCAAACTGGCGCGCCTGGACGGAGCGGCGCTGGCGACATTTGAGCGGGCGAAAGATTCGTTGGCCGATACGCTGAAAGTTTCAGATCCCAATATCGTCAGCGCGCTTCTCGATTACTGGATTTACACCAATTACAAAGTGCAGGCCAACTTGCCCGAGCGTGAAGCCGCGATTATGGAGGCGACTTATCAGCGGGCGTCGACCCTGCCGGGAATTTCCGGTGTGCCGCCGGTGAGTGAGGCCGAGTTGGGTGGACCGCTTAGGGCGCCGTTTGAAGGGCATCGCCCGGGGTGGGCGGAAGCGTTTGCTGGCGCCTTTAACGAACATTTCGCGGGTGGCTTGCGCTATCGCTCGGGCGTGCATCCCTTGTGGTCGGCGGATCCGGCGTATGCCGAAACTTCGGCGATTGAATATTTAGGCGCGGATATTGAGTGGCGCGAAGGAAATTTGTCGCGTTGGAATCTGTTGCTGGTGGATGCCCACTCGTTAGAGGAAGGCTTTGGCCAAAGCGGACGCCTGTCGTGGATGTTCGATGCAAAAGCTTTTAATGATTGTCGTCTGTGCGGAGATGGCCGCATCGGCGTGGCCACGGTCCATGCCGGTTCGCAGCCGGCTGCGCAAATTCGCGGCGGTGCGGGGTGGACGCATCGCTGGCGCGGTGGCTTGATGTACGGAATGGCTATGATCGCTCCTGCCGTATGGGGTGATCAAGGCATGCAAGCCGTTTTGCCGCCGGGGCTTGGTTTAGGTGTGCGCTTAGATTTTATGCCCTTGTCGTTGTTAGTGGAATCCTCACGCTTTTGGTGGCGTGCGGACTTTTTGGATAGTTTGGAAGGGCGTTTGACTTGGTTATTTGGGAAGGACACGGCATTGTTCGCGCGGTCGTCGTACTCGGTGGTTCATTCACTCGGCACGGACACCGGCTGTTCGGCCGGCGTCACAAGATTTTTTTAGGGGTAGAGCTTTACGGTGTGACGAGCGAGTAATCAGACCAAGCCGTTCCGCCGGCGCCGTTGACGGCGCGTACGCGGATCGTTTGTTGTCCGACAGCTGTCGCCGGGCGAGTGTATGTGTAAGACATGCCCCGCGTTCCGCTGGTCGGAACGGTGACGTTGGGAAGCGCATTACCTGCTGCATCCAAGAGCCCGGAAATCTCGAAGCTCGTTTCGTCTTGCGAGTTGTCCTGCCACTGAACCTTATACCCGGTCGAACTTGTTTTATAAGCAATCACGTCGGACGGAACGGTGGAGCTTGCGCCTGAAGCAACAACTGATGGCGCGCCGGCCGGAGCGAGAGCTACTCCTTCCGCATAGGCCTGCTGTGAAACATCCGCGCCAAATACGGCCCGTACCGTGTAGTAATAATGCGATCCAGGATTTAATGTGTCGGGATCCGCAAAGGCCGTTGTTCCGGGATTAAGGATAAATTTATGGCCAGCCGGAGCGCTCTGGAAATCATTCTCAAGATAGTGATAAGCGCCAATCATGCCACGCGTGACGATAAACGACGCTTTGCCACCGGACTGGTCCGTCCATGACAACTCAATTGCGGTGGACGACTTAGCCGTAGCTTTCAAATTCGCCGGCGGCAACATGGACGGGGCGGTAGGAACGATCGCACTCGTTTGCGCGAAGGCCGAGGCGGCTGCTGCCGTACTCTTAATCGCACGTAATCGGAACAGGTATTGCCTGCCATGTGTAAGTTTAGCGGCAAGCAGTGTATAGGAAGTGGTATTGGCCGCCAGAGTAACGAGCGTTGACGAATACGTCATGGTGTAAGGGTATTCGTAGATGCCATAATAAAACTGGAAGGCAGTCTCGTCGGTCGACATATCTCTCCAACTAAACACAGCATTTCCTGCGGCATCGAATTTTACTTTGAAGTTAGTTGGTGCCGGCGGTTCTACAGCGGCGGGAGACAATACCGGTGGCGGTGCCGACTTCGTCGTGGCCGAATAGACCGCTGAGAAAGCGGAGGCGCCGCCCGCGTTGTAAGCGCGCACGCGATAGTAATACTTGGTGTCTGGATTCAAACCAGTGTCGGCGTAGAGCGCAATGTTCTGAGCTGTCTTGGTGAGTAGCATAAAGCTGATGCCGTCGAGAGAGCGTTCAAGCTCGAATCCGGACTCATCGGTGGAATTGTCTGTCCACACAAGGTTGACGGCGTTGTAAGCAATGTTGATGGCGTTGAGAGCGGATGGCGCGTTCGGCACCGGGATTGGATTTGGGGCGGTTTTGACAGTGATTGCATTTGAGCTTAGCGAATCGCCGGTGGCGTTATAGGCCTTCACGCGGAACGTGTAGTTGGTGTTGGCCAACAAGCCGGTGACCGTGTACGAGGTGGCGTTCTGCGCGGTATTGGAAATATTGTTGAAGTTGACGCCGTCGAGAGAACCTTCGATATGGAAGCCTTGTTCATTATTGGAATTGTCCACCCAGGTTAAACCAACTTGATTTATTGCAATGGTTGCGGCGGCCAGAGTCGTCGGGGCTGCTGGCACAGATGCCGGTTGCGGTTGCGGCTGTGGCTGCGGCTGCGGCTGCGGGCCAGGTTGTGGGCCGGGCTGCGGGCCAGGCTGCGGGCCAGGCTGCGGGCCAGGTTGTGGGCCGGGCTGCGGGCCAGGTTGTGGGCCGGGTTGCGGACCAGGTACTGGAGACGGAGTCCCCAAGCTTGAGGCTCTTCTTGCTCCGACGCTGTCATCTGCACAGTTCTGGAAGACGAGCGCGATGGATGCTAAGGCCGTTACGGCCACAATCGTCGATTTTAGTTTAGTTCTACCCACAGGAAACCTCCTACTCAAAATTAGAATAGGGGTTTAGCCCGGGTTAATAACCGGACAATGCTGTCGCATTATGACGACAAGAATGACGCCTCAGACTGAGACGTCGCGGTCGGCTATCTTCTTCTCCAGCTGCTTGAGGAGGTCTGAGACCATTGTTTTGCGTTCGTCGGCTTTCATCGGACGGCCGCCGGTGTGTTGTATATATAAGGAGGGATTGAGCTCCATCAAAAAGCGCGAGGGCGCAACCGGCTTCAACTGCCCATAACGCTTGCGCTGCCGGCAACGTGTCAGAATGAGATGCTTCTGGGCCCGGGTGACACCGACATAAAATAGACGGCGTTCTTCATCGACGTTCTGCCCAAGCTTAGCGTGCGGTAAGAGGTCTTCTTCAAGCCCCAGCAAGAACACCAACGGAAACTCCAAGCCCTTGCAGGCATGCAGAGTCATCATTTGCACTTCATCCTTTGGTGCCTCGGCATCGACCGGATCGCGCAATTCCATTGAATCGACAAACAACTCCAGCGTGTCGAGCGAGCGGCCATGCCGCTCGAACATGCCGCTGATAATGCGGCCGACGATGCTCACGCACATCCAGCGGTTCTCAACCGATTGCTTTTCACGATAGGTTTCTTCAATCAGCTTGCGGTATCCCAGTTGGCGCATTTCATCCAACAAAACTTGTTCGGCATCTTGGGTTGACGAGACCAGCTTGGTTTTCAACCGTTCCAAAAAAGCCTGCAATTCACCGATGGCCGCGGCCGGTTTTTCAGACGGATGAGACTTGGCCCATAGCTTGGCCTTCAGCGGAAAATCCCCGTTGGTCTGCATGCCCTCGATGGCTTCCAAAGTTTTGTCACCGATCCCACGCGCCGGTAGATTGATGATCCGCCGGTAAGCCACTTCGGTGGGCCACAAAGCGCAACGAATAAATGCCAGAACATCTTTGGCTTCTTTGCGGTCAAACAAGGCCGTACCGCCCGAAACTTTATAAGGGATCTGCGCCCGGCGCAAACCGCCTTCCATCAGACCACCTTGCGAGTTCGATCGGTACAGGACGGCCATATCTTTCCAAGCATAGCCCTTTTTGCGAAACAAGCTGAGTTCTTGTACGACCTGCTCCATCTCCGCATCTTCGTTTTCATAAGTGAAAAGCTCGGGCAACTCGCCACCGGCCGCGGCGGCGGGTTTTAAAACCTTGGTATGGCGTGCTTTGTTGGTGGAGATGATCGCATTGGCCATATCCAAAATCTTGGGCGTGGAACGGTAATTACGCTCCAGGCGAATCACCTCGCAAGTCTTATAGCGCTTGGGGAAACCCAAAATGTTCTGAATCTCGGCGCCGCGCCAGCCATAGATCGACTGATCGTCGTCGCCCACCACGGCGATATTGCGGTGGCCGGCGGTCATCTCATCGATAAACAACATTTGTGTGGCATTCGTATCCTGAAACTCATCCACCATGACAAAATCGTAACGGCCCTGCATTTTCATGCGCAGCCGGCTGTCTTCCTTCAGCAGGCGCAAGGGCCGCAACAGCAGTTCTTCAAAATCCACCACGCCCAGCTGGCGCAGGCGCTGCATGTATTTGGGCGCCAGCATTTCGGCCATCTCGGCCTCAGGCGACGTGTCGAGCTGCAGAGCCTTGCTGCGGGCGCGAATTTCGCCGATCATATTTAAAACCTTATCGATTTTAAATCCGTCTTTCTCGTAATGCTTATGGGCCCGCATCAGGTCTTTGACGATGGCTTGCGCATCGTTGCCGTCGATCACGCCAAAGCGGCGCGGCAGATCAGCCTGCTGGTAATGTTCCTTTAAAAAGCGCAGCCCGAATCCATGAAACGTTCCGGCCCAAACATTCTGCGCGCGCTCGCCGAGCTTTTGGGCCACGCGATGTTTCAGTTCCGTCGCCGCCTTATTAGTAAAAGTTAAAACACAGATACGCTCGGGTGGGGCATGCTTTTCGTCAATCAAGCGGCCGGTGCGCGACACCAAAACTGTGGTTTTGCCGGAACCTGCGCCGGCCAAAATCAACAAGGGGCCATGATTGTGCAATACGGCGGCCTGCTGCTCAGGATTTAAGTTCTTCAGCCATTCACTCATTATTAATGCTTTCTAAAAGCCCCAACGTTAATATATTTCATCATGTTCCGCTATCTCATACTTCTTACGCTGGCCGTTTACGGCCGCACACTGACGCATGCTCTGTTGTGGTGGGACGACCAGAAGAATATTTGCAACAATACATTTTTTAACTTTCCTGTGGTTGAGGGTTTGAAAGCGCTGTGGAGCCAGCCCTTCTTCGGTCTATACATTCCCGTAAGCTACACCGTTTGGTTTGCCACCGCCGGTGTTGGCGAACTGCTTATGGGCGGCACCTGCAACGATTGGGCGCCGGTTTTTCATGCGCTCAATTTGCTTTTGCATCTGGCCAACGGTTGGATGGTCTACAGGCTTCTCAAAAAGGTTTTGCCCGCAGGAACGCCCGCGGCGGCCTTGGCTGCCGGCGTGGCGGTTTTTCTTTTGCACCCCTTGCAGGCGGAAAGCGTGGCTTGGGTTTCGTCGGGTCGCGATCTGATTGCGACCTTTTTTGGCTTGGCGGCGCTGCTGGTTTATGGTGGGGAAAAACCCTTGTGGTCGCTGCCGCTTTTCGCTTTCGCACTGCTGGCGAAACCCGTCGGTGTGGTTTTTCCGGTTTTGGCGTTGCTGCTTGAGAAACCCAAATGGCAGGTTTTGGCTCCAGCCGGCGTAATGGCGGCCGCCCTGTCGCTCTATACAAAATCTATTCAGGCCGATGAGCTGTTGCGTTTCAAGATCCAGTTTTGGCAGCGTCCGTTGATTGCTTTGCATTCGCTTGGCTTTTACACGGTAAAGTTTCTTGTGCCGTGGCCGCTGGTTCCGTCTTACGCCCGCTCGATTCCTCAGTTGCAGAGCGATGGGCAGCTTTGGTGGGTGGCCGGTGCGCTGCTGGTGCCGGTGGCCGCCGCGATTTACATTCCGGCCACACGTAAACCTTTTTTGTGGATGGCTGTTGCGCTCGCCCCGGTGTTGGGATTGGTGAGTTTTGGTTTTCAGGAAATTTCCACCGTGGCCGACCGTTTCATGTATGTTCCGATGATCGGCGGGGCTTGGCTTGCCGCCGTGCTCATCAGCCGGGCGAAAAAGCCGTGGAAATTGGTTGGCGGCGCCTGGCTTGCCGTCCTGGCGGTGTTGGCGTTCGTTCAATCAGGTTACTGGCATAGTGATGAGCAACTGTTCGACCACGTCATCGCTGTGAACGATAGCTCCATCGCTCACGCCAACCTCGCCAATGTGTATTATCACAGGGATGAGCTGGCCAGGGCCGAGCCCGAGTACAAAGTTGCGCTGGCTCACAATCCGCAGCTTTACGATGCCTGGCTGGGTTTGGCGCGCGTATACGAAATGACCAACCGTGTGAATGAAGCCGAACAGACTTACCGCCAAGCGATTGAAGCGGGCATGGCGCAAGCGCCCGTGTTTAACAATCTCGGCACCCTGTTGTTCAAGCGCGGCGATCCGCAATGCGAAGTTTATTGGCGGGAGGCCGTGAAGAGGGATCCTCTTTACATGGAGCCGCTCTACAATCTTGGTTTATTTTTCCGCGATCATCAGCGCAAGCAGGAGTCGCTGGAATTCTTTCGCCGCGCTTTAAGCGTGGCGCCGCTGGACCGGCGCATTTTGGAACAAATCCGCACGACGGAAGCGCAACCTTAAGAATTCGCCAAGGCTTCCGCCGCCTGCATTTTTTCGCGGGTTTTAATTTTGTAAATCAATTCAGGATAGAAAAACGGTTTTTTCAAAGTGTCGATCACTTGCGGCAGCATGGCCAGCTTGCCGACATGGTCTACGGCCGAGACCAAAATGACCGGCAGATCGGGCGCCAGATTGAGGCGCTCAATCTCTTTTAAAACTTCCTCGCCCGACATGCGCGGCATACGGATATCCAGCAGCATAAGCGAAAACTGATGTTTGCGCAGAATCTGCAGGGCTTCCTCCCCATCTTTAGCGCACATCACCGGGAAGCCTTCAGCCTGCAATGTGGCTTGGAACATTTCACGAGTGTCTTCACTGTCATCAACAATAAGTATTGGTTTTCGCACGGTTAACCTCGTTGTGAGTTCGATATAGCCGTACTGCAAAGGCTGGGGCCAATACGGAACCGCTTCTATAGCATTAGGACGTTCAACGGGGGGCGATTTTCCACGTGAACGCCTTTAAGGGACGATCAACGCGTCGGCTTCCATTTCCACCAACATGGCCGGATCAATTAAGCCTTTGACTTCGACCATCGTGGTGGCGGGTGGGGAGTCGGCGAAAAATTCGGCGTGGGCGCGGCCGATTTCGGGCCATTGCTTTATGTCGGTCACATAAATGCGCGTGCGGATGATGTTGCGCCGTTTAGCTCCCAACTCTTGAATCGCCCACTCGATCGTCTCTAAACATCTTTTTGTTTGCAGATACGCATTGCCGGGCGCAAAAACTTCGCCGCGTTCACTCACGGCCGTCGTGCCGGTCACCGCGATCGTTTGACCTGCGCGAATGGCGCGGCAGTAACCGACTTTGGCTTCCCACGGGGCTCCGCTGAATACGCGTTTGATCTTTTCCATCAGTTCAATTTCTCCAGGCTGGCTTTGCACCAGGATTGGTCGTTAGGGCTTAGCCTGCTGAAATAGCTGCGGGCCTCATCCGCGGCTGAGCTAAACAGTTTCTGATCACCACAGGCCTTGGCGCAAAGCGCGGTGCACTCGTAGGCAAAGAAAAATTCCAGAGCGGCGGCGCCGTTGGCGGTGCAAATCTCCAGGCAGCGCTGGGCATGAATTAAGGCTGAAGCCGGCTCGCTCAGCTTAAGGTGCGACATCGCCAAACGGTATTCGGCGCGTTCCACCTCCAGCCACGTGCCGGCGCGCTCCCAATACTTTCGTCCAGTCTGCGCGGCGATGATCATCAACTCATTTTCTTCTTGGCCGCGCTGCGGGAGCTCCTCCAGCGCGCAGGCCAAATTATTACCCGTGACGGCCAGCGAACGGTTGGCCGGATCCTCGATTTCGAGCATGTCCGCGACCTCAAGCGCATGATGAAAAAGCTCTTTGGCGCGAAATATACTGCGCGTTTGCAGGGCTGATGACGCCAGACAGAGAATGCGGACTTGATCCGAAGGCAAAAAGTGAAACAGCGCTTCGCTTTTGCCGCCGGCCAAGTTGAGCGAAGCAATCGAGCGTTCGATGGCTTTATCCGCTTCGGATTCAGACTGAAAGGCAGGGTGTTGGCGCAGGTTTTTTAAAATTTCCACACCTTTGTCCCAGTAGCCCAAATGCTCACCCATAACATGAGTGACAAGGCCTGCCATTTGCGAAATCTGCTCGGGATGATTGATCAAATTCACGCCATGATCGAAATCAGCGGCCACCTTTTCCGCTTCACCCGCATGCTTACGCCAAGCCTCGCTCAAATAGTTTTCGAATGTCATGCCCGACCCCTGTGTTGAAATACACAACTTAGCTTTGCTTTACATTGTACGCAATGTACGATTGGTAAGAGACAACCATGAAAAATTTGAAGTCCACTTTAGTTTTACTTTTAGTCGCGATTACAATGTTCACGTCCGGCGTGGCTGACGCCAAACCTAAAAGATATGGCGCCGGATTTGTTTTGGGTGCGCCATCGGCCCTCAGCTTTAAATATTGGCAAAGCTTGAAAATCGCTTACGATGCCGAGCTCTCGTTTTTCGGCGACGAATGGGTTTTGTTTTACGGCGACTACCTCTGGCACTTTCATGGCATTTTTGGCAACAGTGACAGGTTTGTGCAGCAGCTTTATCCGTACATCGGTGTCGGTCCTATTTTTGTTTTCGCCACAGACGGTGACCATGAACGCGGCAAATATTTCGACAAGCGCGATGAGGAGTTCGCATTAGGCGTGCGAATTCCGTTCGGTATTGAATGGGTGGCCGACGATATTCCGTTGGGGATAGGTTTGGAAATAGCTCCCGGCATGGCGGTGATCCCCAGCACATCGGGCTTTTTTCAACTCGGCATTTCGTTTCGCTATTATTTCAATTAGTTGAGGTCAGAAAGTGGCACCATCCAACCGAAGCGGTCTTTGATCCGCCCGCGCTGAATGCCACTGATGGTTTCATAAAGTTTTTTGCTGACCGGCCCCCATTGCAGATCGTTGATGCGAATGGTTTCGCCCTGATAAAAAAGTTCACCGATGGGTGAAATCACAGCCGCGGTTCCGGTGCCGAAGGCTTCGCGCAATTCACCTTTTTTGTAACGGGTGAGAACTTCACCGATGGTCACCCGCCGTTCAGAAACATTGGCGCCTTCTTCGCGCAGCAACTGCAGAACCGAATCGCGAACGCCGCCGGGTAAAATGCTGCCGTTGAGAGCCGGCGTAACGATCTCGTCGTTGAACACGAAGAAAACGTTCATCGTACCGACTTCTTCGATGCCCGCATGCGCGACGTCCAGCCACAAAACCTGCGAGTAACCGCGTTTTTTAGCCTCAAGCGCGGCCTGCAAACTGGCGGCATAATTGGCGCCGGCTTTGGTGGCGCCAAGCCCGCCGGGCGCGGCCCGCAAGGCTTTTTCCTCAACCCAAATTTTTACCGGTTGGCTGCCTGTGCTGTAATAAGTCCCCACCGGCGACAAGATCACATAAAACAAAATCTCGCGTGACGGCCGCACACCTAAAAAACCTTCCGTGCCGATCAAGGTGGGACGAATGTAGAGCGCGCATTGATCTTCTTTGGGGATCCAGCGTTGGTCCGCTTGCACTACGCCCTTGATTCCCTGCATGAACAGATCGCGTGGCGGCGGTTGCAGGCAAAGGCGTTCTGAACCGTCGCAAAGCCGCTGGTAATTGAAGTCCGGGCGAAAAAGCGCGACGGTGCCGTTGTTCTGCCAAAAAGCTTTCATGCCTTCGAACAGCGCCTGACCGTAATGCAAAACGGAAGCGGCCGGGTCCATTTGAATCGCGCCATAAGGGGCGACTTTGGCGCTATGCCAACCCCGCTCGGCTGAATATTTTGCTGAAAACCAATGGTCGGTGAAATGCTGGCCGAAGCCAAAATCTTTGCTGGCGGGAATTGATTTCTGTTTTTCGCAAAGACTGACTTCGATCAATAGGCTCTCTCAAGAATTTTCGATAACCTAAGGATTTAGGCCCTACATGTCAAGAAGCGAGGGGGGAAAGTCAAACGGCTGAGCTGCACTGAGGCGCTTATTCATAATGTAATTGCGCAACACCAGGCGGACGTAAGAGCGCGTTTCCTCGTAAGGAATTTCCTCGAAGAATTCAAATACATTGCCGTTGTATACCCGGCGGCTCCATTCATGCACTTTGGCGGTGGTGGCGTTATAAGCCATGGTGCGCATAATAAAGCTGGGTCCCACTTCATCGATTAAATGATCCATATGGGCGACCCCGATGGGAATATTTACTGCGGGTCGGAACAGCTCGTAATCTTCCGTGAAATTGACTCCCGCCTGGGATTGCAAGCCGCGCGCCACTTGCGGCATCAGCTGCAGCAAACCGTAAGCGTTGGCCCAGCTGCGCACCAATGGATCAAATCCGGATTCCTGGCGCATAATTGAAAAGACGTATTCCTTATCGATACGGGGATTGTTAAGTGTGGCGCTCTGCACGTACTGCACATAGGGCTCGGGATAAAATAAAGAGGCGTACTGGCGGGTGAAATCATCGCGCTGATCCACCGGCACATAATCAAAAAAGATTGAGAGGATAGACGCGAAGTCGTGCACGAAGGCGCGCAGTTTAAGTTCGTCGATGGCGGTGCCGCGCGGGGAGAGCAGTCCGCGTGAATAACGTTGCGCCAACGGCCACTCGCCGCTGGCCGTAAGCCAAACCAGCAACGAAAAATCGTCGGCCGAAACGCTGGCCGGTTGGCTGACCAAACTTAAATCCATCGGTGCAATGGGGTCCAACGGCGTACTGGTTTTGTGGTGGGCCAGATCACCGTAAAAGCCGAATGGATCCAAAGAAATCAAACGCAACCACTCACGCGCCGCCTGGGCATGATCGCCGTTGTCGTCGTTGTTTTGCGCGGCCCAGAACAAAAACTTATCTTCCGAGCTGGGACTTTTGGTTTTCAGCGCTGCGGTTTCAAGCAGGGCGGCGGAGTTGGAAAAATGTTGAATCTTGCGTTCGGCCAAAGCGGCCGCCCAAAAAGCATCGTCCCACAATCGCCAATGCCAGGCGTTCCAGCCGGCTTGCGCCGCGGCCAAATCCACCGACAGAATTTGTGTGGCGTGCGCGCCGGCATCGCCGGCCCGGTTCCACTCGCCATAGTTGGCGTAAATGCGGCTCTGCAAAGCATAGGCGTAAGCCCGGAACTCGGCCTCGATATCGGGCAGGCCGATCACCCGGCGCACTTCGTTACGGGCGACCGCCACGTCGCCGTATGTCCATACGTCGCGCGGATATTGCATCCAGCCTGTAAACAATGTCTGTCGATCCTCAGTGGAAATGTGCAAAGTTGGGTTGCGTAAAACACTTTCGCTGAACGCCGCCACTTGCCGCGAGGCTTGTAAAAAGCGGTCTTTGGGCCCCCCATACTCGCGATATTTTTGTTTATGAACCTGGCGGATGCCGTCATAGGATTTAAAGCGGTCAACGTTTTCAAACCCCGGCGTTGTATTGATCAACTCGTAATAATGGATGGCGTTGTTCCATTCTTCGTTGATGCGAAAATCATCGGCCGCTTGCAGCCAGTCGGCTTTGCCCGGGTTGGGCCTTAAGCGCGGGGAAATGCGGTACAACTCGGCTTCCAGCGCCGCCCGCTCGTTTGTCATATGCAAGTTGTCCGCCGCCGCCATTGCGGTTTTCAACAGATCTTCCTTTTCACGTTGTGAGGAGAGATCTTTCGAGCGCTCCAAGCCATACTTGGCCAAAGTGGGTTGGTGTCCGATTTCTTGCGCGATCTTCACTAAGACTTCCAGAATTAAAGGCTGCTCCCAACGCATCTGCGGATCCGAATAAAGCCGGTCAAGCTCAGCCAAGGTGCTCGCGTACGACGGCGCCGAGCAAAGTTGAAGATCGCGCACGTGAGCAAGGTTGTTGACCGGGGAAGACGAATCGGCGGCCAAGCGTTGCAGTGCCGGGCAGTCCGGAGTGGGTGCTTCCATGGCCTGCGTGTACTCGTCCGTCCAGGCTTTGGCTTTCACTTCAATTTCACGGTTATTGTAACGGCGGTCGAAGGGTGAGTGACCGGAGTGGCAGCCGAGACTGCCAGCGCACGTCAGACCCAAGATGGAATAAATCAGACGATTCCTCAACGGCCTTCCTTGGCTAAACCTAACTGATTCCTAACTAGGTTAACCTTGAAAGGTCTAGGCTCAAAGAAATATTTAGACTAGCCCGCCGCCGACGGCGGGCGCAATGCTAAGCCTGCCGTCAACGGCCGGCGCGATATCATCTTAGGCGTGATGGTGTCCGCCGGGCCCATGAGCATGGCCATGCGCCAGCTCTTCTTGCGTGGCTGGGCGAACATCGGTCACTTCCACATTGAAATGCAGGGTTTGTCCCGCCAATTCAGGATTTCCGTCGACCACGACTTCCTTGTCTTTCACCTCTTTCACGGTGAGTACGACAGGACCGTGATCCGAGCTGACCTGAAAACGCATACCGGCTTTCACTTTGTCAGGATTGGGGAATTGCGCCTTAGGAATGCTTTGCACCATGCGCTCATCGCGCAGGCCATAGCCTTTTTCAGGCGGAATGCTCACATCCAGTTTATCGCCGGTCTTTTTGCCACTCAGGGCGTCTTCCAAGCCAGGGATGATATTTTGTGCGCCGTGCAGGTAAACCAGCGGCTCGCTGCCGTCGGAACTATCCAGCACTTTGCCTTGATCATCTTTGAGAGTGAAATGAATGGAAACGACAGTGTCTTTAGCGATCGTCATAGGCTTCCTTATAAACACACATTTTAAGGGAAGCAATCAATTAGAAACGCCGGCATACATCAGGCTGCCGTTGCCGATCTTGTCGATCAGCGCATCCTTGTAGCGCCAGTCGATGGTGATGCAGCCCCAACTACGCCCTTGAATGACGTTGGTTTCATGCACATCGTCCCAGCCATGAAACACAACGGCGCGCGCGCGCAAATTGGAATTAGTGCTGGATAAGCCGTCCAAGCGCAGCGAGCGATCGTATTTACCCGAATAAATCTCGGCGGTGCGAATAAAGCCCAGTGAGCTTTTGCCGGAGTTGGGCACGTTGCCGAAGGTCGTTGCGTAACCGTCGTCATCGGGGTCCGAGCCGACGCCGTGAGTGGTGTGATAGCGCTCAACGTCGCCGGTATCCATGTTGATAATGAAATAGCGGTAGCGATCCGAACGCGGTTTGTAATCGACGATGCTTATATAATTTTGGTTTGGAAAACGAATTTTGTTGGCATCGAAATAAATCACGGCGGCTTCCAGCAGATCGCGCGGCACCCAGCCTTTCGGATCCAAGTGCTGGTAACCCTGCAAAATCAGCGTGCGCATTTGCGTCGAGAAAAATCTCGGCTCCAGGACGCCGGCGAATTCGGCGGCGATTCTAATTCTGGCGGCGTCGATTTCCTGTTGTGATTGCCGGTCAAAGCCTTCGCCGGTAAAATTTTGCGCTAAAGCTGAAGATGTAAGGAAGAGTAAGAAGGTGACGAAGATGTTTTTCAAGCTGCCCATGCTTCATTATCGGATAAAACATGGGGTGTTACCTTATGACCTAGGACTAGAAGCGAAACTGCGCCGCTCCCCATAAATACAAAGTCGAATACTTATCCGCGATCAATACGTCGCCCTGCAAGACGGACACGAGCCAAGAATTAACGGCATACTCAAGACCCAGACTTGGACCCCAAGCCAGGCCGGAGAGCTGTACGACCGACGGGCCGGCGATCTTGTTTTCTTTATGCAGGTCGCTGCCACCGGCTTTTAAGCCGACGCGCAAACGCGAGAACCAGGAGTCTGGAAAAGCCGCAGCAAATGCATAGTCTGCGCCCAGGCCGTAATGGCCGATATTCACCTCGTCAACGGCATCGCGGTCTTCATGCGAATAATACCCATAAGCCAGAGCTCGCCAGCCCGTTGTTGGGCACATCCATCCCGCATCAATTCCATAGCCGGCGCGCCCATCGATGTGGGTTGGATCCGCGTAGCCGATCAATACACTGGCGAAAGCCGATGAGCGCTGCGAATTTTCCTCTTGGGCTTGGGCTTGGGCGGCGAAGGCCAAAAAAATAAAGCTAAGAGCCAAGAGACCTGATTTCATGAAAATTCCTCCGTAGGAATATCAACGAATAACTCGGCGATTGCACTTGAGCAAGCGGTGGCGGCGTGCTCTTATGCGGACGTGAGTCCACGCGAACGGCCGGTCATTACACGCCTCCTCATAATTCTTAACATCATCGTATTTTTATTGTGGATTCCCGAGTCGAACCAAGAGTTCATGTTGCGCAATTTCACGGTCAGCTGGGACGGATTGATGGCCGGGCGGTGGTGGACGCTGATCACCGCGGTGTTCTCACATAATTGGCTCATCCACATATTTATCAACATGTTTGTGCTCTCGAGTTTTGGTTCAATTATGGAGCTTGTGCTGGGGCGCCGGGCCTTCTTGCGCTTTTACCTGGTGGCCGGAATCGTCAGCTCATTCGTCCACGCACTAGTTTCAGCGTACATCGTCGGCGATCCCGGCCAACCGGCGGTAGGAGCTTCAGGTGCAATCTGCGGCATAATTTTGGTTTTTTCGCTCAGATTTCCACGCGAGAAAATTTTGTTGTTCGGGATCATCCCATTGCCCGCCATCGTGGGTGCACTTGCCTTTATCGGTTTGGATCTATGGGGACTCTCCGCGCAGGCAGGTGGCGGCGGCTTACCGATTGGGCACGGCGCGCATTTGGGTGGAGCGGCCGCTGGTATCGTCTATTACTTTCTGTTTGTAAGGCCGGGATTGAAACGGCAGGCAAGTCGCGGTAGCGTTTGAACTTATGAAAAAACTTATTTCCGTTAGCCTTTGCCTTCTCGGATCGATCAGTTGGGCTGAGCCTCGCACGCAGCATGTGCTGAAGACCGAACTCAAGAACGCGGCATTTACCGGCACTCTCAAAGAAGGCTACCATTTCAACGACAAAGCTCCGAACGCCTTGACGTTGGACGGCAAGATGCTCAAGCCGGCAAAGTTAAACACGCGTGAAGTGGAATTCTCACCGTTGCCGGCCAAATTTGCCAGTGGTCAGGCCGCGCTATATGTGTGCGACGATGCGATCACGTTTTGCGAAACACGCACGGTTGACCTCAAAGCCGGCAAAACGGTGCCAATGGCCGCCAAAAAAAGCGGTAAAAGCATTGCCGGCAAAGTGAACGAAAACGGATTTATCGAAGACGACTTCAACGGCGCCCTAAGCCAAGCCCAAAAGAAAAAGGCCCTACTGTTGGTCGATTTTGCCGCCCGCTGGTGCCCCAGCTGTGTGCGCCTCGAGCAGGAAATTTTTAACTCGCCCGAATTTAAAAAAATGACCCAAGACTATGTCAAACTGAAGATTGATACCGATCATTTTGAAAACGGCGTGCTGGCCGAAAAATTCGCCGTCAAGGGTATGCCGACAATGATGGTGATGAACACCGATCAAGAAGAAATCGCGCGCATGATGGATTTTCAGCCGATTGAAATCTGGCAGAAGTTTTTTTCCGCCGTAAAAGCCGATCCGGTGCCCTTGCGTGAGCTGAAAGCCAAGGCCGCCGATCCCGAAACCCGTCTGCGCCTGGGCCGGCGCCTGTGGGCCGCCGACCAAGCCGAGGACGCCGTGCCGGTACTCGAAAAAATCACTCCACGCCCCAAAGAATACTGGGATGCGCGCGTCGACGCCGTCGAGGGCAAAGACAAAACGATTCAAATGAAAACCTACATGGACGCGCTGGCGGCTGAAAGCGATTCCACGCGCTCGCTCGGTTGGCGCGCCAAATTGCTTGAGGTGATGGATCTCGCCGCAGAAAAAAAGCGCATCCTGGATCAGGGTTTGGCTTTGGCGGACAGTTTTTTGGCTGACGACAAGAAATTAACGGCGGCGCTGGCCACCGACACAACCGGCGAATACACCGGCTATGAACGTTTGATGGTGGCCATTTATCGCGCCGATTTGGTGGATGCGTCCGACGCAAAGCCGGAAGAAAAAGCTGAGGCTTGGGGCAAGGCCGTGCAGGTGGGCTTGGATTCGAAAGTGCCCATCGAAAACGTCGGCATCAATATGCGATTGATCAGTTTTATGAACCAAAGCAAACGTTATGCCGATGCCGATAAGTTAACGGAAGCCATCTTAAAAAAATATCCCGGCAATACCGACATCAAGCGCCGCCGCATGAACGTGCTGGTGCAGCTGAAAAAATTTGACGGAGCCATTCAGCTCGGTCCCGAGGTTATGAAAGATTCGTACGGGCGCAACGAATTTTGGGCGGCTGAAGTTTTGGCTCGCGCTTATGTTGGTGCAGGCCGGACGCAAGAGGCCCGCCAATTCATTGATAAGTATCTGAGCCGCAACGAGATCGAATGGCCCAGCTTAAAATCAACCCGTAAAGCCCTCGAAGATTTACGTCAGAAAATTCCTCAAGGATAAGGAGTCAGCGATGTCACAAAAAAGTTGGTGCTACATTGAAGTGCATCCCAATCTGAAAGTAAAAATCGACCGCGAGGATCTCAAACGCGTCGGCGAGCACAGCTGGCGGGTGACGAAAGGCACCACGGGCCGCATGCGGGTGGTCACTTCGATCCGCGATAAAACCACGGTGCGCACAGTAACGTTGGGCAAATTTTTGATGAATCCGCCGAAAGGTAAACAAGTTTATCCCCGCCGTTTCAATGACGGCTTGGACTACCGCAAGGGCAACCTGATCGTCTGCACATTGCAGGAACGGCAGAGATTGTTGCCCAAAAAACGCGTGAAAACATCTTCGCACTATCGCGGTGTTTCGTATTCGAAGTCGCACAACAAGTGGCGCGCCGGAATTGAAGTGAATGGACGTTCGCTGAATTTGGGATTATTTAAAAGCGAAGACGAAGCCGCGGAAGCCTACAATAAGGCGGCGCGAAAACATTTCGGCGATCTCGCCTATCAAAACCAAGTCGGTAAGCGCGGCTATAAACGTTACGGCGAACGTGACTAAGGAGCTGCCATGAATGTCGTTATCACAGGAACTTCGCGGGGCATCGGGCTTGAGTTGACCCGGTTGGCGCTTGAGCGCGGCGATCAGGTTTTAGCCGTGGCCAGACAGCCGGAGCGCTCGTCTGGTTTAAAAGCTTTAGAGTCCAAACACAAAGGCCGTCTTAAGCTGTTGGCTGTGGACTTAAAAGAAAAAGGCGCGGCTGAGAAAGTGGCCGCGGCGGCCGGACCTGTGGTGGATGTGTTGATCAACAACGCCGGCATTATGGTCAAGGGCGAACGTGCGGAAGACTTGCTTGAGAGTTTTCATGTGAATTCAGTGATGCCCTTTGAGGTGACCAAGGCATTGCTGCCGGCGCTTAAGAAAGCCAAAACACCGCGCGTGGTGCAGATCACCAGCTTGATGGGCTCAATTGCCGACAACAGTTCAGGCGGGTCTTTCCAGCACATTGGGATCCTAAGCTTAGAATTCCACGTGGACAAGTTGTCGC
>JADMIO011545373.1_pt1 | contig 43894 bp, 57 predicted proteins | sample 8958161 | NCBI WGS metagenome assembly JADMIO01 (sample SAMN16585339, study PRJNA669376) | soil metagenome | isolation source: Crop rotation soil | place: USA: Cullars Rotation, Alabama | collected 2011
GGAGGCGGCGGCGCGGGCGGCGCGGGCGGCGGCGTGGGCGGCGCGGGCGGCGGCGCGGGAGGCGGCGGAGGCGGCGGAGGCGGCGTGGGAGGCGGAGGCGGCGTGGGAGGCGGAGCAACGTCAGCGTTTCAACGCCCTCGTGACCGAGATGTTCAGTGCATGACCCCCGCCGCCTTCCGCGAACTGCGCGAGCGTCTCTCGATGACGCAAGTGCAGCTCGCCGAGGCCCTCGGCCTCACGCGCCGGGCGATCTGGGCCTACGAGAGCGGGCGCAACGCCATCCCGCGACAGACGGAGCTAGCTATGCAGGCGCTAATACAAGGCCGCGACATAGCTGACCGTTACCCGAACACGCTGGCCGCTCTAGCGGCGGCACAGAGCAAGGAGAAATGAGCTAGACAGCTTTCTTGTTTACCTCGTAATACCCAGCGTGCCGGATGCGTCTGCATATCCGGCACGTTCTCTTTACGCCATTATCGGTCATCGTCACATGCGCATCGGCGAGCGGGTGCCCGCGCTTGCACGTTTCCGCCCGCCAGCCGTGCCTTCCGCCTCGTAGGATGCTCATTTTTCGTGGCCGCCGCGCTCGATACAATCAGCGGCATCGCAAACCGCCTTGTACTTTGGGTCATCCACGCAGAACGTATCTTTCGCAACCATGCGCAGCCACTCGACGATCGCTGCGCGCTCTGCGGCAGCAATCTCCCGTTCCATCAGTTCCGCAATAGAGCAGCGATTGGGGCCGGCACTGTCTGGGCCATCACACATGAGATGATCGCAGAATTTTTGACATACCATATTCATCGGCGCCCCTGTCCTGATCTCGATCAGCCTCCACTCCGCTCCACCATGCCTCGCGCATCCGCGAGCATTTCCGGCAGCGTCAAGCCCACCTTCGCATAGATCACCTGCCGGCTCCCGGCCGACCGCCACAGGCCGTCGCTCGCATCGGGATTGCGCACCGGCACGTAGCCGCACTTTTCCAGCCGGTGCGGCAATGCCCGGCGCGACTTGCGGTCGAGCAGCCATTCGTGCAACGGCGAGTCAACGCGGTCGGCCTCTCGCTGCAATCCGCGCAGCGTAAAGGCTCCCGGTCGCGACATACCGTCGAGAAGGTCGGCAAGCTCGCCTTCCTCTGCCGGCCGATTGGCGTCAACGATCGCCCAGAAGGCCGGTGTCTTCGGCGGCGGCGCCTTCGCGTCGAACTTGCTGATGTCCCGCGCCCGCAGGAACGCCGCGACGGCAGCATTGCCGCCTTCGTGATACCAGCGATACAAATCCGTCCAATAGTCGCCGGCAAAGCGCGCGTCCTCTTTTGTGCGATCGGACCACGCGCAAAAGTTCCTGCGGTCGTCAGCGGGGAGGTAGATGCCATCGGTCTTGTAATTGGTGGTGATGACGACGCCGCAGACATTCAGGATCGGATACTGTCTTATGTGCTTCTCATTCACCGTCAAAACGTCGGGCGGCGCCGCCGTAAGCGTCTTGGTGTGGTCATAGAACGAATATCGATCCACTTCTCCGAGGTCGCGGGCTTCGCTGATACGAAGGATGACCGACTTCGCATAGGCGTTGTACGGCCCGCAGATTTGCGTCGGCGAGGCTTCCGTAAAGTTCCACGGCCCAACCGCCGCCTTGACCGGCTCCAGGATGGTGTCCTTGCCGATGCCCATGCCGCCGCCGAGCACAAGCGCGTGGTTGCATTTCTCCCAAGGCCGCTGCACGCGATGCGCGAGCCAGTTCATTATGTGCTCGGCTTCGATGGGATATACGTACATCAGGTGCTCGACCCAGCGCGCGGCGTCGGCGGCATTCCCTGGCAGATGGATGGCTGGCATGTACTGGTTGAACGCCCGCGCGCCGGCTTTCGCGACCCATCCCCCCTCGAATAGCAGCCTATCCTCGATGATCTCGGGCAAGCCTGGCGCCCATGTCATCTGCTCGACGGGCTGGTAGCGGTCGAGCCACGCGGCGGCCGAGAGCGTGCCGATCTTCGGCAGGCGCGAGTTTACCGAGGCCGCCGGCCACAGCGCGCGGGTCGGTATATAAATGTAACTGTGCATCGGCATGTAGGCGCGAAAGTCGTCGAGCGAGATGCCCGCAGGCGCGCGTGCGTGCGCATGGCCGTTTACCCGCGGCGCGGGCGCGGGCGCGGGTGTCTCGTCATCGTCCCACGGCGTCCGCTCGGTCACGCATGCACCGTTGGCACCGGCCCCGGCAGTCGCAGCGCCTTGCGCAGCTCCTTCGCGTGCTTCTCTCCCTGCGCCTGTAAGCTCGCGCACGCCGACAATACTCGCCAGCGGCTCATAGGCTCCTGGCCCAGCAATACCAGCCCCGTTGCTCGTGCTTGCAGCCACGATAAGACGCCTCTGTGTATGACCACCGGCTCCGGGTCGAGGTATTGCGGCTCGATCGCGCCCAGCCACTCGGCGGCGCCTGTACGCAGCGCGTACCGCTCGGGGGCCGCCGGGTGCCAGGCCACGAGATCGATGAGCTGGCCGAAGCGCACCGCCTGCGCCGGGCTGGCGCTCTCGGGCGTGTCGGCGTGCTCGATCATTACCGGGCTGATGAAGGCATCAGTGGAAAACACGCCGCCATCTGGCTCATAAAGCGTGCGGTCGGCGTTGAGGGTGATTGGCGCCGTACCAACCAAGAGTGTCCCCACGCCCGGCGTGATGCCGTGGTCAACCAGCAGATTACGATCGATCGGGCGCATATCCGCCCGCGCCGCATTGAACTCTGCCCACAGGCGGGCGTCGTCGCTCATGTCGCCCGCCTCTGTGAAGGTGCGTTAGAGAGGAATCTCGTCGAGGTCGTCTATCTCGCGTGAGCGCGCCGAGCTTGGTCTGTCGTGGGCGTAGGCGTCGGCTCGCGCCGCCGCGCCGTCGTCGATCCACCCGACGATCGGAAACTCAGGGACGTAGATTTTCCCGTAAGCCTTGTTGCTGTGCATGTAGCTGTCGCGTTGCAGCTCGATCACCGGCAACTGTCCGGGACGCATGCGGTATTCGTTTCCATAGTTTTTTAGGAGCCGGCCGATCGCTTTCACGCCGCCGGTTGAGGTCGTCGAGAATAGAAACGTCTCGCCCGTTGCCTGGTCGGCCAGTTCCACGGAGTAGGTCATCACCCACGGGTCGCGCGGCTCGTAGCGATCGTCGAGTTCCCACAGGCCCTTATCGTGGTCGCCGAGATCGGCGCGGGGCGGCACCGGCAGCATGTCGATCAGCAATTCGGTGCGGTCATCGATCACTTTACCGCCGACCCAGCACCGCCACCCGAGCCGCAGGCCGGGCATATTGGCGACGAGCTTCGCCCCGAGGCGCAGTTCTTCCTTGTTCGGGCCGTAGATGTATTCGCCCTTCGAGAAGGCAAGATATATGCCTTGCTGGTCGAGCTTCGCGCCCAGCGCGGTATAGGGGTTGATGTCTGTCCTCGCGACGGCAGTGCCGGCGCGGCGTGCGATGTCTGACATTCCACATTCCTGTTTTACGATTGGCGCGAGGGGGCGCCGTGTACTTGGTGAGAGCTAAGAGAAGAAGATGAGCCGCACGACGGCTACGGCTACCGAAGCTCTCTCCCCTCGCATAAAGCCTTCGCGTTAAGCCTGCACCGGCTCCGGCAAGACGGCCGGCTGGTTCTTGCGCCCGCGCGCCGGCTTCTCGGCGCCGTTTGTGTGCTTGCCGCGGCCCGGTACGCGGGTCACGGTGCGGGAGGCAAGATGATAGCCATTCTCGCCGAACGCTTCGGCTGCGGTATTGACAAGCGCCTTCTCGAAAGCATCGGCGGCAATAATAGCCTTCGCGTTCTCGACCCGATCCTCGGGCAGCGGCACGCGGATTTCGATTACAAGTTCCTGGGTCTTCATTTGACTGTCAGCCTTTCAGAAGGATTTCCGGTCTTTTTGAATGCACTCAGATCGATGCCGGAATTTTCGATCGCAGCGACATCGAGCGTCTCGCGACCGCTTACGGTCGAATACGACACGCTCCAGTCATCGCCATTGTACCTGCGGATGTTGTGCTCCCGCAGGAATGCCTTGATTTCCTCGACGATGCGTTTGTGCTCGGCGCTCCAGTACCCGGAGGTCTCGGCCAGTTGGCGCTCGGCATTGCGCATGTCACGCAGTACGCCCGCGAGGTTGTCGGTCAGCGCGCGGTCCTCGCGCGGCACTCCGGCGACCGTCACAGCGGCGCAGTGCGACGCCCACGGGCAATAGGCGCACTCATCGCCGCCGGCCATCTTGCCCTCGGGCGCGAGGTCGAGCGCATCAGCCGCAGTCATGATCTGCTGGGCGCGAGATTGCGCGCCCGCGAACACGCGCTGGTCGAACGTCACCCGGAACTCGGTTATCTTGTCATAGGCGCTCGCGTCGATGTAAGACACGATGCTTTCGTTCGGCTGGTACTCGGTGAGCTTACGGATAAGCCCCATCTGCACCTGCACCTGGAATGTGTGCGCCGACTTCTCTTTTCGTAGATCGGCGCGCGGGTCGATCGACTTGCAGTCGAGGTTCACGCACTCGCCCGTGTCGGTATCTACGATCAGGCCATCGGTTGTTGCCGACAAATACCCGTCTACAAGCGTCTGCTGCCGCGATCCTGCAAACAGCAGGCGCATGCCGTAGGGTAGTTGTTCTTCGAGTGCCGGCACCCAGAAGTGATCTTCGATCTGCGTGCCGCGCAGCCGAGCGCCCCAGTTATCGACATAGCCCGAATCTCGCGGCGCATCGTGCTTGTCGAACCATGTACGCCGCGCGCAAAGGCCGATCTCCGAGGCGCCTACGGTCTTGCTGCGATCGTGCGCCCATGTCTTCGTGAGCGTGGCGGCGTAGGTGTGAAGGATGTCTTTTATCGAGAGATTCATCGTGGCTCATACATCCCCAAATCGGAGCGAATGCCGTAGAGGGCGGTGTTGCCGGTCTTTAGTGGATCATCGCTACCGTCTCTCCCGATTGGGACAATCCGGCATTTCGGCTTCACGCCGCGCGCCTTCCAGTATTCGATAATCCGAATAGCAAGGATGCTCGCGCCGTGTTGCGAGGAATAGTCGATGTTATACTCGCTCAATGCTCGATCTCCCGCTTACACCTTCGAAACACGTCATCCGGTTGCCCCGGTAGGGGATCATCGAGCACCGGCAGACCGGCGCGCTCGCGTACCTTCATAATGCGTGCGTCGATCGCCTCCAGCGCGGCGTGCCTGAACTTCTCGGGTGCGACCCATATCCACTTGCCGCATTCATCGACGACGTAATTCACCAGCCTCAACCCGTCGCTGGAGCCGAAGTGATTGAGCGTCGCAACAAACCGGCGCAGCTTGTCGCCGAACTCGCCATCGGCATACAGCTCGGCGTATTGCTGCTTCTTTGCCGCGCGGTAGACACGCATCACGCGATTGCGCTCGGCGAGTGCTTTGTCTAGGGCGCCGGTCACGTTGGCAACCGACGCAAACGATAACCAGCGCTCCGCTCGGTCTCGATGCTAAATGGCGTGCCCTTTAGCTTTTGCCGTAACCTACACACCCATACTGGAATGATCCTGCAATCTGGCTCATCCCTGCCGTCGTAGGTGTATTCAAGTAAAAACCCCTCCGACACGACGCGCCCCGCTCGCGACCGCAGCGCTTCAAAGATCAGCCATTCGTGTTTCGTGAGCCGAGCGATCTTGTTATTGCAATAAATTGAGCGCGCATCCTCAATCACACAATCGTCGGGATTAGGTTTGATCTCGTGCCCGCATGTCGAGCAAGTGGTCACGGCTTCCTCGCCAGGTATGTTTGTGTCTCGTCAAACATGCTCAACCCGTCGCGCTGCGGGATGACCCACTGGTTGCGGATCAATGCTTGCGCGCATTCGTGCGATATTTCACCGATACCATCGATCTCCCATAACGGAACCTCGCGCGTCGATAGCCGCGTCTTTATCAACCGTGAGCGCGCGATCTGCGCGAGTACCTTCGATTGGTACTCGGTCGGGCGCTTGGGTTTCTTGGTGCGGGTCATGCTATCTTCCCTAGAAGGGCGTACCCGGCGATGTCATCCCAATGATCGACGAAATTTGGATCACCGCAAATGATGCGAGCGATCTTCCCGGCTATGCTGTCGAGCGCTTCGCATTGAGCGACGCTTAGGCGCTCCCATCCTGAGCGGGCGCGCATTCCGTTTCTTATCCATTGCGCTACGTAAGCGACTTCATAAAAGTCGCCATGCGTCTTGGAGCGCTCGGCAACGAGTTCTTCTGGCGTCATCCCCGCGCCCCCTCAAATCCGCGCCGCAACCGCTCGGTGGTAATGCTCTCTGTGCGCAGCCTCACGCCATAGCGCCACAATATCTCTAGTAGTTCATCGAGCGTCTCGGCGATCTCGACCGGCACATTGCATGCGCGTATCTTGTCGTGTGTCGCGAGCTGCCTGCGCACATGCTCGGTAAGCCCGATGCCGCGAGCGAGCTTTTGCTTGAAGCCGCGCGGCTTTAACTCGATGAACAGCGCGTCACCGTCGAACAAAAACAACCAATCGGGAATGCCCGAGAGCACGCCCATCTGCGCCGCAACCTTTCGTTCCCAGGCCGAACCGCGTTCGTTCCTTATGTGAAAGCCTAAGACGCCCGGCGCGTACCCAACCTTCGCGAAGTACCCTGCGATTGCTTCGTGTTCTTGCGTCTCTGTGATTTGCGGAGCGCGGGGGAGCCTCATGCGCCCCTCGCGATCGACAGGAGCGCGTCGCGGAAGGCTGGCGGCGTGCGCTGCCGTTGCCGGCTGCTCATATTCGCTACGACGCCACAGCGCCGAGCGCTCTCGTATCCTCGCTCGGCGAGGCGTCGCGCCGGAAGCCGTTGTTCTGACGGCCCCCAGATCAGATCAGGTGGAGTGCGCCCGCGATAAAAAAGCCACGTCGCCTTGCGCGCAGGGTGCCCATAGTGGCCTTGCTCGACATGACAGACAAAGGTGTCTTCGGGCGTTGCCCCCCATCCTTGCCTGTCGGGTTTCGGCAGACCGAAGTATCGCCACGCCAGCGAATGCGCCGGGTGCTCGATGACGCCGCCAAAGCGCATCACTGCCGCGAGCGCGGCCGAGAAGCAGCCGCCATCTTCGCCGACATTCCCTCCGTGCCATGTCGCGAACCGCCCCCAGCGCTCGCACGGCGGATGCGCCACAACCGGCCAGGGACCATCGTAGAGGCGCGCGTCTCGGGCCTTGTCCCACGGTTCGACGCCTTCGATCCCGTAGTAACAGCCGCCCGTCTCGACGTACAAAGCGGCTATCATCCCCGCGCCTCACGGAACGGCCGATAAACCTTCCTGCGATGCTGCGCGCACCAAGCGCCGCTCGCGACCGGAGCACCGCACCAGTGGAAATTTTCGTCGTCGAGATCACCGTGCCCCCACAGGCAATGCCCCGGCGGCGGGAACGCGACGAGCGGCTTTTTGCTCGCGGCTTTGCTCACGGGCGGCTCCGGCGAGCGCGCCCACACCAGCCCAAGCCGGTGCGCCTTGCCGATCGCGGCGTTCTTTGTGATGCCCATCGCGAGGCCCGCTTCCGAGGCGCTCGCGCCACTTGCCACCAGCTCGCGAAACTTCGCGTCGTTTTCTCGCCACCACCCATGCTGCGCCCGCCGATAGGAAAGCATCACAGCACCGCGGCTATGGCGGCCACGCCGCCGACAAAAAAAGCCGTGTAGACGAGCCAGAAGCTCCTTTGCTCGCTAAGCCAAAGCAGGCCAAGCCCGAGCACGTTAAGGCATACGGATGTCATCGAGGTCATCGCGGCACTCCCTCGGGCCAAGGCACGTCAGCGGGCCAGTTGGCGCGGAACCACGCCGCAGCAGCCTCCAGCGTATCGCTGCGGCAGGTCTTGCCGTCCGCGAGTCGCAGAAAAACGCTATGATGTCCGTTTGCCGCCAGGCGCCCCACTCTCGACGGGGCGAGGCCGAGGGCGTCGCCATAGGCATTGGCGAGCGCCAATAATTGCTGAGCCAACATTTTCTCACGTTACGAGAAAATATCGGCCACAGCAAGGAGAAACTTTCTCAGGCCGGAATTTTCTGCGGAACCGTCTGGGCCGGCACCCGTTAATGAGAAACTTTTTGCAAGCGGCGGGCCTAATGTGCTAAGCGTGGCTGCACAATGATTGAGCTAAACGAGATGGTGTCTGGTGTGGCTAAGCCCGGCGACGACAATGGCGCCGATGTGTTTGACGATACCCTGTGGAATGACGCCGCCTTTGTCGCGCGTGCCCGCGAATTGGCTCAGGCCAAGGGGAAAAAGCCGCGCGAGGTATGTAAAGCGGCTGGTCTTGCTCCCGATTATCTGAACAAGGCAGCCGGTCGAGCCGGCCGCGGAACACGGTATTTGGCACAACTTGCGCGCGAACTTGACGTAAGCCTAGTTGATTTTCTCAAGGCCGGGGAACCGATCAGACCGGCCACAGTGCCGCGGCGCCTGCTGGTCGTTGCCGACATCGAAGCGCCGCTGAGCGAAAAACTTCTCAGCGAGATACTTCAGATTGTGGGCAAGGCAGCGTAAAATCGCGGCGCGACGACGCCGCCGGCCTCGTCGAACCAATCCTCGCCGTCAAATCGCCCCACCGTCCACTCTCCGGCGCCCAGCGCCAGCAGGCACGGGCCGAGCGGCACGCCTGCAACAGTAGGCGCAGTGGCTATGGCAGCCATCATAGCCGCTGTGATCATACCGGATTTCATTGTGGCGGCGTTCCGCAGCGGCGTCACTGACAATGTGCATCTCCCGTGATGGCGCCCGGCTGTCTGCGCGACGCCGCGTCATCATAAACACAGTATAATATCGCCACCCTTTCAGAAAAAGCGCAAAAATCGCGTCCGAGAAAATATTCCACGAGATACCTCACCGCCGTTGACCCCGAGAAAACTTTCTCGTAGGGTCCGTCTCCGTCACTGATAGACGGAGGACGACATGAGACGCGCAGAGACGCTCGCTGCGGCCCAATATGCTCTGGAAGACGCGCAGATCGCGCTGCGCTACGGCATGCCCGAGAGCGCCGCGAAACTTCTCTTGGCGGTAGACTCGTATCTCCGCCAGCTCGTCACGCGGCGCGCGAGGCGCGCGGCATGACCGCCTCCGAGCAGCGGTTCGTCGCGACCCTGTGCCTGAAACTCTCTCACGCCGTCGAGGCGCTGGAGAACATCGTCGGAATCGGCGACGCGGACGATGCGCGGCTGCTCGCCTCCGAGGCGCTGACCGCAATCGAGCGCGTGGAGGCGTCACATGCCTGACGGCTATTGCATAAGCCGCCGGAAGAGCGTGATCCTGACCCTTCTCCCCGATGCGCCCGAGGAAGATCGCATCATCGTCATTGGCGCGATGCTTGAACTCTCCAAAGCCGCCATCCGCCGCGATGACGAGTCCGTGGCGGTGTACTGGCTGACCCGCGCCGCGAAGCTGCTGGCGCCGTGAGCGCTGGGCTTGCGCGTCTGGTCGCTGAGGCAATCGTCCTGGCCGGCGGCGAGCACCAGTGCGCCGTGCTGGGGCACAAGTGGGAGTTTACCGGCGGCGTCAGTTGCGGGTGCGGTAGTTGGGAGGGGTGCTCGGTCCCGGTCCATGAGTGCGCCTCGTGCGGCGACTGCGACTATGGCGACAACGCCGAGGCCGACGAGACGCGATTACGGTGTCAGGAGATACGCTCGTGAGCGCCTGGCGCTGCTGGCCGGTGGTGAAACACGCCACGCGGCGCCATCGCCGGCACCGCCGCATCAAGCGCATTCTCGCCGCGGCGACCATCAGCAAGCCGGCCGCGATCGTGTGGACATGCGTTGCGGTCGGCGGCGGGTTCTGGGGCGCATGGCCTGCGCTCGTGCCGCCGGCTCCTACGCCGCGGGTCGAGGTCAGCCGGCCGGCAGCTCCGCAACCCGTGCCCGAGCCGTCATCGCTGCTGCTCATGTTGGCGCCGCTGGCGGGCCTTTGGGCTGCAAAATCACGAGGCCGTTTTTGGCGTCTAAGCCGTTGATGGCGTTGATCGGAATCGCTGAAGTTTCACGGGAAATCTCTGGCGCCCAGCAGCCCGGCTCGTCAGGTTTAGGCCCCCAGAACGGCAGCCAGAATCGCGACTGCCGCCAGGATCGCAGGCGGTTTTCCCAGGGCGCCAGATCATAATGCTTAATGACTCGTGCTTCTTCCGTCCCGTGTTGTGGGACACCGCGGCCGGGCTTTGGGACAGTCGGGGTTTTCCATTGTGGGCGGAATGTCTCCGTAAGAACGTAGCTGTACCTCCCGCCCGGTCGCCGGACCCGGCTAAAAATCCCGAGTTGGGACAGGTCCGCGAGATACCGCTGGACCGATGATTTCGACATCCGCGCGTCTGCGGCAAGCTGCCGCATGCTCGGCCAGCAGCGGCCGTCGCGATCGGCATAGCGCGCGAGGCACATCAGAAGCCAACGGTGCTGCGGGGTTGGGAGAGCGGCGTAGGCGTCAAAGGGAACGGCGACGGTGGCGAACGGCATGGCTTTGCTCCTGGCAAAGTCCGCCCGTGGCAAGAAAAGGCTTGCGTTATCCGCCGATTGCCATAAGATTGGGTTGTCACGCGCCAATCTTACGGCTTCGGCCGCTCAGTCCGCTCTCTTACCAGGGAGCGGGCTTTTCTATTTCATCGCGTCTCTCGCGATCAGTACGCGCGGAATGCGCGCGACGAAAACACTCGCGTAAAATTTGTGACGAAGCAAGCAGGATGACGCACAATGCCTGGGACAACCGCATCCGATCTCGCCTTTGCCGCGGCCCATGACGCCCAGCGGGCAGGAAGATCAATAGCCCAGCTAGAGGAGCGGGTGCGCGTCCTCGAAGAAACTGTGTCTATGCTCATCAAGGCCGTGCAGCGGCTCACGCCAATTGATAATGCGGGCCGTCGATAAAATCCGGTCCCGGATGTCGCCGGCAGTAGGCCGCCGCCTCCATCTGCGGCGCGTCGCGCGTGTCGGTCAACTTGCGATCCCAGGCGCCGCCCCACACGAGTTCAACCCCCAGATCGCGCGCAGCCTGCCGCATCGCATCGGCGATCGGATAGATGGCGCCCCATTCCCATCGCGCCGCACCGTCAATCCACGGCACGAGATCGACCGCATGGCCGTAGCCGTCAGGCTGACGCAGGTGCATGCTGTTCATGGTCTTTGACACGCCGCGTTTGATGTACTCGCGCTGCGTCTGAATCGACCGCACGCCCTCCTGCACCGTGAAGTCCTGGCGAGTGATGGTGATCGCGCGCTCAACGACGGCGACGAGATGCGGATGCACCCCGGCCAGATGAGCGCGCGAGCTGCTTCCGAGCGTGTAGGCCATCGTCATATCCCCTTCTGCCTGACTGAAAACCACCACTGCGGATTCGCATGCAGCTTGCACGTCGGGTTGACCGTGAACTCGCGCACGCCATCAACAGCCTGCCCCTCGCCGCGCTTGTCGTTGAGGCCATTTTTATAGGCCGGGCACGAGCACCCGAGAGCATTGGCCGCGGGCGAATCGGGCATCGGGCGCGGATCGGGGCGGCTCATAGGTGCGGCCCGTAGGCTTTGAGCCAAGCGGCCACCATCGCCCCTAGTGCCGCGACGTTGAGACCGATCACCCAAACCAGCACGCGGATTGTGGCGTTGCTCATCTCGCCGCGCAGCGCTTGGACAGCCTCATGGATTCTGGCTCGATCGGCGCTGCTCTCGGACATGAACTTGGCGAATACGTCCGCCTGGGCTTGCGCCCATCGGTCGTGATCCAGCGATCGCTGGAGAAGCTGCTTTTGCCGCTCCTCGCACACCGCGCCGTGCGAGCTGACCTGCGCTTGGGCAGCGGCGGCTTGTGCGGCTACCGCACGAACCTCGATCGTCAATGTCGATAGCTGGTCGCGCATGCGCCCAAACTCCTCGCGCAAGGCTGCGATCGCGTCGCCTTGGCGCAAAACGTCATCAGGCATTACCGTCACCTTTACCCATCGTCTGACTCCTTGTGTCGGGCGGTGGTAGGCTCGGCCGGGTGTGGAGGCACCTGACCGAGCCGCCAGATTAAGCGCGCGGAACGATCGCCCATTTCGGGTTGGTGTTTTTCCCGGGCACCGCGTCGTACACATGCGTTTTGTACCAGGCGTATGCACTACTGGCCTCGCTGATCCCGAAATCCTTAGCCATTGCCATACCGGGCGCTGCCCAGAAGGTACGGCCGTCTGGCCCGAGGTCGGAAATGAATGTCGGCGGGAGAACGCTGGCCAGATAGTTTGATGTCAGCCCGTTCGTGAGAATTTCGCTGAACGTCATGAACCCGCCGCCCTTCTTTTCGACGGGCATCTGGTAAACGCGGATCAGTCTTGGTTCGCCCGAGTGCAGTATCGCATCGGTGAACCACTTGTTCGTGTACGTCATAATGGCTTCGATCGGGAACCCAAGCTCCTGCGCCCGACCGAATCCATAGAGGTCGTACATCAGCATCCACGGTGACGTGAAATTGCCCACGGTCCCGACTTGGAATATTCCTTGGCTCTCGTTGTTCTGCACGGTGGCGTTCGCGACTGTCGGATTGCCATTAGCCTCCCAATTATGCAATGTCGGCGGCTGTCGCGCGAATGGCCCGCCGTTATTCGTGAAGTAGTTTCCTCGCAGTGACCCCCATACTTTCGTCGGGTCGCTGTCGAGCGACGTGCCTACGATGTCAAGACCGCCTTCCCAGCGGGCAATCGCATCGCTGATGAGATACGTGAAATACTCTTTCTCCGGCGCATCGTCGGGAGCGGCGAGCGCCACTTCCGCGCGGCTGCGTATCGCCCAGCCTTGACCGCGTAACTGCAAGGTCAGCACGCCCTCGGCTCCGGTTGGGCCACGCCCGCCCACTGTTGTCGGCACAGCGCCGTTCGCCTGCATGGCCCCGAAGCCGGCCCACATATACATTTGGTCGAGATACCAAGGCTCGCCGGTCAATATGTATTGCGGGAAAAACGGCGCCGGCTCGTGGGCCTGGTTGTATGTCCATTTCTGCGAGAACGCCCCAACGATCGTCGCGCGGTCAGCAACCAGCGTGCTCGCGTAATTATACAATGCCATCGAGGCGAGGCATATTGTCTTGCGGTCGGTGATCGACGCTACATGCCCGAGGCCGGTGCCGGATAGCGCCACGTCGTTGCGCGACAGGCGCTTGGTAGTATGACCCTCGCGCAAATGGCACGGGAACGCAGCGGCCAGCTCGGCCTGGCCGATCGCGTAATCGCGCATCCGCCAGTCGCCGGTATATATCCAATACACCGTCCAATCGGGATAAGGCGCAATCTCGCTTCGCCCCCCAGGCGCACCCATGCCCGATTGCCAGAAGCCCTTGCCGTTCCAGGTGGCGTCGTAGAGATCGTTCGCCCTGGCCCGCCATGCCGTGTACTTGGCGGCGATCGTCGCCTCGGGCACCGTCAGGCTTGTATCGAAATTCGGCAGGTACTTGGTCGCCGACAGATACGCCATGTTGTGATTAATGTTGATCTTCGGTTCGGGCGTGCCGCCGAGCCAGTAATGTTTCGTCCAGCGAGTCGCGAACCAATGCAGCTTTAGGTCGCCGACCGTGCCCGTCAGGTCGATCGTGTAAACCGTCGATGGCGACGTGTTGCCGATGCCAAGCGTCAGTGTGTATTTCAGGTCTTCAAGCTCGGTCGCCAGGCCGTTCTCGCCGACGTAGCGGATGTAGACCTTGTGCAGCGCCGGCCAGAATGTCGCATAGAACCTGGGGCGGAACGGATGGAACCCGTCGCCATTGCCGAGGTCATACGCCCTCCCCGCGGTATCGTCGGCGATCTCGACCGTCTGCGCGATGCTGCCCGGCGCCCATAGCGTGTAATGCCCGGCGTTGAGCATCGTGCGGGCTGAGGCTGAGGCATTCGCGCCGCCGGTAAAGGCGAGCTGCATCGTCGCGTCGAAATTATACGACGCATCGAGCATGTCGGCTTTCGAGAGCGCCGTGGTGTTTCCCGCGGGCTGGTCGCGGAACGTCAGCGTCACGGTCCCGGCGGCCGGGATCAGCGGCACGATTACCGCGATCACGGCGAATTTGCAGCTCGTGTCGGTGTGCCGGTTCTTGACGTTGGCCTGCGTCGTGACCGGCGTGCCGTTGATGAGCACTTGCGGGTAGTGCAGGATTTCCCCCCGCACGAACGGCCTGCCGAACTGGAGCGGGTAGTTTGTGACAGCGACGCCCGAGGCGTTCTGGATGACCAATGTGTTCGACGCATCGGGTGGCGGAACTGGAGTCACGACAAAGGTTGTGAAGGCCCCCGAGCGCAGCGTATCGTTGGCCGTGTCGCTCTGGTTCGTGACGGTGCCCGCGCTGTCGGCGATGATCCACACGTAATACGTGCCGGCGGTGTGCGGCACGGTGATGTCGGCGCTCTGCGCCACCGAGGCTCCCGCCGCGAGGGCCGAGGTCGCGACAGTCGCCGCGTTCGACCCGGCCGGGCTTGCCGCCGAGCTGGTGATCCGCACGGCTGTCGTGCTGGTGTGGTCCGCAGCGTCGCCGCCCTGGTTCAGAATGTTCCACGAGACATGCAGCGTGCCGTCGATCTCGACGGTGTTTGCGCCGAGTAGTATGCTCGCGGGGATCAGGTCGGCGAATTGCGGCGGGTCGGCCGAGAAAACCGTAAAGGCCGTCGAGCGCAGCGTGTCGTTGTTCCTGGTGGTCTGGTTGGTGACTTCTTCGTTCACATCGGCGATGACCCAAACGTAATACGTTCCTGGATCGCTCGGCACAGTGATCGTGGCGCTTTGCGGCGCCGTTTCCCCAGCCGCCAAGGCTGCCGTCGAGCCTGTGGTGGCATTCGATCCGCTCGGGTCGCTCGCCGAGCTGGTGATCCTTACGGCAACCGTGCTGGTGCTATCCGCGGCGGCGGCGCCTTGATTCTTAATCTGCCAGCTCAGGTGCAGTGTCCCGCCCGCGACGACATTATCGGCATCGAGCACGAGCAGCCGCGGCAGCAGATCGGATTCCTGCGGTGGCGGGGGCGGCGGCGGAGGCTCCTGTACCGTCAGGCGCAGGGCAATGTAACTGCTCATGCTCTGCTCGCTATGCGCCGGTTACGGTGATGTTGTACTCGCGAACCGTGGTCAATGGTTGGTTCGCCATGATGTCCATCACTGGACTGACGGCGAAGAACCTGGCATCGGGGCCGCTCACGACAAGATCGCCGACCCATGCCGCCGGCAGTACCGACAGCCTCCCGAACACGGTTCCGGGCGGGACAGGCACGATAAACGGCCCGGCTGCCGGGGCGAAGTTGATAGCCGTCGCCGCCGGCCCCTGAACACGAATGATGATGGTCGTTTGCATTTAACTCTCCTGTTCAGCGTACTGCCAGCAAGCTCGCACCAAAATTTCGTGCTGTCGGCGTGTTGGCCGGGGTCACAGAAAAATTCACAAGGTCGTTGTCGTTTACGGCGACAGTTCCCGTGGCTGAACACGTAGTCGCCGTGTCCAGAATGTCGCACGTCAAAGCGGAGTCCGCCCCATTCACGCGGAGCGTTACAGTGTATTTCTTGCCACTTGCCGCTGTTCCAGGAGCGCCATCTACTTTGGCGTTCAATTTACTAAACGTTTGGCTGTGCGTTATGTTTTGAGCGTCCGCCTCGGTTGCCGTGAAGCTGGTCGCTCCGGTAATCCCGATGTATCGAACAGCGCCAGTGTTGGCCGTCGCCCCGACGGAAGACATGAACGCATACGCTGCGGTTGTGGTCGGAATATATTTGAACCCGAACGCGGCATCAGAAGCAGTTGGCGTTGACGTTGGCACAGCTTGCGCTTGCAGGTAATCGCTGGTCGTAACGGAAACCGTATGCCCGGTATCGTTGTTGCTCGTTGCCGTCTCAGAAATTGTCGCGGCCAGTGTGGTGGCGCTCCCGTTCTTGTTCAACGTGTACGCATAAGACTTGCCAGAACCGCCCGCACCTGGCGCGACAGATGCCACGTACATCGCAGTGATGTTGCCATTCTCCGGCACCACCGCGAGCTGCTTGTTCGATGTATTCCCTGCGGGAGTTAACCCTGTATATACGGGAACTTCGTTGGTCGCCGAAGTTGAGAATGTAGCTGCTGGAGCCGCCGCGGCCGGCAGGATGGTATCGTTCGCGGTTGTGGGAGTGAATCCCACGGAGACTTGCACGATTGAGTTTGTCGGCGTTCCTGTCGGATGAACCAGAATGGCCGCGTGATCTCCAGCGCTAATCGATACGCTTCCCGTCCAGTTGCATGTCGGCGTGCCGTTGGTTGCTTGGCAGGTTGCCGCCGTTGACGAGCCATTGACATAGATAGTTGCATCCCAGGTTTTTCCTGATGCGGGAGCTGTGTTTACTTTGAACTTGAGAGACTTTATAGAACCCGCAGACGAGAACACCATCGACTTAAAATACGAGGCAACTCCGGCGAGCGTGTAGCCGAGAGCGATATATCTATCGCTTGCGCCGTTTAATGCACCAGACGCGCCGCTTACGAAAAGCTGCTTTCCCGTATCAACCGTGCCGCTTTTCTGGATCAGCCAGGCATCGGCGCGCGGAGCCGTGACGAGAAGGCACGCAATAATCAATGCGGCGAAGCGGCGCGGCATCATGGCACCGTGTACTCAAAGGTAATCCCGCCAATTCCCGCCCCTGCGGTAAATGCGGCGCCGTTACCTGTCGAGAGGCATATTCGATCGCCGGCCGACATCGCCGGGGCGCCTGATCCGGCTAGAGTCAGGGTTTGGTTTGTGTTCCCGGTGCCGTTGGCGTCGAACGTGCCCGTAGTGAGCGCCGTCCCGCCCGAGCAAGCCGTCCCGCTTGCTGTCTTGTAGGGCTGGAGCGTGGCCGTCGCGCCGACTGCGGTATCTACCGTGCCGCGAGCTGCGGTAATCGTCATCGACGATGACGCGGTAAATACGACGGCTTTATCCGGGTTTGCGGTGGCTATCCAGCCGATCGCGGCGACGCCTTTGACGGTCGCCGTCGCCGCCGAGCAGCCGCCAGCTGAGTCGCTGAGATCGGCGCACGCCAGCCGCGCCACCGTAAACGCACCGCCCGCGCTGGTCTGCTTGACCACTTGGCTTGCGCCGCCAGTCGCGGAAAAGTCAGTCGTTCCGGCCGGGAAGGTCAGCGTGTTCGTGCCCGCTATCGCGGGGACCGCGAAGATGATCCGGCCCGACGTGCCGCCAAAAATCGCGAGCTGGTTGGCGCCGGTGGCCGCGCCGCCGAGGCCGAGACCGGCCATGCGGACCTGATCGCTGGTCGCGCCGAATGTGTACGTGCTGCCGAGGCTCATCGCCCCCGGTGCGGTATAGCCGGTGTTGGCCCCGGCGTTCAGCGTGATCGTGCTGTTCGACAGCGACGCATTCGGGATGCTGGAACAGATAATGCGCTTAGTTGCCGCTATCCCGGTGACAACCTGATTCGTGCAACTCTCGACGCGAAGCCCGCTGACAAGCTGCTGCGCGAATGCCTGACCGCCAAGGAGTAGCAGCGCGGCGACGGCAACGAATAGCTTTCTCATGAGTCGATCTTCCATGCACCTTCTATTGACGACACGATCCATCGCCCAGCGCCGTGCGCTCGTAGTGCGATGCAGCTATATTGCGAGGTTGACCGGACGTAGCCGCCGGCAGCGCTGCTATCGACATCGACCGAGATTACGTCGGTGCCATCGGCAAGCAGCTTAATGTAGTGGTTTGCCATAACCGTGGCCGAATAGTTCAACCCGCGCGCTGCCGGCGGAAGGCTCAGTACAATATCGGCGCCTGCGCCGATGTTGTCGTAAATCTTCCCGCTGTCGCCCGACAGCAGCGTGTAATCGGCGGTCTTGGTTACGAGCGTGAGGCCGCCCGCCCCGCCGCCTACACTGGCAACGTCTTCCCATGAGACGTTGGCCCCGGCGCCGTTAGTAGTTAATACCTGGCCCGCAGTTCCCGGCGCTAATTCGAGCCACGCCCCGAAGGCGCGGTGTATGAGGTCGCCTTGGGTATTTCCTATGATCTCGTCTAAGATCGACGTTAATGTGGTAGCCGCCGGGTATTCGGTATGACCCGTAATGTTCGCGATAATCATGTTGTTCGCGATCTGCGCCACGCTGATATTCATGGCCCCCGCATTGACGCCGATTTCGATCAAGTCGCCTTCGGTGATAAGCGCGGCGACGGGCGGGTTTCCTGTCGAGCCGATCAGGATATAGCCGTTGTCGAGGGGAGTGGCGCCGCCGAAGGCGCCTCCATCATTGTACTGAATCGCGAAGTTGGCGCCGGCCGGACTGGCAGCCGTCGAACTGATGACGCCGCCCGATGCCGTGATGCTGGTTCCGTCTACCTTGACGATTCCAAATTGCGAGTCGCTCGCCTTCTGCACCGCGGGCGCGGCGTCGCTGCGCATGTACGTCGTCGCCGCGCCGTTGACGGCGGTATCCTTGGCCGTCGCGGTCGGATTCGCTGCCGCGGCGGGGGCCGCGCCCGATGATGCGGCGGTGACGAGGCCCTTGGCGTTTACGGTGATACTCGCATAGGTGAATGAACCGACGTTGCCGTTGACCGTCGCGAGCGTGGCCGCCTGGCTCCCAACCCCAGGCCCGGCAGTGACATCGCCGGTAAGCTGGTTGATGCCGCTCGCCCCGGCCGCTGCGCTAATGACCCCGCCCGATGCCGTGATCGTCGTGCCATCGACTTCGACGATGCCGAACTGAGCGGCGCTCGCCTTCTGCACCGCGGGCGCCGCATCGCTGCGCATGTACGTTGTCGCCGCGCCGTTGACGGCTACCGGCCCGGCAGTGGCGGTCGGATTGGCTGAAGTGACTGGAGCCGCGCCCGACGATGCCGCGGTGACGAGACCCTTCGCGTTTACCGTGACGGTCGAGTAAGTAAACGTGCCGACATTCGCGTTTACGGTTGCCAGCGTCGCTACCTGACTGCCCGCCCCAGGCCCGGCAGTGACATCGCCGGTAAGCTCGGTGATCCCGCCGCCGCCGCCGCCCCCGCCGACGATTGGCACGACATCCCACTGGACGGTGGTACGGTTCAGGACGTAGAGGGTTTTTACATCCTGCGCGTAGAAGAACCCGGTCGCGAGGGTGTAGAGCAGCGCATCGAGCGCCACCGGATCGGGCAAGTCAGCGTCATTGCCGGTCCCCAGCCAGTCGGCAATGAGCGTTGAGCCGTGCATTAGACCGGCACTCCTATGAATTGGCCCCAGCCATCAGCAATCGCGTCGGGGCCTGGCGGGTCGAGGCCGGAGACAAGCGGCAGGCAGCAGCACGGGCCATTCGAGCCAAGCGAGCGGCGCCGGCCGTTGAGGTCCGACAGCCTGATAAGCTCGGCTGGCCCCTGGCCCGGCGTGATGCGGCCGACGACATAGCCGGGCGGCATGCGCTGCCGCACGCCGCGGACGCGAATCTTCGGCGGTCGTTGCATTTACATGCCTCCGGGGTACGAGCGCGCGCCACTGCTGCTACCGCCGCCGCGGGGCGCGCGAGTGCTGCTGCGTGGGCCAGGCACGGCGGCGTCGCCGGCACCGGGATATGCGCTCGGCCCGCCGCGGGTGTTGCGCGAGCCGTGGCCGCCACCGGGATACGATCGCGGCGCGCGCTCCGGCGCGGGCGGTTCTGGCCCCAGCTCGACCGGCGTTTCGAGGAACTGGTTCTCGCGAACCTGCCGGCGATAGTCGTCAAGCAGATGTCGTTGCTCCATCCGCTCGCGACCCGCGATGAAGCCTTCAGGGTCTTCGATATGCGGCATGGTTTGCCGGAAGCCGATCCAGTTCATCCACTCGGGGATGTTCGTGCCGCGCTGCCGGTTGAGGATCGTGCCCTGGAATATCGGCGTGACGTATTTCGCGGCGAACTCAGGGAACCGGCCGCCGGCTGTCGCGTAATGGCCGATCGCGTCTTGTCCGGTCATGAACATGCGAAGCAACTGCGGCGGCGGCGACAGGCGGTTCATGCCGTAATGCGCAACCGCCTCGCCCAAATCCCACGGGTTGACGCTGGTAATCATCCCGACCCGCAGAAGGTCGTAAAACTCCTTGATAAGTCCCGGCGTCAGGATGCGCTCAGGCTGCCCGGTCTTGGGGTTGGTGCCCCCGGTGCGCGCCGACGCGATGTCCCGCAGCGGCGTGTCGGTCTCCCAGGGAAACCGGCCATCCATGAAAAATTGCGTGATCGCGTTGATACCTGCCGACGCCATAAAGAAGCCCAGCATGCTCGTCAGCGCGGTCTCGTTCACCGCGCGCCCGGCCCGACCCAGCGTTGCGACATTCGCCGCAAAGTTGCCGGCGGCGCCGGCCGCCGTAGACATGAAGCGCAGCGCGCCATAGAGCCAGGTCGGCGACAGCATGCCGATCTGCGCCGTCTGTTTGACCCATTTCGGCCAGAACGCGGTGTCGAGGTTCATTTCGCCCAGGCGGTCGTCGGTGTTCCGCGCGATCTCGCGGGCCTTGGCGAGTACCTGTTGCTCGCTCGCGAGCGGGTTCTGGCGCATGTATGTCTGCATGCGCTCGTAGGCCGCCGCCGCCTTCAGCCGCGGAATCCAGATGTCGAACATCGGGCCGGTCATCGACGTGGCGATGCGGCCTACCTCGCGGCCGGCAAACTCGGTCGAGCGCCACGCGATCTGCGACAGCGCGACATCGCCGTGCGGGTCTTTCTCGACGATGCGCGAGAAGTTGTGAAACCAATCGGCTTTGAGTTCGCCCTTCACCAAGCTCGCGATGTAGTTCTCTGCCTTGCCGGTGCGGTAGAGATGCGGCCGGGGGCCAAATTGCATGCCGCCCCGCACCAGCGCATCAACCGCCGGGTCCGGGTGCATGTTGTAGAACTTGTCGAGTACCTCACCGCCTTTGAATATCTGCCGGGTGATTTGCGGAATGACCGTTTGCGATGAGGCGTAGTTGACGACGCCACGGCCAATCTCGCCGCGCGCCATCTCGCTTATCGCATTGCCGATGCCGCCGGCCGAGGTTTCGACGCCGATCCCCATACCGTGAAACAGAGGGTTGGCGAGCAGCAGTTGGGTCATCGTGTTTTTCGTGAACAGGAGTTTCTCCTGCCACGATTTCAGGTTCGGCGTTGACCCGAGACCGCGATCCACCCAGGCATTCCACGCATTTGCCGCGCCGCGGTTGGCGAACAGGAATTGCTCGACGCCTGGAGCCACCGCGCGAGACACGCGGAACCCATTGAGCTTGATATCGTTGAGCGGGTCTTTCGCCTGCGACGCCCAATACGCCACGCCTTCGTCGATGTTCTTTTTGAGAATCCGCGAGCTTTGCAGGAAGTTCGCCATGCGCGTGACGTAGTTCATCGTCGCGCGCAGCGGGTCAGGCTCGGCCGGCTGAAGCCCCCAGGACAGGCCATCGGAATAAGTTATATGCGTGCGCTGCTTCAGGTGGCCGGATGACCCCTGCTTGCCCGTTACCGCATATATCGCATCGACGACATTGCGTGCCTTGTTCGGGTCTTTCCACATTTGCGGAAAGTAGTCTTGAAAGAAGTGCGTCATGTCGATGACGCCTTCAGCATTCGCCTTCTGGATTTCGTTCTCGAAGAATTTGTAGATACCGCGCAGGGTGTCGGCGACTGGCGCAAGGTCGCTGTTGTGCGGCAGGGCATATCCCATCGACCGGCCCTGCATATAGTCGATCAGCTTGCCGATCTGTGTGCCCATCGGGTTGCCGGTCTTCTCGTCGGCCAGCGCGTCGAGCCACTCCTTCATGTGCGGCGCGATGCGCTTGTGCGCGTTGTCGAGCTTGGCCGCGAGCGACTGTGTGCGCAGGCCCGGCGGCACGAAGACACCGAGCTTGGAGGAGGACGGGTCGAGCTGGTGCGCCGACCAGGCGACCATCTGCTTGCCGTAGCCTTCATTCGCGATGATCGTGTGCTGCATGAACACGCGAGCGTCGCGATAGGCTTGCTTGTCGAGTTTCTGCTGCGCGGTGCTCCAGAGTTTCAGGGCGCCGCTCTCGTCGGCCATGAGATCGCGGAAGGTCGTCGCGAAATGGTCGATGAGGCCGACTGCGGTTTTCTGCCCCTCGGCTACCGCCTCGATCTGCTTCTGCACTTCGGCCGGCTTGATGGGCGTGCCGTTCTTTTCCAGCATCTCCATCTTGGCGTCGTCAAAGATCACGTAGTTGCGCGACCCCTCGCCGCTCGCGCGAGAGCCTCCGTCGAGATACTTGATTCCGTCGAGACCTTCCCTTTGCAGAGTTTCCGACGCTACCTTGTTTGAGCCGAGTTGATTCAGCAGCTCGCGGCCCTTTCCCTGCGGGAATACAAGAGCGCCGTCCTCTCCTTTGGTGACGAGGCCGAGCTTCTCAAAAACCTTCTGTACGGCTTCTGGCTGTTGTGAGAGGGGGGCGTCCCAATCGAACAACTTATCCTGGTCTACATGCAAATTGACCTTGTAGAGCGCGCCCGGCTTATCCGTCAGCTTTTCGGGGTTCAGGCTTTTGAGAGCTTCGATCTTTCGTCCCAGCTCGGCCTTCTCACTGGCTACCGCTGCATCATCAACCGGCTTCCCAAGGACTTCCGCCACTCTGGCGGCACGAGCCTCCATAGTTTCAAAGGTGTTCGTGTAATTCTCGATCAGGGTGTTGCGAATTTCCCTGGGGCTAATCTCCCAACGCCGGGACGATCCCGATTGATTAACCAAGGCCATCCCCTCTTTTTGAAGATCGCCCATCTCTCCGTTGTAAGTCGCGTCCGCTATCTCTCCCAACCGCCTCTGATAACCCTCGCCTACGGCACGCTGCTCGGCGAAGTAGATGCCGTGGCCATACACCTGGTTGCCTTCCCCAAGGCCAACCTTGGAGATGTCGAAACGGTCGAAATCGTGCGGGCTGCCGTGCCATACCTCGATCGGCTCGATGCCCGGCTGTACGCCGCCAACGTGAATATCGTCCGCCATCTGCGCGGCGGCGTGTTGGCTGAACTTCGCCTTCAGGTTCTCGGCGATGCCGCCGATGCGGCCCGCGGCGCTCTGAAGCGTATCGGCAACCTGCCGGTATTTCCCGCCGAGGAAATCCGAGATCGGAATCGTCTTCGGTGCCGTGCCGGCCGCAGCCTCGGGGTCGATGATCTCGACCCGCGGCTCCGGCATCTTTTCGATCGTGGCCGCGAGCTTTTCGGCGGCCGATGGCACCAGCCCCACCGCCTCGCCGAACCTCGCGCCGATGGTCTTTATCGTGCCGCCCGCGAACCCGAGCGCGTTGTTTACCGCTTCTTCGTCGAGCGGCTGTTCGCGGAGCTTCTTTACCAGTTCGTCGCGAGTGCTGGGCCAGTCGGCCGTGAGTTCGCCCTTTGCGCGCAGGGCGTCGGGCTGGCTCATGCGCCAGTCGTACCAGCCGATCGCGAGGTCGCTGACCCAGCGGCCGATATCGGTGGATTGCTGCACTTCCGCGTCGAGCTGCTCCTGCGGCAGCGTCAGGAGCCACCCGAACATCCCCCGTGGCGGGGTCTTCTCGCTCGTAAGCTCAGCCCTGAAATCGGGGTCGCGGAACGCCTGCCGGCGGATGTCGTCAAGGCCGAGGCCGGTGTCGGTCCACTTATCGATCAGGTTGTTGCGGACGGTCTTTACGGTGTCGGCGTCTACGGCAATACCCGATGAATGGGCGACAGCGATTGCGGTGTCTGTAAAGTCGCGGTCGCTGGGCAGGGATGCCGCAAGCTCACCGGCTGCGCGTACCATTCCAGCAGGAACGCCCGGCGCCGCTCCCAAAAGTCCTCCGACATATCGCTCGGCAAAGTCTCGGGGTGATCGCACGGCGTCGTCAAAAAGCGATCGTGCATACGAGTTCCTCGCGAAGCTGTCGTGAAGATCGACGCCCGAAGGCGGCGGCTCGACGAAATCACTCGCCGGCATCACCACGCTCAGCGGCGTATCAACCCCGGAATACTCCGCGATGCGCGCGGCGCTGGCGCCCTCCAGCGGTGTGAGTTCAGCCGGCCGAGCGCCGTTCAGCTTTTGCAGAAATTCCGGGTCATCGGAGACGCGCGATTGTGCGTCGCGCATCATGCGGTCGCGCGTCTGATTTGACGGCGCGATGCCGAGATAGTCGTTGATCTCCTGGTCGCTGTAGCCTTGGCCGTAAGCCTCGCGCGAGCGGTCGGACAGGAAGTCGTCAACCTCGCCCCAGCTATACCCATTGAGCCGAGCATCGATCATCCGGTCGGTGTACACACGCGGCGGCTCGATGAACTCCTCGACGCTATCGGGCGGCGGCGCGCCTGGCGCGGCAGGCGCGGCCGAGAGATCGGTGTAATCGAGCGTCGGAAGATCGCTCATGGGCCGATCACTTCATCGCCTGGCGGGTTCAGGTTTTTAGGATGCGGCTCGCCAAAGTAGACGGTCGGGGCACCGACCACTTCCTGTCCCGGATTCGGCATCTCCATCGGCGGCGAGCGGCGTGTGTTGCGGATCACCTGATCGCCCGCGGGCGGCTGGCGTTTCGCGGAGAAAATTTCGTCAAGCGACATGCGATCGGAGTGGCTCCGCATCATGTCCCGACCGCGATACGCGAAGCCCGACGCCTCCATGTTGCGGTTCTGGAGGCCGATCACCGGGTCCGCGTAGTCGGCCGCCTGCGGCGCGAATACCTGCATCCGGTTGCCTTGCAGAGCATATTCCTGGCTGCTCGGGTCAAGGATCGCGCCGCCGCGCACCGCGCCCAGAAGCCATTGCGAAAACCTGTCGAGCGCGATCTGCCCGGCCATGCCGTTCTCGGGTGTCGCGAGCTGGCGTTCGGCAGCGCCGAGATGCGCGTTGATCTGGCCGAGAATGCCCTTCTGCGACGGGTCGGATGTCAGCCGCGTCAGCGTCGCCGCGTCAGCCATCGTAAGGTCGCTGCCGGCTCGCCCCAGAACGTCCGTAACCGCTACAGGCTGCCCATTCGCGGCCGAGCGCACGAGATCACGCACCGTCACCGGGTCACTGGTCAGCGCGTCGCCATGCTCCATCAGCCGGCCGTAGGCATCGACGAGCGCGGCCTTGTGCTCGGGCGGCATGACGGGATCGGCCAGGACACCCTTTGTCCAATTCTGGGGGAACCTGATCTGGTCGCCGTCGTCCTGGATACCGCTCAGGTGTTTCCACGCCTGCGCGTCGGCGCGTTGGGCGGCGTCCCGCGCGGCCTGTAGCTGCGCTGCTTGCTGGTCGATCCGCCGGGCCGCGGCCTGCGCCGTGACGTAGCTTTCGAGATGCGGCCGGTCATCGCCGAGCGCGTTGGCGATACGCTCATCGCTCAGCAGCGATTGCGCGAAATCTTCGTGCCGTTCCGCCGCCGAGCGCACCGCTTCTGCGGCAATCGCGCGGTGCATGCCGGCGGTGATCGTCTCGGCGTGCACCGGGTCGGCGCCGGGGATTTGATCGACGATCGACCGCACGCCGAGGTTCGCGAGGTCGAGCGCAAGGTTCGTCGCGGTCGGGTCGTTGCGGACCATCGCCGCGTAATTGGCTTGCATGTCGGCGATGCTGCCGGTGACGGCCTCGGCCGCTTGGCTGTTGGCATCGGCGATGTTTTTCTGCGTGACGAAATCGTTAATACGGATCGCCGCTTCATTGGCAAAGCGCTGCCCGGCGTCGGTCTGAAACAGCTCAACCGCCGCATCGAGCGGGCGCTGCTCGCCTTCGTCTTCGGCGTCGAAATCGTCGGCCATCACTGATCGTCCATCGACGGGATCGGGGCCGTGAACTCGACTGCCGGCGGCGCGTAGTCGGCCGAGCCGGCAGATGCCGCGCCGCTGCTGAAGACGCTCCCGATAGCCGAAGCCATTCCCGAAATCGCGCCCCACACGCCACCGCTTGACTGAGCAGGCGCGGGCGATCCGTCGTCGGTATTGCCGCCGAAATTCTCGAAGTTGTTCCAGTCCGCGGACGTGTGGAGGCGCTTCTGCTCATCGGTGAAGGCCCAGCCCTCGCCGCTCGGCTGGCCGTATTCAGCCGGGAAATCCGCGGGGCCGTTCGGTCCCATGTAGATCGGCATGCCGGCGTCGTCGTACATGATTCCGGTGGCGCGCGAGGCGTTCGGGTCTTCGTTTGCCATCCGCGGCCAGCCGGCGCTATTGCGGATCATCCCTGGCTGGTCTTTTGAGTAACCCGAGGCGTCGATGTCGTAGCGCTTTGGAGTCACCATCTCCTTCGCGACGCGCGACATGCCGGCCGCGCCTGCCGCAACCTCGCCGAGCCGGCCGCTGCGCCTGCCTGGACTATCGCCTTCCGGGTTCGACCCGGCGCTGCCCCACTGATTGCCGAAGCTGCCACGGATTTTGGACCCGATACCGCCGCCGCCTGCGCCTGCGCCTGCTGCCACGGCGCGCTCGCTTGCCGCGTTCAGCGCCGCGATGTCGTAAGGCCAGATACGCCCCTTTAGCGTCGCGCCTTCGGCCCGCGCGACTTCGCGCAGGGTTTGCCCAACTTCGTTGAACAGCGGCCCGACGCGGCGACCCGCCGTCTCCCATGCCGCCTGCGGCCGGTCGGATGGGTCGAGCCGCGTGCGGGGCGCGGTGAAGGTTTGAATGCGAGCCATGCTACACCGCCAGCCATGCGTCGCGAGTGGCGATGCGAGCGGCCGTCCGCGACGATCCGCGGCGCAGCGCCGCCGCCGGCTCCGTCGTCGCCGACACAAGGCTCTGCCCAGTTTCGGTGCCGGCAAGCACGCCCGCCGCCAGCGAGCTTTCGGGAGAACCCGCGAACTGCGCCATGTACGCGCTGAGTGCCGCGGCTTCATTCGCCGCGTACACGTCAGCCATTTGCGCCGTTGAATCGTAGGCCGATGCCGCACTCAACTGGCCGCTTTGCGCCATGCCCGCAGCATCGGCCTGCGCGCCCGCGGCCCGCGCCTGCTCCAGATAGCCGCTCTGGTCGAACAAGCTCTGGGTGCGGATAAGCTGGTCTTGCAAGTAGCTTTGCCTTACCGCGTCCTGGAGCTGAAAGATCGCCGAGCCGGTCGCCTGAAACCCCGATGCGCCCAGGACGGCGCGGGTCTCGCCGGATGATCGCAGGTAATCGCGCTGCGCTTGGAGCGCCTGGATTTTGCCCGCGACATCGGTGAAGATCGCGTTCTGTCGGGAGTTCTCCGCGCCCGACTGATACGCCTCGATCTCGGAGCCATAACCCGCGGCCGATACTCGCGCCGCCGTAGCGCTGGCGCGCTGCTGCAAGGCGTCGGACTGAAAGCCCAAGATGCCGGAGATCGCATTTTGGATCAGGCCGGGATTGGCTGGTGGCCTTACGGACGGCGGAAGGGCTGCCATCACTCGTCAGCCTTCAGCATCGACGACACCGCGCATACCGTTGCCGGCCACGGGCGATCGATCTGCCACGCGAGCATCGAGTCGTAACTGTACTTGTCCTCTATGATGCCGCGGTAAACACCGCTATAGAGTTGGGCTTGCGGCCATGCGGTTACGCCGTCCTCGCGCGTCAGCACGGCCTCGTCGAGTTCGTTGAAGTCCGTCCCGAATGAAATCTTCATCGAGTTCTGCAAGAGCGCCGCGCACCAATGCGAGCGCCTTGTGCGGCCAAGCGCATTCGCCAGCCTGACGCCAGTTTCATCCGCCGATGCCGGGCGCATGCCTTGACCCTGGCTCGTGTATCCGAGGCCGATGAATACCGGGATACGAACCGTGTGAAGAACATCATCCAGATAGAAGCTCGCCGTCGCGACATTCTCGCCCGCATAGCCGTCGAGGCCGACAAGATATGCCGGCGTCATGAGTTGTTGTTCGTCGCTCTGGAACGGAACCTCGATCGACCCATCGGCCGCGACGGTGTAATCGCCGCAGTCGAGACCGCCGATGGACGCTTGCACCGTCTTGCCGGCCAAGTGCCACATGCCGTAAAACATAAGGCTGGTATCGGAAGAAGGCATGCCTATAGGCTCCTTCCCGATGCCGACGATAGGCGCGATTGCGGCAGCACTCGCACGCAACCGCTTCGGTGCCCGATCCACGAATAAGCCGTCATAGACGTGCTCCATTCATGGCGCCGTAAGGAGCGTTTGAAGCGCGCCGGTTATCGAGAGCGGCGTTCCGGCTCGCGCCTGATTGCGGAAGAACGTCAGGGCGCCTCCGCGCAGATACACATGCGGGACATGGCCGGTCGGCCGCGCACCTGAAGGCCCAAGATTGACGGGTGCTTTCTGGCCTATGCCGATTGGCGCGTTGTGGAACTTGTACCTGTTGTCGCCATTCTCCCAAGCGATATGTTGATCGAAGCTCAGCCAATACTCCGCGACGCCACAACGCAGCCCGTCGCCAGCCGGATCACTTTGCGGGAACCCGGAGAAGATGTCCCGTCTGTTGCCGCCGATGTTCGCTTTTTGCGGATGAACTTCTGAACCCATTGCCATTTCGGCGCTGGAGTAGCTCTGAACGGAAAGATTGCACGACGGCCAAATGTAGTCGGGGCCGTAGCTGTACTGGTTCAGTTCCGGGTCAGAGTTTATGGTGAGGTTCGACAGGTTCGTGAAAATATCGACATCATCGATCCAGCACGTCAGGAGCCATTCATCCAGGTTCGCACTCGTCCGACCCGACATCATGAAGTGCTGCCATTGGATCAACGCCTCGGAGGCATCCCAATCAAAAGCGCCCGACGCATGACATGCTGCGTTGTTGCTGCCGTCGCGGGCGCCCCCAGCGAAATTAACCCAAGGCCCCGCCGGGTCCGTCCCGCCATTGCTCCAGGTGAGATCGGTGCCGACCGCGATTGCGCTCGCGCTCTCGCCGCTATTCCAAACGATCGGATGGTCGAGGAAGTCTGGGTTGCTTTGATTGGTATCGAACAAAACGCCTTGCCCGCCCTCTTGGTAAACCCAGCAGCTCAGAGCGAACTTCGTGCAATTCGACGGCAGCGACGGCAGATTGGTCAACATCGTCGAGCCGTCGAAGAAAGTAGCCACTTTCAAGCCGACCACGCTTTCGTCGCGGGTCAAGCCGCCGGGGCTGATGTCACCTTCCTCGGGAACCGTGTCGCCCGGCTCCGGCAATGTCGGTAGGTCGGTGTCGCCGCCGCCCTCATCAGGGTTGCCGTCATACCCGTGCCCGCGGGCGTAGATGCGACTCGTCAGCAAGCCGCTCGGCGTGCGCAAGGAAAGCGGCGCCCGATCGACGAACAAGCCGTCGTATGTGCGGACGGCCATACTATGCCTCCACTATCGGAGGCATCATGACTTCAACGGCGAAGTCGGTTCCGTTTGTCGCGCTCGTGCAAAGGTACAGATCGTCGCCCAAACCGCTCGACGATGCGGTGACGCACATGCTATGCACGATACGGTCGCCGTCGCCGATCTCGTGGCGGTGCGAGCCGCGAACCTCGGGCGGGTTATCAATGAATTTCGTCAAGCGGCGATAAGTCGTACCATGAACCGCGCCCAGCGCGTCCCGCGCCCAGACAACCGGAACCGGCTCGGCTTGGTAGGCGATTTCCTTGATTCCGGCGACCGATAGGTGCTTGGCAAATTCGTTGAGGCTGCGGCCGGCGAATTTCCCGGTGAACCCATCCGCGAGGTACTCGATCAAAGCGCGCTTGTATCGCTGAATGAATACCAGCGCGGCCCCGACACGCCGCGGTTCCGCGTTGGCGCAGCGATACGCTGATACTTTGTTCGCCTGCCGGCTCGACGGCGTGATCGGGTCGTTAAGCTGCGACGCGGTAATGAGAATTTCGCCGCCCGCTGTTCCAACAAGGATGCCCTGCGGATCGGGGGCCATCCAGTATATGAGTTGCAGATCGTCGAAATTCAGTTCTGCCGCGATGGCATTGTCGTCGGCCACGAACCCGTTCGCATCGGTCGGCGCGAAGCTGAAGATGTTGTTGCTCTGGCTGGCATCGATGCGGTTGTTGATCGCGCCAGCAAGCCACAGCCGGCCCTCGTGGTACACGCCACAGGTCGGATACCGCCCAATCTTGTAGACGCCCAGCGACCATTGCGTGATCGTTGTGCCGTTCGCATCGTTGAGGTCGGTTTCGAGCGAAACGTCAGCAGTAGAGCCACCCATCGCTATCGCGGTGATCGTGCCCCAGGCCCAGCGGCCGGCGTCACCGTTCGGCGCCCAGAGGTCTACATTCGCCCCGCCAACCGTCGCGATCGTGCCGGGGATGATCCCGACATTGCTAGTGGCGTAGACCCCCCGCGCGATCGACACCCACCATTCGTTGTTGAAAGACACGGTATCGCCGTAGGCGTAGGTCGTGCCGCTATTCCACTCCGCAGGCTCGCTCCACAAGCGGATCAGACGGCCGATGTCGTTGGCGTCGAATACGCTCGCCTCTGGCGTGAAGTTGATCGCCCCCGAGAACGTGTCTACGCTTCCGGTCTCCAGAACACCCGGCGATATCTCCTGCGGGTCGAGGTATGGCCCGTCGAGAAACTCCATCTGCTCCAAATCACCGAACAGCGGATCGCTATCGTCATCCGGCGCGGCATCGGTCAGGATCGTCAGAATTTGCGGCGGCTCGGCCTCTTGCAGAATGACCGCACGCTCGCGCGCCTGTATGACCCTGATGTTTTCAAGGTCGGTCCAGGGCGTGTCGGTGAAGCGCTTCAGCCTGTAAACTGTCCAATCGACGAACGAATCATCGGCCGGAGTGAAGGTGAACCCGTCGCCGGCATCGTCGAGCAGAAGCAAACTGTCGGTATCGGGCGCCGAGCCGATGGAGAAAACGCGGTTGAGGAACGGCCCGATGTCGTCTTCGGTGATGCCCGCGTGCAGCTCGTCGGGTGGCCCGAGAATGATCGCATCATCCACCGACCAGCCGTGATCGTCATCGAGCGTTAGCGACAGCGCGCCGGCCGACATCGTGGAGGATGCCACGGTGCGCTGATCGTTCGTGCAAACCCGGCCCTTGCGGAAGTAGAATTGCAAGGTTCCAATCGTAAATTCCATCACGAACGGGTCGCCGCTGCTCGACTGAAACGGCAGCAGCTTGGCGACGAGCCGGCCGGCGGTCGGGCCGAGCGACCGCGTACCGCAGCGGCGCAGCCAGGCGCCTTCCTCGACCGGCAGGGCGTTGAGGCAAGTCGTCAGCGCGGTACGGTAGGCGCTTGAATCGCTGCGCCCATGGGCGCGCGGCGACCACTCGCCCGACAGGAAAGATGCCTGGTGGTAGACGGCCTCTGGCATCAGTGCCGCACCGTCACATACTTGTTTTCGACCGGGCTGAAAGGCCCGATCTCGATTGCGTTCGCGGTGCGCGCCTCACGCATCACGCGGGAATATGACTGCATCGCCGCAGCGCGGACGGTCGGCGCAGTCGGGTCTTCAACCACCGCCATAGCAAGCTCGACCGCCATGCGAGCCGCAAAGCCCTCGCAGAACATCGCATCCATCGCGGCAACGTCGGTGATGTCGGCCACAAAGCGCAGCGTGATCGGCCCGACATCGCCCGTGACGAGCAGCGGCCCCTCCGGCGTCCAGTCATCGGGCGGCACTCCCGAGGCGGCCCCGAGATAACCCGGCTGATTGCCATGCGGGTGGTTCGGCGCACGCTTCAAAAAGCCGTTCGGCAGGTAGAAACAATTCGCGGTCTGCGCATCACTGACCGGGCCGGTGCCGATCGGCCACGGAACAAGGAGTTGCGTCACCGTGGCGCTAAGCGCGGTCCAGTTCGATGTTTGCGAGTTCGGGTTGTCGGCGTTGTTGTTGTAGCGCGATAGGTGAACCGTGTAGCCATCCGGGTAGGTCAGCGGGATCGGCGATTTCGTCTCCGTCTGCCCGTACAAGCCTCTACTTCGGCCGTTGCCGACCCACAGTACCCAGCTATCCTCGGTATCGGGAGGCGTATTGCCGAGGTTCCCGTCCTCCAGGGAAACATACCACTCCCATGTATCGCCGTTCTCGTAGGCGACGACATCGTTCGCCGAGTAGGTCGTGCCCAGCTCGAACGGCGCCGGGACCAGCACAATCTCGCCGGTCTGGTACACGATATCAGGGTCGTACAAATCGATCGCGAGCGGGCCAGTGAAGTGCCGCCAACGCGGGTCGATATCCGGCGGGTCGGTCGGGTCGGCCGAATAAACCGCCAACTGCCAGTAGGATTCCTGGTTGGCATACGGACCTTCAGTCGGCGTATGGCTGACGACGCCGCCGATATTGTAGGACGCCCCGCTACTCCATGCGGCCGGCGCCCACAAAACCGTGTCAATTCCGACCGGCCGCAAGATCACCCGGCGCGTCGCGAACTTCCACAAGTTGCGCTGAAGCTCGGCAAGCCGCAGCGTATCGTATGCGTCCGTAACCGCGTTCGCTTCATTCGACGCGGTATTCACGCTCGCGATGGCGTTCTTACCAAGACCCTGAAGCGCCCTGTTTATGATGTCGAGCGGGATGCGGAATGCCACGAACTAGACACCTTGCGGGCGTTGGGCGCTTTCCGTGACGCCCTGAGTGCCTTGGGTTAGTTCGTATTCTTCTTCCTGTGGTTCGGTCGATCCAGTCTCCAGCCAGTTGATGCTACGCGCTTCCTTGCCGAATTTCTGGTACGCGGCCCCGATGGCTTGCAGCTTCACATTGCTCTGAGTGAGTGTCTCGCATATCTCGTAACCGATGCGGCTTGCCAGCATCTCGCAGAACATATCGTCCATGATAGTCACGTCCGATACGTCGGCAACAAAGCGAAGCAGGATCGGCGCGTCCTGCGCAGAGATGATGAAGTCTCCCTCCATCTGATAGTCGGTGTAGCGAAGCGCCGCCGACGTAACGAGCGTCGAGGTCGCCGCAACCTTTGGATCAGGCGGAAGCGGGCGCAGATATCCGTTCGGCAGCGGGAACATATTCCGCTTGAAGCTCGACGGTTTCCCGCCTGGGTTCAAGATCGTCATGTCGGGGCCGACCGGCGCGAGCAGTGTTATCGTCTGGTCGGTCGCATCGCCCGTCATCTCGACCCACGGAAGACCATCAGCCGGGTCAGCGCCCGTGGTGTTGTTCGCGGTGTTGATGAAGAACACCGGGCCGTCGGTGTAGACCAGCTCGCCGGCCTGGTACGGGTAGGTCGTTTGCGCGGCCCACACGTCAGCCCACACCGGGCCGAAATACTGCTGCCAGAAAGGCGGCTGGCCGGCGACAAAGCCGCCAAGCGTGCCGCCGACCGTATCGACGGCACAAATCCAATAAGTGCCGTCCGCGTCTTGAACGATCTGGCCGGCGGTGTAGTTGGTCGCATCGTCCCAGGCTTCGGGGATGAAGCGCTTGCTGGTCGCGGTAATGGCGCGCAGCATCGCGCGACGAGTCGCGAACCGCCAGGTCGAGCGCCTCAGTTCCGCACGGCGCAGCTTATCGTAGCAAAAATTGATCTCGGTAGCCTGCCGGCTGTTGTCGAGCATCGTCGCGATGCGCCTGGCGCCGACGTGCTGGCAGGCCCGGTTCGCAATATCGGCCGGCTCGGTAAACATTTATGCCGGCCGGTACGGGATGCGGGTAAGCGACCCATTAGCCGTGCCCGCCGACGCGCCGAACACAATTTGGTACGAACCTGGCGGTAGGTCAAACGTGCCGTATGTCGTCACCGCTGACCCGGCCGCAATGAAATGCGTCCCATCCACGGCCAAGATATTAAGCTGAGCGCTGAACGTGCCGCTCGAATAGCCGGTCAGCGCGTACTTGCCGCCAAGCAGCGTAAAGGTCGGCGTGGTGTTGCTGTTCGCCGCGCCAGTCCAGTTGACCCCATCGCCGCTATCGGCGAGCGCTCCTGCCCATGCCATCGGCCATTACCCGCGGTTCGGGGGCAGGTTGGCGCCGGCACCGTCCAAGCCGTTCTCGATGATCCACCGCTCAAAAATTTCGAGAGCGTTCAGCACTTCGCGCTGCGTCGGGACGTAGGTTCCATCACCCATGCGAAGCTCGATGATGTCGGCTGCCGTACCGCTCGTGCCTGCGTGCGCGACATCCTTCGCTACGGTGTCCATGTCGTTGACGCTCGCGTAATACTGAGTTGCCATTTGTACCTCTTGTCGTTATGCGGGCGACGCGAACACCGCGTCGGCGCGCATGCGAATAATTGTTATGCAGTTGGCACGCCAAACAACGTCCAATTCGATATCGTCACTGTTGGCCCTGATGCGCGTACAGAGGTTCCGTCGTCATACGAGACGATTCGCATAATAGTTGCGCGCGCAAAGGTAGGCGTGATTGTAGCGTCGCGATTTAGCCAGCCCATGCACTCGATTAGTTGCGCGTGAGACAGAGATGGGGCAGCAAAAACGCTCTGCGCCTTGCTGGTATAGCGCAAACTCACCGAATCAGTGCCGGGGACAATTCGTATGCGCAGATCACAGGCGACTCCAATGTCTCGCGCAAGTACCCCCAGTGGCCCGCCCAAATCTTTGCCGCCTTGAGTGCTCTCGACAAGTGAGCCTTGCAAATCGAGCTGCTTGTATATCGCCCCGTAAGTGTCATACCCGTTTGGGTCATTCCAGAAAGCTGTGCCATTTGAAAATGCGCAGGCTAGCGGGTCGGTTGAACTCGATGTGACTCCGCTTAGGACAAGATCGAACTCAGAGTAACCCGACTCTGGCAAAATGAAATCATGAACCCTCGCTGTCGTCGGGCCACCGAGGCCGATCATTTCGAGGCCAGAGCCGCCGCCACCACTGCCGAGATCAGCAATATCCTGCGTCGTGGTACGCACATTGGCGCCACCTTGGAGCACAGGCACAATCTCGGTGCCGTCGAGCGTATCGGCCGCGGTCATTGCTGAGATTTTTTTGTCGGTCATACCTTCGCTCCTACGGCGTCAGGTCGTTGCTTCCTTCGGCGGCGAGCAACAATGCGGCAACCGCGGCGCGTAGTTTAGTGCGCGTCACTACCTGCGTAGCATCGAAGCTCAACACGACATCGGCCGGAGCCGACGCGCTGCCGCTGGCGATATCAGCCTGGAGCGTATTAACGGCGGTGTTTAGCAGCCCCCAATTTGTGTTCAGGGTTGTGACGTGACCCTGCGTTGGGCTGGCGCCGTCAGCCACCAGCGTTGCGACATTCGCCGCCACCGTTGCTTGCAGCGTATCGACCGCCGCGCTGTCGGTAGCCGTCGAGCTGCTGTTGACGACATCCGAGGCATGGCCGACCGAAGATGGTCGGCCTGCTACGATGTTGCAGGAAAGCGAGAACCGCGCCATCAGTGAGTCCTCTGCTTCGAGGAGAAGGAAGCCATCGCCTTCGGTAAGAGCATGGCTTCCGTCTTCGGTAAGGATTGACGACACGTTCCTGCCACCGGCATCAGTTGCGTCCGACTACCGCCTGGCAGTTGATGACCGGCGCTCCTGAGTTGGTCGAGGTCGATACAACAACGATGTCGAACATCCCGCCAGGGTCGCTGGCCAGAGCCGCCATCTCCCACAGGCGCTTGCCGAGGTTCGTGCCCTTGATGTTGTTCCCAAGCAGGTATTCGGTGGCCGATGTAATCGCGTGCAGGTCGATCGCGGTGGCGAAGACATGCGCGGTTACAAGCGTACCGTCGAGCGGGCCACCGCCGTAGTACAGCGTGATATCGCCGTCGAGGGTCGTAACCCCGGAGTCGAGCCAGAGCTTCAAGCTGTGCAGCACGGCTTTCGACGGCAGCCGAATGAGCGAATAAACGCTTCCCGCTGTCTTGCCGGTCGTGGCCGTGAGCGAGCCGTACATAACCTGCGTTGGCATGCCGTAGTTGGTCGTGCGAACCGGCGGCGTGGCCGAGAGGTTCGTTACGGCGGTTGCTTTGAGAGCTTCGGTTGTCATGAAACTTGTCCCTCAGATAAAAAGGGGGAGCGCCTGTAGGCACGCGCCTTGGGCGCTCAACCCGAGTTACGCGCCCGCGGTCGGGTCAAAGCCCGAGGTATCCGCGCAGTTGACTTGCAGCACCTTGAACTGCATCGTCCGTGTGGCGCCGGCCGACAGCATCGAGTAGAGCTGCCAAGGCTGCGAGGTCAGATCGATGCGGTTGTCAATCTTGGTCTGCATCTCCTTCCACATGCCCAAGCACATGCCGGAGGGCACCCACGACAGGCAGTTGCGCAGCGTCGTATTGGAGCTGCTGTTCAGGCGCTCCGAGCACACGATGTTGAACTTGCCGATCTTGGTAATGGTGCCGCTATCGACCGCCATCGACGAGCTGTACTCGCGGGAGATGACTTCCTGCTGCTTCAGCAAGTCGGCTTCCTGCTGCGAGGAAATCGCCATGACCGGCGCCTCGGCGTCGATATCCACCGCGTTGTGCCGGTAGACGCGCTGCGCCTCGACGAACTTCGGATAGGTCATGCCGGTGCTGGCGCTGGCGCCGAAGGTATCGACGATCAGGCAGCCGCCGCTCGTGCTGGCCGTGGTGTTGAAGCTCTCGCTCGAAAGGCTGGAGGCATCGACGCCGGTTGATGCGGTCCCGTTCGCGGCATTGATAATTAGGTCGTCGAAATACCTGTTCGCCGCGGCAGTCGCCGCCTCGCTGATCCCGCCCTTCGGATCGATGATCGTGCGCAGCTCGTCGAACTGATCGACCAGCACCGTCAGGTCACGATCGTTCGGGAACACCCAGCGGCGGGTGTAATTCGGTATCTGCGGGATCAACGGCGAGTACCGCCCGGCCGGCTGGCTGTAGCTCAGCACGCCGAGCTGCTGAACCGGAGATGCCATCTTGCCGACGCAAGCCTGCACTTGCACGTAGCCGCGCAGCTTGGAGACGGTCTGCTGTAGCAGAAGGTCGAGTTTGGTCGTGAACTGCGTCGTCAGAACTTCGATTTCGTATGGATTGTTGCCGGTGTTAGCCATTTCGGCCACAAGCTCCCAAGAGGGTTAAGCCAGTGGCCTTGTGCTCGCGCGGGCCGGATCATCTCTCCGGCGCGATGCTTGTGGAGAGAAGCCCGAGAGGCACGCCGGATTGTCAAGATCGGGCGATCGGAGGGTATAGACCCCGTCTCTCGGATTTGGGGCCTATACGCGATTCCGAGAAATCTGTCAATACCGCGAGAAAACTATCCGACCCTCAATTTCTGCACGCGAGCCTGGAAATGTATCGCGCCCGGCGTCTCGTGGTTCATGCGGTTGACGAGCGCATCGTCATCCGTGCCAGAATTTATGACCGTGAGCACCGGGTTCGGCGGCACACCGATCTGGAACGCATTGCCGTTATGCCACGGCGCCGGCCGCGTCGGGTCCATCAGCGCGTCTTTATATTGCGCGTCCAGCTCGGCGACGAGCAGGCGCCAGTCACCGGCCGTCAGGTACATTTTCGACGAGTGCTCGATCAGCCCCGAGATCGTGCGCAGCGTCGGGATGTACTGCGTCGTGCGCGGATCGCCGGGGATGAGGATCATTGCCGAACCACCATGCGCTCGGTCAGTTGGCGGAACAGGGCTTGTGCCGCCGAGTCGCCGGCTGCGAATTGCTGCAACCAGCGCTGATCGGTACGCAATTCGTCGATCCGCGCTCGCGCCTGCTCGGGCGTCATGCCGGCCGTCGTGTCGGTTGGCGCCCGGCCGCCACGAAGCATCGCCGCTTCGTTCATCTGCGTGCCGAGCTTGACCAGCGCGTTCATATTCACGACGTACTCGGTCGGCGGCAGCTTCGCCATCGCGGCGAGAACCTCGGGCGTGAACCCGACCGCTTCGGCAGCGCGCGTCGCGGAGAATGCCTTCTGATCGTAATCCTGCCCCCAGGCAGCGCGGATCGCCGCGTCGTTCATTTGCTTGCCGGTTTCAGTTATGGCGGCACCAGCCGCCGTCACCGCCTCGGTGCGGTCGGCCAGCTTCGCCGCGATGACGCGAGCCGCGTGCACCGGCAATTTCAGTTCCGCCGCAAGGCCGCGCACGAAATCCACGTCGTCCGCCTCCAAGGGCGAGCCATCCTTGAAGCGCACAGGGCTAAAATCATAGCCGCTCGGGTCTTTCGGCGTGCCGAGACCGGCGATGCGCTCGTAGACCGACTGGTAATTCGGGTCGTCCGGGCCTTTCGGCACACGAATGAGCTGGTCAGCCGGCACGCCGGTCATCTTCTCGGCGTTGAAATGCGACTTCAGGATTCCCGTCGCAACCTCGGGGTCGAGCGGCTTGTTCCAGCCTTTTTTCGTCGCGTGATCGAGCAATTCCTGGTCGAGACCTTCAAACCATTCCGGCACTTGTCGGCTCCTGGCGTTGTGGAATCAGTTCGCCCTTCAGCAAGGCGTAAATCTGCTGATCGGTGAGATTGAGATGCCGCTGGATGCGCAACCACACGTCGCGGCGGCCGGCGGCGCGGGCCTGCGCCTCGACGCCATTTGGCGCAGGGTCGAGGGCGCCACAGAACTCCGCGAGGTCGGGCAGCACGTAACGCATGGCGTGCGGGCCGCGGAAGACGATTTTGTATGCCTCGACTTGCTCCGTGAGGTCGGCCTTGCGACCATACCTACCGCGCATGTTTTGAAATAAGTTCATGCCGCGTCGCTATGCCGGCATCCCCGGCGTGCCCGGCTGGCCGGGAATGCGCGACGGCATACCGGGCATGCCCTGCGGCCCCTGCGGCATCATCGGCATGCCGCCTTGCGGCGTTCCGCTGAGCGTACCGCCGATATTGCCGCCGGTTGCCGCCTTGGTGTTGATCGCCTGCGCCTTCATGATAGCGGCGCGACCCGGCAATTCCTGCACCTGCCGCTCGCGCTCGGCGGCGCGGGCACGAGCCTTTCGCGCCGCATCACGCTTCGCGGCCGACGCCATCCAGCGGGCCGGCGAGTATTGGTCGGTTGACATCTCCGGTATCGCCGCATCGAAATCGAAATTGTCCCACACGCTCGGGTCGCCGCTCGCGTTGGCGATGATCGACGCCATCTCGACCGTGCGCATGTAGCCGGCGTGGCCCTGGTTGGTCAGCGCGCGGGCAAGCGGGCTGGTGTAATGCACCCGCGCCTTCCACTGGCCTTGCGCCTCGCGCAGCACGGGCGGCAGCGGCGGCAACATTCGCATGCGCTTCAGCAAGTCCATCTCGCGATCGATCATGCTGCCGAGATATTCGCCGTATTGGCGGCCGAGGGTCGGCGCGAGGAAGATGCCCATCTGGTTCGCGACTTCGATAACCTCGCGCGCCGATTTCTGCTGTTGGTTGCGATCGAACAGCAGCGGGAACAGATCGACCAGGAACGCCGCATTGATGTTCTTGTCGCTGTCTTGCATCAGCTCCTTGGTGATCTGGATATTACCCGTGGGCAAGGTGCCGACGAGCGGCTTGCCATCAGGTGACATGCCACCGTAGTTGTACTGCCCGGCCTGCGCCTTGAAGTCGAACATGCCGTCTTCCGGCAGGAGATACATCGGATCGCCGGCAAGCGCCCCCTGCTTCAGAAACGCCTCCTTCTCGGCGTTCTTTGTCTTCAGCTCGGGCAATACCTGCTGCGCCGGGCCGCGGGCGTACCATTCATCCGGTGCCTGGCTGTATCGCCCATAGGCAAGCGGGAAGGTATAATACCCGCCTTCCTCCAAGATCGCGTAGCCGATCTCGCTAACGTACACGCTAGACCACGGCTTTGAGCGGTCGGTGAATACCTGCATCGGATCGTAGTCGGTGCGCGGGACCACGAATTGCAAAAAGTCGAACAGCGTGTAGGCGTCGGCCTTTTCGAGTGCCGCCTTCAGGGCGGGTGCGGCGTCGATCTTGTCGCCCCAGCGCTGGTATGCCTGGCGCGCGGTCCATTTGAAGTTCCTGATACACCCGTCAACGCGGCCCTGGTGGTTGACAAGGATGTATATCTCACCCGGAGGGCACGCCATGTAGCGCAAGCCTTTCGGGCCTTTCATCGGTGCCGCGTCGTACTCATCGACCCACATGCCGATGTTGCCGAACACGCCAAGCGCCTGCCAGTTGGTTTGCTGCTGCGTCTGGAAATTGGCAGTCGGCGCGTAGCGCTGCGCCCACAGAGCTTGCGATACGTCGTCGCAATACATCTGCACTTCGCGGCGGCGCATCAGGTACGGGTCATCGACCCTGATCTGGCTCCACATCATCGAGAACGGCGTCAGCAGCGCATCGGCAATCGCCATGAAGCGCCATGCCGCGATCGTGCCCGTGCTGTCAACCTGATACTGCGTGTATTTCGTGCCGGGTGCGCGGCGGTGGCCGTAGCCGAAGCTGCTGCGATATTCCGGCCATACCAGGCTCGCGCCTTCCTCCCATTGGGTCTCGAAATTCACCCGCTGGGTTCGCGCGCTGTGGAATAGCTGCATGAGCCAGGCGACGCGCGCCTTGTCGTCATCGGGAGCGCCGGTGTAGAGGTCGTAGGACATCACAGACACCACTCGGGTATGCCGCTTCTTTCGCCGATGTCTTTCTTCTTGAAGACCACCGAAAGCCCATATTCGTTGACAAATAGCCTAATATCGCCTTTTTCGTTTTCACGAACCAGAGTAACCAGATTGCCTATACAATCCTTTATTGCGTTGTATATCTGGCCGTTGATAAAATCATTCATCTCTTGATGATGTACGTAAGCGGAAATAGGGGGCATCTCTATGAGATTCTTCGGCAAACTGCCGGTTTCCCATATCCTTGCCGCCTGGCGCCGGCCATCGGGGCTTTGTTTAACTCTACGTGCCATCAGCTTGGCGCCTCCAGCGGGCCGTCGATCTCCAGCCACAGCCATTTTTCGCTACCCGGCCGGCCATCGTTGAAGTGCCGCGGGTCGCGCACGCGCTCAAACAGGCGGCCGTGGCTCGTCAGCGCGATCATTGTGGCGCTGGGCGAAAGGCAGACGAACGTTACGATTTCGGCCGCGAACAGGCCGGGTGGCAGCGTTTCGCAATCGACCGGCGCCGTCATCGCCCGATCGCCCGGTCGTTGTCCTCTCGCGCGCGGCGCGCGACTTCCGCGTTCAGCCGCATCAGCTCGACCGTGTGCTCGGCGTATTCGATCACCCGCCCGCATTCCGCCATGAGGTTGTAACGGTTCATGTCTTCAGGCCGCGGGCCGAACTTGATCTGAAGGTTGTTCGTCGCGCAGAATTTCTCGATCGCGTTCCTGGCGCCGGCATCCCATTCGTCGCGGTCGCGGTTGCCCCATGCGGGGTTGTCGCCATAGACAGCGAACAAATACGTGCTGTCATAGGCGTATCTAAGCGTGAGCTTGTCGCGAGCGCGCTTGCCGTCGAGCTTCGGGCCGTACTCGATCTCGATATCGACCATCTTGAACGTGTCTTTCGGGTCGGTGCGGCTCGCGTGCTCGACTTGCTGCCGGTACACGGCGTCATCTTTCGACATCCGGTCGAGACCGGCGAGAACTGTTACCGCCATCAGGTGTCCTTTATAGTCTTGAAGTGCAACACGAGAGAGACGCGGCCGATCGGCGTCGGGGCGTACCGCTCTGCGGTCAAAGGATTCCCTACAACGCTAACGCACTCGATATCGTATTTCTGAAGGAAATCGAGTGAGTTATTCAATTCGACCGCAAGCCTTCTTGCTTGCGCCACGAGAACATCCGACGCACTGCTTACCTCCACGTTGGCAATCCTCCAGGGTGCTGTTGCTCGATGCGCCCGGTCCAGGGGTTCAGCGGCGGCCGGTCGGTCGGCCTGCTCTTGGCATGCGCGCGGCTGCCAAGCGCCACGGGCCGGGCGCGGCGGCGCATGATGTGCGCGATGCGTGTGGCCGACATGAGGTCGTCCCTGATCCTGACCAGGATATTGCCGTCCTTGTAGTGATATTGGCCGTACTCACCGAACCAGTCGGTCAGCGTGTCGAACACCTTCCACTGCCGCGCCTGCATGTAGGTATCCATGTCGGTAATACCCGCATACGTGCTGAACCCGCCGCTTGCGTGCGTGGCGTGGCTTTCGAGCATCTTCAGCCCGTGCTTCTTGTACTGCATGGCAAGGGCTTCGCCGCTGTTCCTGTCCTTCTCATGCCCGTCATGCGGCCAGGCCACGGGTACATCCGCCGCGATGCGCTTCATCGCGTCGACATGCTGCAAAACCGTGCTGTTAGTCATGCGGATGGTGTTGAGTATGTAGACCGTGCCTATGGGGCCGGTCTCGTCGGCGGTGGACTCGCGGTCCCAGGCATACAGCACCGCCGCAAACGGATGCGCGATGTCGCTGGCGCCGCCGAAATCCACGCCCCAGAGCTTCGCCCATTCGAGCGGGATGCGGTTGGGCGGTATCGGAGGAATTTTGAGATCATCCTCGGGCACCCGGAACACGCGACCCGAGCCGAGCATCGGGTCGCCGTTCTCACGAGCGCCGCGCTCATGTGCCGCGAAGGTCGCGCGAAAATTCTTCTTCTGCTCGTCGGTATACCAGGACGCATCTTTGAGACCCATCCGCACCATGTACCGGAGCGGGTCTTCTTCATCCGTGAAGCGCACAACAATATCGGTTATGCCGTCCAACGGCGTCATCGTGATAATGCAGACACCCTTGCCGCGCAGTCGCGCGAGGCCCTCGCCATGCAGCTTAGCCGGAGGTTCTTCGTCCTCCCACAGCCAATCGATCTCGGCGCCGGCCCAATCGTCGCGCTCCTGGCTGTAGGTCTTCACCGTGCAACGCGATATCGCGCTGTCATCCAGGCGCCCGTTGATCTTGCATTTAACCTGGAAGCTCTCGACCGTATCCGGTGCGCCGCGTGCCGGTCGCGGCTTTCCGACGATCGCCTCTTTCGGGATCATGCCGGTGCCGAACAATTCGGGGTTGCCGGGCGGCCCCAACAGTTTTAGCTGCCCGGCCTGCTCCAGTTCGCGCATCGATGTCCCAGCGATCCACCCGCGCGTCGGCTTGTTGAACCGCCGACCCCTCCACCAATCGGGATACTCGCCCGTCATCCAGCGCGACACCGCAAAACCGGCCGTTTCCGTCTTGCCGTTGCCGTTTCCAGCCATCAGCAAGACTTCCTGGTGATCGGCCGTCGCATTCAGGAACTCCTCCTGCTTCGGCACCGGCACAAAGAACCGCCACTTCTCATGCGTGCGGCGCTCCTTCGCGAGCTTTAGCGTGCGGTGGAGGGTGTCGATGTCCATCAGGGGGCGGCCTCGGCCGTGCTCACGTCCGTAAACTCCGCATCCGACACGTTGCCGAGCAGAACTTGCGGGTCCAACCCGAGTTCTTCGGCCATTTGGCGGATTTCGGCGACTTTCTGCTCCGTTGTGATGGTCACGTTGACGTTGATGTTACGATCGATGGCCTCCTGCAAGCCGATGCGGTTCAAAATGCTTTTCAGCGCCGGCACCTGGTCCTTGTGATCGTCTTTTAGGGCAATCTGAGCCAATTTTCGCAGGTATTTCGGCGATTCCGAAGCCGCATGCGACAGCGCAAGCTCGCGAATTGCCAGTCCGACCGCCGGATTGTGTACTAGACGGTGCCCTTCGCGCCTGATGCCAGGCTTATCATGTCTCCCCTTGTCGCTGTAACCGGCCGCTCGCGCCGCTTCAGTCGCGTTGCAGTCGGTGAACAACACGTAAGCCACCACGAACTTACGCTGGCGCTCATTCAGCGCCATCATCGCAGGTCCGTAGCTCTCCGGTTGATCTAAATCAGTCAGCTTTTCAGTCATTTGCCGGTTAGCCATCGGCAAATTCGATATTTTCTGGCTGGAATGCTCCATTGTTAGCATTGGTTTTTCAAATTCTGGGACTGTGCGGGGGGAGAGGTATTACACGTGCACTGCGCCACACACCGACCCCACCCCCAACCCCACCCCCGGTCTCGAATGCCTCTGTGGTGTGAGGCGATGGGCGTTTGGCGTCATCATCTGGCGATGGCGGCGCGCTAGGTGTGGTGCTGCGAGCGTATTATGGCGATCTATATGAGCCTGCATGTCTATGCCATTGATATTGCTCACTTAGTTATTTTCCATAATACACATTATGCGACAACGCAGGATCGGGGCGGGCGCCTAGCAGAAAGCAATCGCGTTGTCAAGGGGCTTGGTTAGCCTGCTTTGCGTTGGGGATATGTCCACTGCTTTCCAGCACAGTGGGATCCGAAGCTTGGAATTCACGTGACTTGAAGTCGCGGC
>JADMIO010789739.1_pt1 | contig 43890 bp, 31 predicted proteins | sample 8958161 | NCBI WGS metagenome assembly JADMIO01 (sample SAMN16585339, study PRJNA669376) | soil metagenome | isolation source: Crop rotation soil | place: USA: Cullars Rotation, Alabama | collected 2011
CGCGACAACTTGTCCACGTGGAATTCTAAGCTTAGGATCCCAATGTGCTGGAAAGAAGCTGCCGGAATTGGCCGGTTACCTTCTCGACGACGCGCCGCCGCCGTCGCCAGCGGTCCATCGGCCCGGCCTCGATCCGAAGCTGGCCAGAATTTGCGCCAAGGCGATTCGCAAGCCGGCCGCCGAGCGCTACGCGTCGATGAACGAATTCGCCGCGGCGCTCGAAGGCTATTTGCGGGAAGCCGAGCGAAAACCGGTCGTTCAGCCCCTCAAACAAAAGCGGAAACCGTGGGCGCTAAAAATCGCCGCTGCGATCGCCGCATTCGCGCTTGTCGCGGCGGCGATCTATATCGCCACCGATCGCGGCACGATCGTCGTTCATGCCCACGACCAGCATGTGCGCATCGACGTGCTGCAAGGCGGCGAAGTGGTGCGGTTCATCGACACCGAGACGAATTCGCAAGTCACCCTGCGCTCGGGAACTTACGACGTCGCCTTACAGGGAAAATCGAACGGCCTGCGGCTGATCCCCAACCGCATCGTACTCACGCGCGGAGAAAAGACGATCGTCGAAGTCGAACAAGTGGCGAATCAGGCTGAAACGACGGCAGGCGCACAGCCGCAAGACCGGGCTGCCGACCAGCCGGCGACAAACATTCCAGAGGCGCCGCGCCTGCCCGACAACGCCTCTCCCGAAGCGTTTGCCGCCATGAAAATGCTCCAGGGACGGCGGCTCCCAGAAGACGTCCGCGCGGCGATGGAGGTGTACGTGATGCAGAACCCCATGCAGACGCGCTGGTCGAATCAAACGGACAAGGTGCTGTTCGCCATCGCGGCCCGCAAGCTGCCTGGCGGCGAGGCCAAGGCGAAGAGCCAAAGCCTGATGGCCTCGGCCGCCCACAAGACGGCGATTGGCGAAATCCTGCTGCTCAAGGCGGCGCTCGACACGTTCGCCGATCAAGGGCTTACTGACTCCGACGCGCTGCAAAGTTCACTGAAGAAGGCCAGTGGTTCGCTGGAGATCGTCGGCGAGGCGAAGGGCGCCAGCCACGAGGCGGGAATCATCGGCGACTACGCCGTCGCCTATGTGATGGCGCCCAGAGATGGATTGACGGCTGCCTTAAGAACGCCAACCGCCGCGGCGACGGTGAAGGCGGCCTATCGCGAGGCGGTGCGTGAAAAAATCCAAATCGACGTGAAACAAGGTCGCACCGCTGAGGCGCTCCAACGCTGGCGGCATTTGCTCGAACTGAAGCTCGATTCGCCGGAGTTGTATCTCGACATCGCCGCAATTCATCGCACGGTTGGGCAGCTCGACGAATCGTTGCACGATTTGCAGGTCGCTTTCGACACCTTTGCCGATTCAGCGAATGACGAATACTTGAGCCGGCTCGGCGAGGCCGCGCTCGATCTCAACGATGACGCCGCCAATGATCTCGCCGCGCGAGCCTACGAGGCCGCCTCGAAGAAACTCGAGTCGACTCAGTCGCCGTGACTCGATCGACCACCATTCCCCATCCGTAACTTCCCTTTCCACCCAAAGTCAAAAAGGACTTCCCATGAAACGTTTTCTCCATTGTTGCCGCGGCTTGCTTGCCGCTGTTCTCGTGACCGGCGCGCTCGCGGGCGCCGCCCGTAATCTCCCGGCCCAAGAGCCGAGCGCCGCCGACTTCATCCCGCTGATCTCCGGAGGCACGGCCAAGATCGCCGAGCCGGATAAGGTCAAGGTTGAGAAAGACGAGGTCACGGCCGCCTCGGCTCAAGACGCCATCAACGCCGGCGTCGCGGAAAACAAGAAGGACCTGGCGGCCGGCGACCTGATGGCGGGCGCCGTGCTGATGCACTTCCCCAGCGGAATCGGCGTGCTCGCGACCGGCCGCTCGACCTACTCCACCCACGAAAACGCCACCGCCACGCAGATCGCCAAACGGAAGTCCTACGTGATCGCTTTCATCCAGGCCAAGAAAGAGCTGGCCTCATTCCTCGACGGCGTCAGCAACGACAGCAAAGAGGAGATTCGCGAGGAGCTTTCCAACGTCAACCTCAGCGACGACGAGATGACCAACATCTCGACCAGCTCCGAGGAGTCGCTGCGGCAATGCGTCGATATGATGCTTCGCGGCTTCGTGATCTATGAAGTCAACGACGACGACAAGAACGGCGAAGTGATGGTCTCGATCGTCACTACGCCGAAGACGCGCGGACAAGTGGCCCGCCCGGCGGGGCACGCCATCGACGCCAAGTCGCTCGAGGCGGGCATCGAGCAGGCGATCGCCGAAATCAAGACGGGCGTGGTGCCGCCGATCGGCGGCCGAATCATCACCATTCGCGACACGGGCGAGACGGCATTCGTCGGCTTCGGCGCCGCCGTCGTTGGCCAGAGCGATAACGCGAAGGTCAAGCCAAAGCTCAAATATGCCGCCCAAAAGGCCGCCGCGATGCGGGCGCAAGACGCCCTCTGCGGGCTGATTCGCGGAGACAAAACTTCGTGGGAAGGAACGCTCGACGACAAGCATCTGGAAGAGGTCAAGGAATACGTCGTCGCCGATACGCCCGAACCGCTGAACAACCCCGGCGCGTTCAAGAAGCTCGATAAGGCCCGCGAGTCGTTCGTGGCCGTGATGAAGACCAAAGACGCCTACAAGAGCGCCCGCAGCGGCAAGCTGCCCGCCGGCGTGACCACGAAGACCTACTTCGATCCCGAAGGCGCCTGGTCGTATGGCATCGCCGTCTATTCGCCGACGATGACCAAGGAGATCGAGAAGATCGCCGACGAGGTGCGCAGCGCCGACATCCTGGAAGGCCCCGGAGCAACGCCAGCGCCCAAAGGCAAGAAGCCGCCGGTGAAGAAAGGCCCGTCGGGCAAAGTCGGTGAAGATGACGATTTGTAATGTGGAAAAACCAACAGGAAATTGCAAAATGCAAATTGCAAAACGCAAATTGCAAATTGGGATGTTCGGCGCGGCGATCCTCGTCTTGGCGATCGCCGCGCCGCTTATTGCCCAGCAGCGTTCGGGCGGCGCGGGCGGTGAAGCCAAGGCCAGCAGCGACGTGTCCCTGAACATTCCCGGCGTGACGGCCGACGACGCCAACGCCGAGCGGCTATTGAAGGTGATTGTCACCGGCGTCGGCCTCGATCCGCCCCAGGCCAAGGCGAACGCGCTCGCCAAGGCCGTCGAACAGGCGGTCGGCCTGATGGTCGACGCCGAGACGCTCGTTCAGAATGACGAAGTCCTGCGCGACAACGTGCTCACGCTCACGCGCGGAGACGTGAAAAACAACGTCGTGCTCAAGGAATGGCAGGAAGACGACCTCTATCAGTGCCAGATTCAAGCCGAAGTGGTCGCCAGCAAGATCGCCGAGCGCCTCCGCAAATACAGCATCGAGCTGCGGCCCGTTCCGGGCGACCTGTTCTATCACACGGCGAAGGAGCGACGCCGCAACCTGCAAAACGCCGCTGAAATGCTGCGCCGGCAGATCAGCGGGTTCAGCCCGGCCGCCTATTTCAAGCTCGAACCGGCGGGCGAGCCGGCGGTAGTCGAACAAAACGATTCCGAGGCCACGTTCAAGGCCACCTTTCGACTTGAGGCCGACTTGCTCAAGTACATGCAGTTCCGCAAGGATTTGCAGGAGCTCTTGCGGCACATGTCGGATACGCGCATCCTGGCCACCTGCCTCGATTCGTCGTCGCCCGATACGCCCTTTCGGGCGCTCGTGTTCAGTCCCGAAAAGGCGAATCACATGTACTACCGCGTGCAGAAAGACGGCGCCGACTTCGCCTACTGGGTGTTCATGAACCAGACTTTCGTACCCTCGGCCGAGCCGAATACCATGCGCAGCCAGTGGGAAGGCTACCGCGTCGAGAAATCGCTGTATGAAGCATTTCGCGAGCTCGGCCGGAAGCCGTACAAGATTCACCTCGCGCTCGTCGACGGCGCCGACGACGCCGTGGCCGAGACCGACGTTCGCTTCCAAGAGGCCAATTACGATCTGACGGCGGCATGGAGCGAGAACAATCCAAGCTGGCGCAGGGAAATGACGCTTCTGGGCCCCTTCGTGTGGAAGGAAAGCAGCTACGCCGACCAAACGCCGCTGGAATTCACGATCACGACGCCCGTCGCCAACGTCGAAAAAGTGAAAGCCGCCAAGGCCGAAATCGTCGAAGGCCGCGCGCCATGAGGATAAGATCGCCGATACCAACCCGAAGCGTCAGCGAGGCGCTTTCCAACGCCTTTGGCGTTGCAGCCCAAAGCCCAGGGTCGCGCAGCGCACCCTGGGAACACGACCAATAACCAAAGCAGAACCCCAACGGGGTTCGATCCGCCGGTGAATCGATGCCCCAATCGCTAGCACAAATCTACCTGCATCTCGTCTTCTCCACCAAAGATCGGCGTCCGTTCCTTCAAGACGCGTCGCTTCTCGATGAGCTGCACAAATACCTCGGCGGCGCCTGCAACAATCTCGATTGCCCGGTCCTTCGCGTGGGCGGCGTCGCCGATCACGTTCACATCCTCTGACGCTTCGGCCGCACGATCTCGCTGGCTGATTTGGTTCGGAGCATCAAAAAGGAATCGTCGATTTGGGTGAAGGCCAAAGCCCCCGCGCTTGCCGACTTTCACTGGCAAAACGGCTATGGAGCGTTCTCGATCAGCCCGTCGCACGTCGACGCGCTGCGAACGTACATCGCCAATCAAGAGCAGCATCATGCGAAGGAATCGTTTCAAGACGAATACCGCAGGCTCCTCAAAAAATACGGCATCGAATGGGATGAACGTTATGTATGGGATTAATTGTGCAGCGCGAAACGTCGCAACCCGAAGCGTCAGCGAGGCGCATTCCAACGCCAACGGCGTTGCAGCCCAAAGCCCAGGGTCGCGCAGCGCACCCTGGGATCTCCCGCGCACCAAAAATTCAAAACCCCAACGGGGTTCGATCGGCCTGCCGTTTCGGAGATCGAACCCCGTTGGGGTTCTTGGGCGGGGTGGCCTGCCTTCCCAGGGTGCGCTGCGCGACCCTGGGCTTTGGGATTTGACGCCTACGGCGTGAGGAAGATTACGAGCTCAATTATCGAGAATTGAACTTTCAATAGGATTTGCGCGATGCTCGACACCACCATCCGAGGCGCTCACTTGCTCGTTCTGGCGGCCTCGTCGTTTTTCGCCGCCTTGCTAACGCTCGCTTCACCCGCCCGGGCGCCGGCCGAATCCGACGACCGCGTCACGGTCGATGGCGTGATTCAAGACGTTGCCGCCGACGGCAAGTCGTTCAAGCTCAAGTACGGCGCCAAGATGACGACGATCCAGGTCAACGACGAGACGCTCGTCAAAGGCGAATTGAAAAAGGGCGCCGCCGTCACGGTCGTCGCCGAAAAATCGACGCGACTGGCGATCGTCGTCGTGCCGGCCAAGAAGAAACCGGCGCCGGCGGAAACTGCCAAGACCGATCCGCCAAAAACCGATCCCCCGAAAACCACAGCGCCAAAAACCCAATCCAAACCGGCGGCCTCGACCCCCGCACGCCAGGCGGCGCCCATCGATCCCCTGGCGGCCGAAAAGGCCTGGAGCGCCGCCAAGGGCAAGTTGATGGAGGTGGTCGTCACTGGCGTCGGCAAATCGCTCGACGACGCCAAGCAAAACGCCTACCAGGCGGCCGTCGAACAGACGTTCGGCGTGCTCGTCGACGCGGGGGCGCTCGTTGCGGGCGACAAGCTGGTCGATGAGTTCGCCCTCACCTACGCCGACGGCGACGTTCACGACTGGAAAGAACTCGATAAGTCCGAGAAAGGCGGATTGCACAGCGTGCGGATGCGCGTCAACGTTTCGGTCGAAAAGCTGGCGGCGCGGCTCAAGGCTCAAAACATCGCCATGCGCGACGTGCCTGGCGAAATGTTCTACAAAATCGCGCCCGATTCGATCGCGACCGACGCCGACGCCCTCGCCGCGCTTAAGGAACTGGTTAAGCGATTCGGTCCCGACAAGCTAATCCGGCCGCTCATCGTCGATCGTCCGGAAGTGATCGATCAGAACGAAAACTTCGCCACCTTGCAGGTCAAGGTGCAAACGGTCGCCGACGGTCCTGGCTGGAACGGATTTCGCAAGGACCTCTTGGCGCTCATCGGCACCGACCGGGCGACGAAGCAAAGCCAACTCGTCTTCGATTCGACCGACGATCTCTATCCCGACTCAGACTTCTACACGCTCCACGGAAACGACGAAACGGTCGCCAAGATGTACAAGATGCAAAAGGACGGCGCCGAATACGCTTACTGGCTGATGGTCGCCAAGGACTGGGCGCCCACGTCGCAGCCGGGAAAAGCCGTCAGCCGGTGGGATGCGTTTTGGGTCGGCAAGGCGTCGGGGCCGATTCTCGAATCGCTCGCCGAGCGCGAGTACATGTGCCGCGTGGCGATCATGGACGCCGACAACACCGTGCTCGCCGAAACCGACCGCAAGCTTTCGATGTGGAGCAACCCGGTCAAGCCAATGTACTTCGTGCGCAACGGCGGCTACTCGCGCGACGATTTTTGGCTCGCGCCCTATTTCTGGGGCGACGGCCACTACTATTCCCCGCGCTGGAAGCACGAGCCGTTCCTCGTCGACGTCGCTCTCGTCGACCTGAAAAACGCCACCCGCGTCGTCGCCACGATCGAAGAGGCGCCGGTGGGGAAGAAGGAATAGGGCGGCGGATTAATTAGCGGCCGTGGCCTTGCGCCGGATTTCCGCCGCGTTCCACATTCGCACCTGGCCGTTTCTGCCGCCGATGGCAAGCACGGCGCCCGTCTTTGAAAGCGCCAGCGCATGGATCGGTCCGACGTCCGCTGAAATCGCGGCAAGCTCCTGGTTGCGGCGAACGTCCCACAGACGAACCATTCCATCGGTGCTTGCGGAAAAAAGCAGATCGTCGTCGGCGAATACCAGCGCAGTGATCTCATCGCTATGGCCGACCAGCAGGGCGCGCTCGGCGCCGCTTGTTGCGTCCCACAGCCGAATCGTCGGATCGCCGTAGCCGCCGCCGCCGGCCACGAGTCTGCCGTCGGGCGAAACGGTGATCGCCGAGAGTCCCCAGGAGTGTCCGTGCATCGTCGCCATGAGTTTGCCTTCGCTTGCGCTCCACACGTGCACCTTCGCGCCCCACGTCCCGGCCGCCACGAAGTCGCCGCTAGGGAAGAACGCGACGCAGCTCACGACGCCTTCGGCGCCGGCGAGATCGAGCCGCTTTTCGCCCGACTGAGCGTCGGCGATCAGCGCGCGGCCCCCCGCGCCGACGAGCGCCAGCCGCTTGCCGTCGGATGAAAACGCGGCGGCGTGAATTGGGCCGTCTCCCGCCGCGGCGATCGGCTTGAGCTGCCCTGCCGTTCGGCGCCACAGCGACGCCTGGCCGGGAAAAGTGACCACCGCGAAGCGATCGCCGTCAGCGCTCGCCGAGAGCATTCTTATCGGTCCCTTGGCCGTGGCGAGAACGCGGGCGGGCGATGGATTTACGACGTCGTGCTCGATGACTTTTCCCGACGAGTCGCCGGTGACTAGCGCCGTCCCATTCGACACGAGCGCCAGTCCCATCACATCGCTCTCGGCGCCTTCCACGTTGCGAATCGTCGCCCGCCGCGCCAGCGTTTCGTCGAGCGCGCTGCGATCGATTTCTTTCCGGCCAGCCGCGCGCCACGCTTTGATTTGCCCGACCGGCCGGCCGGTGATCGAATCGTAGACGCTGCTTCCGGCGACGAGCGTGTTGCCGTCGGGCGCGAAGGCGACCGTCCACACCACGCCGATGTTTCCCGAAAGCGTCGCCAGCGGTTCGCCGTTGTCAATGCTCCACAGGCGCACGTCGCCGTCCCATCCCGCCGTGGCGAGGGTGCGATCGTCGGGAGAGATCGCCAGGCTGTAGATCGCTTCGCGATGACCTTTCATTTCGCAGTGAATCGTCCAGTCGCTCGTTCGCCACACCTTCGCCGAGCGGTCGTGGCTGCAAGTGGCCAAGAGGGCGTCGTCGCTGGTGAAGGCGACGCACTCGATGTTGCCGGTGTGGGCGTCCGGCGCCGCGGGCGAAATCGTATGCACGACTCTTCCGTCGGCGACTTTCCAGATCACGACGTCGGTCGAGGGCGGATTAGTCGTCTGATGGCAGGCCCCGGCGAGCCAGTTCCCGTCGTGCGAAAAGGTGAGCGACCGGACGGCGCCGCCCGAGCCTTCGATAGTCTTTACCGGCTCGCCGCTCGCTGCGCGCCACAGCCGCGCCTTGCCGTCTTGGCTGCCGGCCGCGATCAGCTTCGAATCGCTCGAGACGGCGATGCACCAGATCTTCTCACTTGAGGCTTCCAGCGTTTGCCCCTTTGCCCAGTTCTTCGCGTCCCAAATCGCGATCGTTCCGTCGCCTCCGGCGCTGACCAGAAACTTTCCATCGGGGGAAAAGGCGACGATCGTATCGGAGCCGTGTCCCGGAAGCCGTTCGACCAGGCGATTCGCCCGCGGATCGACGATTGCGATGCCATCGCCAATTCCCGCCGCCAATAAATCGGAACCAGGAGAATACGCAAGCGAATAGGCGCCCTTGAGCAAATTCTCCAAGAGCAGCGTCTCGTCGCGCCGCTCGCGGGCCGGCCAGACGCGGGCCGTTTCGTCCCAGCTTCCGGTCGCCAGGCGGTCGCCGTGCGGCGAAAAGGCGATCGCCGAAACGTAATTCTCGTGACCGCTGACGATCGCTTGCTCCTTGCCGCTATCGACATCGAACAGCCGCGCTGTTCGATCCCAGCTCGCCGAGGCGAGCGTTTTCCCGTCGCGCGAAAAGGCCACGGCGGTTACCCCCGCGCCATGGCCGCGAAGCTCGTTTTTGAGCGACAGATCGCGAGCGTTCCAGAGCTTGAGCTCGGCCGGCCCATTCCATTTTCCGGCGCCGGTGGCGAGCGTTTCTCCATCGGGCGAATATGCGATCGTCCAGATATACGACGACAGCCCATCGATAAACTTTCCCGGCGAGCGATCGGCGACGTTCCACGTGTGCAAGACGCCGTTGGCGGCGCCGGCGGCGAGCGTTTCACCCTTGGGAGAAAACGCCAGCGAGAGCACGCTTCCCGTCTCACCGGGTAAGACCTCTTTCATATCGCCGCTAACGCCGTCCCACAAAACGACCTGCCCCGCTTGTTCTTGCGTGAGGATGTTGGCGATGCGCGTGGCCGGGTTGGCGCCGCGGCCGAGATACTGCGCCATGCCGGTGGCGACCAGAGCGCCATCGGGGCTATACGCCACGGCCAGCACGGGATAGGGAAAGCCATCTTGGGAATGGCGAACATTTTTCGCCGCGACGTCGGCGATGACCATCCGGCCGTGGCGCCGCGAGCCGTCGGGGTTGGCCGCCATACCGGCGGCGGCGAGACTGGCGCCGTCTGGGGAGAACGCCAGCGACCAAATTTCGGTAATGCCGACGGGGATGTTGCCGCGCGAAGCGCCGCTGTCGGCGTCCCACAGTTTTATGGAATAGCCGCTCGCCGTGGCCAGCAGCTTGCCATCGGGCGAATAAGTCACCGCCCGCACCGGCGCGTGATGCCCGTAAAGCGTTTGCAGCTCGTTGTGGGCGCGGCGCCAGAGATGCCGCCACTCGAATCCGCGCAGGTCCTTTTGCTTCTTGCCGTCCGGCGCGTCGCCGGGAATTTGAGCGGCAAGCAATTCCGTCGCGCGGCCGATATTTGCCGAGTCGAATTCGCGCTGCGCGAGCTGCATTTGCGTGGCGTAGAGCCGGCGGCGCCGGTCCTCCGCCATGTCGTCGGCCTTGTTTCGCAGCTCGCCCTCGCGCTTCTTCGCGGCGCGGGCCTGGCCGAGCGCGCTTTGCGCTTCGGTCGTCGCTTTACGCGATTTCTCCAGCGCCGTTTGCCGCTCGCTGGCGATTCCCTTGTAGATGACGGCCGACGCGAGCGACACGAAGAGCACCACGAGCAAGAGCGCCGCCGCGACGCCGGCCAGCGTCGCCGCCAGCGGATTGCGCCGCCGCCAGCGCAGCGCCCGCTCGTGCCAGAAAACGCGGCGGGCGCGAATCGGGCGGTCGTTCAAAAACCGCCGCAAGTCGTCGGCCAATTCGCCGGCCGACGGATAGCGCCCGCGCACGTCGTGCTCGATCGCCTTGTGGATGATCGTTTCCAGGTCGCGCGGAATCGAGGGTTCGAGCTTCTTAAGCCGCGTTGGCGCCCCTTCGAGCACGCTGCGAATCAGCCGGCTGCGGTCGGTTTCGTCGAACGCCGGGCGAACGGCGGCTAGCTCGTAAAGCGACAGGCCGAGGGAATAGATGTCGCAGCGGGCGCCGGCGGCGCCGGAGAACGATTCGGGCGCCATGTAACGCAGCGTGCCGACGATGTCGCCGGTGTGCGTCAGCGCATCGCTCTCGCCCGTTTTCGCCAGGCCGAAGTCGGCGACCCACACGATTCCCTGATGATCCAGTAGCAAGTTCGCCGGCTTGATGTCCCTGTGGAGCACGCCCTGCTGGTGCGCGTAGTCGAGCGCCTCGGCCGCTTGAACGCCCATTCGCGCCACGCTTCGCCAATAGCCCTCGCCGCCGGGCAACAGCTTAGCCGCGGCGCGCACGGCGCCCGCGTGTGGGGGCGGCGCTGCCGTGCTCGACTCGATCGGTCCGCTCTTGTCGCCGTCGGTGGCGGCCAGCGTTGGCGCGAGGCCATCGGCGCTGTGGCCGGCGCGGGCGCTCGCTCGCTCGCGCCGGCAGCGCAGCTCGTAGAGCACCTGGTCGAGCCCGACGCCCTCGATGAGCTGCATGACGTAATAGTGGATGCCGTCTTGCTCGCCGACGCCGAACACCGGCACGATGTTCGTGTGGTGCAGACGCGCCGCCGCGCGGGCCTCGCGCTCGAACCGCTTGCGGCGATCCGGGTCGAGCAGCGCCTGCCGCAAGAGCACCTTCAGCGCCACGCGCCGCCCCAGCGACAACTGCTCGGCCTCATAGACGACGCCCATCCCTCCCCGGCCGATCTCGCGCACGATGCGGTAATCGCCAAGCTGTGCTAGCGGCGGGGAATTTCCATTCGAGTGTGAAGGCGCCGGAAGCGCATCGCTGGCGCATTCGGTGCGCGTATTCGCCGGGTCGTAAGCGCCTTTATCGCTCGTCGCCATTCCAACAAGATACGACGACGCTCAGCCTGCGAACAGAAGTTCGTGCGGATCGTCGACTTCCGCCGCCGAAATGGGAAGGGTCCAAAACGACGCCCGCTTGCCCGCGCCGAGCGAGCCATAAGCGTTTTCGATGCCAAGGGCCTTGGCCCCATGGTTGGTCGCCATCCGCAGAATTTCGGCGGGCGAGACGTTCGGATGCGCCTCGGCGGCGGTTTGCGCCTCTGACCAAAGATTCAAATCGGGGCTGGAGGCGCGGGAATCGGTGCCGAGGGCGACGTTCGCGCCGGCGGCGACGAGGTCGGCGAGCCGATACGCGCCGTGGCCGAAATAGGCGTGCGTGCGCGGGCAATAGACGACCGACATCGTCGCCGCTCGCTCGCCGACGAATGCGATCTCATCAGTGGTGAGGTAATTGCCGTGAATGACGAGCGCTCGCGGCGCCGGCGACAAGAGTCGCAAGTAGTCGAGCGGGCGAATGCCGCGAGGAATCGCGCCGGCCGACCAGGCGTCCAGCTCGTCGAGCAATATGCGCATCGGGCCGGAATGCGATGCAAGCAACTCCAGTTCCTCCGTCGTCTCCGCCAGGTGCATCGCCACCGGCGCGCCGCGGCTGACCGCAACCTCGACTGCCCGGCGGATGAGCTCCGGCGAGGCCGTGTAAGGAGCGTGGGGAGAAAGGCCGGCACGGAGATTCGCGAAGGGCGGCGAATGCAAATGAACGGCCGCGGCGTCGAGCAAGGCCGCCTCGCGGTCGGGCGCCAGGCCCAACAGTTCGCGAAACACCACTCCTCCGATTTTCAACTCGGGATCGCCGAGCGCGGAGGCGACTTCCAGCGGCCACGGCTGGCTGGCGATTTCGCCGATCGCGGCGACCTGGGCGCGGCGGCTCTCTTGCAATCCGGCGACGATCGCCTCGGCCTGGTTCGGCGCCCGCTCTTGCCGATGGCGAATCACCTCGCGAATCCAGTTGCAAAAGCCGGCCGCGGGCGGCGCCAGCGGCGCTTCCAGCAGGCTGAACTCCAGATGCGTGTGGGCGTTGACGAGCGCCGGCAGCAGCGCCACGTCGCCCAAATCGACATCGGCAGGAAAAACTCTATTCTCGCCGACATGCACGATCCGGTCGCCCATCACCGAGACGACGCCATCGCGAATCGGCGGCGACGAAACCGGGAAGACGTAACGAGCGCGATAGCTCGTCGGGCTGGGATAGTCGACGGGAATCGGCGTTGCACTGCTCCTTCGCTTCGCCCGGATAATGCCCTTAACCAACCTGCTGCGGGCTTGCCTGTCCTAGCGCCGGCGTTTTCGAACTGTCGAGCGCTTCGAGTAGTGTCTCCTCGGCCGACGCCTGATGCGGCAGCCGGCGGAACCAGTATAACACCGCCACCGCCACCGCCGCGCCGGCGATCACGGCCGGCCAGCGATAGACGAACGACGCCCCTTCGCCCTCGCCGATTCGCACGAAGAGCCGCGACAAGATCGGCGAGCCTTCAATTTGCTTTGCCGATGCGCCCAGCCAGATGCTGGCGGCGTTGTACGTGAAATGGAAACAGATGCTCGGCAGCAAGCTGCCCGTTTGCACCGCCAAAAAGCCGAGCACCACGCCCACGACGCAGGCCGTGAGCGATTGCTGCAAAATTCCATGAGCGGCGCCGAACAACACGCTGCTGAGCACGATCGCCGCCCATTTGTGCCCCATGTGCCGCAGGCCGGAGAGAATGAACCCGCGAAATGCCAGCTCTTCGCACAGCGCGGGGGCGAGCGCGAGCACGGCGAACATCGCCCACATGCTCGGCGCCTCGGCGATGATCGAGTTGAACCGCACAAGCTGCGAAGACACCTCTCCGCTCATCGGATAGAGCGACTGCACCGTTTGCCCCAGGCATACGGCCGCGGGGTGCAACAGCAGCGCGAGCAAAACGGCCGCCGGCGCCGCCGCCGGATGCGGCGGTTTTAACAGCAGCGTCTTGCGCGGATTGCGCGTCAGCATGATCGCCATCAGCACCGCCGGCGTGGCGATCAGCGCGGCGAGTACGACCACCGTTTGCGAAGCGAAATCGCCCCATGCCTGCGGAGGGGAAGCGACGAGGCCAACGAAGAATCGCAGCATCAGCAAAACGACGCCGCAAAGAATAGCGTCGCTGACGCGCGGCGTTTCACCCCTTTCGCGCACCACGTGCCGCAGCCAGAGGCCGATGCGGAACCGCTCGCTTTCGCGAAACAGCACCGATTCGTTGCGGAACTGGTCGACCGCCCAGCGCATGGCGAGTGCGCAGCAGGCGCCGGTCACGCCGATCACCGGCAGCGCATAGCGGGCGGCTTCCAGGTACTGCCCTTCAATGAGCGTTCGCAGCAAGAGCAACATCCCAGTCACCGGCACGAGGCTCGTGCCGAGGTCGAGCTCGATGCCGGGCAGCATCGAGAGCAGCATTAAAGGCAGCGTGATCATTAGGAGCGGCATCAAATAATATTGCCCCTCCTTCGAGCTGCGGGCGAAGGCCGCGACTGCCAGGGCGAGCGCTCCGAACAATCCGGATACCAGCGGCAGCGCCAGCACGAGCCAAACGAGGGCCAGCGGCGGCGGCGGTCCCAGGGCGAGCTGAGAGGCCGGCGCCATTTCCGTTAGCTGGGAGATGATGAACGTTCCCGTCACCCCCATGCTCGCCAGGTTCAAGATCGCCGTCGCCATGCTAAACGTCACCACGGTGAACAGCTTGCCGAAAACGATTTCGCTGCGCTCCGCGGGACTCGATAACAGCGTCTCCAGCGTGCCACGCTCTTTCTCGCCGGCGCACAAGTCGATCGCCGGGTAAAAGGCGCCGGTGAGCGCCCAGATGATCACCACGAACGGAAGCAGCTTCGACCAGGTCGCCGCCCGCACGCTGCTCTCTTTGGCGACGTTGGCGCTCGCTACCTCGAACGGCTCGGTCGCCTCGGCCGGCACGTGGCGCTCGTCGAGGTTGCGGCGGATGATCGCCTTTCGCCATCGCGCCAGAACCGCTTCAATTCGCGTGCTGGCGATGCGCGATTTGTCGCTCGCCATGTCGACGAAGATGATCGGTTGCGGGGGCGCCAGGGAAGTTCCCTCGCTTACGCTTCGGGCTGGTATTGAAGAGGCTGGGGTTTGCTGGTGGAATCGTTCTAGCTCGGCGGCGAAGCCGGTGGGAATGAAGATGACGGCGTCGTAGTGGCCGGCTTGAATGTTGCGCTCGGCGAACTTGCGCACGGCGTCGCTGCTGGGAAACTGTTTAGCGTCTCCCGTTTCGATCGTCAGGTTTTTCGCTTCTTCCACCGGACACAGGTCTTCGGCAAACGAAACAACATTTTCGTCGAGTTGTTGCTGACCTTTGGCGGTGCTCTTGGCTAACAGCGCTGGATCGGCGGAAAGCTCCCCCGCGCCGATGAGCAGAATCTTGGAATTGTGTTCGCGGCGGAACTGCGTCACCTGAATGAAGCTCATCCCGAGGAGCGGATAGAGCACCAGCGGCAACACGACGATCGTGAACAGCGTGCGCCGGTCGCGCAATTGGTCGCGCAGCTCGCGCAGATAGATCAGTGAAACGTTCCGCCACTTCATGTACCGACGCTCGCTTTCCCCCGCGCGGCCAGGTTGGCCTCGTGTCGCGAAATTAGTTGGAAGAACAGCTCCTCAAGATCGGCTTCGCCGTGCCGCTCGGCCAATTCAGCAAGCGAGCCTTCGGCGAGAACGCGTCCGCGGTGCATCACCGCCACGCGGTCGCAAAGCCGCTCGGCCTCGCGCATGATGTGGGTCGAGAAAATGACGCACTTGCCCTGATCGCGCAGTTCGGCGACCGTGGCCAGCAGCGAGCGGGCGGCGAGCACGTCGAGCCCGGCCGTCGCTTCGTCGAAGATCAGCACCGGCGGATCGTGGATCAGCGCGCGGGCGATCGACACCTTTTGCTTCATGCCGGTCGACATCTTCGCGCCCAGAGTATCGCGAATCTCATTCATTTGCAGCCGGCGAAAGATTTCCTCGCGCCGCTCGGCGAGACGGTCGGCGCTTAGGCCATGCAGGCGGCCGAAATACTCGACCATTTCGCTCGCGGTCATGCGGTCGTAAACGGCCGTGTTCGCCGAGACGAAGCCGATCTGGCGGCGCACCATCGACGGCTGCGTGACCACGTCGAAGCCATTCACGCTGGCGACGCCGCCGGTCGGCCGCAGCACAGTGCTCAAAATCCGCAGAATCGTCGTTTTGCCCGCCCCATTGGGGCCAAGCAAACCGTAAATCTGGCCGGGGACCGCGTTAAACGTCACCCCCGCAACGGCCACAAACTTCCCCCGCGCGAGATCGGCATACGATTTCGTCAGATTGGCGACGTGAATCATCGAACGGCTGCGATGCGCGGAAAGGCGGGCGGGGGAAGGCCGAAAGGAAGGATTACAACAAGGCGACCTAGACAACATAGCTTATGACCACCGGCCAATTTCGGACAGACGTAGCCGATGCGAACCCCCCAATATTCAAATAGCGACCTACATTTTTTCATGGCCGCCGTGATGATTTTGTCAATTGCGCAAAACATCGCGGCCCGATCCCGATGACCGTTCAATTCTTCGAAGAAAACATGAGCCGCTTGCACTTCGATTCGCCCCCCGAATTACCGTTCTTGGCGCCTTCACCGGCGGCTAGCCCGCCCGTGCTCGCGCCGGCGATCGATCATTCGTTGGCCGCCGATGACGACATCGTGCCGGTTTTCAAACCGGCCGCCCGGCGTCCGGAAAGCGAAACGAACGAAGAGCCGTTCATGCCGCTCGAGCCGACGTCGCTCGAGAAATCGGGGTTGTCGCGGCGCGACGTCGAGCCGCTCGTCTTGAAATTCCTGCTCAGCGCCAACAGCGCCAGCGGCCGGCGGATCGCCGACCACCTGAAGCTGCCGTTCGCCATCATTCATGACGTGATGCAGGGCCTCAAGGCCCAGCTTGCCGTCGCCCTCAAAGGCGCGGCGGCCCTTTCCGACTACGACTACGAGCTTTCGGCGGCCGGTCAGGATCGAGCCCGCCGCCACGCCAACCAGTGCACCTATTTCGGCGTGGCGCCGGTCGCCTTCGAGCCGTACCTGGAATCGATTCGCCAGCAATCGATTCGCGCCGCGCGGCCCCGTTTAGGCCGGCTGTGCGAGGCGTTTCGCGACATGATCCTCGAGCCGTCGATGATCAGCCAGCTCGGCCAGGCCGTTCACGCCGGCAAGGGCTTGCTGCTTTACGGGCCTCCGGGCAACGGAAAATCGAGCCTCGCCGAGCGCATCATGGGCGCCGTCGGCGACACGATCTGGATTCCCCGCACGATCACCATCACCGGTGAGATCATCCGCCTCTTCGATCCGGCGCAGCACGTTGAAGAGCCGCTCGAGCCAACCAGCCAACTGTCGAACGGTCCGCGGATCGATCGTCGCTGGGCGCGGATCCGCCGGCCGACGGTCGTCGCCGGCGGCGAGCTGACCCTCGAACAACTGGAATGCCGCCTGAGCACCGCCACCGGCATCATCGAGGCGCCGCTGCAAATGAAAAGCAACGGCGGGGCGCTCGTCATCGACGATTTCGGCCGCCAGCGCATCACCCCGGCCGAGCTTCTCAATCGCTGGATCGTACCGCTGGAAAAAGGGCACGACTACCTCAGCCTGCCGTCGGGCCGGCATCTGACGATTCCGTTCGATCAGCTTCTGGTGCTGGCGACCAATCTGCGCCCCCACGATCTGCTCGACGAGGCGTTCCTTCGCCGGATTCCCTACAAGATCGAAGTCTTCGATCCGAGCGAAGCGCAGTACCGCTCGCTCTTCAAGCAGCAGGCGACCGCGGCCGGATTCACCTACGATGACGACGCCGTGACCTACATGATCGAAACGCACTATCGCCGCCACCAGCGGCCCCTGCGGTTCTGCCATCCGCGCGATCTGTTGACGCACGTCGCCACGTTCTGCGAATTTCACTGTCGCCCGCCCGAGCTTTCGCCGGAGACGCTCGACGTAGCCGTCAGGAACTATTTCGCCGGGCTGTAACGAAATCTTCCTGTTGTTCGCGCAGGCCGATATAATCGGCGTCATGCCGATCACCATCGACTGCCCGCAATGCAATCGGCGCTATTCGCTCGCCGACGAAATGGCCGGCAAGCAAGCGCAATGCCCGTGCGGCAATTTGCTGCTCGTCGCGGCCCCCGCGAGCGACGACAAGGGGCGCGCCGAGCCCTTATGGCGCGTGTGGACGGCCGACGGCAAGGTTCACGGGCCGGTTTCCAAGCAGCTTCTCGATCAGGCGGTGATGGCCGGCCGGCTGAATGCCTCGGCGCACATCATTCGCGACGATTGGACCAGTTGGCGCGCGATCGGCAGCGAATATCCGCATTTGCAATCCGCCGACCCCAACTTGAATGCGGCGGCGCAGTACGCCCCGACCAGCCCCGCCGGGATCGTCGCCGCCGGCCATCTTCCGCCCGGTGATTTTTGCCAGCGTTGCCGGTCGCCAAAATCGCCTTGGGCGACACACTGCCCGCGATGCGGGTGCGAAGACGCGCAGGCGCGGGCGAACCAGGCCGGCGGAAAAAAGGCGGCGTTTTGGCGAGCTTACGACAGTCTTTGGCAATGAGAAGTAACAGACGGAGGCGGCAAAGATGTACGCACTTGTAAGGAATTCTCTCGTCGGTTTGGTCGCGCCGATGTTGATTTTCTCGTGGGCCAGTGGACAAGAGGCGGCGAAGGAGGAAAGCGCCGCCAAGACGCCGGCGACGCCCGAGGAGCAAGCCCGCTTCGACAAGCTCGCCAAAATGCTCACCGGCGCCAAACTCAAAGGCAAATTCACGATCGTCGGCAAGCAAGAGCCGCCGGCGATCGAAGAGGAATACACGATCGTTAGCGCCGCCAAGTCCGAAGAGAAGAATTTCTGGCTTATCACCGCGCGCTTCAAAACGGGCGACAAGGAACGCACGATCCCGATGGCCCTGCCGATCGATTGGGCCGGCGACACGCCCGTCATTTCGCTCACAGATTTCACGATTCCCCTCTTGGGAACGTTCGACTGCCGCGTCGTGCTTCACGACGGCAAATACGCCGGCACGTGGAGGCACGGCGAAGTCTCTGGCCATCTGTTCGGCGTGATCGTACAAGCGGAGGCAAAGTAGGCTTCACTTCCGAGGATGTGAGCTTACTTTAATAGCGCCGACTAGCATGGGTGGCTGGGGTCGAGGCTTCTGTCACGCGACAGCTTCCTCGCCCCCAGCATTCGGCTGCTGTTCGGCTGGGGGCGAGAAACTCGACCCCAGCCACCCGTCGTGACGAACGCCTTCATCCCATGCTGCGCCGAAGCTGTCCGCAGGCGGCGTTGATCTTGTCGCCTTTTCGTTCGCGGACCTGCACGTTGAGACCGGCGTCTTCCAGGATCTTGCGGAACGATTGCACGGCGCCGGCCGACGGCGTTTGATACGGCAATCCCGAGACCGGGTTGTAGGGAATCAAGTTGATCATCGCGGTGCGCTTCTGCAACAGCGCCGCCAGCTTGCGGGCGTGCGCCGCCTTGTCGTTGATGCCGGCCAGCATCACGTATTCAAAAGTGAGCCGCCGGCCAGAAGCTTCAAAATAACGGTCGGCGCCGGCGAGAATCGATTCGAGGCCGATGCTCTTATTCACCGGAACGAGCGTGCTTCGCAGCGCGTCGTCGGGCGCGTGCAGCGATACGGCAAGTTGATAACGAGCTTTGCCCTCGGCCAGCTTTTCGAGCGCTTTGGGCAGACCAACGGTCGAGATCGTGATTCTTCGCGGACTGATTCCCAGCCCCTCGGGCGACGAAGCCAGGTCGAGCGCGGGAATCAAATGATCGAGATTGGCCAGTGGCTCGCCCATTCCCATTACCACGATATGGCTCAGCCTTTCTCCCTCGGGCAGCAGCCGATCGAGCCGCAGCATCTGCTCGATGATTTCGCCGGCGGTCAGATTGCGGTCGACGCCATTGAGACCGCTCGCGCAGAACACGCATCCCATCGCGCAGCCGACTTGCGTGCTGATGCAAATCGTGCGGCGATCGCCGTCGCGCAGCAGCACGCACTCGATGCGCCCGCCATCGGCGAGCGATAGCAGCAGCTTTTCGGTTCCGTCGGCCGTTTGCTGGTGCGCGGCGACGGTAGTCGTCCAGATTTTGTGGTCTCCAGCAATCTCCGCGCGCAGTCCCTTCGGCAGATCGGACATCGCCTCGAAGCTCTCGGCGCGGCGCGACCAGAGCCAGCCTTGAATCTGCCGGGCGCGATAAGCCGGATATCCGCGCGCGGCGAGCCATGCCTTGAGAGATTCGCCGTCGGTGTCGAGGATGTGGTTCATGACTTGCCTGCGATCGCTTCATCGCTCGCCGACTTCCCGTGCCGACCTTGCCGTAGCTGCTTCAGCTCGGCCAACAGCTCGCCCGACTCGATCGCCGTTTCAAATTCGTCGACCGTTTCGTACAGCCGATCGGAGCAGAACTTGACCGCCCAGTTGTGCTTAAGCGGGCTGACCGCGACGACCAACCGCCCGCGCCGGTGCGCCTCGTACATTTCGATCGCCGTGCCCATCGTCGCCTCGGGAACGAAGGCGATCACCAAATCGACTTCTCCGCACAGCCGATTATGGCGGTGAAACACTTCGCGGGCGCGCTGGTCGTCGTAATCGAGCGAGCCGCCATGATCGGCGAGCGGGTCATAAACCTCGCAGTTCGGCCAGCATCGCGCCAAAAGCTCGCGCAGTCGCCGGCGATACGACTGGTTGTGCAGCACGGCCGCCACGTGCGATCCCTGCATGATTCCCGCTAAAAAGATGCGCATTCCCAATCGCCAATTTCGAGAGTCGTCGCCAGTCGTAGGCCTATTGATTAGGATAAGCCGCGACGGAAACGAGGCAAAGGCGTGAGTGTCGGCTTTCGCTCCGCGAAAGCGATGCCTTTCGCGGAGCGAAAGGCGACTATAAAAAATGCACAACGTGAATTGGAAATCGTTCGCCGCCTCGGCCCGCCGGCGCGTGATGCGCTTGATGGCGATCGAAGGCGCCAGCGGAAACGAGCAGGCAGTCGCCGACGACGTGATCGGCGAATTGCTCGCCGCCGGCGCCTCGCGCGACGACATCCGCTTCGACTCGGCGCATAAAAAGTCGCCGATCAAAGGCGAAACGGGCAATCTGATTTTCAAGCTCCCCGGCGCGATCGAGGCGCCGCGTCGGATGCTCGTCGCCCACTTGGACACGGTGCCGATCTGCGTCGGCTCGAAGCCGAAGCAAGACGGCGAGCTCGTTCGCTCGGCGGCGCCGGGCCGAGGAATTGGCGCCGACAATCGGGCGGGAACGGCCGTGCTGCTCTCGACAGCCGTCGAGCTGCTCAAGCGCAAGCCGCCGCATCCTCCGCTCACCTTTCTTTGGACCGTGCAGGAAGAAGTCGGCCTTCAGGGCGCGCGAAACATTCAACTTTCCGCCCTCGGCAAACCGGTTTTAGCCTTCAACTGGGATGGCGGCGCCGCCAGCAAGGTCACTGTCGGCGCAACCGGCGGCTACCGGATGGAGATCACGGTGACGGGCCTGGCGAGTCACGCCGGCGTCGCGCCCGAAAAGGGCGTCAGCGCCATCGCCATCGCCTCGCTGGCGATCGCCGATCTTCACCGCGCGGGGTGGCATGGGGCGGTCGATAAGCCGGGCGGAACGGGCACGAGCAATTTTGGAACGATCGCGGCCGGCCAGGCGACCAACGTCGTCGCCGACCGGGCGGTGATTCTCGCCGAGGCCCGCAGTCACGATCCGCGCTTTCGCAGCGAGATCGTCGGCGAGATGGAAGCCGCTTTCGAACGCGCCGCGGCGACCGTTCGCAGCGACACGCACGTTCACGGCCGCATCGAATTCAGCGGGCGCCTCGACTACGAATCGTTTCGCCTCGCCGACGACCAGCCTTGCGTGCAAATCGCCGAAACGGCGCTCCGCTCGCTTGGCGCCAGCCCCTTCCGGGCGATCGCCAACGGCGGCCTCGACGCCAACTGGCTCACCGCCCACGGAATTCCCACGGTCACGCTCGGCTGCGGACAGCTCGGGCCGCACACCGCCGGCGAGGCCCTCGACCTGAACGAATTCGATCTCGCCTGCCGCCTGGCGGTCATCCTCGCCACGGAGACTGAAAACGAGCCGACGGTTAAATAGAAAGCAGGAAGACCAAGAGTGAACCACGGAATGCGCGGAAAGCACGGAAGAAAGGCGAAGAGAATTGGAAGGCCGCGACCCAAACAAGTCAGCGTCGTCTCTACATCTACTTCCTCGCGCCTTCGCTTTTTTCCGTGCCTTCCGCGCTTTCCGTGGTTCACTCTTTTCTTTGCTTCCGGCATCGCCGCCAGCAATAATTCCTCGTCTTTTGGCGGGATCGGATGATGATCGCCGATCCCCCGCACGTTCTCGTTGTTGGCGTCGGCTCGATCGGCGAGCGGCACGTGCGGTGCTTTAAGTCGGCGGGCGCCGAGGTTTCGATCTGCGAACCCAATCGCGAATTGCGCGATCGCGTGGCGGCGCGGTATGACGCCCGCGTTTACGATTCGCTGGGAGCGGCGATCCCCGCCGGCCTCGACGCCGCCGTGATCGCCGCCCCGGCGCAACTTCATATTCCGCTGGCGCTGCCGCTCGCTCGCGCCGGGGTTCACTTGCTAATCGAGAAGCCGCTGGCGGTCGATCTGTCGCTCGTTGGCGAACTGGAACAAGCCGTCGCGGCAAAACGAATCGTCGCCGCGGTGGCCTACGTCTATCGCGCCCATCCGGCGCTGGCGGCGATGAAGCGGGCGATCGATTCCGGCCGCTTTGGAAAGCCGCTCCAGATCGTCGCCGTGAGCGGGCAGCACTTTCCGCATTACCGCCCGGCCTATCGCGAGATCTATTATCGCGATCGAGCCACCGGCGGAGGCGCCATCCAAGACGCCCTCACTCACCTTCTCAACGCCGGCCAGTGGCTGGCCGGGCCGATCCAGCGGCTGATTGCCGACGCCGAGCACCTATCGCTTGCCGGAGTCGACGTCGAAGACACGGTCCACTTGCTCGCTCGTCACGGCGCCGTGCTCGGTTCGTACTCGCTCAATCAGCACCAGGCGCCGAACGAGACGACCATTCAAGTGAACTGCGAGGCCGGCGCCGCTCGCTTCGAGCTTCACGCTCATCGCTGGCGCTGGATGGCCAGGCCGGATGGCGGCTGGAACGATGAAGAATTCGGGCCGCTGGAGCGCGACGCGTTGTTCGTCGCCCAGGCCAAGAACTTTCTCGCCGCTGCTTCCGGCGAGGAGAGTCCGCTTTGCTCGCTCAATGAAGGAATACTCACGCTGCGCTCGAACGTCGCCGCGCTCGCTTCGTGCGAAACCAGCTCGTGGCGGCGCCCGGCGCTAGAGCCATAATAGCGGATATGAAAACGATTCCGACCAAAACAACCTATCTCCAGATGCTGTCGCCGCCCGCGACGACGATCGTGATTCCTCCGGGCGGCGTTGAAGTGCGCCGGCTCGAGTCGCCGAGCGTCGAGGAGTATCGCGCGCTCTATCGCGGCGTGGGGGCGGAGTACAACTGGGTCGACCGCCTGATCATGCCCGATGAAGACCTGCGGCGAATCGTGCAAGACGAACGGGTCGAAGTTCACGAGCTCACCGTGGCCGGCTCGCCGGCGGGCTACGCCGAGCTCGACCGCCGCACTCCCGGCGAGATCGAGCTCGCCTATTTCGGTCTCTTCCCGGCCTTCATCGGCCGGGGCTTGGGAAAATTCCTGCTGCAGCGCGCGGTCGACATCGCCTGGGCGCACCATCCGCGCCGCGTTTGGGTTCACACCTGCGATCTCGACCACAAGGCGGCGCTGGGCAACTATCTCAAAGCCGGCTTTGCAATTTACGACGAGCGAATCCTCCAGCAGCCGGTTCCAGACGATTCGTAAACGCTCGATTACAATCGAGCTAACGTTTTCGCCCTCCAAACTCACTCCGATTCATCATGCCTGTTTCCCGATTTGCCTTCCGTTCGCTCGTTCTGAGTCTGTTCGCGTTTGCCGCCGCCGCTTGCGCACAAGCACAAGAATCGGGCGAAGCCTTTCCCGAGGTATACAACACCCAAGACGCCAAGGATCAGCTCGGATCGGCCGTAGAGGCGCTGGGAAAGTGGAAATTGCCCGAAGGCTTTCACGCCACGCTGTTCGCCGCCGAGCCGCAGGTCCGCCAGCCGATCGCCATCGCCACCGACGAGCGCGGGCGGCTGTGGGTCGCCGAGAACTACACCTATGCCGAAGGCGCCGTTGGGTTTGAGGAAAAGCTGCGCGACCGGATCGTGATCCTCGAAGACACCGACGGCGATGGCAAAAGCGACAAACGCACCGTGTTCTGGGACAAGGGCCATGAACTGACGAGCATCGAAATCGGCCAGGGCGGCGTGTTCGCCTTGTGCGCGCCCGAATTGCTGTTCATTCCCGATCGCGATCGCGACGACAAACCCGACGGCGAGGCCGAGGTGCTGCTCGACGGTTGGAACGACGACGCTGTGCGGCACAACATCGTCAACGGCCTTCGCTGGGGCCCCGATGGTTGGCTTTATGGCCGGCACGGCATTCTCGCCACGTCACAAGTCGGCCGCCCCGGCGCTCCGGCCGCCGAACGCACGCCGATCAACTGCGGAATTTGGCGTTACCATCCCACGCGGCGCGTTTTCGAAGCGGTCGCCCACGGCACGACGAACCCCTGGGGCTTCGATTTCGACGACAACGGCCAGATGTTCTTCATCAACACGGTGATCGGCCATCTATGGCACATCGTCCCCGGCGCCCACTACAAGCGGATGTACGGCGTCGACCTCAATCCGCACACTTACAACCTGATCGACCAGTGTGCCGACCATTTCCACTGGGACACGAAGGAAGCGTGGAGCGACATTCGCAAGCTCGGCGTCACGGCGACGACGAGCGAGGCGGGCGGCGGCCACGCCCATTCGGGACTGATGATCTACCTCGGCGGCAACTGGCCCGAGGAATATCGAGGGGGCGTATTCACCATCAACCTTCACGGGATGCGATTGAACCACGACGTGCTTCAGCGAAAGGGTTCGGGCTACGTCGCCACGCACGACAAGGATTTCTGCCAAACGACCGACCGCTGGTTTCGCGGGATCGATCTGATCTACGGCGCCGACGGCGGCGTGTATCTGGCCGATTGGTCCGACGTGGGCGAGTGCCACGAAAACGATGGCGTCCATCGCACGTCGGGCCGGATTTACAAATTCGTTTATGGAAAACCAAAGTTTGACGCATCGCTCGATCTGGCCAAGAAATCGAACGCCGAGCTGATCGACTTGCAGACTGAGAAAAACGACTGGTTCGTGCGGCAGGCGCGCCGAATTCTTCAGGACCGCGCCGCCGCCGGCGCCGACATGGGCGAAGCGCTCACCGAGCTTCGCAGCCGCTACGAGAGCGAGAAAAACGTCGCGCGCAAATTGCGGCTCTTGTGGTGCGCGAACGTCATCGGCGGCGCCGAGCGAGGGTGGCTGAAGGCAATCGCGGCGAAGGGAGAAAACGAGCATCTGGTCGCCTGGTCGCTGCGGCTATTGGCTGACGCCGACGTGACCGGCGACGAGAGCGCCGCGCTGGCCAGCGTGCTCGCGCCAACCGCCGCGCAAAACAAGTCGGCGCTCGTTCGGCTGTTCGCCGCTAGCGCCTGCGAGCGGTTGGCGCACGAACATCGTTGGGAGGTCGCCGAGCGCCTCGCCGCGCACGCCGAAGACGCCGGCGACGCGATGCTGCCCTTGATGATTTGGTACGCCGTCGAGCCGGCTGTGGCCCAGTTTCCCGAGCAGGCGGTGAAGCTCGTCGAGCACAGCCAGATCCCGCTGGTGCGGCAATACGTCGTCCGCCGGCTCACCGAGAATATCGAGACGAGGCCCGAGGCGGTGAACCGGATCGTCGAGCTGGCGCTTTCGCACGATAGCGCCTTTCGCCGCGATGTTCTGCTCGGCATGAGCGAGGCGCTCGAAGGCTGGCGGAAGGCCGAAGCGCCGCCGGCGTGGGCAGACCTGGCCAGCGCTGTGAAAAACTCTCCCGAGGACGTGCAGCGGCTGGTCCGCGAAATTTCCGTCGTGTTCGGCGATGGCCGAGCGCTCGGCGAGCTCCGGCAGATCGCCCTCGGCGAAGGCAACGACGTTACGGCGCGGCTGGCGGCGCTGCGCGTGCTCGCCGACAGCCGCGAGCGCGACGTCCTGCCGCTGCTCAAATCGCTGACCGCCGATCGTGTGCTCGCGCCGGAAGCGATTCGAGGGTTGGCGGCCTTCGACGATCCGGAGATTCCCAAGCTGATCATCGACCGCTACGGCAACCTGCCTCCGGAAGGGCGAGAACGAGCGATCGACACGCTCTCGTCGCGGCTTTCATTCGCCAAGGCGTTGTTGTCCGCCGTCCGCGATAAGCGGATCGAGGCCCGCGACATTTCGGCGTCGAGCGCTCGCCAAATTCGCAGCTTGGGTGATGCCGCGACGACGCACGAGCTCGAGGAATTGTGGGGCGTGATGCGCGACGCCCCCGAAGAGAAGAAAAAGCAGATGGCCGTTCTCAAGAGCGAGATTACCGAGAAACGGTCGGTCGGCCCGGACCTGTCGGCCGGCCGCGAAGTCTTTCAAAAGACGTGCGGCAAATGCCACGTGCTTTACGGTGAGGGCGGGAAAATCGGCCCCGATCTCACCGGCGCGAACCGGCAGAATCTCGACTACCTGGTCGAAAACATTCTCGACCCGAGCGCGACGATGGCCAACGACTACAAAGTGTCGCTGCTGGCCCTTGCCGACGGCCGCACGATCACCGGCGTGATCCTGCAGCAAAACGAGCGCACACTCGTAGTGCAAACCAAGGACGAGCGGCTTACCCTCGATCGGCTCGACGTCGAGGAAATCTCGCGGCAGAATGCTTCGCTGATGCCCGAAGGGCTGCTCACCTCGCTGGAGCCGAAGCAAATCCGCGATCTGTTCGCCTATCTGCAGAGCGGGAAATAGAGGCGCTCACCAGCTTGCCCCGAGCATCACGTTCAGCCCGAACAGGCCGAGGTTTCCCTCTTCGGTCGTCGCGCTGCCGGCGCCGTCCCAGAACTGCCCTTCGAGCGCCAGACCGACGAACGGATACCACTGCCGAAAGACTCGCGGTCCCCACAGCACGCCGATGCGCGTTTCGGCGACGAACATCACGTCGTCGCGCGAGGTCGTGGCGGTCGTTTGAAACGGATTGACGAGGTCGAGGTTCTCCCCTGCGCTCAGCCGGCTCGAGGCGTCGCCGAACAGGAGCGCCATCCGCGCGTCGGTGAAGACGGTGAAGGCATAGGGCAGCGGGCGCTCGACGAGAATCGCGGCGGTCGGACCGATCGCTTGCATGTCGTGGCGGAAGTCGGTTTCGCCGGCAAGCGCCCCCGCGACGTTATCGAGCCGGGCGGAATACCGCTGCTCGATCTCGGCGTAGCGCAAACCGCCCGAAACAACCAGCCGCCAGTTGCCGAGCTCGGCGTCTCGCACGCCTTCCAGGTCGATGGCGAACAAATTGAGCGACGACCGCGCCGACAGCCGCTCGCCCGGCACGGTGGCCGAGATATCGACGTTTCCAAACCGATTCGGCGTCGACACGCGGCCAAAGCCGTTGGCCGGAGCATCGGCCGCGACCTGGCCGGCGGAATGGTCGAACTGCCAATAGGCGATCCGCAATCCTCCGCCATCTTGCATTTCGCCCTTGAGCCACAAGCGGGGCGTGAACTGGACGTCGTAATCGAAGTCGATTCCACGAACGTTTTGAAAGGTCACGCCGTCGCTTTCGGTCACGAACAGGGCGTCGTTGTTTTCGAAGAACGGCTGGACGAAAACCAGATCGACGCCGCCGACGATGCGAAACGGCTTCTCGAGCGGCATCCCCGGCGCGCCGAAATTCAATGGCCCCGGTACGCCGCCGATTCCATACGGTGGCGCCAGCGGCGCGGCGTATTGATCGGCGAAGATCGGGCCGGGTGCGCCAGGCGGGCCGGCCGGGCCGGGCAAATAGCCGACGCCCGGATCGACGATCGTCGTGCCCGGGTCGGCCGGTAAATAGAGCGGCGCCGGCTGCATCCGCACTGGCCCGCTTCCTGAAGCGGTGGCCACGCCCGAACCGATGGCCGAAGTCGCCGAAGCAGATCCCGAAGACGTGGCGCCGCCATCGGCAAACAGCGCCGAGGTCGCGAGAACGATCCACGCAACTCCGAACGTTGCCGCCAATAGATTGGCGAAAACCCGGACATCGCCGTTCGGGGTTCTAGCCGCCATGAATTCCCTAGTGCAACCTCGCCGCAATCGATCCGTCAAAAGGCAATAACCGCGGACGGCGCGGAAAACGCGGAAGAAAAAGTCAGGTTCCGTGCTTTCCGCGCCTTCCGTGGTTCAAAATACTTCTCGGGCGCCCGTTGGAAGCCGGCAATTTGAACTTTGAGCCTTCCATTCAAAATCGCCGGCCGCGCGAAAATCTCTCGACTTTCGCTCAAGTTCCGCCGCGCTTCTGCCGAAAAGGGCCGGCAGTGTAGGCGAATGTCGCCCGCAGTTCCAGCCGAATTCAAGCCGAAACGCCGCGCCGAATACGCATTTTCCTCTTTATTTTTCTGTCATCCATTTTTCTGTCATCTTCCGTCTTGTCGACTGATTGAACGGCCCAATCGAACGCTCTTGTCCAAACGGGCGCCGCCTGATAGAGAAAGGCCCCTTCAGGCGGCGGCGGTTTCGACATTCGGATTCGGCGATGAAAAATCTGTTTCGGGCGGTGCGTCTGGCCCTGCGTAGGAAAATGACGCTCGCCGCGGCGGCGTTCTGTTCGCTGATGGTGGCCTTGTGCTGGGGCGCCAACATCGGCGCCATCTACCCGTTCATTCAAGTCGTCTTCCAGGGCGATTCGTTGCACGACTGGATCGACGGTAAGATCGCCGCCTCGGTGAAGACCGCCAAACAGCTCGACGGCGAGCTCGCCGACCTCACGAAACGCCGGGCCGTGGCAAACGACGCCGACCGCCCGTCGATCGATCAACAGATCGGCTTTCTGCAAACCCGCAAAAAGGCCGAAGTCGATTCGCTCGCCATGATGCGCCGGTTCGCCCCCTACGTTCATCGCTACCTGCCCAACGACCCATTCCAAACTTTGTTGTTCGTGGCGGCGTTCCTGTTCGTGGGAACGCTCGTCAAGGACGTGTTCCTGATGATCAACACGAGCTGCATCTCACGGGTCGTGCAGTGGACGACGCTCCAGCTTCGCAACCAGTTCATCGACCACACGCTGGAAATGGACGTCGCCGCGGTGGGCGAAAACCGCACCGGCGGCCTGGTGAGCCGGTTCACCCACGACCTCAACGCCATTTCGAGCGGCGTGGGCACGCTGTTCGGCGAAACGTTTCGCGAGCCGCTCAAGCTGCTCGTGTGCCTCGGCGGCGCGGCGATGGTGAGCTGGCGGCTGCTCGTGTTCTCGATGCTCTTCACGCCGCTCTCGTTCCTCTTGGTGAACCGGCTCGGCCGGCTGATCAAGCACAGCGTCAAGCGTTCGCTGGCCGAATCGGCCGTGATCGTGCAACGTCTCTGCGAGGCCTACGTCGGCATCCAGGCGGTCAAGGCGTTCACCATGGAGGCCGCCGAGAAGGCGCGGCTGCACGCGCTCACCCGCCAGATGTACCGCCGCACGATCAAGCTCACCTTTTATGCCTCGGTCGCCAAGCCGGTGAACGAGCTGTTCGGCATCGCCGTCGTTTGCGTGGCGCTGGTCGGAGGCGGCTATCTCGTTCTCCACCAGGAAACGCACCTCTTGGGAATCCGGATGTGCGCGCGGCCGCTCGATTTCGGCGCCATCACACTGTTCTTCGGCTTCCTCATCGGCGCCAGCGATCCGGCGCGGAAGCTGTCGGTCGTGCTCAACGAGCTGCACCGCGCCGCCGCGGCGGCCGACCGGCTCTATCCGATGCTCGACGAGAAGCCGTCGATCGCCGATCCGGCGTCGCCCGCGCCTTCGCCCCCACGCGAAACCGAGCTGGTGATCGACCACGTCTCGTTCCACTATCGACCCGATCAGCCGGTGCTGCGCGACGTTTCGCTGCGCATTCCCTTCGGCGAAACGGTGGCGATAGTCGGCCCCAACGGGTGCGGCAAGAGCACGCTGATCAACCTGCTGCCGCGATTCTACGATTGCGTTTCCGGCGCGATCCGCCTCGACTTCACCGACATCCGCGAGCTCAAGCTCACCGACCTTCGCGGGCGGATCGGCATGGTCACGCAGCAAACGCTGCTGTTCGACGACTCCGTTCGCGATAACATCCGCTTCGGCTCGCAACGGGCCAGCGAAGAGGAGATCGTCGCCGCCGCCAAACAGGCGCACGCCCACGAGTTCATCACCCAGCTCGAGCAAGGTTACGAAACGAACGTCGGCGAGCGGGGAAACCGACTGTCGGGAGGGCAGCGGCAGCGAATCGCGCTGGCCCGCGCGATTCTGCGGAACCCCTCGCTGTTGATTCTCGACGAGGCGACCAGCCAGATCGATCCGGAGAGCGAGCGGCTGATTCACTCGGCGCTCGAAGAGTTCGTCGAGGGCCGCACGGCGATCATCGTCACCCATCGCGCCTCGACGCTCTCGCTCGCCGACCGGATCGTGGTCATGGATGGCGGCCGAATCATCGACGCCGGCCCCCACCACGAGCTGATCGGCCGCTGCGACTTCTACCGCCGCTTCCACGGCGCCGAGCTGAAGCAATCGGCTTGATACTGTTCCAAACGGCGCCCGCCGGATTCCCTCAGTAAGTCTCTTGCCCGTCTCTCGCTTGGGTCATCCAGCGCCCTTTTTCTTGTTTAACACGGCGCCTGAGCGCCGCGTATTTGACGAATTGAAACAATCCCGAATAGCTGTACTCGTTGTCGACGTAATGCTCGATCACGTAAAACGCGAAGTAGTAAAAGCGGCAGAACGACCAGATGGAGATCACGAGCAGAACAGCAATCGTGAGCGACGGCGATCGCAGCAACAATAGCGCCGCGGCGAACAGGCCGAGGATTAGGAAAAGGACGCCTTTGATCCAGATCAGCGTCGGGCTTTTGAGGTCGGACATGACAACGCGGGTCCAATCGTGAATTGGCATTTCCATCTTCCTCGCATTTGCATTATAGGCAAAACGCGGCATGAATCTTGCTCGCTACGCGGGAATCAATTGATCTCAATCGTTAGGAGAGCGATATGTACCTTCGGCTCGTCAAGTGGTCGGTCGCTTGGGGAATGATTCTCCTAACGATGAACGGAGCCTGCCTCTACGTCCTTGCTGCTGACGCTGCCGGCTGGCGAGGCGACGGGAGAGGGGAGTTCAAAGCGCCCGGCGCCCCGACTCATTGGTCGCGCGATGAAGGAGTTGCTTGGAAAAGCGGGCTGCCGGCGACCAGCCTTTCATCGCCAGTCGTGGCGGGCGATCGGGCGCTGGTCATGGCGGAGCCGAATCGACTGTTGTGCTTCCGCCTCGCAGACGGCGAACTGCTTTGGGAACGCGCCCACGAATACGACGACGTTTTCGGGCCGGAAAAGGCGAGCGAGATCAAGCGCTCTCATGCCGAGCTGCAAAAAGTTCGCGAGGAAATCGCAAATATCGAAAAGCAACTGAATCCTCAAAAGGACGACGACGCGACTGCTGCGATTGCCGTCGACAAGGCGCCCCTTCAAGATCGGATTCGCCAGCTCCGTCAGCGCGAAGAGGAACTCGGCGTCATTCCGCCTCCGCAAACCGACTCGACCGGGAACACCGCCAGCACGCCCGTTTGCGACGGCGAGAACGTTTACGCAGTGCTGGGCAACGGCCTCGTTTCCTCGCACCGCCTCAACGGACAAAGGAACTGGATTCGGTTCGTCGGCAAACCGATGTCGCGGCACAGCGCGTCGCCCCTCATCGTTGGCGATTTTCTGCTCGTTCACTTCGAGCAGCTCATGGCGCTCGACCTGCGATCGGGCGAAGTCGTTTGGAAAACGGAGACGCCCCCGCGCAATGGAACCCCCGTTGTGCTTGCAGTGGGCGAGCAGCAAGTCGCCGTTACCCCGGCCGGCGCCGTAGTTCGCATCGATGACGGCAAGCTGTTGGCCAAGGACCTGTTCGATCTCGCCTATTGCTCGCCAGTTTGCTCACCGACGGCTCACGAGGGAGTCGTGTTCGCGACGGAGCGGGGGCGAATCGTGGCGGTCAAATTGTCTCCCGGCGACGACAAAGACACACTCTCGTCCAAAGTGCTTTGGGAGACGCGCGCCGCTCAAGAGGACCGCCTGGCGTCGCCCGTGATTCATGAAGGGCTGCTCTTTTCCGTCACCGGCAATGGAATCCTCGATGCGGTGGATGTCGCGACGGGCAAGATTGTCAAGCGGAAGCGACTCGATCTGGGCGAGGGCCGGGTTGACGCCAGCCTGTCGCTGGCGAGCGACCTGCTCTATGTCCAAAGCACCAATGGCGTGACGGTGATCCTGAAGCCAACCGCCGCTTGCCAAGAAATCGCGAGAAACGAAGCCGATGGTTCGAGCAGCTCGCCGTTCTTTGTCGACGAGCGAGTTCTCGTTCGCACGCCAACTCACATGGTTTGCATCCGCGCGAGTGGGATGGAAGCGTTGTCGGAGCGACGCTAACTATTCGTTCAGCGAACCCTTGATCGTCTTCAGCCCGCGATGCAAGAGGCCGGCGACGGCCGCGGGGGTGCGATCGAGCCGCTCGGCGATCTCGCTCACCGGCCAGCCGTGCCAGTAGTGCAATTCGACCGCTTCGCGCTGCGCGTCGGGCAACGCTTCGATCGCCTCGGCCAGCCGCAGCACCCGCTCGTTGCGGATCGCCTTGGCGCCGATAGACGTTTGATCGGCCGCGAGCCATCCTTCCAATCGCGCGCTCGAGGCGTCGACCGCCGCCTCGAGCGACCGCTCTTTCCCCACGTCGCGCTTATCGCGGGTGAAGTCGCGCAAGGCGTGCGAGAGGTTTCTCGCCAGAATTTGCCGCAGCCAGGCCGCGAACTCCGCCTCGGACCGGCCGCGAAACGCCGCCAGCGCCCGGTGCGCCTGCAGCATCGTCTGCTGCACGATGTCCGACTCGTCCATCTTCGGCCGCAAGCGCGGCGGCAACTGCACGCGCGCCAGCAGCCGCAAATACGAGCGAAACCGTTCGGGATCGCGATCGAGCGAAGGAGTATCGCCGGCCGGGTCAGTCATGGAAAGCCAGCATACACATCGTTTAACCCCGAGCCAACGGCGACGGCATAGTCGCCTTTCGCTCCGCGAAAGGAAAGGCTTTCGCGGAGCGAAAGCCGACATTGCCCAATCGCATGGTAAACTCGTTTATAGGCGCATAATCAGCAATATGACCGCGGGCCTGGCATCCGTCGAACCAAACTCCAGCGCGGCGCCGCTGCGGCAGTCGCCGGCGCGGAGGTCGCCGTGGATCATTTCGCCCGTTTGGGATTTGGCTCTGCTCGTCGGCTCGCCGCTGGCGATCGTGCCGACGCTGCTGTGGCTTTCCGACCACTGGGCGTCGCCGGAATCGATCGCGGCGGCGGTATTGGCGTTCGCCTCGGCGGGCCATCATCTGCCGGGCTTCCTGCGGGCCTACGGCGAGCGCGACCTGTTCCGCCGCTTCCGCTGGCGGTTCTTGCTTGCCCCGCCGATCGCCATCGCAGTGTCGCTGGCGTTCGCGCTACGCGATCTGCACGGCCTGTCGCTGGTGATGCTCTTCTGGGCGACCTGGCATGGCCTGATGCAAACCTACGGCTTCATGCGAATCTACGACGTGAAGCGCGGATCGCGCGACGCGCTCACAGCCCGACTCGACTGGGCGCTGTGCCTGGCGATCTTCGCCACGGGAGTGCTCTTCAGCGACGCCCGCGTCGCCAACCTGGCCGAAACGTTTTGGCTTTCGGGCGGAGGAGCGTTCGACGCCTCGCTGGTGCAGGCGCTGCGCATCGCCGGCGGCGCAGGGCTGGCAATCGTCGTGGCGGCATGTCTGGTAAACGTAGTTAGGCAAGGCCGCTCGCTTGCCGGGGCGAGCGGAGTGAAGCTGGCCCTGGCCGCGTCGACCGGCTGGCTGTACTGGCTGGGCGGGGCCCTATCGACCAATGTGCTGATCGGCGTGGCGATGTTCGAGGTGTTCCACGCTCTTCAGTACTACGCCATCGTGTGGGTCTACAACTGCCGTCTGGCGCAGCGGCTCGGCGAGCGCGGGGGCTGGGCGCGATTTCTGTTTCAACGCAAAACGACGTTTCTGGCGCTCTATCTTGGCGCGATCGCCGCCTGGGGTTTGCCGTATTTCCTCGGCGCAGATGTTCTTTCGGAGCGAGCGCTGGCGATTGTGCTGGCGGTTTACACCGCGTCGGCGATGCTGCACTTCTACTACGACGGCTTCATCTGGAAAGTGCGCGAGAGCGACGTGCAAGCGAACCTGGGAGTCGAGCCGGCGAAGTCGACGCCGGCGCCGCCACGATTCTCCGGCGCCTCGCTTCACTGGGCGAAATGTCTGACTCTCGCGGCGCTGCTTGGGCTGCTTGCCTATGGCGAGATGCGGTCGAGCGCCACTAGGGCGAACGAAAACACGATCGTCTCGCGGCTGGAGGCGATCGCCGGCGACGTGCCCGAAGTGCAAGTACGCGCGAGCCGCGTCGCGATGGAACGGGGCGATGCGCCGGCCGCGCTGGAACATGCGCGCAAGGCCGTCGCCAATCGCCCGCGCTCCGAAGAGGCGCAGTATCAACTCGGCTGGGCGCTGCTCGCCAGCGGTCGGCCGAAAGAAGCGGCGAGCGCCCTGGAAACGGCCTGCCGGCTCGCGCCCAACCAGTGGCGAAATCACTTCCGGCTGGCGCTCGCCCGTGTGGCGAATGAAGAATGGGAAGGCGCCGAGGAATCGCTCCTTCGCGCCCGCGAGCTGGCGCCAAACGCGCCTGAGCCGGCGCAAGCGCTCGGCGAATTCCAACTGAAAATGGGCGAGCTTCATCGCCAGCAAGACGAATTCTCACTCGCGGCCGAGCGCTTCGAGAAAGCCGCCGCGATATCGCCAAAGTCGTTTGCCGCCTGGAACAACCTCGGCGCGATGCGTTATGAGCTGGGCGAAATGACCGGCGCAGTCGCCGCCTGGCGGAGAGCGGTCGAGATCGAACCCGAAAATGGCGCCGCTCATTACAATCTCGGCTTGGCGCTGCTCGAACAAGAGCAGTTTGGACCGGCCGACGAAGAGTTCGAGCGGGCCGAGAATCTGGGATTTCGACGTAATCGGTTCATGCCGCTCGGAGACGTCGACTCGAGCGGAATTAATCAGTAAAGCGGAATTAATTCCGTTTTACGAATCGACGCGCTCGAAGATCGTGGCAATCCCCTGGCCCACGCCGATGCACATCGTCGCCAGGCCCAGCCGGGCGCCGCGGTCGATCATGGCGTGAATCAGCGTGGTGGCGATGCGGGCGCCGCTGGCGCCGAGTGGATGGCCGATGGCGATCGCTCCCCCGCGCACGTTCACCTTCGCCTCGATGTCGCTCTCGCTCACCTTGAGCATCCGCAGGCAGGCGAGGGCCTGGGCGGCGAACGCCTCGTTGAGCTCGATCAGCTCGATGTCGGCCAGTTTGAGCTTCGCCCGGGCGAGCGCCTTTTTCACCGCGGGCACGGGGCCGGTCCCCATCACCGCCGGCTCGACGCCCGCCACGGCGGTCGCCAGCACGCGCACCATCGGCTTCAGTCCCAGCGACTGGGCCTTTTCATTTGACATGATTAGAAGCGCGGCGGCGCCGTCGTTGAGCGGCGAGCTGTTGCCCGCGGTGACCGTGCCGTACTTGGGCATGAACGCCGGCTCGAGCGCCGCCAGCGCCTCGATCGTCGCGTCGGGCCGAACGCATTGATCCATGGTGACGAGCTGCCGCTGACCGGCTTCGTCGCGGCCAAACACGGGCACGATTTCCGGCTTGAACTCACCGGCGGCATGCGCGGCGGCGGCCCGCTTATGGCTGCGCAGAGCAAACTCGTCTTGCACCTGGCGCGAGATGTCCTGTGTCTGGGCGAGGAACTCAGCCGTCACGCCCATCAGCAGGGCGCCCTTGCTCGTGCGCTGGAAAAGTTTCGGGTTGATGTCGATGCCGTGGTCCATCGGCAGGTGGTGCATGTGCTCCAGGCCGCCGACGATCTGCACGTCCTCCGCCTCGGCGACGATCGAGTGCGCCGCCTGGTTGAGGGCTTGCAGGCTGCTGCCGCACAGCCGGTTGATCGTCGCTCCGCCGGCGGCCACCGGCAAACCGGCCAAGAGCGAGACGTTGCGGGCGACGTTCAGTCCTTGCTCCTTGGTTTGCTGCGTGTTGCCGAGCACGACGTCTTCGATCTCGGCGGGATCGATGCCGCTTCTGGCGACCAGGGCGGAAACGCACGCCGCGGCGAGGTCGTCGCTGCGAACGTCGCGAAACACTCCACGCTCGGCGTGGGCGCGGCCGATCGGCGTGCGGCAGGATTCGACGATCACGGGTGAACGGGACATGGGAGTGGGAGTTGGGTGTGGAGTGTGGTGAGTGGAGAGTGGAGTGTGAAAAGTTACGAGTAGAACTTCTTGTTGGACTTGGCCATTTCAACGAGAAGCGGCGTGGGCTGGAAGCGGGGGCCCAAGTGTTCGTAGGGCTTGAGCATCTCGATCAGCTTGGCGGCGCCGACGCGATCGGCCCAGAACAGCAGGCCGCCTTTGAACGGCGGGAAGCCGAGGCCGAAGATCAGGCCGAGATCGACGTCGCGGGCGTCGCGCACGATGCCGTCTTCCAAAACGCGAGTCGCTTCGAGCAGCATCGGCAAAAAAAGGCGATGGATCAGCTCGTCGGTGCTGAACTTTTTGTCGCCCTTTCGTTCGCCCTTGATGTATGGCGCCAAGAGCGTCGCGACTGCGGAATCGGGCTCGGCCCGCTGCTTCTTGTTCTTATACGAGAAGAAGCCGAGGCCGTTCTTTTGGCCGAGCCGGCCGGCCTTCACCATCGCGTCGAGGATCGGCGTGTCGGTGATGCGGTCGGGAAACGCCTTCTTCATCACGCCGCCCGCGTAGAGCGCCGTGTCGAGTCCGACCACGTCGTAGAGCGTGATCGGTCCCATTGGCATGCCGAACTTTTTCGAGGCCCGATCGACCTCTTCCAGCGTCGCCCCTTCGCTCACGAGGTTCAGCGCCTCGTTCATATACGGAAACAGCAGGCGGTTGACGAGAAAGCCCGGCCCGTCGTTAACCACGATCGGCGACTTGCCGACCTTCTTCGCATACGCCACCGCCGTGACGATCGTCTCGTCGCTCGTACGCTTCCCCCGAATCACTTCGACGAGCTTCATCCGCCGCACCGGATTGAAGAAGTGAATTCCGCAAAACCGTTCGGGATGGGCGAGCTTCTCGGCGAGGAAAGTGATTGGAATGGTCGAAGTGTTCGAAGCCAGGATAGCGCTATCGGCCAGCAGCGGCTCGACGCGGGCGTACAGAGCGCGCTTCACGTCGGCGTTTTCCACCACCGCCTCGATGACAAGGTCGCGATTCTTGAAGGCATGGTCGTCTTCGGCGAGCGCCATCAGTGGGGCGAGCGCAAGGAGGCGCGCCGGGTCGGAGCCCTTCGCCGACTTGGAATAGGCCGCCTCTTCCACCGCTTGCCGGGCGCCGCGGCGAAGGGCGTCGCCATTGGCGTCTGCGATTGCGGTGGGAATCTCGCGCTTCAGCGTCGCCGCCGCGATCCCAGCGCCCATGATGCCGGCGCCGATCACAGCGACCGAGCGAATATCACGCGGGGCGGTAGACTTCGCTTTTTCGCCCTCCAGCCCCGTGTCTTTCTTGTTGCGGTCGGTGAGGAAAAACAGGCTCACCAGCGACCGGTTCACCTCGGAGCCGAACAGGTCGGCCATCCCCTCGGCCTCGCGCACGAGCGCCGCCTGGCTGTCCTGAAGCGCCGATTCGAGCATCAGGTTCAGCGCCGCCTCGGGCGCGGGGTATTGCCCTTTCGTCTGCTGCTGGATCATCGCCTGCGCAGTGGCGCCCAGGAAGCCAAGCTCCGTTTCATTGGCCGCGATCGGCTCGCTCCACTTCGCCCGGTCGCGCACGTATTGCTTACTTACCTGCTCGGCGCGGACCATCGCGATCGCCGCGTCGAGCAGTTTCTCCGGCGGGCAAACGTCGTCGGCCAGGCCCAGCGCCGCGGCGGCGCGGGCGTCGACCGATTCGCCTCCGGTAATCAGCTCAACGGCGTTCGCCAGCCCAATGATTCGCGGCGCCCGCACGGTGCCGCCCCAGCCGGGAAAGAGGCCCAGTTTCACCTCCGGAAAGCCGAACTCGGTCTTCGGATTGTTCGACATCACCCGGCGGTCGCACCAAATAGCGAGTTCCGCCCCGCCGCCGACGCAGATGCCGTCGATTGCCGCCACGGTGACGAACGGGCACTTTGAGAGCCGGCCGAAGAGCGTTTGCCCCTTGCGGCACATGGCCACGACCTGCTCCTTGGGCGCGTCGAACGAAGCGACGAACTCCCGTAGATCGGCGCCGGCAATGAACGTGCCCGGCTTCCCCGAGCGGACAATCAACCCGGCCAGGCCGGCGTCTTTTTCGAGCGCATCCAGGTGCTGCGACAGCTCATCGAGCACTGCGGGGGACAACACGTTCGCCCCCTTGCCAGGCAAATCGAACGTCAACACGGCCAAATCAGCCGCCGGGCGGCTGAGTGTAATCGAAGAGGCGCTCATAAGGCTTCCAGAAACGCGGTGCGGGAGCAGTGAATGCTACCGCTTGAGCCAGCGCCGGGAAACCCACCTCGGGACGGTGCGTCGGATTGCGGGGCCGCGCAAAATCTCGACACTCGGAAAACAAGAGCGCGCAACTACACTCGTGGTCGACGCGTGATAGAATGCCCGCAGGCTCCGCCGGAGCCGGCGAAATCACCCTGGCGCCACGGGTTCATTCCTATGCGCAACGCCTATTCGCAAAGCCCGATTGCGATCTTCTGGGTTATAGCGGCCAGTAGCATGCTCGGGAGGTTACCCGCGCAGGAAACCGACAAGCCGGCCCGATTTTCGGTGCTCGAATCAGAATCGGAGATGGAGCTTCGAGGAACCGTGAAAATCGATTTCGCGCATGATGTCAAGGGCAAAGCACTTGAACAGAAGGACAATATTTCAAAGGCGTTTGTGCCATATGGAGTCGTGTTATGTGCGCCTCGCGAAGGCAGCTACGTGGCAGTTTTCACTTACAATGTTCGCGAAGCGCGATCAGCAAAGCCAGGCGAAACTGAATCGAGGTGCGCCGCAAACTACGATCCACATTTTCAAGGTGAAATGACGATTCGGTTTTGCAAGCCCGGCGACGAGAGAGTGCCGGCGACGGTGACAGTCGTTGGCTTTTGGATCGCGCACGTCAAGCGCGACGGTATTTCAATGGAGGCCTTCGACGCTGCCGGAAATTCGATCTCTCGCGTGAGCGTCGATAAGGATGGGGCAGACTTTCTCGGTCTCAAGAGCGAGATTCCAATTGCATATCTCAAGATAAGTCCGTCCGAAATCGATCGCGACTACGCAATCGACGATCTGATGTTCGACGCCCCCAAAACCATCCCTTGATTATCGATGCCGCACCTGAAGCGCTCGGACGAAAGGCTCGGTCGGAAGTAGGGCCGCTCACAAAAGTTGCGTCAGGCTAACCTAATTCCTCATCGCCTTCCGGCCGGAATTCGACGCGGTTGTAGATTTCGCGCAGAGGTAATGAAACCGCGATCTCGGGCAATTCCAGAATCGCGTCGAGGCCGGTGAGAACCTCGCGTTCGAAATCCGTCGTGCGTCTGAAGATCGTGGCGGCGGGAAAGGCCTGTTCGATCAGGACGTATGTCGAGAGAGACTCAACGGTGAGATAGGCGTCCTTCTTTTCGCCGTCATCGATTCGCCGAGTCGATTTCGACAGCACCTCGAAGATCACGACCGGTTCATCCTGGAACGAATCGTCGGGCGGATTGGATCGGCAAACGACGAACGCGTCGGGATAGTAGAATCGCCATTGCTTGGACAATCGAATGCGAACCTTCGTGTCCGAGTTGCACGGCTTGCATGGGCCGCCGAGCAGCCGGCCATGCAACGAGCCAACGATATTGACGGCGATATCGTCATGCACGTTCCGTCCGTCCGACATCGCATACACGACGCCGCCCAGGTACTCGTGCTTCACGGGCGATACGAGCTCGCCCGCCAGGTAGTCTCCGACGGACATGAGATCGAGCGTCTCTGCGGCAGTCATGGCTACAGTCTGCCCCGCGCGGAACTTGGACGGCAAGCAGCGGCGTCGGTTCTGCCTGGGTTCGTGCTTAGTAACGACCGAAAAACAACGTCTGCGATTCGGACGCTGGTCGAGATCGAATGGTTTTCGCCGCCACCGGGCATGCCCGGTGGAGCGATGACTGAGAGGCTAAGGCGCCGCCCTCTTCAGTACCTTCTCTTCCTTCGCTTGGCCGGCCCTTCGGGCCGGCCAGCGAAGGAGAAGAGGGCTATGGGGCACGTTGTTAGCTGACAAATCATCGCTCCACCGGGCATGCCCGGTGGTGGCGAGTTGCCGACGTTTTTTTTCGTCGTCCCTTACCGTCCAGCCATTTCCGCCATCCGCCACGCCTCATCAAAATAACCGGCCGTCACGACTTCCTCTGGGAATCCCGGCGAGGTTGGCTGCCAATCGCTGGCGCCGGGGCGGACTTTTATCAGCGACCAGTCGCCTAGCCGGGGGAAGAGCAAGTAGTTGAAGGCCGCGAACTCCTTCTCGTGGAAAGTGTGGCCGCTATTAAGAACGAGGTAGCGGTTCGACGCGAACGGGCTGGCGCAGATGAGGACGGGGGCGTGATCGTGCGAAGATAGCGTCTGGTCGCCTAGGCGTAGCTCATCGCGTGTCCAGGCGACAGGCAGATCGGGCAGCGCCTTGGCGATCCAGGAGTTGCTGCCGGGGTCGCCAAACAGGATGAGATTCTTGTCGCGCACGTCGGCGTCGGTGACTTCGCTGTCGGACTTGATCGGCAGGTCTCCGCGCATGTAGCGGGCCCATTCGTATTCGAAGCGCCGCAGGCTGGCGCCGGCCCAGGCCTCGATCCCGGCATTCCAGGGCTTTCCGCCCCCGCGCACGCAAAGGAAAGGCGCCGTAAAGGCGTCGTCGATCGGGCCTTGCAAACCGGGACGTTTGCCGGAAATGGCGACCTGATCGCGCAGGCCATCGCATTGCCAGGCGTCGCCGGATTTCGAGAAGACCAGCACGTCGTGCGGAGTATGTGCCGGCAGCGCGATCTCGGCGCCGGCGATGCGCAGCTTCGAAACGGGACGATGAATCGCAAAGCGAACGATGTTTCGCGCTTCGGCGACTTCGATGAGATCATCTGCGCCCACGCTGGCGTTGAATTCGGCGCGCTCGTAATGCCGGCCGAGGGCGAGGATCTCCAGCCAATCACAACGGTTGTATTTCAGCGTCCAGGTCACGAAGCGAAGTTGCTTGGGGTCGCGTTCGATCCCCTTTGAGGCATATTCGCCGATGCGGCGAAGCTGCTCGCGATGCGTCTGGGGATCGATTACGTGCCCCGTGCCCGCCGAAATGAGATTCACCATCGGCAAGCCCTCCTTCGCCAGCGCTTCGCCCATGATGACGTGCGCCTGGAAGAACACGTCTTGATCGCCGATCGCCGCGATCGCCGGCACAACGCCCGCGTTCGCTGCGTAGTCGACGGAGTCGAGCATGTGCAGTCCCATCTCTTGATGCGGAGGCAGCGGGCCGACCTTGATGAAGCCGGCGACCGGCGTTTCCGAGAAGCGATGCGTGTCGACATAGCCGCAGTAAGGGCCGATGGCGACGAACCGATCGGGATGCTTGAGGCCCAGATGCCACGTTCCCGAGGCGCCCATCGACATGCCGCGCAGCACGATTCGGTCGCGGTCGATGCGGTAGTTGCGGCAGACGGCCTCAATCGCTTCAAAGACGTCGGTCTCGCCAGCCCAGCGATAGCAATTCTCGACGCGGCCCAGCGGATGGAGCTCGATGAAATCGGCCGCCGGCCCGGCTTGATTGGCGACTGTCTCCGCGTCGGCGTCGCCCTCGTCAAACCGGCCGATGAACGCAAGCTCGCTCATTCCCACCGGTTTCGAGCTGCCGTGCAGCACGACGTCGAGCCGCATCGGTTGGCGGCCGTCGTAGCCCTGCGGAACGATCACGCCGTAAGGCTGAATCGAGCCATCGACCGCCGACATGAATCCACGAAGAACCTTGCCTTTTTTCACCGTCCACGCCGCTTTGCCGGCGGCAAGGCCTTGCGTCCGCTCGGCTCCACGAGCGAGCGCCTTTTCTATCACCTTGGCGTCGCTCGCTGAAAGTTTGTCGGCGTCGAACCGCAACGCCCAGAGGGCGCCTTTGCAAAACACGCTCGCGTCGGCGAGCCGATCGGAGTCATCGGTTTTGATCGCGTCGAGCTCTCGTCGCAGGCGATCCGCCGCATCCCGAAGGTTTTGCAGATCGACGACGCCGGCGCCATGAGGCGCGGCGACCGGCGGTTCGGCCGCCGAGGAGATCGCGACAAGCAACAAGAGGGTCACCAGGGGCGCGGTGGCGTATTTCATCGTGGGCGGCATGAGGTATGTTGTCTCTCACCGATAGAAGCCTCCCGGTTCATCCGGGAGGAGATTCACCTTTAACCTACAATCGCGCCGCGGCTCACCGATAGAAGCCTCCCGGTTCATCCGGGAGGAGATTCACCTTTAACCTAGCGAGCGTCCACAATCTCTAAGCTTGCCTTGGTTCGTTCCAGATTGAAGATGGCTCGTTTGTAGGTTGAAAGTGATGCTCCGCCGCGGTGAACGCGGCGGCATCGCAAGTCAGGCCTCGGGACGGTGTTCTGGCCGTTGCGTCTCGTAGGCTGAAAGTGAAACTCCGCCGCGGTAAACGCGGCGGCATCGGGAGCGGCATGGCGGAAGCGGCGTTCAAAAGCGCGGCCACCCATTTGACACCGATGCAATACACGTGTACACTACTTCGATCTATTCTTGTTCCAACTACGAACCGAAATGTTTGTGATGAGGGATATTCTTGACGTGGAAGCGAATCAGCGCGGCCCATCGGGCTTTGACTCATGTCCGTTTTTCGGCGCCGGTCCCCGATTTCGTTCGCGCCGCGGTGCGTTCCACCGCCTCTGTCGAGAGGATAAGCCGTGCCCCGTTCACGACTTCCGTCGATCGAACGATGCCGAGGTTCTTCGGCGCCCGGCGCCGAAAAACTGCTTCACCGGCGGAACAAGATTTTGCAACCAGGGGGCATGCTCGTGCGCCGACGAATTCCCCGCGGCGGCTTGGCGAAACGGCATTCGGCGCCTAGTCTTAAATAGGCAAGAGCTCGATCGCGTTTCCCATAGGACGAGCGGCATGAAAACCAACCTCGACCATTCCCATGTGGCCGTTCGCCGCATGTTCAAATCGAAGCTGCATCGCGCCACCGTGACGGCGACGGAGATCGACTACGAAGGTAGCGTGACGCTCGACCGCGAGCTGATGGCGGCGGCCGACATCTGGCAGTTCGAGGAAGTGCACATCTGGAACGTCACGCGCGGATCGCGGTTTACCACCTACGCCCTCGAAGGCGAGGCGGGCAGCGGCATCGTATGCATCAACGGCGCGGCGGCCCATCTGGTCGAGCCGGGCGATATCGTCATCATCGCCACCTTCGCCGAAATGCCCGAAGACGTCGCCCGCCAGCATCAGCCGAAGGTCGTTCTGCTCGACGCTCAGAATGCGATCGAGCAAGTGGAATTGCAGGGACCGGTTGGCAAATAGTCGCCTTTCGCTCCGCGAAAGCAAATGCCTTTCGCGGAGCGAAAGGCGACAATGGACGTTCCTAAGGCAATCACCCGGCGCCGTCTTTTCGCATCGCCAGGCTGTGCAGAATGGTCACGGCGCCGACGGAAACCAGCACCCAGCCGATGGCCTTGGGCGGCGTGACCGTGCGGCGCGGCTCGGGGATCGGCGTGGCCGAGGGAAGCCAGTTGATGAAGGCGGTCGGCTGCTCGACCACCGGCCGCTTCATGCGGTTGGCCAGCGCCTTGCTCGTCGCTTCATTGAGCACGAACGAATCGATCACCCGAAGCTGGACGCCCATGAACAGGAACAAGAGACCGCCCAAAAACCACTGATGTCTGCGGATGTGCTGCACCACGGCTACCTTTCGTTCTTTCGTCCACTTGAATTATCGAGTCCGCCGCCGCCGCTCCTTGACCGGGGGCCTGTGGGCGATGGAATACAGCGGTCGTAGGGAAGGGAAGGAGCTTCGGAAACAATGCGCCCTGGCTTCTTTCCTTGCACCGCGCCAACCGGGCGATTAGCATGAAAAGCAACCAAACGCGTGGTTGATCACTTTTCGTCTTTTTGTGGTGAGTGAGAGCATGTTCCAGCGCAAGTTGCTTTGCCGCCAATTGCGCGTCGCCGCCGTGGCGTGCGCGATTCTGACGATGACGTTTAATCCGGCTTGGGCCGGCCGCCGCCGGCAGAAGTGCTGCCAGCCGTGCTCGCCTCCGCCGTGCGCGACCGCCTGCCATTCGTGCGGCGAGGTTGTCTCATCGGCTTGCGGTTCGTGCGGCGAAGTCGCCGGCGCGCCCGCGATGATGGGTGAACACGTCGAGATGCAAGCCGATCAGCCGCCGAGCGTGTTGGCGCCGCAAGCGGGCGCCGCCGGAGCGGCCGCCGAAAACAATGCCGACAAGGCTGATGATCTGGCCGCTCCGCCGCCTCCGCTGCCGCCCGCCGACGAGGGGAAGGCCCCCGGGGAAAG
>JADMIO011301973.1_pt1 | contig 43890 bp, 40 predicted proteins | sample 8958161 | NCBI WGS metagenome assembly JADMIO01 (sample SAMN16585339, study PRJNA669376) | soil metagenome | isolation source: Crop rotation soil | place: USA: Cullars Rotation, Alabama | collected 2011
GACGAAAGGCCCAGTCTTTCGACTGAGCCTTTCGTTTTATTTGACCATGTTGGTATGATTTAAATTAATACGACTCACTATAGGGTCAGTGCGGCCGCGACTTCAAGTCACGTGAATTCCAAGCTTCGGATCCCACTGTGCTGGAAAGTGTGCCCATGGACATCCGGCTGGCCACCGAGGCCGACATCCCGGCGATCCAGGCGATCCAGAATCACTACATCACCACCACCTACATCCACTTCGCGTACGAACCGGTGACGGACGCGGAGGGGCTGGCCGACTGGTATGCGGCGCGCGACAAGCACCCCTGGCTGGTCGGTGTCGAGGACGGCGCCGTGCTCGGATTCTCCCGCTCCGCGCCGTGGAAAACACGCGCCGCGTACGCCTGGACAGTGGAGTCGGCCGTGTACCTCCGCCCGGAGCTTCGCGGCCGCGGGTTCGGGCGGGCGCTGTACGATCGGCTGCTGGCGATTCTGCGTGCCCAGGGGTACCGCACGGTGCTGGGCGGCATCACGCTGCCGAACGATGCGAGCGTGAAGCTGCACGAGGCGGTGGGGATGCGGCGGTGCGCGGCCCTGGAGCGCGCCGGCTTCAAGCTCGGCAAGTGGTGGACCGTCGCCTACTGGCGGATGGACCTGGCGGACACGGAATCCCCGCCGACGCCCGTACGGACCGTCATGGACGCGATGCGCGCCCTGCCGACAGCCTGATCTGGTGTACATTCCGCAGCCATGTCGTTGTCCCTTCTTGCGGTGGTCGTGCTTGCGGTGCTCGGCGCAGGGTACGTGCTGTACGGCAGTTTCATCGCGCGGCAGTACCGGCTGGATGATGCGCGGGAGACACCGGCGGCGCGGGTGAACGACGGTGTGGACTTCGTTCCCACCCGCCCGTTCTACCTGATGAGCCAGCACTTCTCGGCGATCGCGGCCGCGGGGCCGATCGTCGGGCCGATCATGGCGTGCACGGTGTTCGGCTGGCAGCCGTGCGTGCTGTGGATCCTGCTGGGGGTGATCTTCATCGGGGCGGTGCACGATTTTTCGGCGCTGGTGGCGTCGGTGCGGCACGGGGCGCACTCGATCGCGGAGCTGACGAAGGAGAACCTGGGGCGGCGGGCGTGGCTGGCGGTGATCGCGTTCATCTGGCTGGCACTTGTGTACGTGATCGTGGCGTTCACGGACGTCACCGCGCAGACGTTCATCGGGAATGACCCCGAACTGCAGGCCATGGACGCAACGTTCAACCGCGGCGGCGCGGTGGCAGCCGCGAGCACGATGTACCTGCTGCTGTCGCTGGTGATGGGAGTGGTGCAGCGGTACCTGCGCCCGCCGATGTGGCTGGTGACGCTGATCTTTGTGCCGGCGACGCTGGGGGTGATCTGGGCGAGCACATTGATGTCGGGCGTGCTTGTCTTCCCGGCGGAGGCCTGGTACGCGGCGATCCTGGTGTACTGCTTCGTGGCGTCGCTGCTGCCGATGTGGGTGCTGCAGCAGCCGCGGGGGTACCTGGGCGGGTTCGTGCTGTACCTGGCGATCGGGGTGGGAATCCTGGGCGTGCTGTTCGGCGGGTTCACGATCCAGCAGCCGGGGATGCGGGCGCCGGCGGAGTACGGGGCGGCGTACAGCGCGTGGTGGGGGGGCGGGGCGCCGGTCGGAGGCCTGGTGCTGCCCTTCCTGTTCGTGACCATCGCGTGCGGGGCGTGCAGCGGGTTCCACGGGCTGGTGTGCGGAGGGACGACGTCGAAGCAGGTGGCGAAGGAGAGCCACTGCAAGCCGATCGCGTTCGGTGCGATGCTGCTGGAGGGGCTGGTCGCGGTCATCGCGCTGGCGACGGTGATGATCGCGGAGCCGGCGAGCATCAAGGGCCGGCCGCCGGGGGAGATCTACGGGAACGGGATCGCGAAGTTTGTCTCGGTGCTGATCGGGCCGGACTGGCTGGTGCTGGCCAAGACGTTCGGGACGATGGCGGTGGCGACGTTCATCTTCGACACGCTGGATGTCTCGACGCGGCTGGGGCGGTACCTGCTGCAGGAGTTGACGGGGCGGAAGGGGTGGGTGTCGGGGGTGCTCGCGGCGGCGGCCACGGCGGGGGTGCCGATGCTGGTGCTCGCGACGGCGAAGCCGGATTCGTACAAAGCATACTGGACGCTGTTCGGAACATCGAACCAGCTGCTGGCGGGGCTGACGCTGCTGGGGGTGACGGTGTGGCTGGCGCGGGAGGGGCGGCGGTACTGGTACACGCTGCTGCCGATGCTGTTCGTGATGGCGATCACGGTGACGGCGCTGGTGCTGCAGATCGTGGACGGGCTGCGGACGGCGCGGCGGCTCGGGAACTTCCTTGACCCCGCGGCGATCAACGCCGGGGTGGGGGTGGCGCTGCTGCTGCTAGCGGCGGTGTTCGTGTTGGAGGCGCTGCGGGCTGTTCGCCGGCCCGCGGGCGCGTGACTACTTGGAACATCCGATCGCGAAGTAGGTGGTGAAGCAACCGAAGTCGGCGAGGTTGCGGAGTCCATCGCCATTGCAGTCGGCGTAGGGATCGCCGAGGGCAAACTTCGTCTGGAAGCAACCGAAGTCGGCGAGGTTCGCGACGCCGTCGGAGTTGCAGTCCACGTAGCACTGCGTTTCCGGCATGTTGGTCACGACGGTGCCGGGCGGGACGCCGCAGGGGGAGACGCCGAACATGCCCTCGAGGCCGGGGTGGTAGCCCACGTGCTCGGGGAAGTCGGAGCGGCGGGTCATGATCTCCACGACGTTGGCGATGCCATCGCCGTCGGAGTCGAGGAGTTCCACGGCCGCGAGGGCCTTCTCAATGCTCATGCCCAGCAATATCCGCTCGCGGATGTCCATGCGGTAGCACGAACCCTCAAGGCTGAAGCCCTGGGGGATGTGGCAGGTGAAGCACTCAAGGCCGAAAAGCCCCTCCATGCGGGACGGGATGGTGGAGTTCGGGTAGCGGGTCTTCCACGCCTCCAGGTAGGGCGGAAACGCGGGAGCCTGGGGCGCAAGAGAAACGGCCGCGGCGGCGACGCCGACGACGGAAAGCCAGCACCAGGCCAAGCGTGATTTCATACGGACTCCGGGAGGATCCCGCAGGAATCCTCGTGCAAAGCCTACCACCACTTGAGCGGCATGCCACTGCCCCGCCTCCTCCCGGGAATTCCGTATGGGCGCTACGGGCCCGGGCCGCCCGCGGCCTGAGCGAGGCGGAGGGTTCGGGAAGGCACCAAGGTGCCTGGAAGAGGTGCCAAGGTGCCGAGGTGCCAAGGTGTCGAGGGCGCGGCGGAAGAAGTTGAAGTGGCTTGAGGACTGGGGACTGAGTCGCAGGCGTCGTCGGCGGGCTCGGTGGGGTCGGTTGTGCAGGTGACGGGTGGCGCGTGATCGGAATCCGCGGAGTGGCGGGGTATCACGGGATCCCGTGCGGAGCGGCGGGCCACCCCGGACTCGGAACAGGAGCGGAGGATGGAGGTGGCGGCGCGGCGGAGCTCGATGGGACTCGAGTCGGCGCTGTCCAGGAGTTTCGTGAGGGTGCGGAGAGCGGCGGAGATCGGCGCGGCCGCGGTGAGGCGGCGGCGGATCGCTTCGATTTCCATGAGGCGGTGCAGGAGCCGCCGGACCGCGGGGGTGTCCACCAGTTCCAGGAGCCCCTCGAGAGTGAGGTTCTGGGCCCGGGCGATCGAGGCGAGCGTGGCCGCGGGGTCGAAAAGGGCATCGACTACTGCCGACTGGGCTGGGGTGAGGTGGGATTGGGGCTCGGAGGGCATCATGTACGGGTATTGTACGCCATACTCACCAGCCTGTCAAGTGTTTGATCGGTATTTCCCGCATCCCACCTGCCACTGCGATCCGGCTGGCGGGAGGGCTTGGCACTGCCCGGCTACTTCATTTCACGGGGGAGTAGCAATCACTGGTTTGGCCGCCGCAAGCGCTGCACAACTCGACTGACGTTGTCGAGCGTTGGCATTAGATGAACGCGACTTATCCGCTGTGACTGCAATAGGTCTAGCAGTGCCGGAGCCTCGGAGCCCTTTAGCACCAGCTTGCGGAACGCGCCGGCATTTCCTGCGTTCTCTCCCTTGAGAATGCGGAGTGCGAAGTCTGGCCATTCCAGATGATTCGCAAAGTGACGACCCGCTTGGCCATCCCACATGAAAGCCCCATCTTGCGCGTGCATGAAACTCTGCGCTGCCCGCGGAAGCACCTTGATGCGTAGGTCTTGGTCACCTGCCAACGCGAATCGGTCGATCGCCCACACCGCGAGGTCCGGGCAAGTACCGGTGGCATCGCGCGTGGCCCAGGAACAGGAGTCCTCTGCTGCGAAGAACGCGGCATAGTGCGGCTTCCACGTCCAATCCAAGACGCGTGTCGGTATGCCATGGTGCTGCGCCAGAGCAACGAGGTGTGTAGGTTCCCCCATTTCCAATGGGTTTCCTGAACTCTCCGTCACCTCGCAGTATTCAAACGTCCAGTCCAAGACCTTTGTCGGTTCCTCAGGAGGAAGGGAAAGACCAATCTCTCCGGCGGTATCACGGAATTCCACTAACCCGGCGAGTTCCCTCGCGCATTGCGTAAGAATGTCGGAATACGGAGGAGAGCGCGTCTTGCGATTACCCAGTCCCGGCAACCATCCCGGTGCTGGCGGTAGCAGTTGCTGGCCATCTGGTCGCCAAGCGCGTGGCGTTAAGCCCCAGACAGCCTTTCCTTGGCCGCGAAAGAGCCACCGCTGTTGCTCGCCCGGCTTTGGAGTCCATTGCTCGAGCGACAGGTCCAAGTTTCGTATGAACTGGCCGGCATTGTCGAAGCGAGTTTCAATATCGTTGAGAGTGGTGACCATGGCGTTCTTTCAAGGTACTACGCCCGGCGATGATTTGGGCCACAAGCACCTTCGAGGTGCCTAACAAGAAGAGTAGCCGCTGGACCGTTAGAATCGGCCGATCGATGACGCGTGGAACTCCCAACGCGATGGTGTCTGCGGCCCCAGAGCCGAGCGGCAGGGACGCGTGGATTGTCCCGCTGGTGAGTGGGGCGGCGACGTTCGCGCTCGTTCTCGGGCTCATCTGGATTCCGTCATGGCCGGTCCGCGGGGCGCTGCTAGGGGGCGCGGTTGTTGCAGCCCTGGTCGCAGGACGCCGCTCGCCGTACTTCTGGCGGGGGATCGCGTCATCGTGCGTCGGCGGTGCGGCGGTGTCCGCGGCGGTCCCTGTCCTAGACGTGAAGTTCGCGCTGCCCGAGTTGGTCGAGGGCACGGTAACCATCGGGCAGGGCGTTGCGGTGAGCGTGACACTCCTCGCGCTTGCATGCGTGATCGCGGTGCTCGATTATTTCTACGGGCCGCTGGCGCGACCTCGCGGGGCCGGACCACCGGTCGTCCCGCAGAACGCCGCGGCGTCGGGGGATGGGTCCGCGACCGCGACTTCCGGCGATCGGAGCCCTGTCGCGAAGGACGGGGCGACCCTTGTCCATGCGGGCGACGGGGCAGCGATCAACATCACGCAGAGCGACCGCGAAACTGCCGATCGGCTGATGGCGCGCAACGAGGCGCTGGCCAAGCGGGTCGGAAGGCTGGAGGGGGCGCTCCAGCAATCGGAGGCGGAGCGCGACAAGCTCCGGGAACAGGTCGCCGCGGGTGTGGCTCGCGTCGAGAAGCTCGCGGACGAGGGGGACCGGCAGGCGAAGGAGGCCATCGCCCACGCGCGCGAGGCTGGGGACGCGGCGGGGCTCAAGGCGGTGCTTGTGGCTGAGGTGGGCCGGCAGGAGAAGTCCGTGCGGGAGGCCGCCGCGGATTACCTGAAACTCCAGCGCGAGCTCGCGGCCGTCTCGTACCTGACGGGCGACATTGACCAAGCTGAGCGCAGCCTGCGGGCGGTACTAGCGTTGGCACCCTACGACCTCGGTGCGATCACCCAACTCGGGCATGTGTACGACTTGCGCGGAGATTGGGCTGCCGCCGAGGGGCAATACCGGCGTTTGCTTGAACTCGCCCCGGCCGACCAGCGAGCCCGGGCCGTGGCCCTCGGCAACCTCGGCGGTCTCAGGGAGACGCGCGGCGACCTAGACGGGGCGGAAACGCTGATCCGCGAATCGCTGGAAATCTATCAAGAGCTCGGCGATCTCAAAGGGCAGGCGAATCAACTTGGCAACCTCAGCCTGGTCGCGCAGACGCGCGGCGATCTTGACGGTGCGGAGAAACTGCTCCGTGAATCGCTGGAAATCGACCGCAAGCTCGGCCACCTCGAAGGACAGGCGAGGGCAGTCGGCAACCTCGGTCTGATCGCACGGGTGCGCGGCGATCTGGACAGGGCGGAAAAAATGCACGGCGAGGCGCTAGACATCAACCGAAAGCTCGGGCGCCTTGAAGGACAAGCGAACCAGCTCGGCAACCTCGGGGTGATCGCGCAGACTCGCGGCGACCTAGAAGGGGCGGAGAAGCTCTTTCGAGAATCGCTGGAGATCGACCGCAAGCTCGGCCGCCTCAAAGGGCAGGCGAGTGCCTTTAGCAACCTCGCCCTGATTGTCAAGGAACGCGGCGACCTAGATGGGGCGGAAAAATTGCACCACGAAGCGCTGGAGATCGAGCGGAAACTCGGCCGCCTTGAGGGGCAGGCGAGCGACTTGGGCAACCTCGGCCTAATCGCGCAGAGGCGCGGCGACTTGGACGGGGCGGAAAAGCTGCACTGCGAGGCGCTAGACATCAATCGCAAGCTCGGTCACCTCGAAGGGCAAGCGAAGCAGCTTGGCAACCTCAGCCTGATCGCGCAGCGCCGCGGCGACCTGGACGGGGCAGAGAAACTGCTCCGCGAATCACTGGACATCGATCGCAAGCTTGGCCATTTCGAAGGACAAGCGATAACCCTCGCCAATCTTGGGACGGTCGCTAGAAAACGTGAGCGGTTCGACGAAGCAAGGCGACTCTGGACCGAGTCCCGCGATCTCTTCGCGAGGATCGGCATGCCGCAGATGGTGTTGAAGGTGCAAGGCTGGATCGACGGCCTGGCTTCCGACTAGCGACCGTTGGCGGGCCGTATTGCGTGCATCGGCCGTGTGTGCTATCGGGTGGCGCCCGCACCCCTACCAAGCCACGGGACGGTGCGGGTTACCGGGTTTGTGTCGCCGAAGCGGCTCGGGCGCAAAGGAGAAAGAGGTGGGCCCCTTCCACGGGTTCCGCCTGGCCGCGGGACGCGGCCGGCTCCACCCATGGCAGTGATTGTGGCGCCGAAGCGGCTCGCGATACAGACGGGGGTGCGCATCGCACGCACGCTGTGCAAGGAGTGGCGCTCTTGCAGGGGGCGTGCCGCCCCCTGCCCCCCGGGCCACGGCGCGGAGAGGGTTGGTTATCGCGCAGGAGTCCGGCGAGTTCCTCCTGGCAGCTTTACAGCCATAGGCGGCCCAGCAGTGACTGTGATTGTGTCGTGGGAGGCGTCGCGTGCCCGTTCGGCGGAGAGCACGGAGGTTCCGGAAGCACTCGGCGGTTGGCCACCATCGCCGCGGGAATGGCCACACAGAACTGAGTGGCACTCTCAGGCGGGCCCACGGTATGAGAAGAGCGGTTACCATCTCTGCGGAGACGCGCCTCTCTCTGCCGGAGATCGACGATGCCCGACTCCCTCAACACGTTCGGCGACACGGCAAAGAGCCTCGCGCGAAACCCGCTGGGGATCATCGCGCTGTTTCTCGTTCTCGTTTATGGCCTCGCGGCGATGGTGATTACGTTTGGCCCCAAGCTCGAAGCGAGCGAACGGCCGCCGCTGGTGTGGTTCCTCGTCGTGTTTCCGGTCCTGGTGCTTGGTGTGTTCACGTGGCTGGTGAGTTGCCACAGCGGAAAGCTGTTCGCCCCCGCCGACTTCAAGAACGAGGACAACTACGTCAAGATGCAGCTTGCGGCCGTTGCCTCGCTGACGGCCGCGACGGCGAAGGGGGCGGGCCCCGCGAGCGAGTCCGAACTGCACGGCATTGTCGAGGTCGTACGCGGAGCAAAGCCTGCTCCGAATGGCGCGGCCGATTCGTGGCGAAACCGGATCTTGTGGGTGGACGACCGGCCCGAGAATAACGCGCACGAACGCAGTGCTTTTGAGGCGCTGGGGCTGCGATTTACGCTGAGCCTTTCGACAGATAACGCCCTTGAGCTGCTTCGTAGCAGCAGGTTCGCCGTGATCATTTCGGACATGGGCCGGAAGGAAGGGCCGCGGGAGGGCTACAAGCTACTGGACGCGCTTCGCGAGAGGGGCGATATGACGCCTCTGGTGTTTTATGCTGGGTCAAACTCTCCCGAACACAAACGCGAGACCGAGAAGCACGGCGGACAAGGCTGCACGAACAACCCACAAGAGCTCTTCCGGCTAGTCATGGCCGCGATGATTACCAACGCGTCTGCCTGAATCGACTGCAGCTGCACGGGCCGGCTGTCTCTCCGGAGCGGTTTATAGATCGACGCCTGTAGCGGCTGTGACGCTCCGCAGGGGGCGTGCCGCCCCCCGCACCCCCCTGCCAAGCCACGGCGCGGAGGGACGGTGCAGATTGCGGGATTGTGTCGCCGAAGCGGCTCGGCGCGGGATGTGGCTCGGTACCACGGGCTCACGCCCGTGGCAAGGATTGTGTCGCCGAAGCGGCTAGCGGTGCAGACGGGCGTGCGCATCGCACGCAGGCCGCGCCAAGGAGTGGTGCTCTTGCGGGGGCGTGCCGCCCACCGCACCCCCCTGCCGGCCACGGCGCAGAGGGACAGTCCTTTGGGGAGGTCACGTGGGCAGCGCTGGTAATAGTCGAGGCCACGAGCACCCCTTCAGGGTGCCAAGACATAGGAGAAGAGATGAAGGTGTGGGGTGGATCTGCTTCCGGGCGTGTCGGTCGCTTCGCGACCTCCGACGCCCGGCTACTCACTGTCGAGCCCTTCGGGCTGAAGACAGGACCGTACAGTGCACCGGAGCGATCGGTGGAACTATGGCAAAGCGAATCTCGCAGATTGCTGCGGAACTGAGCGTGCCGGCGCAAGCGATTCTCGAGAAGCTGCGCGCCGAGGGTGCGCCTGAGACGATCATTCGGAGCCCCGAGTCCACGGTAGGGCCCGGGCTGGAGGCCACGATCCGTGAGTGGTTCTCCACTCCTGAGCCACCAGGTGCGTGAGGAGCAGATCGTGTCGCCGAAGCGGCGCGGGGAAGGACCCAGTTCTCCTAGTGCCGAAAGTCCCTGATGACGTGCAGGATGCGCTCCATCTGCTTTTTCAGCGATTGCGGCAGCTTCGCCTCGGATTTCAGAGCTCCGGCGAGAACATCCTGCAACTCCTCCAAGAGCTCGGAGCCCGTTGTCCAAGCAACCTGGTGCATTCGATGATGGAGGATTGCGGCCAATCGCGACTCGCCGGACGTCTTGAGATCAACGACCAGTTCATCCACCGCCGGGTAAACGTCTTGGACTGTTTGGATCTGTTTCATGGCGACCCTCCGCCCGGGCATGTGAAACCAGCCTAGCGGCCTCACAAAGCAGACGGGCGTGCGCATCGCACGCACACTGTGCAAGGGGTCCTCTTGCAGGGGGCGTTGCCGCCCCCCGCACCCCCTGCCAAGCCACGGCGCAGAAGGTTGCTCAGTGCGCGGCTTGGAGCCGCGCCGGTGATGGTCGAGGCCACGAGCACCCCTTCGGGGTGCAAGACTAAGAGAAGAGGTTGGTGGGGGGCAGCTTTCCGGGGGTGTCGGTCGGCTGCGCCGACACTCCACCCCCGGCTACTTTCGACCAGCCCTTCGGGCTGAAGAAAGGCGTCCGGCGACGTCGCGCGCCGAGTGGCGCACACCACCATCAGCAGAGGTCATTCATCCTTCGGCCATGCGGACGTGTCTTCGACGGGGCGCGGGAGGCGTTCATCGAGCCACTTCATGCAGGTGCCGGGCTTGAACTTCGGGTCTTTCGACTCGATGACCCAGGAGAGGTAGTCGCGCGGGCCGCCGTTGAGGTAGGGGCCGCGGACACCGGCATGAAGACCGTCGGCAGTCGTTCGTTGATGGAGAGGTAGTTGAGCACGCACCCCAACTCCTGAACGACGTTCCAGGCGAGCGGGTGCGATCCTGAACTTCACCCACCAGTTGCCGTCGTCGAGTCGACCGCTACTGATCGGGCCAGCGATGCCCGGCACGCGCTGGAGGTACGCGATGAGGGTGCCAAAGTCGCGTTCGTCGCCCATGGGCGGATGGTAAGGTCAGTTACGCCGTTCGAACTCGAGGTTGGACAGGCAGTCGTATCGGTTCGCGGGGTCTGACTCACGAAGGGCCATGACCTGCTCCCACGTCGCACGCCATTCGCCTTCGCCGGTGATCGCCTTGCATCAGTCCCGTTGCGCCGTCCGTCTTGAAGACGCGATAGGCAGATCTGTCGAGGCAAACGAGTAAGAGAAGGCTTGCAGAAACGTCGGAACCAGGCCGAAGCGGCCCCGGGATTGAGAGAGCTCGGCGGCGTGTGGCGCGGCGACTTCAGGGCTTGGTGGAAGCAAGGGCCGGGCAAGGAAGAGGACTACTTCATTGGGCCCCGTGCGCCTGCCCGCACTCAGGACACGGCGAATTGGGGGGGAGGCCCGCACGAGAGTACTGGCACTTTGTACACACGCCCGCTGGGCCGCGGCGCGGCAGACCGAGAAGAAAGGCGGTCCAGAGACCAATGTGTCCGCAGCCGTACACCACCGCGCCCAACACGACTGCCCAGTACACCATGTCCCCCTGACGGTGCATGTAGTCCCAATCGGAGAAGTTGCCATTTCCCGTCAGGATGGGCATCAGGGCGAGGTAATGTGCGGCCATAGCCGCAAGGAACGCCATGCGGCCGCCCCGACTCGTCGAACAGGCAAGCGCGCCAAGCACTCCCCACACAACGGGAGTGGAGAACATCGCTACAGCGACGTTGTTCACGAGGGCAAACGGCGACGATGACCCTCCCATGACCACGTAGCAGCCGTGCCCCATGCCGGCCGCAGCGAAACCTGCCACCATAAGCACGAACCCGGTCATGACTCCGGCCGTGATGAGCAGCCCTCGAGTGATGATTGACCCGTATCGCTCGCGCCTGGTACGCATCAGTGGAGGCTACCAGCACCGCGCCCCATCGACTCGACCACCGGCTCACGCCGCCGCCTGCCCGCACTCGGCACTCGGGACGGGGCGAACCGGCGGGCCTGTTACAGGCCCGTGACATGGATGGCGTCGTGTGCCGAGTAGGCTGCGGCACATGAAACTCCTTCTTGCCCTCACGATGCTGCTGCCCGTGGCCGCCTTCGCCCAAACGACGCCGCCCACGACTCCTGGCGACCGGCCTCCAGTTCACGACCTCTCGGTCCAGATCAGCGAGTACGTGCGCTGCATCTTCCAGGACAGGGACGGCCAACTCTGGTTCGGCACCAACAGTGACGGGGTCTGCCGATATGACGGTACCCGTCTGGTCTTTCTCAGCGTGAAGGACGGCCTCGCCGGCCACGCCGTCCGAAAGATCGTCCAGACCGCAGACGGCGCGATGTGGTTCACCACCGAGGGCGGCGTGAGCCGCTACGACCGCGGTGCGTTCACGAACTACACGGTGGCCGACGGCCTGCCCTCCGACGATACCTGGAGCATGATGCTCGACAGCAAGGGCACGCTCTGGGTAGGCACGCGGGAGGGGGTCTGCCGGTATGCCGGAGCGGCTGATGCGGGGGTAGAGGCCGCCGCAGGAAAGCCCTTCGTCGCCTTCCCGATCCCCCGTGCCGAGGTCGAGACCGCTGAGGCGCGTTTCGACCCGAGGCTGGTCTGGAGCATGTTCGAGGACCGCGACGGCAACATGTGGTTCGGCACCGATGGCGAGGGCGCGCGTAAGTACGACGGCACGACGTTCACAAGCTATACGACCAGGGAGGGCCTGGGCGGAAACCAGGTGCGGTGCATCTTGGGCGATCGCCAGGGTCACATCTGGCTGAGCGGCGACCACGCCGGCGTGTGTCGCTTTGACGGCAAGACGTTCCGGCGCTTCACGGCTGAAGACGGGCTCGGCAATGATCGTGTCTTCACGATCTTCGAGGACAAGGCCGGAGACCTGTGGTTCGTCACGCTGGGCGAGGGTGTCACGCGTTACGACGGAAAGACCTTTACGCCGTTCCGCCAGCTCGGGAACCTGGCCCGCACCCATGTCCAAAGCATCATGCAGGCCAAGGACGGCACGCTCTGGTTCGGTTGTTCGGGCGGCCTCTTTCGCTTCGACGGTACCACCTTCATCAACGTGACCCAGGACGGCCCCTGGCAATAGCAATCCAATGAGCGGCAGCCGCGGCGTGCCAGCAGCACCTCACCCCGATCGTCGCCACTACCGCTGGCATCAACCGGCGGCCAACACCGGCGAACGCGATGGATACCAGGTTCAGTAGCACCACGGGTGCAGGGCCGCACTTTTCTCGGGCGGGCTGGAGTTCGGCAGGTGGGGATGAGACGGTTCCACGGATTTGAGTGGGTCAGGGCCTCGATTTGCGTGCTGCTCCGATCCCTGCGACCATGGGGCGTGCCGGGCCGCGGCCACCCGCCGCAGGAGGATCCCATGACGCAGCCTTCCGACCCGACCCAGTTGACGGTGGGCGATCTGTTCACCAGGCTGAGGCCAGCACAGGTCTGGTCGATCGTGCTGGTGATTGGCGCGGTGGTGTCCGGCGCGTTCGGCCTCGGCTTCAAGCTTGGCGCGGGCGGGCTGGAGGCGAAGGTAGCGACGATGCAGGCGAAGTTCGACGGGGATGCGAGCGCCACGAAGGGGGAGCTGGAAGCCCTGCGGACACGGGCGAAGAACTCGCGGGCCCTGGAGGACAAGGAGAAGTTCCTCGCGTTGTACCTTCGGTACATGCTCGCGCAGGACTTTGCGCGTGGTCACACGGAGGACGAGGCGGCGAAGGCGGATGTTGCCACGACGAGGGCGGCGCTCGAAGAAGTCATCCACAAGGGCATTGCGCAGCGGGAGGGGGACGACGGCGATAGCTTGAAGTACCGGGGCCTGGTGATCGGCAAAGGCGGAGGACCCCGGGATGCCACGGTGACGTTTGTGTACGACAACACGACGTGGCCGATCCCGCGCGAGTTCCAGGTGGCGACAAAGAACTGACGGCCGGGGCTCGATGGAAAAAACGGTGGGACGGATTGTCCCGGTTCCACCGTTACCGCACTGGGTCCCTTCGTAGCGCTGTGTCGCGGCCGCGGCGCGGTGCGCGTCCAGGCACTCGTGGTGCGCAGGACCCAGCGAGGAATGAAGACGGTCATGAAAACCGAACAATCCGGCTATACGGTGCGTGCCCGGCGGCGGAGCACGACGGCGGCGGCGAGGAGGGCGAGAGAAGCCGGGGCTGGGATCGCCGGGCCGACGGCGATGCCGGTAATGGTGATGCCGCCGCCGTAGGGGCCGACGCTGAAGATGTTGTTGGGGCCGACGATGCGGGCCAGCGACGTTGTCTGCGTGAGGAACAGTTTGGCTTCGTCGCCCTTCCAAGCGGCGTCGACGTCAGTGGTCTGGAACGGGTTCGAGAAGCCGCTCGGGTTGATCGAGATCGCGCCGAACGGGTTCGTGATCAGGTTGTGCTGCCAGCTGTTGTAGGGATTGTTCGGGTCCAGCACGTGCAGCCCGCCGGCGGAGTCCAGGAAGAGCGTGTCGCCGTCGGGGAGGCCGGTGTTCGCGTTGTTGTTGATCAGGTTGTAGCCGTTATCCAGCAGCGCGAGGCGGCCGGTGGCGTTCGTGTTGATGCCGTAGGAGACGACGAAGCCGCCGAGCGGGGCGGAGTACTCGATTCCTTCGAACGCATTGGTCGGGATGCCGTGCACCACAGCGGCCGCGGTCAAGCCGACGGGGTCGATCTCGATGAGGGAGCTCGAGGAGATCCCGTTGTGCTGGACGGTGAGGAATCGATTGGTGACGGGGTTGTAAGCGAGGTGGAACGTGCCGGTCGTGCCGACGTTGGAGTAGCTGAAGAGCGGCGTGGCGGCGCCTGTCGAGGTGTTGATCTGGTAAAAGGTGTCGGTGCTGATCCCGCGGCCGATGCCGTAGAGATTGTCGGCCCGGGCGGCCGCGGGGATCGAGAGCAATGCGAGGGCGAGGACGGACGATGGGGTGTGGCGCTGGGACATGGGGACTCTCTCCTTCGGTCGTTCGAGTGTGTCACGAAAAACCCGAATAGCCGAACGCCGCGGCGAGCGCGGCGCCATGCGTGGCCAGAGGGTACCAGAAATCGGGCGGCGCCCGCGGGTGGCGTCGGGGTCGAGGCGCGGCTCCACTACGATGCGGCATGTTTGGCAGACGGCCATGGCAAGACGAACTGGCGATCATCGACCGGACGATGCGGGCGATCTCGGGGGTGCAGGACCCCGAGGAGCTTGTCAACGTGTACTGGGAGAGCATCGGCGACCTGCTGCCGATCACGGATTACGTGTCGGTGTCGCGGCGCGGGGTTGAGCCGCCCTACTACCTTGTGACGCGGTCGTCGCGGTTCACCGAGCACCTGAATCCGTGGACGCAACGCGACCGCCTGCCGCGGCTGTCCGGGGGCTTGCTGGGGGAGATCGCGTACGCCAATCGGCCTGTGATTATCGGCGACCTGCCGCTGCGGCTGGCCCCCGATGACCCGGGACGGTTCTACCTGGAAGGGTTTCAGTCGCTGATTGCGCTGCCGCAATACGACGGCGGCGAGGGGATCAACGTCACGGCGATGCTGCAGGCGCCGGGATTCGAGATCGACCCGTCGACTATCCCGATGCTGCACTGGCAGTCCGGGCTGTTCGGACGGGGGACGCAGAACCTGGTGCTGCGGAATCAACTGGCCGCGGCGCTGGCGTCGCTTGACCGGGAGCTGCAGGTGGTCGGCGAGATCCAGCGGTCGCTGCTGCCGCAGGACCTGCCGGTCATCGAGGGGTTCGAGATCGCGGCCCATTACCAGACGAGCGCCCGGGCGGGCGGGGACTACTACGACTTCTTCCCCCTGGGGACAGGGGCGTGGGGCCTGTTCATCGCGGACGTCTCCGGCCACGGGACGCCGGCCGCGGTGCTGATGGCAATCACTCACGCGATCGCGCACGCGCAGCCGGGTACGCACACGCCGCCGTCGGCACTGCTGCGGTACCTGGACAAGCAGCTGACGAGGCTGTACGCGCGGAACGGCACGTTCATTACGGCCTTTTACGCGGTGCTCGATCCTGCGAAGCGCACGCTCACCTACTCCGCGGCCGGGCACAATCCCCCGCGGCTGGTGCGGGAGGGGCGGGTGCGGGCGCTCGACGAGGCGGCGTCGCTGCCGCTGGGCATCGCGGACGGCCAGGCATTTGGCGAGGCGACATTCCAGCTGGAGCGCGGGGACCTGCTGCTGCTCTACACCGACGGGATTACCGAGGCGATGGCTCCCCGGCAGGGGACGGGGGCCCCGGAGCTCTTCGGCACAAGCAGGCTCGACCGGGTCTTGACAGCCGCGGCGGAGAATGCGGGCGAGTGCATCAGCCGCGTGCGGGCGGAGGTATCGGGTTTCTCGGGGGGCGCTGCCCCGGTCGATGACCAGACGCTCATCGCGCTGCGCTGCGTGTGAGGCTCCGCGCGATCACGGCCGCACCCATCCGTTCCGATGGTGATCTAGACGCTGAGATCGCCGTCGTCGAGGTCTACGCCCATGCGCATCCCGTACTGGCTCGCGACCAGGTATCGGAAGCCGGTGTCCACGGCGAAGTGAATGTCGGCCGAGCCGAGGTCGCCCGGGGAATCGGCGACACGTCCGGTGCTGGCGAAAAGGACGTGGGTCCAGCGCTTCGTGAAGTGGTACGCAGTTCCGCTTCAACAAGCACCGCGACATTGTCCACGTAACGGCCGCGGGGGATTCCGCGGGTCATCAGGCTCGGCAGGTCGTAGAAGGGGGCATCGTCCTCGCCGGTGATCAGGCCGCCGTCGGCGCGGAGGCCCGGAACGAGGTCTTCCGCCCGCGGAAGGTAGGTGATGGCGAAGGCGCCCACGCGGCCGTAGCTGAAACGCCGGCGAGGGCCTCCGCCTGCTTGCGAGTAGGGCAGCATACCGCATTGGAGGCACTCGCCGCGCGGTAGGCTGCTGTCATCGTGCGAATGCCCCGACGAGCCCGCGCCTCGGCGAACTGGATGGTGAAAGCAGGGCTGCCGTGAAGCGAGGGCGGCGAATCCGCATTGTGGCGAAATGGACGGGGGTATGCCTGATTTGCGTGCTCGGTGCGATCTGGGCGACGTCTCTCTATCGCTGCTCGACGTTCATCGCGCACTCTCCGGCCAACGCCTATTACGGAGTGACGGCGACCGGCGGCGCCTTGGCGATTGACTACGTCCCGCCGATCCGGGTGGTGGCGGACCGCCAAGGGAACATCATCCCGCTGCGCTTCACGGGCTCGGAAACATGGAACGTGCAGTGGAGAACGCAACCGAACTTCATGTACTTCACATGGAAGCCCGAGTGGCGGCGGCGGACCCATTCCAAATACCCTGGGGTCAGCCCGCTCTCGCTCGTTGTGCCGCTGTGGATGCCGCTCGCCGCGGTAGCGCTTCCCACCGCGTGGCTCTTCTGGCCCGCCCACCTGTGGCGCCGCGTCCTTCCCGGCCACTGCCGATGTGGGTATTCGCTGGCAGGGCTGACCAGGGAGGCAGCGTGTCCAGAGTGTGGGTTCCCCACTGGAAAGTAGCCGCGGGCGTCATGTGGAATGCTGAGCGCCGGGTATTCGACGAAGCACTGGAGGACGCCGAGCGCGGCCGGACGGAGTCAGCCGCTCTGCGGGCGGCGGTTGCGGAGCTGGACCGCCTGTGGGCCGGGGCGCGGCCTTCCTGGATTGAGCGGCTGCGGCCGGGACCTTGGGCGTTCTTCGCGGGGCAGGTCGGGGTGCTTGCGCTCTGGTCCGTGTCCGTGGTCGGAGGTCTGTGGCTGGCGGGGACGGCGCTGGTCTTGATTGTGCTGTACGAGTGGACCCGGCATCTGCGGATCCGCCGCTACAGGCTGCACCGCATCGGCATGTGCCGCGCATGCGGGTATTCGATGCACGGACTGGCGGACGCGATTGACCCTCGGCTGGTCGGTGATCGCCACGTCGGGCCCCGGGTGTGCCCTGAGTGCGGCTGCCACTGGCCGCGGTTGCCGCCTGAATGAGATTCGCGGATGGCCCTAGCGTCGCCTGCGGGCACAGCCGATGAGGCCGATCACGGCGAGCCCAGCGCCACCGGTGAAGAGGGCGCTCGGAAGCGGGATGAGGACCGGGGTGCCGATGTAGGAGTTGCTGAGGCCACCGCCCTGGGCCTGCACATGGATGCCGACCACCATGGCGCCGCTGTTGAGACGCTGAATCAACTGGGCGAAGTTGACCCCACTCATCAGTTCCAGGCGGATGGTCAGCCACTCGTTGTTGCGGTCCACGCCGTTCTGCGACACCGGCGAGTTCGAGTCGGCGGTGAAGAGGCTGGAGAAACCTCCGCCGGAGAAGCCGGGCAGGTGACCGGGGGAGGCGCCGGCGCTGAAGGACACGCCGCCGCTCGAGGTGATGCCCGCGATGCTCTTGATCGTCCCGTTGTTGTAGAAGTAGGTGTCGCAGATGGAGGAGGGGCGGGTCGTGACGTCGACCCGGAACGTGAAATCGGCAAGGCCGCGGCCGGCGCTGTTCACGCCCGCGCTCGCGACGTTGAGCGAGAACATGCTGTTGTGAGCGCTCGCGAAGGTCGCGCCGCCGTTGGCCGTGACATTCTGGAAGCCGTAGGCATCCGCCAGCGCAGTGGCGCAGAGCGGGGAACCGGCAAGAACGGCGGCAGCAAGGGCCATAGTCACCAATACGCGCATATTGAAGCAATCCTTTGGTACCGAGCCGTCCGACACCCGCGGAGCAGGCCTGGTGCGGGCGAACGGTAGCATCCGGTGTCTGGTGGGCAAGTGAATGCGGCTATCTGAAGCGAATTCTGTCCGCGCAAACGCAGGTGAATACCAGTTTTCGGACTGATTGGCAAGCTGGGGAAAGTTGCGGAGGTTGGAATGCCCGGCTCGCCCTACGGGCAGCCGAGGGCGAACTTCGTCGTGAAGCAGCCAAAGTCGGCAAGGTTGCGGATGCCGTCGCTGTTGCAATCTGCGTAGGGATCGCCCAGCGCGAACTTCGTCTGGAAGCAGCCGAAGTCGGCGAGGTTGCGGAGGCCATCGTTGTTGCAATCGGGATAGCAGGGAGGACAGCCGTAAGCGGCCAGTGTCTTCACGGTGAACCCTGGGAGTGTGTCGGGGATGCGGCCGCCAAAATAGAGGGCAGCGGGGCGGCCACCGGGACCGTCGGCATCGACGACCTCCAGCGTCTCGCCCTGGTTCACGCCGCTGGTCACCGGAGGGCTGATCCCCTCCCAGGCGGCGCCCGTCCAGCGAGCGCGGAAGCCGTAGAACTGCCCCGCGCCGTTGTTGAGGTAGTAGCCCGTAATGTAGAGTTGCGACGGGATAGGGCCGGCGCCGTCGGCATCGAACATGGCGAAGTCGTTCACCCCGCCGTCCACGTTGACGCCGTTCCCCAAGGCGCTCCAAGCCTGGCCATTCCAGGCCGCGACGTTGCGCGCGGCGATGCCGCCGGCGTTCTGAAACTGGCCGCCGACCATGAGGACATCGCCAGCACCCGCCGGGCCGTCCAGGTCCAGGCTGCGGAGGCCTGTAACGTACGCGCTGCCGGTCAATCCGGCCCCGAGGGGCGACCAGGCGGCGCCATCCCAGCGGGCGATGCCCGCGGCGGGGGTGCCCGCGGCCATGCTGAAGCGGCCTCCCGCGTAAAGGCAGCGCGGGAGCGGTCCGGGGCCGTCCGGGTCGTACTCGGCCAGAGCGTTCACCTGCTGGTTGAGACCGCCGCCGATGCCAGACCAGGTCGAGCCGTGGAGGGCGGCGATGTGCGACACCGGAACGGTGCCGACCATCGTGATGAAGCCGCCGACGACGAGTGCCGGCCCTGCGGAGGAGCCAGGGAGGTCATCGGGCAGGCTAATGAGGGCCTGCACGTTTGCCGGACCACCGTTGGGAAGGCCTCCCTGGACCAGGGACCACTGGCCGTCCTGCCATCGTGAAAGGCGTGGCATCGGAACCCCGCCACCCGACGAGGTGACGAAAGAACCGCCGGCGTAGAGAGCGGCGGGATTCGGGCCGGGGCCATCGTCGTCGTGAGAGACGAGGGCGTAGACAGCGCCGTCGAGGCCTGCGCCCACGTTCTGCCAGATCGAGCCGTTCCAGTACTTGATGCCGGGGCCGGCGGGCTGAAGCGGGAAAGCGCCGCCAGCGACCAGGCGCGGGGGCTGCGGGCCGGGACCGTCGAGGTCGTACTCGATGAGGTCGAAGATGACGTCGCTGAGGACGTTGGGAGCGGTCGGGTTGAACCAGCCCGGGGTGCAGGATTGAGCGAGCCCTGCGCCGGGAAGAGCAAGGATCACCAGACCTGTGGAGAGTTTGCGTCCCATCGCCCCGCGAGCCTCCAGCTTATGAACCGGATCCCTTGATCAATCGACGAGTCCTATGGGCATCCGAGTGCAAACTTCGTCTGAAAGCAGCCGAAGTCTGCCAGATTGCGGACGCCATCGTTGTTGCAATCGGCGTACACCTCACCCAGGGCGAACCTTGTCTGGAAGCAGCCGAAGTCGGAGAGATTGAGTGTCCCGTCCGCATTGCAGTCCGGGTAGCAGCCGGCGGCGACGATGAGAGTCCAGCCGATCTCCTGCGTCATCCACTGGGTGCGCAGGGTGGTGTTGCGAACCCAGGGCGTGTTGTCGGTGACCTGCACGGACAGGGCGTAGAGGCCGGGCGTAAGTCCCAGGGAGGCGATGTTCAGCGAGGGCGCGGTCGCGCCGGCGATGGGCTGGGTGTTGAGCTTCCACTGGATGGTGAGCGGGTTATTGACCGGGTCCACCGGGTCCACGAAGGGGACGCTGGCGTTCGACAGGATCTCGCTGGTGGGGGTCGAACCGTCGATCGGACGCACCTTCTTGTACATCTCGACGATCAGCGCCTCGACCGAGGGGAGGTTGAAGGGTCGGTTGAGGGCCCGCATCTTCGAGTTGCTCGTCGGGCGGTAGATGCCGAAGACCGAGTAGCCGCCACCCTGGAACGTATCGACGAGGCCATCGAACGCGGGGTTGTTCACGCCGAGCCAGCGGTACCACTTGGTGGACTGCTGCAGCATCTGGGCGGCGGTGCGGATGCTGAGGTCCGGCTCGGATCGCTCCGGCCCGGTATAGGTCTCCGGCCCGCCGTAGTCGTACTCGTCGGCGAGTTTGCCCAGGCTGTGGCCAAACTCGTGGATCGCAATCTCCGCGCTGGCGCCGTTGCCGCCGGCGAGCGTGCCCATGTTGCTCCCCGGGTAGCCGGCGCCGCCGTACTTCGTGGAGTTGGCAACAGCCAGGACCGTGTCCGGCGGGAAGGGTGCGGCGGCCGCGTGCTGGAAGGCCTTCGTGACGTTTACGCACAGCAGTCGCTCTGTCCCGTTGCACCAGAATGCCATGTCGAGGGCGGTGTTCCGGGAGATGCCCTGGGCCGGGTCGTTATCCACGCCGGAGTCGATGGAGACGACATCCACACGGTGAACGGTGAAGAGCGACTTGTAGGTCTTGAAGGGTTCCTGGTTGAACATCTGGTTGACGGCGCTCTGGGCCTGGGTGGCGTACTGCCCGAGCTGGGCTGCCTGGTACCCATCGCCCACGAGGACCAGGTCGATGCGGTTGGCGGGGTTGTCGTCGGTGGGGGTGAGCGTTTCGACGTTCAGGCCTTCGGGAGGCACGAGCGCCGCGGCATCGAACCAGGGGCGGGTGATGAGCAGTTTTCCGCCGGTGAGGCGACCCTGATCGTCGAGGGTGTCCCAGTAGACCACGTCCGTTACGTCGCGGTGGTGCTGCTGGGCGAGCGCGGTGTTCGCCAAAAGGACAAGGCCGAAGAGACCGGTGGGTAGGACATTGCCGCGCATAGGCGAGACTCCGCGAAGGGGGCGATATTAAGAGATACGGCGGCGAAGCCGCAACGAGCGCAGCGGATTCAGGGAACCGGCGCGGCCGCGGCGGCGACGGGCTCACCGGCGCCGGCGACGATCTGGTCCGCGACCTCGCGGCGGTGGACATCAATGGCACGCGGGAAGTCGAAGGCGACGCGGACGCGGTCACCCTTGATGGATGCGATGCGAACGACGCCGATCGGATTGCGCGGGTCGCCGATGACGACCTCTTCCCCTTCGCGCCTCGTAATCACCAGCATCTCGGACCTCCAGTCCCGCGGCCATCCGTCCCACCTGCCGCAGACAAATGTACCGCGCCGGCGGCCCCGGGGGAAGGAGAATCCCGGAATCCGGGGTGTGGGCCGGGGCGGCCGGGAATGACGTCGTGCGGCCCTACACTCCCCCTCGCATGCGACGAACCGGACTCTTTCTTACCCTGATTGCCCTGATTGCCGGGTGCAGTTCCAAGCCCGAAGTCCCTCCCGACCCGATCCTGGAGGTCAAGAACCCACGGCTGCGGCCGGAACGGCGGGCGCAGGCGATCGATGAAGCCTGGGTGCGGGTCCAGAGCGGGGCCGCCGACCGGCAGTCGGTCCGCAATGACCTCAAGACGCTTGCCTGGTCGCCCAACTGGCCGGTGGAGCTGCGGCTCAAGGCCCTACGGACGGTGCTGAGCGACACGGATCCCGCCGGGGAGGCTGACAGCCGGCAACTGGTCAGGTTGATGGTGCCGCGGGAAAAGGACCCCCAGGTGATCGCCCTGCTGAGCGGGACGGCGGCAGATCGCGGCTGGATCGAGGCGGTGCCCTCGCTGATCCGCAGCTTGTCCCGGTATGACCCCGGGACGCCGGACGCCGAGCGGGCGGAGTACCGGGCGATCCAGCGGCTCGTGCCGGGGCGCCCGGTGGAACTGACGGTAGTAGACACGTTTCTGCACCCGCCGCCGGAAGAGGGCGCGTACGGGCTGTCGTCGGTCGAGCTGACGCGGGCGGACGCGTGGACGGTGCTGGGTCGGCTGGACCCGAACCGGACGCTGCGGATGGCGATGCTGGAGAACAACTCGAGCGACCCCGACGTGGCGAGCATCAAGGCGGCGGTCGGGGAGCTACGGACCGCGCCGCGATCCGGCGAGGAGTTCGCGTGGCTGCGGTCGCTGCGCGACCCGCAGAAGCGGGCGAACGCCGAGTGGTGGGAGAGCGCCCGGATGGCGATCGCGGCGATGGGGCCGGAGCGGGCCCCGACGTTGCAGCTGCGGCACGCGGAGGTGATCCGCTGGGCTGCGGCGCACCGGCCGAACTGGGCGCGGGCGTCGCGGCAGGAACTCCTGAGCGAGCTGCGCGGGCGCCTGACCGGGCGAACATTCCACTGGCGTACAGCGAAGGAACAAACGGGCGACCGGATGCAGGTCCAGTCTCTGGAACTGGTCGAGCTGGAGGTCACGTGGGCGGACCTGCTGACTGTGCTGGTGCTGGATGACGCGGTGCACGACCCGGCGGTGATCACGGCGCTGTTTGCGCAGGCAGCACTGGACAAGAAAGACAAGTCGGCGGAGTATGGCGGAATCGTCGAGGACATGCCCATGAAGTCGGGCGAGGGCGCAGCGCGGGTGGTGATGTACCCGCCGCGGCCGGGGGCGCGGCGCGGGGATAAGGAGTTTGTCGCATCCACCGACATGATGGCTCAGAGCGACCGGTCGCTGGCGCACTATCACTTCCACGTGCAGGATGCACAGAACGGGTCGTTCGCGGGGCCGAGCACTCCGGACCTGTCCTACGCGGACCGGCTGGGGCGGAACTGCCTGGTGTTCACGAGCGTTGGGAAGGATGCGATGAACGTGGACTACTACCAGCCCGGCGGGATGGTGCTGGACCTCGGGGAGATCGAGCGGCCATGAGGTGGGCGTGGGGAACGTTGCTGCTTGCGGGGAGCGCGCTGGGCCAACTCGCAGACCCGGGCTCGGCGCCCCCCTCCCCCCCGGTGGCGCCCGCGGCGGACGGGCCGGTTGAGCAGTTCTTGCGATGCGGGGCGGTGCGGTACTGGCCGTCACAGGCGGCAGCGGACCGTGCGAAGCCATCGCTCTTGCTGCAGGCACCATTCATGGTGATGGAGGGCATGCCGGAAGCGGCGTGGGTGAAGCCCGTGTTTGCCGAGGCTGGGGGGCGGCACACTGCGAGGATTCCGCTGGACGCTGCGGCGGTGGTGCTAGCGCCGGGGATCACCAGCGGCCCGCTGCGGAAGGGCGCCGCGGTCACGGCGAACTCTGACACAGGCGGTCTGCCGTGGATCATGGTGGTGCGGCCGGGCGCAACGGTTGCCTCGTTCCTGATCGACACGACGGCGCCGTGCGAGATCACGGTCGGTGATGCGATCGAGATTTCCAGCGGGGCGGAGTTTCCGCTGATCGAGACGCTGAGCGAGGATGCGGCGGGAGCCGCGGGCGCACTGGCCACGCTGACGGGGTGGATGGACCTGCCGCCGCTGTGGGCGCTGGGGTACCAGCATGGGGACACATCGCTGACAAGCGATGAGGCGTTTCTCGGTGCGACGCGGCGGCTGCGTGCGGAGAGGTTGCCCGCCGATGGGGTGTGGAGCGCCCGAATACTGCTTCCTGCGAACGAAGCGGGTCCGGATAGGCGGGAGTGGAGTGAGCAGCTCAAGCAACTTGGGATACATCCGCTCTGGCGTTTACCGGCCGGGCTGGATGCCCGGTCGGCGGAGGGGGTCAAGGCGAAGGTGCTCAAGCGTCCCGACGGGACACCGGTATCGCTGGGGAGCGACCTTGCACCCGACTTCTCGCACCTGGATACGCGCTTTGCGTGGGCCGTGGGACCAGCAGTATTCCTGGAGGCCGGATTCGTCGGTATCGAAGTGATGAGCGGACGGTTGATTGGCGATGCAGCGTTCCAGGCGGAGGAGGCACTCGGCGGGCCGGACGGGATGGACCGGTACGGCGCGGTGTACCCGACACTGGCGTCGCGGGCATTGAGAGAGGTGTTCGGGCGGGCGGAATCGGAGTTGCGTCCGGTGCTGTCCACCAACGTGTTGTCGCCGGGCGTGCAGCGGTACGCCTCCGTGTGGATGCCGGCCGTGGGCAATGACGAGGCGGCGCTCGCGGACTCGCTGCGGCGGCTGCAGGACGCATCGATGTCCGCGCGGTTCATGGTGGGGATGGACATTCCCGGCGCGAAGAAGGGCGGCGATGGTGCGGGCCTCGCGCGATGGTTCGGCGTGGCCTCGCTGATGCCGATGCTGCGGGGGAATCCCGACGGCGAGCGCTCGTGCGCTCCCTGGGAGTTCGGGGAAGACATGACCGTGCGGGTGCGAGCGGCACTGGAGCGGCGGGCGCGGCTGATGCCGTACCTGTACACCCTGGTGTTCGAGGCGTTCCGGTTCGACGAGCCGATCGTGCGCCCGCTGTGGACACTCGACCCGCCGGATGCATCGCTGCACGAAACGCCGCTGGTTTTCCTATTGGGTAAAGAAGTCCTTGTCGATGCGCGGGCAGAGGGCGGCGAGTTGCCTGCTCTATCGCCGCAAGTCCGCGACTGGATGCCGTTCGACGTGCAGCCGGGCCTGCCCCGGCTCTATCTGAAGCCGGGGACGATGATCCCCATGGGCCCTGTCCGGCAGTTCGCCGCCGAATCGGCGCTGGACCCGTTGGAGTTCGTGGTGGCGCTCGACGCACAGGGGCAGGCGCAGGGGATGCTCTACGAAGACGACGGTGAAGGCTTCGGCTACACGAGGAACGAGGGCCGGATCGCGTACTACGCGGCGCAGCGGACGGACAAGGACGTCGTTGTGAAGATGGTGCGGCTGGATGGCGCATGGCCCATGGCCAAGCGCCGGTTCATCGCGCGGGTGCTGCTGCCGGATGGGAGTGAGGCGACTGGCGAGTTCCGCGATGCGCTCGATACCCACGTGACGCTGCCGTAACGAACGATCAGGCGCTGGCAGGCGGTGCTGGGTTCTGGGCGACCGCTTGAGCAACTGGCGGCTGAGGAGCGGGCTGCGGATCGGGAAGGCGGGCCGGCACACGCGCCTGGCTGTCGACCTCGTCTTCGACGCCCTTGATGCCCTTGCGGAACTCGACGATGCTGCGGCCGAGGCCGCGGCCCACCTCGGGAAGCCGCTTGCCGAAGATCAGCAGGCCCAGCAGGGCGAGCACGATCAGTTCCGGGGTGCCGAGCGTGCCGAACAGGGCGAGCGTGTGCATGGGGGCTCCGAGCGTTAGCGTCCGCTGAATTGAACCGTCCTGGCGGCCCGAGTCAATGCGCTGGTCAGGGTGGGCTGGCGGCGGGTCCGGGGGACCGTTCCGCGGCATCTACGACGTTATTGAGGAGCATCGCGACTGTCATCGGACCTACCCCCCCCGGAACCGGACTTAGCCATCCGGCAACGTCCTGAACGGCGGTGAAGTCTACATCGCCGACAGTCTTCTTCTTGCCGTCGGGCCCCGGAACTCGGTTGACGCCCACGTCAATCACGATGGCGCCGGGTTTCACCCAGTCGCGCTTCACGAGCGCCGGAACCCCCGCGGCGGCGATGAGGACGTCTGCGGTCCGGGCCAAGTCGGGGAGGCCAGAAGTGAACTTGTTCGCGGAGATCACCGTGGCCTCTTGTCTCATGAGGAGGACGGCGATGGGCTTGCCGACCACATCGCCGGCGCCGACAACCAAGGCCCGCTTGCCCTGGAGCGCTACGCCCGTGGACTCGATCATTTTCAGGACGGCAAGGGCCGTGCAGGGGACGAGCGAGGACTGGCCGTAGACGACGTTGCCGATGTTGGCCGGGTTGACGCCCTCCACATCCTTGCCCGGGGTGATCAAACTCTGGACGCGGTGGGGGTCTACACCCGCGGGCAACGGCAGGTGGAGCATGACCGCGGAGACCTCGTCCTTGGTATTCAACAAGAGGACGCGGCCGGCGATGTCGTCGTAGCCGGACTCGGCGGCCAACCGGTGAAGTCGGTATTCGATCCCGACAAGGGCGCAGGTACGGCCTTGGTTCTCTGCGTAGACACGGGCCCCGTTGTCGCCACTCTCCACGAGCACAGCGTCCAGGCGGACTGAACCACCCCGGGCCCTGACGGCGGCCGCACGCTCAGCGATGCGGCGGCGGTGGGACTCGGCCAGGGCGTTGCCATCGATGATCCGGGCGGGCATGCGCGGATGGTATCGGTACGATGCCGCCCATGCCCGCGAAGCGTCCCGAAGACCGTGTTCTTGAGCTGCGCGTCCTGCTCCAGAAGGCGAACCGTGAGTACTACTCAGGCGCCAGCCCCATCATGACAGACGTGGAGTTCGACCGGCTCCTTGCGGAACTGGCGGACCTGGAGCGGGCGCACCCGGAACTCGATGACCCGGACAGCCCGACGCACCGGGTGGGCGGGGAGCCGGTCGATGGGTTCGAGACGGTGGCGCACACGCGCCCGATGCTGTCGATCGACAACACATACGACGAGGCGGGGGTTCGGGAGTGGTGCGCGCGGGTGCTGAAGGGGCTGGGGGCAGGAGGCAGTGGGTTGTTTGGCGGGGAGGGCGTGACGTTCGTCTGCGACCCGAAGGTGGATGGGCTGGCGCTGTCGCTGGTGTACGAGGGTGGGCGGCTGGTGCGAGCGGTGACACGAGGGGACGGGTCGCGGGGGGACGACATCACGCCGAACGCGCGGGCGGTGCGGGCGATCCCGGTGCGGCTGGAGGGGGAGGCGCCGGATGTGCTGGAGGTGCGCGGGGAGGTGTACTTCCCGACCAAGGAGTTCGAGCGGATCAACAAGGAGCGGGAGGACGCGGGGCTGGAGCTGTTCATGAACCCGCGGAACGCGGCCGCGGGGACGCTGAAGCAGCTGGACCCGAACGTGACGGCGTCGCGGCGGCTTGGGTTTATGGCGCACGGGCGCGGCGTGGTGAGCGACGACGATTTCGCGGGGAGCCACACGGAGTTTCTCCGGCAAGTCGCCAAGCTGGGGGTGCCGGTCAGCCCGCACACGGTGACGGCGGCCGGAGTGGACGAGGTGCTGGCTGCGATCCGCGAGTTTGAGCCGCGGCGGGCGAAGTTGCCGTACGGGACGGATGGGATGGTGGTGCGGGTGGACTCGGTGGAGCAGCAGGAGCGGCTGGGGTACACGTCGAAGTCGCCGCGGTGGATAGTGGCGTTCAAGTACCCGGCGGAGCGGAAGACGACGCGGCTGCTGGATGTGGAGCACCAGGTGGGGAAGACCGGGCGGATTACGCCGCGGGCGATCATGGAGCCGGTGGTAGTGGCGGGGTCGAACGTGAAGCACGCGACGTTGCACAACTACGGGCTGGTGCGGAAGCGGGACATCCGGATCGGGGACACGATCGAGATCGAGAAGGCGGGCGAGGTGATCCCGTACGTGCTGGGGGTGGTGCACGAGAAGCGGCCGGCCGGGGCGCGGAAGGTGAAGGCGCCGGAGGTATGCCCGGAGTGCGGCGGGCCGGTGGAAGTCGAGCCGCCGGAGGCGGAGCAGGACCCGGAGCTGGAGACCGGGCGGGCGTGCGTGAACCCGGAGTGCCCGGCGCAGGTGCACGAGAAGCTGATCTGGTTCGCGGGGCGGAAGCAGATGGACATCGAGGGGCTGGGGGAGAAGACGGTCGGGCAGATTCGCAGCGAGTCGAAGGTCCCGCTGAGCCATTTTGCGGATGTCTTCCGGCTGCACGAGCACCGGGAGGCGCTGCTGGAGCTGGAGCGGATGGGCGAGAAGAAGGTGGACAACCTGCTCGCGGGGATCGAGGGGGCGAAGAAGGCGGGGCTGGCGCGGGTGCTGGCGGGGATGGGAATCCGGCACGTGGGGGATTCGACGGCCAAGCTGCTGGCGCGGAAGTACCGCGGGCTTGATGAGCTTCTTGAGGCGCCGCTACGGGAGCTGATGCCGCAGGCGAAGCTATCGGAGGCGGATGCGAAGCGGCTGGGCGTGCCCCGGGACCCGCCGGGAGGGCAGGAGACGGGGCTGGGGGTGGAGACAGCGCCCGCGGTGTACGCGTACCTGCATAGCGAAGCGGCGCGGAAGGCGTTCGAGGGTTTGCGCGAGGTGGGGGTCGACCTGTCGTCGCATGACTACGTGAAGCCGGGGGCGCGGCCGGCGGCCGGGCCGTTCGCTGGGAAGACAGTGGTGCTGACGGGGACGCTGGAGAGGTATGAGCGGGAGGAGCTGAAGGCGGTGCTGGAGTCGCTGGGGGCGAAGGTCAGCGGGTCGGTGTCGAGCAAGACGAACCTGGTGATCGCGGGGGCGTCGGCGGGGTCGAAGCTGGACAAGGCGCGGGAGCTGGGCGTCGAGGTGTGGGACGAGGAGCGGCTGCTGAAGGAGTTACCGAAGACCTGACACCGGCAGGTGCCACCCTACTGTCCCGCGTCTCATGGTCCACGCCCTGTTGATCGCTGCGTTTCTGGCCGTGTTGCTGCGCGACCAGCGGGGATCGTGGCCCTGGGCTCGGGGGCTGCAGCCTGACTCGGCGTACCTGGCGATGACGGCGGCGATGGCGGTAATCTGGGCGCTGACCCATGCCCGGATCGCGCTCCTGGGCCGTTCCCTGGACAGCAGCGGAAGTTACACGGCTATACGTAAGGCGGAACTCACGCTGGCGGCTTCGCGTCTGGCGATCACGCTGGTGCACATTGCCGGGGTCGCTTTCGGGGCTCTCACGGCGGTGCGCCGCCGCACGGGAAATGTGATCGTGGCGGACGAACTCCTGACGCTGGCCCCGCTGCTGGTGTTCTTCGCTCTCGGGTGGTGGTCGATCTACCCGATCGAGCGTCGCGTGCGCGAGGCAGCGCTCATGCGACGGCTGGATGATGGCCGACCGGTGCATCCGCTGCCCTCGCGGGCGGCGTTCGTGATGTACGCGGTGCGGCATCAGCTGATGCTCATCCTTCTGCCGATCGTGCTCATCATGGCATGGCACGAGACAGCCGAGTGGGGTGTACGGCGGTGGTCGGTGCAGCGCTTCGACTGGCGGACCGGGCGCCTCGAGACCCAGCGATGGCGCGAGGTGTATCTGCCCCTGATCCAAGGGGCGGGGGTGCTGATTGTGTTCACGCTGCTCCCACTGGTGCTTCGCTACGTGTGGGACACGGTGCGCCTGGGTCCTGGAGAGATCCGTGACGGGCTGATGGCCCTCTGCAAGGCGCACGGGGTCCGCGTGCGGGATCTCCTGGTTTGGCGGACGGGCGGGCAGATGCTCAACGGGGCCGTGATGGGTGTTGTGGCCCCGGCGCGCTACATCCTGCTGACCGATGCGCTGCTGGAGATGATGCCGCCAGCGCAAGTGGAGGCGGTGATGGCGCACGAGGTCGGGCACGTGCGGAAGAAGCACGTGATCTGGTTAGGGGCCTCGGCTCTGGCGGGGATCATGGTGGCCGGGATCGCTGCGGACCTGGTCATGCGGCGTTTGCCCGCGCACCTGCAGCGGGAGGAATGGGTGCAGTTGACGGCGGTCGGAGTGTCGCTTGCGATGGGGCTCGTACTGTTCGGGTACGTGAGCCGGCGGTTCGAGTGGCAGGCGGATGCGTTCGCGGCCCAGCACCTGAGCGGGCTTCGGAGGGGCGGTCTCGAGCCGGTCACAATCACACCGGAGAGCGTGGGGCACATGTCGGCGGCGCTGCAGGCGGTGGCAGACCTGAACCACATCCCGGTCACGCGGTGGACATGGCGGCACGGGTCCATCCTCACGCGGCAGCGGAAGCTCGCGGCACTGGCAGGTCAGCGCGCGAAAGGATTGGCGGTGGACCGGCAAGCGGCCGTGCTGAAATGGGCGACTGGTGGTGTGCTGGCGGCGGCAGTGGTTGTGGCGGGGTATGACTTCATCCGGTAGGACTGGCGATGCACTTCGTGAAGATGCACGGGATTGGGAACGACTACGTCTACCTGGACGCGGTGATCGATCCGTCGATCGAGGGGCGGGGCGATCTGCCGGAACTGGCGCGGCGTATCAGCGACCGGCACCGGGGGGTGGGCAGCGACGGGCTGATCCTGGTCTGCAGGGCCGCATCAGCGGAGGCGCACGTTCGCATGCGGATGTTCAACTCGGACGGGTCGGAGTCGGAGATGTGCGGGAATGGCGTGCGGTGCGTGGCGAAGTTCGCGCACGACCGGCTGGGGGTGAAGGCGAACCCGATGCTCGTGGAGACGGGGGCGGGGGTGCTTCCCATCGAGTATGAGACAGAGGCAGCGAGCCTGACGCGAGCGACGGTGGACATGGGAGAGCCGATCCTGGAACTGGCGAGGGTGCCGGTCGATGAGCGCGAGGTCGCGTTCCGCGGGGTGAAGCATCTTTACGGCATCGAAGTGGGCACGGAGAAGGAGGGCGTGTGGGTCGGGGCGTTTGTCTCGATGGGGAACCCGCACGCGGTGTTCTTTGACGCCGAGAACGCGCTGCTCCGGGGCGACGGGTTGGAGGTGCTGGATATTCGACGCGTCGGGCCGCGGATTGAGATTCACGCCGCGTTCCCGAACCGGGTGAACGCACATTTCGTGAGCGTGAAGAGCCCGAGGGAAGCGACGATGCGGACGTGGGAACGGGGTGCGGGGGCAACGATGGCGTGCGGGACGGGGGCGTGCGCGGTGGCGGTGGCCGGGGTTCGGCTGGGGCTGCTGGAGCGGCGGGTGATGCTGCACCTGCCGGGTGGGGATCTCCAGATCGAGTGGGACGCGGTGACGAACCACGTCCTGATGACGGGGCCGGCGACGGATGTGTTTGAGGGGGATTGGCCAGGGTGACCCCTGCATCCACCGCTGCGCTCGAAGACTCGCGAGCAGCGGCACCCCGATACCCTAGCGTTTCATGCCCCAGCGACCAACACTCAGGACTGAGCGACTCGTACTGCGGCCGTTCCACATGGGCGACTGCGACCGTATGGTGGAACTTCTGGCCGACCGGCAGATCGCCGAGAATACGCTGACGATCCCGCACCCGTACACGCTGGCGCACGCGGAGACCTGGATCGCGACGCACCAGGAGAACTTCGACACCGGAAAGTCGATCAACTTTGCGATCACGCTGGAAGGGCAGGTGATCGGTGCGATCGGGCTGCGGTTTGAGCCGGAGAACGCGCGGGCGGAGCTCGGATACTGGGTCACCGGCCCCTGCCGCGGGCGTGGGCTGGCGACCGAGGCAGCGTCAGAAGTGGTGCGTTACGCGCTGGATGGTGCGGGGCTGCACCGGGTGTACGCCAGTCACTTCGCACGCAATCCAGCGTCCGGGCGTGTACTGCAGAAGGCAGGCATGGTGTACGAGGGTGTGCTGCGGGGGCACACGCTGAAGTGGGGGAAGCACGAAGACTGTGTGTTCTACGGCATCACGCGGGAGGTCGCGGCGTGCTGAGCCCGGGCGAAGAGAAACTGCGGGCGATCATCGCCGGGCGACGGGCGGCGCTGCTGGAAGACCTGCGGCTGCACGTGGGGCTGCCCACGGGGGGCGGGAACACGGCGGCGCTCGACGAGACGCGCGGGCTGCTGGCGCGCCGGCTGGAGGCGATTGGCGCGAAAACGGAGATCGTGCCGGGTGAACCGAAGCCGGATTGGCTGTTTGAACCGGGTGCAGGGGGGGGGCACGTGCCGCCGTCAGCGATATGCCGTCGCAACGGGGCCGGCACCAAGGTCTTGATCTGCGGGCACCTCGATACGGTGCACGACCCGAAGGGGCCGTTCCGGGCGCTGAGCATTGCACCGAATGGAAAGACGGCGACAGGCCCGGGCTGCGTGGACATGAAGGGCGGGCTCGTGATTACGGTCGCGGCACTAGAAGCCCTGGCCGAGGCCGGGATCGACGTGACCTGGACCGTGCTGCTCAACAGCGATGAGGAGACGGGGAGCTACCACTCCGAACGCGCGATCAGGACCGAGGCACGGAAGCATGACTTCGGGCTCGCGGTTGAGCCGGCAATGGCGGACGGCGGGCTGGTCGTCGAGCGGCTGGGCAGCGGGCAGTTCATGGTGGAGTGCCGCGGAAGGGCAGCGCATGTCGGGCGGGACTTCGAGAAGGGGGTCTCGGCGGTGACGGCGCTGGCGGAGCGTCTGGTTCGGGTGGCGGCGCTGGCGGACCCGAAGCTGGGCAAGATCGTCAACGTGGGCCCGCTGCAGGGCGGCGTCGCGGCCAACGTCGTGCCGGACCTGGCCCGGGCGTGGGGCAACGTGCGATTCCCGACGACGGCGATTGCCGATGAACTACGCGCGGGGCTGGAATCCGTGGCCACCAGCCCGGGCGCGTGCCCCGCGGCGGACGTCCGGACGAGTTTTCAGCGGCCGGCCAAGCCGCTGACACCGGGGACGCAGGCCCTGGCGGAACGGGCACGCGGCGCGGCGGAAGACCTCGGGCAGCGGCTGCCCTTCGGGAAGACAGGTGGTGTGTGCGACGGCAATACCATGCAGGATGAGGGGCTGCCGACGATCGACACGCTGGGTGTCCGCGGCGGCGGTTTGCACACCCCGCAGGAATGGATCGAGCTCGACAGCCTTGTGGAGCGGTGCCAGCTGATGGCGGTGCTGCTCGCGAGGCTGGGACAGAAGTGACGGAATGACGGAAACAGGTCAACGGAAGGAGCCGGAATGAGCCAAGCGACCGCGTCTAAGAAGTCATCAACCAGCAAGCCGCAGGGCGGTGCTTCTAGGACGCAGGGGTCGGCGCTGCGAGAGAGCCCCGCTGTCGCGGCGGCCGTGCAGCAGGTGGTCGAAGAGGTCAAGGCGCGGTCCTCGCAGATCACGGGGCTCCGCGGGCCGATCGATGGTCTGAAAGAGTCCTATGAGCACTTGCTCAAGCGGGCGGGCGAGCTGCGTGGGCGTGGGCTCTACTACCCGTACCTCGGGTCGGGCGTGGGCAACGGGGCGCTGGTCGAACTCGCTGACGGCTCGGTGAAGTGGGACATGATCTGCGGCATCGGCGTGCAGTTCTTCGGGCACAGCGACCCGGACCTGGTCGAGGCGGCGGTGCGCGGGGCGATCGACGACACGCTGAAGCAGGGCAACCTGCAGTCGGGCACGAACGTGTACGACTTCTGCGGGACGATGATCGCGGAGGCGAGCAAGGGCAGCCGGATCCGGCACGCCTTCGTGAGCGCCAACGGCGTGATGGCCAACGAGAGCGCCCTCAAGCTGTGCCACCAGAAGCACGGCGGGGCGCCGCGGGTGATCGCGTTCAAGGACTGTTTCATGGGGCGGTCGATTACGATGTCACAGATCGGCGACTCGCCGGCGAACCGGGTGGGCATCCCGCTGTCCACCCTGGTGGACTACATGCCGTTCTACAACGAGCAGGCGGCCGCGGCGGTGGGGAAACAGGCGCACATCGACGCGGCGGTGGCGCAGCTGCGGGAGTACCTGGACCGGTACCCGAAGCAGCACGCGGCGTTCATCTTTGAGCTCGTGCAGGGCGAGGGCGGGTTCAACACGGCCCCGCGGGAGTTCTTCGAGCCGCTGATGAAGCTGTGCAAGGAGCGGGGCGTCGCGGTGTGGGACGACGAGATCCAGACGTTCGGCCGGCTGGAGAGCATGTTTGCCTACGACACGCTGGGGCTTGGGCAGTACGTGGATGTGCTCACGGTCGGAAAGATGACGCAGTCGTGCTTCACGATGTTCACGCCGGAGTACAACCCGCAGCCGGGGCTGCTGTCGGGGACGTTCGTGGGCGAGGGGCCGGCGTTCCGCGTCGGCCAGCGCGTGGTCGAGCGGCTGCGCGACGGGAAGTACTACGGGTCATCGGGCTCGATCGCCCGGCACCACAAGCTCTTCCGCGAGCAGGTGAAGGCACTGGCGGCGAAGCACCCGGAATGGTTCCCGAAGGCCGCGGGCGTCACCGAGATCGTGGGCGGCGTCGGCGGGATGATGCGGTTCACGCCCTTTGGCGGGAACAAGGAGAAGGTGCAGAAGGCCTGCAAGACGTGCTTCGACGAGGGCGTGATCGTGTTCTACTGCGGGCACGGGCCGTACCACGTCCGCATGCTGCCGCCGCTGGGCGTGATGAAGGAGCAGGACTGGCCGAAGGTTTTTGAGAGCGTCGAGCGAGGACTGGCCCAGGCGGCGGGATAAGGACCACACAGGCACATCATGTTCATCATCCGCCAGGCCAATCTCGATGATCTTGGAACGCTGGTGAAGCTGGCCAAGATGGTCCATTTCATCAACCTGCCCGCCGACAAGGACATCATCACGAGCAAGGTGCGTCGCAGCGGCGACGCGTTTAAGCGGGCGGCCGGGGCGACCGTGGAGGATGATGGGGACGTTTCGCTCGACGGGTCGGGTCCGACCGGCATGGGTGGGGCGGGGCAGGGCGTGTTCATGTTCGTGCTGGAGGACACCCAGAGCGGAGCGTGCCTGGGAACTTCGCAGGTGGTCGCCCGCATGGGCGGCAAGGGCAACCCGAACTACTCGTGGAAGCTCACCAAGCGAGAGTTCTTCAGCAAGGGTCTGCAGACGGGGACGAGCCACATCGTGGCGAGCCTGCACGCCGACGAGTCGGGACCGACGGAGATCGGCGGGCTGATCCTGCAGCCGGCGTCGCGCGGCGCCAAGCTCGGGCGGCTGCTGAGCCTGATCCGGTTCCACTTCATGGCTCTCCATCGGGAGATGTTCGCGGACCGCGTGATCGCGGAGATGATGGCCCCGATCACGCTGGACGGCCAGAACATGCTCTGGGAGTTTCTGGGGCGACGGTTCATCCCACTGTCGTACACAGAGGCGGACAAGCACTGCCAGCGCTCGCGGGAGTTCATCTCCGCACTCCTGCCCAAGGAAGACATCTATCTCTCGCTGCTGCCGCCCGAGGCACGAGACGTGGTGGGGCGCGTGGGCGAGGAGACGGTGCCGGCACGCAAGATGCTCGAGAAGCTGGGCTTCGAGTACAAGAACTTCGTGGACCCGTTCGACGGCGGTCCACACCTGGAAGTTGCGACCGATGACATCTCCATCGTGAAGAAGACGCGGCGGGCGACGCTTGGGCCGGCCGCGGAGGGCGGGGACCAGGAGGGGCTGGTCAGCACTCTGTCGGATGACGGCGAGTTCCGCGGCGTGCAGACGCTGATCAGCGGAACGGGCGCGACGGTGGGCATCCCGACGAGCGTGATGGAGGCCCTGGGCTGGGAGGCGGGGCAGGCCATCGGCGTCACGCCGCTGGGCCCGGCGTCGGCCGGTACAACGCCGAAGCGCAGGTCCGGCGATAAACGGCCGGCGCGGAAGGTTGGTTCGTGACGCGGCACGCGGCGCTGGCTCGAGACCCCGCGGACCTGGTCGGCGGGAAGTGGGTCGCGGCGACCCGCGGTGAGAACGAGATCGTCTCGCGGAACCCGGCCCGGCCGTCCGAGGTCGTGTGGCGTGGGATGTCGAGCCTGTCGCGCGCGGGAGAAGCGGTCGCGGCGGCGAGGGCGGCACTCCGTACGTGGTCACGCTGGACGCGGGAACAACGGTTCGCGGTCCTGATCCGCTACCGCGACCTGTGCGTGAAGGACGCCGCCCGCATCGCGGGCCTGATCAGCGACGAGACGGGCAAGGTCATGTGGGATGCGCAGGGCGAGGCCGCGGCCTTGCCCGCGAAGGTGGACATCACGCTGGACGCCTCCGAGCACGGACCTCTGCGGCGGGTGAGCGGATTTGAACTACCGCTCGGCGGGACGCGGACCGGGCGCTGCTGGTTCCGCCCCCACGGCGTCATGGCCGTGCTCGCCCCGTTCAACTTCCCGATGCACCTGGCCAACGGGCACATCGTGCCGGCCCTGGCGATGGGCAACACGGTGGTCCTGAAACCCAGCGACAAAACGCCGGCGACGGGGCAGTTGCTGGTGGAACTCCTGCAAGAGGCGCTCGAGGCCGAGGGAGCGCCTCCGGGAGTCGTAAACCTCGTGCAGGGCGGGGCGGATGTGGCCAGGGCCCTGGTCGATGACGACGGCGTCGATGGGCTGCTCTTCACCGGATCGTGGCCGGTCGGCCGCAAGATCCTGGAGGCGAACCTTGACCGCCCAGGGCGGATTGTGGCCCTCGAGATGGGCGGGAACAACGCCGCGGTCGTGATGCCGGATGCGGACTTGCGTCAGGCGGCGATCGAGTGCGTGCGCAGCGCGTTCGCCACGAGCGGGCAGCGGTGCACCTGCACGCGGCGGCTCGTCGTGCACCGCGACATCGCGAACAGGTTTATCGCGGCCGTGTGCAAGGCGGCGGCGGCCCTGACAGTCGGCGACCCCCGCACGGCTGTTTTCATGGGTCCGGTGATCGCGGAAATCGCCCGCAAGGCCGTTCTGGAGTTCCAGGCCACCGCCAGGTCCCGCGGCGGCAAGGTCCTGGTGGAGGCGAAGGCCGCGGAGGGCGACGGTTGGTTCGTCTCGCCAGGGGTGATCCAGGTCGAACGGTTCACTCTCGATACAAGGGGCGAGCCTGGCGCCGATGTCGAGGTCTTCGGGCCGCTGCTGCGCGTGTGCGTGGTCGACTCGCTCGACGCGGGCATCGTGCAGGCGAACGCGACGCGGTACGGGCTGGCGGCGTCGATCTTCACGAAAGATGCGGCAACAACCGAGCGTTTTCTGCACGAGGCCCGGGCCGGCTGCGTCAACGTCAACACAGGCACGGCGGGCGCCAGCAGCAAACTGCCCTTCGGTGGACTTGGCCACAGCGGCAACCACCGACCGGCCGGCTCGGTCAGCCTCGACTACTGCGCGTATCCGGTCGCGGGGATGATCGAGTCCGGCACCGCGGCCCAGATTCCGCCGGGGATGATGTTCGACGATGCATGGGTGAAGTCGTGAATGCCCGCGGCTGGTGTCTTGTCGGAATCCGGGCGGTCGGGTTCCTCGTTCTGATCGTTGCCGTGCCCGCGTTCCTGGCGATGATTCTGAAGATGTTCCTCAATCCCCTTTTAGGCATCGGGCAGGTCAGCCTTGGGGATATTCTTTACTCGAGCAGCAACTACACCTCGCTCAGCCTGCTGAGTCTGGGCCTGTACCTGTTCTTCGGCGGCAAGTGGGTCGCCCGGCAGATCACGCGCGGAATCCCGATTCCAGGGACCTGCCCCGGCTGCGGCTACGACATCCGTGGCATGGAGGGCGGGCGCTGCCCGGAGTGCGGTGCCAAGATTGTGGGGTAACAAGTGATCAGAGTCAGGCGATAGGAGTTCGGCCTCTCAGCCACGCAGCGAATGCCAGGACCGCGTACGCCCCATACCCGGCGATGATCGGGATGACCGGGATGACGTAGCGGTCCTGGATCACCACGACTGCGAAAACGCCCGTAAAAAACGCCCACAGGAACAGCGGCTGCGCGGTCGCGGCGGCCCCGATACCGCGTTTGACCATTGAGACTAGAACGCCGGCAACCGCCGCGCCAAGCGTCAAGAGCCAGAACAACTGGCCGCCCCACTTGAGCAGTGCCACGCCGCTTGCGGGAAGAACTTCTGCAAGGCCCGGGTTCCAGGCGATCCCAATGGTCTGCCGCTCGTGGAGTCGAATCGCCTTGTAGATGGACCGTCCAAGGAACTGGATGGGGTGGTCAGCGATGTACTCGCGGGCAAGGCGGCCCAAAGCTTTGTCATTCTCCAACTCACCCTGAACAAGTATCGGGGGAGACTGGTAAAACCCCGTCGTTTCCGGATTGTTTCCCATCCATAGGTTGGTCCCCCCATTGGTTGAGATGATCACCGGCCGCTCGAACACCAGCGTGTTGCGGATGACCCACGGCGAGAGTGTTGCCGCCATGACCGAGCCCATGCCAAGCGCGAGCCAGAATGTTCGAGTTCGCGTTGTGCCTTGGGCCCAAACAAGGCCCGCGAGCATGATCGGTACGAGCAGCGCTGTGGGCCGTATCAGGGACGCGCCCGCAAACACAACGCCCCCGGCCGCGGCCAGCAGAAAGGCGTGCACCCGTGCAGCGTGTGCTCGATTCCAAAGAAGCACGCCCCCAAGCACCAGGGGGGTAAAGAAGTTTTCGCTCGCGAGCACGGTGGTGAACTCGACTTGGACCGGCCATACAGCGACCAGCCAACCGGCGAGCACCGCGACCTGCTCGCCAAACCACTGGCGTACCACCACAATGGTCAACCAGACAGTGACGCACCCAGCCAAAGTGTTGAGAATCACCGGCCCTAATGTCCCCTCGCCCAGCAGGCGATAGGTCAGTGAATAAAGAAAGGACGTGCCTACAGGCCAGAACGCTGTGGGCGTTCCCGGTTCGTAGCAGTATCCATGCCCGTGCGCGAGGTTGCTCGCAAACAGGCCGTACATTTCGGAGTCCGAAATGGGCTGCATGGGAACGAACGCGGCCCAGACGACACGGACAAGGAGTGCGGCGGCCAGAATCGCGCCTGTCCGCATCCACCAGCGACCAAAAAGGGACGGCCTGGTTTCGTGCCAAGTCGGCATACGCGCATACTTCTTTCGACTAGATGGTCAGCGAATCAACACCCGCGACTCGCCTTTGGGCGCGTGAACCGGAGATTCTATCGCACCTGGAGAGCAACCGGTAACCAGAATCAATAAACAGGGATTGGACCGCACCCGACTCGCGTCCAACTCTTGTTGCCTTCATAGACATTAGACTCCGCGTCATGCCGAAGAAGACCGTGCTCCCGGACCCGCGCCACAGCCCCCGCTTCGCGGGGATCGCGACCTTCTGCCGCTACCCGCGCCTGCAGGATGTGACCGCCGAGAACGCGCCGGTCGACTGGGCCCTCTACGGCGTTCCCTTCGACGGCGGGACGACCTACCGGCCGGGGGCGCGATTCGGACCACGGGCGGTCCGGGGCGAGTCGCAGTACGTCAAGCGGTATTCGGTTGAGCACGGGATCGATCTGTGCGACGCTCTCTCCCTGGCGGATGCGGGCGATGCGCCGATGCGGCCCCTCTCGATCAAGGGGGCGCTGGACGCTGCGGCGGAGTTTGCCCGCGGCCTGGGCGACGCGAAAACGACGAAGCTCCTGGCGGTGGGGGGCGACCACACTATCGCCTACGCGAACATCCGGGCGACGTGGGAGCGGCGCGGGCAGCCGGCTGGGGGCCTGGCGCTGCTGCACTTCGACAGCCACCTCGACACGGTTGACCAGGTCTGGGGGGAGAAGTGGTCGCACGCGTCGGTCTTCATCCGTGCGATCGAGGACGGCCTGATCGACCCGAAGCGGATGCTCTCGGTGGGAGTCAAGGGACCGCTGAACTCGGGAACAGACCTCGATTACGCCAAGGCCCACGGCGTGACGGTGATCGGTTACGCCGATTGGCGTCGGTCTCCCGCGGATGCGGAGCGCCGCCTGCGCGAGTTCGTCGCGGGCCTGCGCGGGGCCGACACCTACCTGACGTTCGACATCGACTGTGTCGACCCCGCGTTTGCGCCGGGAACCGGCACGCCCTCGGTCGGAGGCTTCACCTCGGCCGAGGCCCTGGGGCTGCTGCGGGCGTGCAGGGGCGCGAAGTTGTGCGGGGCCGACGTGGTCGAGGTGTTGCCCGACCGTGACATTGGCGGCATCACGGCGCTGCTGGCCGCACACGTCGTGTTTGAGGTACTGGCCCTGGCGGCGGGGGGCTGACGCCGCGTCACGCGCGCTGCAGGTTTTCCCGCGAGATCATGACATCCAGCGTCTGGCACACGATGTCCACATCGCGCTCGGTCACCGTGTTATAGAAGGGCAGGGCAATCGTCCGTTGACTGACGCTCTCGGCGATGGGGAACTGGCCGGCGCGGAAGCCGAACTCTTTCTGGTAGAAGGGCTGCAGGTGGATGCAGGGGAAGTAATCGCCCGCGCCCACGTCGTGATTGCGCATTCCGGCGATGATGCGGTTGCGCTCCTCGGCCGTGTACCCGGCCGCGAGGCGGACGACGAAGACGAACCAGGACATCACCGTTTCCGGCTCGATCGAGGGCAGGATGAGCGATTTGCTGGTCATCAGACGCGTCATGTACAGGTCCGCGACCCGCTGCCGCTTCTTGATGATCTCGTCGAGGCGGCGCATCTGGCCCACGCCCATCGCCGCCGACATCTCGTGCATGCGGTAGTTGTACCCCAGCCGTTCGTGGCGCAGCCACGCGCCGACGTTGGCCGGGTCGTGACGGCCTCCTTCAGGCTCCAGCGGCGTGACGCCCCGCCCCTGGGACCGCATCGAGCGGCAGGCATCCGCGAGGCCCTGGTCGTCGGTGACGATCATGCCGCCCTCGCCGGTCGTGATCTGCTTGTTGGGGTAGAAGCCGAAGACGCCGGCCCTCCCGAACGCCCCGCACTGCCGGCCCTTGTGGCTCGTGCCCAGGGCCTCGCAGGAGTCCTCGATCAGCGGCAGTTCGTACTTCGCGGCGATCTGGACGTAGGCGTCCATCCACGTCGGATTGCCGAAGACCTCCACGGCGATGATGGCCTTCGTGCGCGGCGTGATTGCCCGCTCGATGAGGGCCGGGTCCATGTTCAGGCTCTTGGGGCAGATGTCCACGAAGACCGGCGTCGCCCCGACGAAAAGGATGCAGTTGCTCGAGGCGATGAACGAGAACGGTGTCGTGATGACCTCATCGCCCGGCCCGATGTTCAGGCCCCGAAGGATCATGTGCAGCCCGGCGGTGCCGCTGGAGCAGGCCACGGCGTGGCGGCAGCCGGTGCGTGCGGCGACCTGCTTCTCGAAGCGCTCCAGCATGGGGCCGATCGAGAGGCGACCGGAGCGGAGAGTCTCCACGACCAGGGCAACCTCCGCGTCCGAGACATCGGGGCGGGAAAGGGGTATCTCGCGGTGGGGGTGGGGGGCTGGCATAAGAGAGAGATGGTACCGGGCGCCCACCGCGGCAGTTTGGAGCGGATGTGAGATAAGTCAGCGGATCGCCTGAGTTCTGTGTGGTCAACGTGAGAGCGGACCGACCGCGGTCACGCCGAGCGATCGCCATGAATTCCGTCTCTCGCAGATTCAGACTGAGCACAACTGCTGTATGCTGGGCACACTTCACCTACCAGCGAAAGGCCGCCCATGTCCAAGTCCGATCGCGATGATGATGACGACCGACTTGGCCGCAAGGCCTATGACAAGGAAATCCGCAAGCTCCAGGAAGAGCTGTGCGTGCTCCAGGAGTGGGTGAAGCACAAAGGTTTGAGGGTCATCATCATCTTCGAGGGGCGCGACGCGGCCGGCAAGGGCGGCGTGATCAAGGCAATCACCGAGCGGGTGAGCCCGCGCGTGTTCCGGCTGGTGGCGCTCCCGGCGCCATCGGACCGCGAGAAGTCTCAGATGTACATGCAGCGGTACATGCAGCACTTCCCCGCGGCGGGCGAGGTCGTGATCTTCGATCGCTCCTGGTACAACCGGGCCGGCGTCGAGTATGTCATGGGGTTCTGCACGGAGAAACAGCACAAGCGTTTCCTTGAGCTCTGCCCCCTGATCGAAAGCTTTGTCACGGATGGCGGCATCCAGCTCATCAAGGTCTGGCTGGAGGTGAGCGACAAGGAGCAGAAGCGCCGCTTCGAGGCCCGGATCGACGATCCGGTTCGCCAGTGGAAGCTCAGCCCGATGGACCTGCCGTCGCGCAGCAAGTGGTTCGAATACTCGCGGGCCCGGGACATGATGCTGGAGGCGACCGACACCGAGCACGCCCCCTGGCACATCCTCCGCTCCGACGATAAGAAACGGGCCCGGCTCAACTGCATCCGGCACATCCTGGATCAGATCCCCTACAAGAAGGTGCCGCGGGAGAAGGTCGAGTTGCCAGAGCGGTCTACGAAGGGGGAGTACGACGACCAGGCGCCGCTCAAGAAGCGCAACTTCGTGAAGGAAGTGTACTGACCGGCCGCGCTGTTCGGCAGAAGGTGAGTCGGTCTCGTGTCTGATCAGATGCCTGGACGCGTCGATGGTCCCGGCGCCATCGCGTGGCTGCGAGGCTACACGCTCGGCGTGTTTCGCGCCGACGCGGTCGCGGGGGTGACGCTGGCGGCGTACCTGCTGCCGGCCGCGATCGGCGATGCATCTCTCGCGCATTTGCCGCCGGAGGCCGGGCTCTACGCGTGCCTGTTCGCCGGCCTGGTGTTCGGGTGGCTCTGCAGTTCACGCCGCACGGTGATCACGGTCACGTCGGCCATCTCCCTGCTCATGGGGACCACTCTCGGGGGCCTGGCCGGCGGTGACACAGGCCGCTTCGCCGGCTTGGCAGCCTGCACCGCCCTGCTCGTGGCGGCCCTGGCGCTCGGGGCGTGGCTGGTCAGGGCGGGGTCGCTGGTGAACTTCGTCTCGGAGACCGTGCTGCTCGGTTTCAAGGCGGGCGTGGCGCTCACGCTCGCGAGCACCCAGCTCCCGAAGCTCTTCGGGATCGGCGGTGCCCACGGGGGATTCTGGACGTGTGCCCGGCACTTCTTCGCGCACCTCGGAGAAACCAACCCCGCGTCGCTGACCGTCGGCCTCAGCGCACTCGCGGCCCTCGTACTCGGCAAGCTCTTCCTGAAGAACAAGCCGGTGGCGGTGTTTGTCGTCGCCGGATCCATCATCGCGGCGGGTTTCGCCGGTCTGGAGGCCCGCGGCGTCAAGATGCTGGGCGAAGTTCCCCAGGGGCTGCCGCGGATCAGCCTCCCACCCGTTCACTGGGAGGACGTCAACCACCTGTTACCCCTGGCCATGGCCTGCTTCCTGCTCGGGGCCGTAGAGACCGCGGCCATCGGGCGTATGTTCGCCTCCAAGCACGGCGGGCGGCTGGACGCCAACCGGGAGTTCCTAGCACTGGCCAGTAGCAACTTGGCCGCGGGACTCGGTCAGGGCCTGCCCGTGAGCGGCGGGATGTCGCAGTCGCTGGTGAACGAGAGCGCGGGAGCGCGCACGCCGGCGTCGGGCCTCGTGGCCGCGGGATTGATGCTGCTGGTCGTCCTCTTTTTCACCGACACACTGCGGAACCTGCCCCAGCCGGCCCTGGCTGCGATCGTGCTCATGGCGGTGGTCGGGTTGGTCAACGTGAAAGCGATCGCGCACCTCTGGCATACGGACAGGCGGGAACTGCTCATCGCGGCGGCCGCGCTCGCGGGAGTGCTGGCGTCGGGCCTGCTGCGCGGCGTGCTCATCGGCGCCGTCATCTCCATGTTACTGCTGATCCACCGGGCGGCCCGCCCGCACGTCGCATTCCTGGGTCGGATCCCCGGGGCCCGCAGGTACTCGGACATGCAGCGTCACCCGGAGAACGAGCCCGTGACCGGCGTGGTCATCGTCCGACCCGAGGCCGGCCTGGTCTACTTCAACGCCGATCACGTGCATGACATGGTGATGGAGAGGGTGCGCCAGGCCGGTTCAACCGTGTACACGGTCGTGTGCGACCTCTCAGCTTCGCCCATCCTGGACCTGGCCGGTGCGGAGATGCTCAAGGGGCTGGACACGGAGTTGCGCGCGATGGGCGCGAGGCTGCGCATCGTGGAGGCCCGGTCTTCCGTCCGGGACAGGCTGCGGAAGCAGGGGATAGAGGAACTGATGGGGCCGGTAGACCGTCACACCACCGTCGCGGACGCCGTAGAGGCATCTCACAGAACCAGTGGCATTTGACATCCGCAATGTGGTGAATTTGAGCTCTACAAATCTGCACGAATTCCGCTCATCGGCGCAAGCGGCATGTTTTCTGGTATCCTCGTGCAGGGACTTCACAGAACAAGGAGTGGCCCATGGCGGACTCAACGCTTGCCCAGCGGATCAAGGCGGAGTTCGATGCCCGTGCCCAGCGACTCAAGGCCACGGAATCGAAACAGGCCAAGGAGTCGCAGGACCGCGAGGCGCGGCTGGCGAAGTTCGGCAAGGTGTGCGATGAGCTGAAGGGGGTCTGGGGCCCGCGCATCGCGGAGTTCGCCAAGCAGTTCGGCGAAGGGGTGAAGGTGAAGCCGACCGTTAACCCCTCCAGCCGCGAGGCGAAGGTCCTGTTCCAGACCGACCTGGCGAGCGTGAGCCTGACGCTCACCGCGTCCGCGAGCGCCGACCTTGCGAATCTCGTCCTGCTTTCCAGCACATTGGGATCCTAAGCTTAGAATTCCACGTGGACAAGTTGTCGCG
>JADMIO010787579.1_pt1 | contig 43880 bp, 36 predicted proteins | sample 8958161 | NCBI WGS metagenome assembly JADMIO01 (sample SAMN16585339, study PRJNA669376) | soil metagenome | isolation source: Crop rotation soil | place: USA: Cullars Rotation, Alabama | collected 2011
CTTTCCCGGCGTGCTTCGCGCGGTTCGCGTGGTGGTCGCGGCTCGCGGGGCTGCTGACCATCGCGCGGCGGCTGACCGTCGCGGCGCTGCGCCGCCTGTTGTCCTTGCTGCGGGCGCGCGTCGCCGCGTCCTCCGCGGTGATCGCGGCCCTCGCCGCGACCTTCGGCTCGATTCTCTCCGCGCCGCTCGTCGCGGCGTACCTCGCGACGCTCGTGACCGCGACCACGATCGCGATCGCCGCGTCCCTCATGGCGATTTTCGCCACGCAGGTCGCGTCGAGGTTCCGCGCTCGATTGCGGCATCGGCGCCGGCGGAGGCGCGGGGATCGCCGGCTTCGGACGGAACCAGCTCAGCATTTCGGAGAGCCAGCCGCCGCTCGGCTGCGGCGTGGGGGCGGCAGGAGGCGCTGCCTCCGCCGGCGCGGGGACCGGCGGTCGCTCGGGCGGCGTGATGCCCTTGACCGCCGCTTCCTGCCGCGGCTCCTTCGCCTCCTCCTTGATCTGCTGGACGGGATCCGGCTCCTCCGGCTGCATGACGAGATTGAAGGAGAGGGGAAGCGGCTCGCTCTGGTTCAGGTCGTCGTGGCGCAGGCGCTCGATGGTGTAGTTCGGCGTCTCGAGGTGACGGTTCGGCACGAGCAGAACGTTGACCTTGAAGCGCGTCTCGATCGACAGCACTTCGTTGCGCTTCTCGTTCAGCAGGAACGTCGCGACGTCGACCGGCACCTGAGCGACGACCTGCGCGGTGTTCTCCTTCATCGCTTCTTCCTGCAGGATCCGCAGGATGTGCAGCGCGCTCGACTCGGTGCCGCGGATGTGGCCGATGCCGTGGCACCGCGGGCACGGGATGTACGCCGATTCCGCGAGCGCGGGGCGCAGCCTTTGCCGCGACAGCTCCATCAGGCCGAAGCGCGAGATCTTGCCGAGCTGCACGCGGGCGCGGTCGTAGCGCAGCGCGTCCTTGAGGCGCGTCTCGACCTCGCGCTGGTTGCGCGCGCTCTCCATGTCGATGAAGTCGATCACGATCAGGCCGCCCAGGTCGCGCAGCCTCAACTGACGGGCGATCTCGTCCGCCGCCTCGAGGTTCGTGTTGAACGCCGTCGTCTCGATGTCGCCGGCCTTCGTCGCGCGCGCCGAGTTGACGTCGACCGACACCAGCGCTTCGGTGTGGTCGATCACGATCGCGCCGCCGGAAGGCAGCGGCACCTGCCGCGCGTAAGCGGTCTCGATCTGGTGCTCGATCTGGAAGCGCGAGAACAGCGGAACGTCGTCCTTGTAGAGCTTCACGCGATGCACGGTGGCCGGCATCACGTGGCTCATGAACTGCTGCGCCTGCTCGAAGATCGCTTCGGTGTCGATCAAAAGCTCGCCGATGTCCGGATGAAAGTAGTCGCGGATCGCGCGAATGACGAGGCTCGATTCCTGGTAGATGAGGAACGCGCCGGACTGGAGCTTCGACGCGTCCTCGATCGCGCGCCAAAGCTGCATCAGGTAATTCAAGTCCCACTGCAGCTCTTCGATCCCGCGGCCGATGCCGGCAGTGCGGGCGATGACGCTCATCCCTTGCGGAACGTCGAGCTCGCTGATCGCGTCGCGGAGCTCGTTGCGCTCTTCGCCTTCGACGCGCCGCGACACGCCGCCGCCGCGCGGATTGTTCGGCATCAGCACGAGGTAGCGGCCGGCGAGCGAGATGTACGTCGTAAGCGCCGCGCCCTTGTTGCCGCGCTCGTCCTTGTCGACCTGGACGATCAGCTCCATGCCTTCCTTGAGCTGATCCTGGATGCGGCCGCGACCGCCGCTCTCGCCGTCGTCGTCCCCGCCGTCGGCGACGGGGTTGGCGCCGGGGGTGCCATTATGGCGCCCGCGGCCCTTCAGATATTGGCGCGCGATTTCCTTGAACGGCAAAAAGCCGTGGCGCTCGGTGCCGTAATCGACGAAGCACGCCTCGAGGCTGGGCTCGACGCGGGTGATGACGGCCTTGTAGATGTTGCTCTTGCGTTGCTCCTTGCTTGCGGACTCGATGTCGAGGTCGATCAGCTTCTGGCCGTCGACGATGGCCACCCGGAGCTCTTCCGCCTGGGTGGCGTTGAACAGCATGCGCTTCATGGTTGGTTTCCCGGCGCGAATCCGGCCGGGCTTGCGGCGTCTTGCGAAACGGCGGCCGCGGCAAGCGCGGCTCTACGCTATCGGGCGGCGGACGACGACGATGCCCACCGGCCCCGGCGCGATGGCCAGGGGCATGCGAGACCTCGCAGGGCGAGGACGGGGGCGGGCCCGGTGCGGGGTGCCGCGTCGTCGTGGCGATGCGTTCTCGTGATCGGGGTGAGCTTCACGTTGTTCAAGCGTTACCCTCACGGCGGCCGGGCGAAGCGTTCGCGAGATCGCGAATCGCGGACCGGCACGCCTTAAGGCAAGAATCGTCGCTATGTGCGCCGCGCAATGCGCCGCTTCGAACCGGCCGCAAGCCGGGTGCGGAGACTGCGCTTTTACTTTTACCATCCCTAGTTTTCCGGGTCGCAACGCCCGGACGGTCAGTGGATTTAACCGGCAGTCGATCCGCCCACCGGGTGCCGGATCCGGCACTTCGCGTGAGCATGCATCGGGCGCAATCCGCGCCACCGCAAACGACCGTCTTTGCCCCGAGCCGGGGCCGCCTCGCCGATCCGGCGCCCGCCATCCTTCGATGAGCGAACCCGCCGGTGTTCCGGCCAAGCGTGCTGCAGTGGATAATTATTAGGCATATGAACGATTTGCGCAAGGATGCTGTGAACTGGCTTGCAGTGGGCGACGACGGGCAGGGGCAACGCGTCGACAACTATCTCGTCAAGATCCTGAAAGGCGTCCCCAAAAGCCACATCTACCGGATCCTGCGCAGCGGCGAAGTTCGAGTGAACCGGCGGAAGGTCGGGCCGGATGCCCGGCTCGAAGCCGGCGACGAGCTTCGGATCCCGCCGATCCGCGCCTCGGCGCCCCGGGCGCCGCCCAGCCGAGGCACCGCCCGACGCATCGCGCTGCCGCCGATTCTTTTCGAGGACGAGGCGCTCATCGCCCTCGACAAGCCCTCAGGCCTCGCGGTGCACGGAGGGAGCGGAATTTCCTTCGGCGCGATCGAGCGGCTGCGCGAAGCGCGACCCGATGCCGGTTTCCTCGAACTCGTGCATCGACTGGATCGCGACACCTCGGGCGTGTTGCTCGTCGCGAAAAAGCGAAGCGCCCTCACACAACTGCACGCGCAACTGCGCGACGGCGCGATCGACAAGCGCTACGACGTTCTCGTGCGCGGCCGCTGGCGCGATGACCTCCGCGCCGTCGAGCTGCCGCTCATGAGCTACGTCACGGGCGACGGCGAGAGGCGGGTGCGCGTCGACAAGGACGGGCGCCTTTCGCGGACGATCTTCCGGCGAACGAAAGTCTGGCCGCGCGCCGAGCCGCCGCAGGCGCTGCTCGACGCCGAGCTCGAGACGGGCCGCACGCATCAGATCCGGGTGCACCTCGCGCACCTGGGTTTTCCGCTTGCGGGCGACGAGAAGTACGGCGACTTCGCCTGGAACAAAGCGCTCGCACGGCAGGGTCTCAAGAGAATGTTCCTGCATGCGCGTCGGGTACGGTTTGCGCACCCGGCCGATGGCCGCGAGATGGTCATCGACGCGCCGCTTCCGCCCGAGCTTTCCGCTTACGTTGCGAAGCTCGATGCCGATACCGTCGTCGATGGCTGACGCAGCGAATCTTCGCCGGTATCGGTTCGTCGTCTTCGATTGGGACGGCACGCTCGCCGACTCGACCGCCGTCATCGCGTCGGCGTTGCAGCAGGCGTGCCGCGACGTAGGCGAGCCGGAGCCTCCCGAGGTCGACGCGAGATTCGTGATCGGGCTCGGTCTCGCGGATGCGCTTCGTCATGTCGCGCCGCGGCTTCCGGTGGAGCGGCACCGCGAGCTTGCCGCCCGCTATCGACACCACTACCTCGCGCAGGCGCTCGCGATTCCGCTGTTCGCCGGCGTCCGCGAGATGCTCACGGAGATGAACGACGCGGGTCATCTGCTCGGCGTCGCCACGGGCAAGTCGAGGGCGGGACTCGATCACGCGCTCGACCAGCAGAACGTTCGCCACTTCTTCGTCGCAACGCGCTGCGCCGACGAGGGCTTTCCGAAGCCCCATCCGGGCATGCTGCTCGAGCTGATGAGCCTCGTGGGCGCCGACCCGGCCGAGACGCTGATGATCGGCGACACGACGCACGATCTCGAGCTTGCGCGCAATGCGGGCGTCGCGGCGCTGGCGGTCGCCTACGGCGCGCACGACCTGGAAGGGCTCGAGCGCGAGCGCCCGCTCGCGACGGTGCACTCCATCGCCGACCTTCGGGCGTGGCTGAAGGCGAATGCCTGATCGCGGACGTTGCCGGCGGACGCTTACACGTGCATCCGGATGATGCCCTGCGCGATTCCCTTCGCGATCGCTTCCTGGCGATTGAGCACGCCGAGCTTGCTCACGATGTTGGCGAAGTGATAGGTGACGCCGCGCTCCGTGATGCCGAGCTTGAACGCGATGTCGGCGCCCGTCATGCCGTGGGCCGCGAGCTCCAGGCATTGGCGCTCGCGCGGGCTGAGCGGCGCGCCTTCGAAGTGCGGCGCCATGCCTTTCTCGATGACGCCTTTCACGAACACCTCGTGAAAGCATTGGCCGAATATCACGATGTCGCCGAGATTCTCCGCGATCTGGCGCCGCTTGGCGTCGTCGATGACCGGCGACGAATGACTGAGTGAAACGAGCGTGCGGGCGGGATAGCCCGCGTAGACCGGAAACGCGACGCCGCTGCCGACTCCGTGCGCGGCGGCATCGACCAGGAAAGCGTCGGTCTTCGGATGCTTTCCGCGCTCGCTCACGCTGTCCCAGACGAGCGGCAGCGCGCTTTCGAACGAATAGAGAACGCGCGGATCGCATTCGACGTAGGCCCGCTGGTCGTAGCGCATCACCCACTCGCGCGGCAGCGTCGTGAAATAGTAGATGCGCTCGTCGTTGTTGGGCCGCAGGTGGTAGCCGGCCGTCGCGTAGAGGAACCCGTCGAAGCCGAGCTTCCGGACGACCTTCAGCAAATGGGGAACGAGGTCGCCGCCCGCTTCGGCGGCCTCGACGAGCTCGAGCAGCAGCGGAGGAAGGTACCGGGTGCGATCGACCTTGACGGGCGTGAGGCGGAGCGGCGTCAGCATGTCGTGGAAATCGCCCTGCGGCCGCGCCGGCCCCTGAAAGGCCTAACGCTTCGGCTCCGGCAGACCTTTGACGACGTCGCCGCTCCTGATGCCGTTCTCCGTGAACCAGCCCTTGCGCATCTCGATGGCGTAGAGCGCCGGCCCGCGCGACGGATGCGTGCTCTCGTCGTGAGGCTGCATCTCGTCCACGTTGATGATCCGTCCGTCGGCGGCAACGAACGCGATCGACAGCGGAATGAACGTATTCTTCATCCAGAAGCCCTGAACCTCCGGAGAGTCGAAGACGAACAGCATCCCGTGATCCGGCTGCAGGCTGAACCGGTGCATGAGGCCGGTCGACCGGCGCTCCGGCGTGGCGGCGACCTCGACGACGATCTTGTGGCCGTTGATCGTGAGGGGGATCGTGGGCAGTCCCTGATTGGCGGTCGCGCCGCGCGCCTGCGCCGTGACGGCGAGCGCGAGGCATCCCGCGCTCAAGAGACGAGTGAAGTTCAGGAACATTCGAAGATCTCCGTCACCCTGGACGCTCGCGGGACTTCTCGGCGTCGGAAAGGGCCGCGTCCACCGCGGCACGATCGAGCGCGGGGGCGAACAGGTGGATGAACTCGTAGATGTAGCCGCGAAGGAACGCCCCGCGGCGAATGGCAAGGCGCGTGATCGACGGCGCGAACAGATGCGAGGCGTCGAGCTTCACGAAGGCGCTGTCCCGTTGCGGGTCGTACGCCATTTGCGCGACGATGCCGACGCCCATGCCGATCTCGACGTACGTCTTGATCACGTCCGAATCGAGCGCCGTGAGGACGACGTTCGGAGTAAGGCCCTGCGCATCGAACGCCGCGTTGATCTGCGAGCGGCCGGTGAAGGTCGTGTCGTAGGTGACGATCGGATAGCGCGCAAGCTCGGGCAGCGAAAGCTTTCCGACCTTTGCCAGCGGATGCCCGCGAGGGACGAGCACGCAGCGATTCCACTGATAGCACGGCAGCGTGACGAGCTCCGGAAACGACGCGAGCGCCTCCGTGGCGATGCCGACGTCCGAGTCGCCGCTCGCCGTGTGCTCGGCAACCTGGACGGGGTTGCCCTGGTGCAATTCGACCTTCACGCGCGGAAAGCGCGCCGCGAAATCGCGCACCACCGGAGGGAGGACGTAGCGGGCCTGGGTGTGCGTGGTCGCGATCGCGAGCGTGCCCTCGTGCTCGTTGCGGAACTCCGATCCGACGCGCCGGACGTTCTCGATCTCGCGCAGCGCGCGCCGCGCGGTCGCGATCACGGCTTCGCCCGCCGGGGTGACGGAGGCAATGCGCTTGCCGGCGCGCACGAACACGCGCACGCCGAGCTCGTCCTCGAGCTGACGCACCTGCTTGCTCACGCCCGGTTGCGACGTGAACAGCGCGGCAGCGGCTTCCGACACGTTGAGGCCGTGATCGGCGATCGCGCACAAATAGCGCAATTGTTGAAGGTTCAAGGAAAGGACCCTGAGCTAGAATCGCCCGCAATTATAGAGCCGCGCCGTGCTGGGGCCCGCTCGGGTCCGGGCTTTCGCGAACCTTCGCTGGCGGCGTCGATCATGGCCCAGTTCTTCGAGGTGCATCCCGCGAATCCGCAGCCTCGCCTCATCCGGCAGGCGGCGGTGATACTTCGCGCAGGCGGCGTGATCGCCTATCCGACCGATTCGTCGTACGCGCTCGGCTGCCACCTTGGCGATGCAACGGCGGCGCGGCGAATCCGCCAGATCCGGGGCGTCGGCGAGTCGCACCTGATGACGCTCGTGCTCCGCGACTTGTCCGAGATCGGTCATTTCGCGAAGCTCGACAACCGGCAGTTCCGGATCGTCCGCCAGGGCACGCCCGGCCGCTACACGTTTGTCCTGCGCGCCACGCGCGAAGTGCCGCGGCGGCTGCAGCACCCGCGGCGCAGCACGATCGGCGTGCGGGTGCCGGATCACGCCGTCGCGCAGGCGCTCCTGCAGGAGCTGGGCGAGCCGATCCTGTCGTCGACGCTGATGCTTCCGGGAAGCACCGAGCCGCTGAACGACGCCGCGACGATCCGGGAGGAGGCGGGCGATGCGCTCGACCTCGTGATCGATGCCGGCGCGTGCACGGCGGAGCCGACGACCATCGTCGATCTCACCGTCGATCCGCCCGCCATCGTGCGACTGGGCGCGGGCGATCCGGCGCGATTGGGCATTGCGTAAGCGCAAGCCGCCATTGCGTAATAAAGCTGCGACCCGGTCGTTCCGGGGGCTTCAGGTAAACTAGCCGGCCAATGGATGTTTCGCTCGCGACCATCGTGCTCTGGGCGGTGCCGGTGGTCTTCGCGATCACGTTGCACGAGGCCGCGCACGGTTACGTCGCCAAGCTCTTCGGTGACCAGACGGCCTGGATGCTCGGGCGGGTCACGGCGAATCCGATAAAGCACATCGACCCGGTCGGCACGATCCTGGTCCCCGGCGTATTGCTCTTGCTCGCGAAGTTCGGCAGCCCCGGCTTCATCTTCGGATGGGCGAAGCCGGTGCCGGTGAATTTCGCCAACCTGCGCAACCCGAAGCGCGACATGTTTTGGGTCGCGGGCGCGGGACCGGTCGCCAATTTCGCGATGGCGATCGTGTGGGGATTTCTGCTCAAGGCCGCGTCGCCCGGCGGCCCGCTGGCAAGCGACGGCTTCATGGAGATGGCGGGTGCAGGCATCCAGATCAATCTCATGCTGATGGCGTTGAACCTTCTGCCGATCCTTCCTCTCGACGGCGGCCGCATCGCGGTCAGCCTGCTGCCGCATTCGATGGCGGCAGGCTTCGCGCGGATGGAGCCGTACGGCTTCATCATCGTCATCGTCCTGCTCGCGACCGGCATCCTGGTCCAGCTCATGCATCCCATCCTGATGGCTGCCGAATACGCTTTGACGGCCATCCTCGGCCTCTAGAAGAAGTCGAAACAAACGTCCGCCATGGCTATGTTTGCTGATCGCGTGCTCTCGGGCATGCGCCCGACCGGCCGGCTGCACATCGGCCACTATCACGGCGCCCTGAAGAACTGGGTCAAGCTCCAGGAGGAGTACGAGTGCCTGTACTTCGCCGCCGATTGGCATGCGCTCACGACGCATTACGAGAGCAAGGAATCGATCGCCGAGACCGTCTGGGAGATGTTCATCGACTGGCTCGCCGCGGGAATCAACCCGACGCGGGCGACGATCTTCATCCAGTCGCGCGTCCCCGAGCACGCGGAGCTCACGCTCCTGCTCGGCATGATCGCGCCGGTCGGCTGGCTCGAGCGCGTGCCGACGTACAAGGATCAGCAGCAGAAGCTCGCCGACCGCGATCTCTCGAACTACGGGTTCCTGGGCTATCCCGTGATGCAGGCGGCGGACATCCTCATCTACCGCGCGAACATGGTGCCGGTCGGCGAGGACCAGGTGTCGCACATCGAGCTCGTCCGCGAGCTCGCGCGCCGCTTCAATTTCATCTACGGCAAGGAAACGGGGTTCGAGGACAAGGCGAAGGCCGCGGTCAAGAAGCTCGGCGTCAAGAAGGCGCGTCGCTACGGCGAATTGCGCACGGCGTTCCAGGAGCAGGGCGATGAAGCGGCGTTGGAAGCCGCGCGCCTCCTGCTCACCGAGACGCAGAACCTGTCGCTCGGCGATCGTGAGCGCCTTTTCGGCTATCTCGAAGGCTCGCGGCGCGTGATCCTGCCGGAGCCCGGACCTCTGCTGACGTCCACCCCCAAGGTGCCGGGCCTCGACGGCGAGAAGATGTCGAAGTCGGTGGGCAACGTGATCCTGATGCGCGAAGACCCCGCCGACGTCACGAAGAAGATCCGCACGATGCAGACCGATCCGGCGCGCGTGCGCCGCTCGGACAAGGGCGATCCGAATCGCTGCCCGGTCTTCGGACTTCACCTGATCTACTCGGATGCGCCGACGCGCGACTGGGTCGTCAAGGGCTGCACGACCGCGGGCATCGGCTGCCTCGAGTGCAAGCAGCCGCTGATCGACGCGATCGTCAAGGAGCAGGAGCCGATCCGCGAGCGCGCGCAGCGCTATCTCGACGACCCTCAGCTCGTGCGCAACATTGTCGCGGACGGCTGCGAGAAGGCGCGCAAGCTCGCCGACGAGACGATGCGCGACGTGCGCAGCGCGATGGGGTTGGATTACTCGTGAGCGAGACGGGCGAAGCCAAGGCGCGCAGCGCGGCGTCGTCGAGCGATCGAGGCGGCCGACGCGCAGGCGCGGACTTGGCACCGACAGTTCAAAGAGGCCGCACGTGAGCGAGACGGGCGAAGCCAAGGCGCGCAGCGCGGCGTCGTCGAGCGATCGAGGCGGCCGACGCGCAGGCGCGGACTTGGCACCGACAGTTCAAAGAGGCCGCACGTGAGCGAGACGGGCGAAGCCAAGGCGCGCAGCGCGGCGTCGTCGAGCGATCGAGGCGGCCGACGCGCAGGCGCGGACTTGGCACCGACAGTTCAAAGAGGCCGCACGTGAGCGAGCCGACTGTGGTCGATCTCGCCCAGCAGGGCGGCGCCGTCGTGGCGAAGGTCTACGGCGAGCCGATGCTCGAGCTGCCGCACGACCTCTACATTCCGCCCGAGGCGCTCGAGGTCTTCCTCGACACGTTCGAAGGCCCGCTCGACCTGCTGCTCTATCTCATCCGCAAGCAGAACATCAACGTGCTCGAGATCCCGATGGCGGAGCTCACTCGCCAATATCTCGGTTACGTCGAGATGATGCGCCGGACGCAGCTCGAGCTCGCAGCGGAATACCTGCTGATGGCCGCGGTGCTGATCGAGATCAAGTCCCGGCTCCTGCTTCCGAAGCCGCCCGCGGCGCCTGGAGGGGAGACTGAGGATCCGCGCGCCGAGCTCGTCCGCCGGCTGCTGGAGTACGAGCGGATGAAAGAGGCGGCCCGCGCGATCGATGCGCTGCCGCTCGCCGAGCGCGATTTCGCTCTCGTCCGGGTCTGGTTCGAGCGGACCGCCGCCGCGCGGCTGCCGGAGGTCTGCCCGGACGACCTGCGCTCCGCCTGGGCGGGGCTGCTTGCGCGGGCGCGCATCAACCGGCATCATCTCGTCAGCCGCGAGCAGCTCTCGGTTCGTGCCGAGATGAGCCGGATACTGAAAACGCTGGAGCCTGCGCGCTTCGCCGAGTTCACGACGCTGTTCGCGCGGCATGCGGATGTGCCGCACCTCATCGTGACGTTTCTCGCGCTGCTCGAGCTTGCGCGCGAGCAGCTTGTCACGATCGCGCAGGCCGAGCCCTATGCGCCGATCTACGTGCAGTCGACCGGCGGCCCGGCCTTCGCGCTGGCCTCCTGATCCCGGCGCAGCACGAACGTTTTCGCTTTTCGATGGACGACACGCAACAGATGAGGAACATCGTCGAGGCGGCGCTCTTGACGGCCGGCGAGCCGGTCTCGATCGGCACGCTCGCAAAGCTGTTCGATCCGGCGCTCGACACGCTGGCGGTCCAGCAGCTCCTGGCCGAGATCGCCGCCGATTGGAACGGCAAGAGCGTCGAGCTCGTGCAGGTCGCGTCCGGCTGGCGCTTCCAGTGCAAGCCCGATGTTCAATCGCATCTCGACCGGCTGACGCCGGAGAAGCCGCCGCGCTACTCGCGGGCGGTGATGGAAACCCTGGCGATCATCGCCTACAAGCAACCCGTGACCCGCGGCGATATCGAAGCCATCCGCGGCGTCGCCGTGTCCACCAACATCGTAAAGACGCTGGAGGACCGCCAATGGGTCGAAGTGGTCGGCCATCGCGAGACGCCGGGCCGCCCGGCGCTCTATGCGACCACCAAGACCTTCCTCGACGATCTCGGCCTCTCCGCGTTGTCGGAGCTGCCTTCGCTGGCCGAGCTCGACGCTTCCCACCTGCTGGAGAATCCTGATGCAACAACCGAAGCCGCCGAAGCGCAATTCGCGCTCGCGATCCCGGTCGTGGCGACGTCCGCCGACCGGACCGATGCAGCAGCCGAGCCTGGCGCTGCAGCAGATCACGGAGAGTATGGCGCCGCCGCGCCACCGCTCCTCCACTGACGACATCTTCACCGAGCCGCAGCGCCTGCACAAAGTGCTGGCGTCGTGCGGGTTCGGCTCGCGCCGCGCGATGGAGGAGATGATCCTCGCCGGCCGCATCACGGTGAACCGCGAGCCCGCCGACGTCGGGCAGAAGGTCGGCCCCGGAGACGAGGTCCGGATCAACGGCGAGCTCGTGCGCGTTCGCTTCGCCGAGCCGCGCACGCGAATCCTGATGTATCACAAGCAGGCGGGCGAGATCGTCACCCGCGACGATCCCGAAGGAAGGCCGACCGTTTTCGAGAAGCTGCCGAACATCGGCCAGGGCAAGTGGATCGCGATCGGCCGCCTCGACTTCAACACCGAGGGCCTGCTGCTGTTCACCAACAACGGCGAGCTTGCCAACAAGATGATGCATCCGCGCTACGAGGTCGAGCGCGAGTACGCGGTTCGCGTGATGGGCGTTCTCTCGCCCGAGCAGCAGCAGTCGCTCCTGACCGGCATCGAGCTCGACGACGGTCCCGCCAAGGTCGAGAAGCTCGAGGACGGTGGCGGCGAGGGCGCGAACCACTGGTATCACGTCGTGCTGAACGAAGGCCGTAATCGCGAAGTTCGCAGGCTGTTCGAAGCGCTGGGTCTCACCGTCAGCCGCCTCATTCGCACCCGCTATGGAACGGTCGGGATGCCATCGCGCGTCAAGCGGGGGCAGGTGCTCGAGCTCACGCCGGAGGAAGTGACGGCGGTGCTGACGGCGGCAGGCATGCGCGCACAGGGATCGCAGCGGCAAGGCCAGGGTCCGCGCCCGCATGGAAACAGCGGACGCGGTCAGAACAAAGGTCCGCGGCCGGACCATCCGCAACGCGATCGCGGACAGGGCGAGCTGCAGCGCGAGGCGGCGCCGCCCGCCGAGACACCGCCCGGCGCGGAGGGCGAGCCGGAAGCCGACGTGATCGAGCCCGGCAACAGCGTGCACGGCGCGCCGACGCACGGCAATACGCCGGTGAGCAAGCTCTTCAGCCGGCCTCACGGCAAAGCGCACGGGCGGCCACAGGGTCAAGGCGGACCGCGGCGCGGGGCCGGCGGTCAGGGACACGGCCAGCGTCCGCATCATTTTGGCTCCGGGGGTCAAGGTGGCCAAGGCCGGCCGCACAATGGCAAGCAGCGGCATCCGCAGCAACGTACCGGACACGGGTCGTCGCCTTATGTGATGACGACGCTGACGGTTCCGGGCGGCGTGCCGGAGGGGCTTCCCGGCACGGGCTCACAGCGGCCTCATGGCCAACCGCGCGGCCAAGGCCGGGGCAAGGGTCCGAATGGCCCCGGGCGCGGTCCGGGCCAGAATGCCAACACGCACGGCAGCCCGCACGGCACGCAGCGCGGGTATGGTCAAGCCGGTGGACCGGGCGCTCCGGGAGCGAATCAAGGCAAGAAGCGCGGACGGGGCAATCGTCATCGGCGCGGGCCGAAGCCCGATGCGATGCCGGGCAACGGTGCGCCGCGCGACTCGCGGCCGTCGGAGATCGACGACGACATCGGCAATCGCCTGCCGCCTCCATCGCGGCCGGAGGCGGGTCCGCGCGACGATGCGCCGCGCGCAGCGCCGCCGAAATTCATCGACGACGACCTCGGGAATCGCGCACCGCACGAATCTCATCGTCAGCGCTCCACGGGCAACGAGGCGCCGCGGAGCGATCGGCCTCCCGAGGTCGACGACAACTTCGGCAACCGCTGAAGCGGCGAGAGTCAATCCCGCCAGGACGACCGCCGCGTTGAGCAGGAACGTGGTCATCGACGCGCGACGACGTTCCGCAGGTGCCTCTCAATCGAGAAACAAATCGGGCAGCAGGGATGTACCCGGCTTCACGGCGTAGCGGTCGAAGTCGGTGACGCCGGCCTCTTCGAGCACGTCTTCGTCGAGAAAGAATCGGCCCGTCGTCGTCCGCGCGTCGCGCACGAGGACGGCATGCGCGGCGTCGGCCAGGATCTCGGGCCGCCGCATCATGTCCATCCGTTCGGCCGCACCGGGGATCATCGCGATCGCGGACGTCGCGATCACGGTGCGCGGCCACAGCGCATTCACCGCGATCCCGTCGCCGCGACATTCCTCGGCCATTCCGAGCACGCACATGCTCATCCCGTACTTCGAAATCGTGTAGGCGACGTGGTCACGGAACCATTTGGGATCGAGGTTCGGCGGCGGCGACAGCGTGAGAATGTGCGGGTTGCGCCCGGCCGCGGCGGACGCCTTGAGATGCGGCAGGCACGTCTGCGAGCAGAGGTACGTGCCGCGCACATTGACCGCGAACATGAGATCGAAGCGCTTCATCGGCGTGGCGGCGGTGCCGGTCAGGCTGATTGCGCTCGCGTTGTTGACGAGGATGTCGATGCCGCCGAACCGCTCGACGGTTGCGCGCACCGCCGCTTGGACGGCGCTCTCGTCCCGGATGTCGCAGGCGATCGGCAGCGCGCGGCCGCCCGCCTGCTCGATCGCGGCAGCCGCCGAGTGAATCGTTCCTGGCAGCTTCGGATGCGGCTCGACGGTCTTCGCAGCGATCGCCACGTTGGCGCCGTCGCTCGCGGCGCGGAGCGCGATGGCGAGGCCGATGCCGCGCGAGCCGCCGGTGATGAAGAGGGTCCTGTCGCGAAGGCCGGCGCTTTGCATGGAGGGCCTCTTCACACGATGGGCGCAGACGGGAACGCGCGTCCCTAATCGCGGCCGAATTGCGGCGCGCGCTTTTGCAGGAACGCGGTGATGCCCTCGACGAAATCGGGCGTTCCCGCGCAGGCGGCGAAGCTTGCGGCTTCCGCATCGAGCTGTTCCGACAGCGTCCGCGCCAGCGACTCGCGGACGAGCCGTTTCGCCTGGCGCGTGGCGAGCGCGGGTCCCGTAGCGAGCGTCTGCACGAGCGCGTCCGTCGCGGCATCGAGCTCCGCCACCGGGACGACGCGGTTCACGAGTCCAAGCCCAAGCGCCTCCGCTGCTCCGAATCGCTCCGACAACAGCAGGATCTCCATCGCCTTGCGCATGCCGACGAGGCGAGGAAGCGACCAGGACCCGCCGCCGTCGGGCGTGAGGCCGATCTGGCGATAGGCGGAAGCGAAGTAGCTGTCGTCGGAGGCGACCACGAGGTCGCAGGCGTTCATCAGCGACAGTCCGAAGCCGGCGCAGGCACCCTGCACGCGTCCGACGACCGGATGCGGCATCCGGTGCAGGTGCTCGATCGCCGCGTGCAGGCGGCCGATCGTGCGCGCGAAGCCTTCGCTGCGGGCGACAGGCGGCTCGGCGAGCCTCTCGGCGAACGAGCGGATGTCGCCGCCGGCCATGAAGTGACGGCCGGCGCCCCGCAGCACGACGACGCGCACGCTGTCATCGGACGCGAGGCTCGTCGTAAGCGCGACGAGCGCTTCGATCATGGCAGGGTTGAGCGCGTTGAGCGCCTCGGGCCGGTTGAGCGTCAGCGTTGCGACCGGACCGTCGCGCGCGAGCAGAACGGCGTCGTTCATCGTCGTGGTGTCGTTCATGGTCGCTCCATCTTACGCCCGGCCGCCGCGGATTGCGGATCGCGGAACGGCTTCGCGGCGTCGAGCTCGTCGATCGCATGCGCGACGTCCACGCGCTCCCGGGCGCAGAAGGCGGCGATCGCGCGTGCGAAATCGCGATCGGCGATCGCGTGCGCCGACCACGTGGTGATCGGCATCAAGCCGCGCGCGAGCTTGTGCACGCCCTGTGCGCCGCCTTCGAACCGTCCGATCCCGCGCTCGATGCAGAAGTCGATCGCCTGGTAGTAGCACGCCTCGAAGTGCAGGCCGGACACCGTCTCGAGCGTCCCCCAGTAGCGTCCCCAAAGGGTTCCGGCATCGAAGACGTCGAGCGCGGCGCAGATGCGCGCGTTGCCGCGCACGCCGAGCGCGAGCATGAGATGGTCCGGCATCGTCGCACCGATCCGCTCGAAGAATTCGAGGCTGAGATACGGCGTCGAATGGTGCTCGCGGTAGGTTTGCTCGTAGCAGCGGTAGAAGAACCTCCAATCGGGCGCCGTGATCTCGGCGCCGACCTTGCGCGTGAAGACGATGCCACTCTCGGCGACCCGCCGCCGTTCCTGCTTCACTTTCTTACGCTTGTCGTGGTTGAACGTCGCGAGGAAATCGGCGAAATCGCGATAGCCGTGGTTCTCCCAGCGGAACTGCAGGCCGTTTCGCACCATCATGCCGGCGGACTCGCACGCGCGAGCCTCCGCTTCGGTTGGAAACAGGATGTGCAATGACGAGAAAGACGGATCGCCGCGCCGCTCCGCCGGCCGCAGCCGGCCGAGGACTGCGCGCAGCAGCGCCTCGCGCACGTCGTCATCGGCGGCAAAAAAGCGCGTGCCCTCGGCCGGAGTGAACGGGATGGCCGCGACGAGCTTCGGATAATAGTGCCGGCCGTGGCGGTGGTACGCGTTCGCCCACGCCCAATCGAACACGTACTCGCCGTACGAATGCGACTTCGCGTAGAGCGGCACCGCGCCAACGAGCGCGCCCTTGCGCCACGCCGTCAGGTAGCAGGGCGTCCAGCCCGTTGCGCGCGTTGCGCAGCGCGTCTCGTGCAGCGCGGAGAGAAACGCATGCGAGGCGAGCGGCGAGCCGCCGGCAAGCGCGTTCCATTCATCGGCGACGATCGACTCGATGCCGACGTCGCTTCGAACGGTAACCGCGGAAGCCGCCCTCGGGCCCTGCGAATTTCGGTCTTCGTCCATGCGCGTTCCGTGCGATTGTCGCGTGAGCGCGTGCCGAGGGCAAATGAGAAGCGGATGCGCCGCGAATGCTAAAATTTCGCCGGAAGGTCCCTCGTGCAGGAAATTTCCGAATGCAGATCGCCATCGCCCAGCTGAACCAGGTGCTGGGGGATCTCTCGGGCAACAGCTCGGCGATCCTTGCGTCGGTCGGCGAGGCCGAGCGCGCCGGCGCCCGCTTCGTCGTGACGCCGGAGCTCTCGCTTTGCGGCTACCCACCGGAAGACCTCGTTCTGCGCCCGGCGTTCCTCGAAGCTTGCGCGCGCGAGCTCAAGTCTCTTGCGGGCGCAGTCGGGAAGACGCCGGTCGCCGTCGGATTTCCCGAGAAAGACGGCGGCGTGCGCTACAACTCGCTCGCGCTGATTGCGGACGGTCGGGTCAAGACGGTCTACCGCAAGCAGATGCTCCCCAACTATCGGGTCTTCGACGAGGAGCGCTACTTCGAGCCGGGGAACGCGCCCTGCGTCGTCGACGTCGACGGCGTCGCGATCGGCCTCATCATTTGCGAGGACGTGTGGTTCGCGGGTCCGGCGAAACAGGCGAAGGAGGCGGGCGCGCAGGTGATCGTCGTGCCCAACGGCTCGCCCTATCACACGAGCCAGCAGGAGGCGCGGCGCGAGCAGGTGGGCGCAAGGGCGCGCGAGACAGGCCTTCCGTTCGTCTATGCCAATCGGGTCGGCGGCCAGGATGAGCTCGTGTTCGACGGCGCCTCTTTCGTGACGAACGCGCGCGGCGACGTCGTCCAGCAATTGCCCGCCTGGCACGAAACGGTGGCGCTCGCGGCGCTCGACGAAGCCGGTGCTCCACGGCCGGTGCGCGGAACGCTCGATCCGCGCCTCGAATACCACGTCTACCAGGCGCTGGTGATGGGCGTGCGCGACTACGTGACCAAGAACCGGTTCCCGGGCGTGCTGCTGGGGCTTTCCGGCGGCGTCGACTCTGCGCTCGTGCTCGCGGTCGCCGTCGACGCGCTTGGACGCGATCGCGTCCATGCGGTGATGATGCCGTCTCCGTACACCCGCTCCATCAGCCTCGACGATGCGCGCGAGATGGCGGAGATCGTCGGAGTGAGATACAGCGAGATCGGGATCGAGCCGATGTTCGCGGAGTTCCGCGCGGCGCTTGCCGGCGAGTTCAAGTCGCTGCCGCCCGATGCCGCCGAGGAGAACATCCAGGCGCGGATACGCGGCACGCTGCTGATGGCGCTTTCCAACAAGTTCGGCTCGATCGTCCTCACGACGGGCAACAAGTCGGAGATGGCGGTCGGCTACGCGACGCTCTACGGCGACATGGCAGGCGGTTTCGGTGTGCTGAAGGACATCAGCAAGACGCTCGTCTATCGCCTGTGCGCCTATCGCAACGCGCTCGGGCGCGTGATTCCGGAGCGGATCGTCACGCGCGCGCCGTCGGCGGAGCTCCGGCCCGATCAAGTCGACCAGGACTCGCTGCCGCCGTACGACGCGCTGGACGGGATCCTCGAAGCCTATGTCGAGCAGGACTTGAGCCCCGCCGAGATCGTCGCTCTGGGCTACGAGCCCGAGCACGTGCGGCGCGTGGTACGCCTCATCAAGATCAACGAATACAAGCGGCGGCAGGCCGCCGTCGGCATCCGGATAACCCCGCGCGGATTCGGCCGGGACTGGCGCTACCCGATCACCTCGGCGTGGCAGGAGTGGGAAGATCCCGCGCTGGGCGGCAAGTCTTGAGGCGCCTCTCGTTCGCTCGTTCCCGGATCCGCCGCGTAGGCGCGCGACATCCGGTGTGCCGCATCGTGTAAGCTACTCCGGTCAACACAGCCGCCGGTCGCTGCCATGAAAAAAGTAGAAGCCATCGTCAAACCGTTCAAGCTGGACGAAGTGCGCGAAGCGCTGTCGGAAATGGGAGTCACGGGCCTTACCGTTTCGGAGGTCAAGGGCTTCGGCCGGCAAAAGGGCCATACCGAGCTCTACCGGGGCGCCGAGTACGTGGTCGACTTCCTGCCGAAGATCAAGGTCGAGCTCATCGTCGCCGACGGCGACGTCGATCGCGCGATCGAGGCGATCGTCAAGGCGGCGCGCACCGGGAAGATCGGTGACGGCAAGATCTTCGTGACGGCGGTGGAGCAGGTCGTCCGGATCCGTACCGGCGAAAGCGGCGAAGCCGCCATCTGACGCCGCGCTCATCGCACCGTCTGCCGGGCGAACGACAACAAGCAACATCACCGCCGGCGGCCCCACCGCCGGCTCATGCGGGGGAACACCATGTCGATGATGAAAGAGTTCCGGGAGTTCGCAGTCAAGGGAAGCGTCATCGATCTCGCCGTCGGCGTCATCATCGGCGGCGCGTTCGGGAAGATCGTCGATTCGCTGGTGAAGGACATCATCATGCCGATCGTCGGCCGCGTTTTCGGAGGGCTCGATTTCTCGGCCTGGTTCATCCCTCTCGCGAGCCCGCCGTCCGGGTATGCCGGGCCGATGACGGCCGAAGCGCTCGCGAAGGCGGGCGTGCCGGTGCTCGCCTACGGAAACTTCATCACGGTGGCGATCAATTTCATCATCCTCGCGTTCATCATCTTCATGATGGTCCGCGCGATCAACCGGCTGAAGCGCGAAGAGCCGCCTGCGCCTCCCGCCGCACCGCCCGAGGAGGTCATGCTGCTGCGCGATATCCGCGACGCGCTGAGGCGGTAGGGCATCCGCACGGCCGGACGTTCGCCGGCCCAACGTTTTCCTTCATCGAGTCCGGGAGAATCGACATGCACGAGCGTTCAATGTGGACGAAGCTGACCGCGGCGCTCGCCGCATGCGGCTTCGCTTTGGCGGCCCACGCGGAGATCAACGTCGGCGTCACGCTGTCGGCCACGGGACCGGCGGCCTCGCTCGGCATTCCGGAGAAGAACACGTTCGAGCTCCTGCCCACGACGATCGGCGGCCAGAAGGTGAACTGGATCGTGCTCGACGACGGCTCCGACACGACCAAGGCCGTCACCAACACGAAGAAGCTCATCTCGGAGGACAAGGTCGACGTCGTCGTCGGCTCGACCATCACGCCGAACTCGCTTGCGATGGTGGACGTCGTCGCCGATGCCGAGACGCCGATGATTTCGATGGCGGCGTCGTCGCGGATCGTCGATCCGGCGAACCCGAAGACGAAGTGGGTGTTCAAGACGCCCCAGAGCGACTCGCTGATGGCGGACGCGATCGCCATCCACATGAAGGCGAACGGCGTCAAGACGATGGGCTACATCGGGTTTGCCGACGGCTATGGCGACGGCTGGCTTGCCGAAATGCGGCGCTCGGCGCAGACCGCGGGGATCAAGATCGTGGCCGAGGAGAAATACAACCGGACGGACACTTCGGTCACCGGTCAGGTGCTGAAACTCATCGCGGCCAATCCGGATGCCATCCTGATCGCGGCCGCCGGCACGCCGGGCGCCACCCCGCAGAAGGAGCTCGCGGCGCGCAACTACAAGGGCAAGATCTACCAGACGCACGGCGTGGCGAATCCCGATTTCCTGCGCGTCGTGGGGAAGGACGGCAACGGGACGATCCTTCCAATCGGCCCGATGCTCGTGTTCGAGCAGTTGCCGGATTCGAACCCGGTGAAGAAGTCCTCCGCGGAGTACATCGGCAAGTACGAGGCGAAGTACGGCAAGGATTCGCGCTCGACGTTCGGCGGCCATGCGTGGGACTCGTATCTCTTGCTTTCGGCCGCGATTCCGGAAGCGCTCAAGAAGGCGAAGCCGGGGACGAAGGAGTTCCGCGCAGCGTTGCGGGACGCGCTCGAGAACACGAAGGAGCTCGTCGCGACGCACGGCGTCTATACGATGTCGCCGAGCGAGCACAACGGCCTCGACAATCGCGCGCGGACGATGATCAGGATCGAGAACGGCAAATGGGCCCTGGCGAAGTGACTCGCTGGATCCCCGCTGCCTGACCCGCTGAAACGGGCCGGCGGCGGCGACGCTGCCGGCCGGCTTTTCTGCCGCGGTCCCGACATGCGAAGCCGATGGATCTCCCGATCTTCGCGCTGCTGACGCAGGACGGCGTCACCAACGGCGCCGTCTACGCGCTCCTCGCGCTCGCGCTGGTGCTCGTCTTCGCCGTGACGCGCGTGATCTTCGTGCCTTCCGGCGAGTTCGTCGCCTACGGGACGCTGACCCTCGCCGGAATGCAGCTCGGGAAGCCGCCGGCCACCATCGGCCTTCTCGTTGGAATGGCGGCGATCGCCGGCGCGATGGAAGTCGTCGGCTGCTTGGCGCGCGGCGAGGCGAGGCAGATTCCCCGGCGGGTGGCGTCGTGGACCGGCATTCCGCTTGCGATCGCCGCGGCCGCCTGGTGGCTTGCGACGCCCGAGCTGCCGCTCTGGGCGCAGATTGTCGTGACGCTGGCGCTCGTCACGCCGCTCGGTCCGCTCTTGTATCGCATCGCCTACCAGCCGCTCGCCGAAGCGAGCGTGCTCGTGCTGCTGATCGTCTCGGTGGCGGTGCACTTCGCGCTGACGGGGCTGGGGCTGTGGTTCTTCGGCGCCGAAGGGTCGCGTACGCCCGCGTTCTCGTCTGCCTCGTTCGACTTGTCCGGCGTCACGGTCAGCCTGCAGAGCCTGCTCGTCGTCCTGACGAGTCTTGCGCTCATCACCGCCTTCTATTTTTTCTTCGGCCGCACGCTGTACGGCAAAGCGTTGCGGGCGACCGCATTGAATCGCATCGGCGCAAGGCTCGTCGGGATCGCGCCCAACCTCGCGGGTTCGCTCACGTTCGCGCTCGCCGTGCTCTTGTGCGGCTTTGCCGGCGTGCTGATCGGGCCGTTCACGACGGTGTATTACGATTCCGGCTTCCTCGTGAGCCTCAAAGGATTCGTCGGCGCCATCATCGGCGGGCTCGCAAGTTATCCGGCGGCAGCGGCGGGCGCGCTGCTCGTCGGGTTGCTCGAGGCGTTCGCGTCGTATTGGGCGAGCGCGTTCAAGGAAGTGATCGTTTTCACGGTGATCATTCCGGTTCTCCTGTGGCGCAGCCTCGCGACGCATCATCACGAAGAAGATGAGTAAGGGATGAACGAGCCGAGGCGCGAGGCTCCATGCCGGAACCGGCTCCATGAGGGCCGCGAATGAGCGGAAGCCGTCTCGCGCAGCTTCTCTTCGTCCTCGTCCTCGTCGGCATCCCCCTCGCCGCGCCGCAATTTTGGGTGACGCTCGGCAACTACGTCGGCCTCTACAGCCTCGTGGCGCTTGGCCTCGTGCTCCTCACCGGCGTCGCCGGGCAGACATCGTTCGGACAGGCAGCGTTCGTCGGGCTCGGCGCCTACACGACGGCCGTGCTGTCGGTCCAGTACGCGGTGTCGCCGTGGCTCTCGCTGTGCGCGGGACTGCTGCTGACGCTTGCGCTCGCGCTCTGCCTCGGCTTCATCACCCTGCGGATGAAGGGGCACTACCTGCCGCTTGCGACCATCGCCTGGGGGATGAGCCTCTATTTCCTGTTCGGCAACGTAGAAATCCTCGGCGGCCACACGGGGCTGACCGGCATTCCGGCGCTCGGCTTCTTCGGCGTCGAGCTCCGCAACGAGCGTTATTTCTACTACCTGATCTGGGGCATCACGCTCGCAGCGCTCTGGGCCACGCGCAATCTTCTCGATTCGAGGCCGGGGCGCGCCGTGCGCGCGTTGCGCGGCCACATCGAGATGGCCGAGGCGTTCGGCGTCGACGCCGCCAGGCTCAAGATCGTCGTGTTCACTTACGCGGCGCTGTTGGCGGCGATCTCGGGCTGGCTCTACGCGCACCTGCAGCGCTTCGTGAATCCGACGCCTTTCGGAATCAACCAGGGCATCGAGTACCTGTTCATGGCGGTGGTCGGCGGCGCGGGTAGCGTCTGGGGCGCCGTCGTCGGCGCCACGCTGATCACGCTCTCGAAGCAGGTGCTGCAGGACTACCTGCCGTTGCTGCTCGGCAAGAGCGGCAACTTCGAGATCGTCGTGTTCGGCGTCCTGATGGTCGTCCTCCTGCAATGGGCGCGCGACGGCGTCTGGCCGTGGATCGCGAGGCTCGTGCCGGCGGAGAAACCGCCGCCGGTTCCCGTCGCCGAGCCGCTTCCTGCACGCGCCAAATCCAGCGCTTCGGGCACGCTGCTCGACGTGCGCTCGGCGCACAAGGCATTCGGCGGGCTCGTCGCTGTCAACAAGTTGTCGTTCTCGATCCAGCGCGGCGAAATCCTCGGCTTGATCGGACCGAACGGCGCCGGCAAGAGCACGATGTTCAATCTGATTTCCGGCGCGCTCGAGCCCACGTCCGGCGACATCGTGTACGACGGCGAATCGATCGCCGGATCGCTGCCCTACGAGATCGCGCGACGCGGCATCGGACGGACATTCCAGCACGTGAAGGTCGTCCCGGCGATGAGCGTCCTCGACAACGTCGCGCTCGGGGCGTATTTGCGCGGCAGCGCGGGCGTCGCTGCTGCGGCATTGGCGCTCGATCGGGCCGAGGAAGCGCGGACGAAGGCCGAAGCCGCGCGCGCGATCGCGCGCGCCGGCTTGTCGCCGCACCTGCACGATGCCGCCGGAAGCCTGCCGCTCGGCAAGCAGCGGATCGTCGAGATCGCGCGCGCTCTCGCCTGCGACCCTGCGCTCTTGTTGCTGGACGAGCCTGCGGCCGGCTTGCGCTATCTCGAGAAGCAGGAGCTCGCTTCGCTGTTGCGGCAGTTGAAGTCCGAAGGGATGACGGTGCTCCTGGTCGAGCACGACATGGACTTCGTGATGGGCCTCACCGATCGCCTCGTCGTGATGGAGTTCGGGCAGAAGCTCGCCGAGGGGCTGCCGGCCGAGATCCAGAGCAATCCCGCCGTGCTCGAAGCGTATCTCGGCGGCGTTGCATGATCGGCTCAGCCGTGCAGGATGCGTTGCTCGAGGTCCGCGATCTCCACGTCGCCTACGGCAAGGTCGAGGCGGTGCGCGGCGTCTCGCTCGAGGTCAGGAGCGGAACCATAGTATCGGTGATCGGCCCCAACGGCGCCGGCAAGACGACGTTGCTCGGCGCGCTGATGGGGCTTCTTCCTGCCAGAGGCGGTCTCGCGTATCTCGGCTTGCAGGCGAATGCGTTGACGGTCGAACAGCGCGTCGCGCGCGGACTCATTCTCGTTCCGGAGCGGCGGGAGCTTTTTGCGGCGATGAGCGTCGCCGACAATCTCGAGCTCGGCGGATTCCAGCGTGCGAGAAACGGCGAACGGAACTGGCGCTCGACGCTCGACGAAATTTACGCGCGCTTTCCGCGTCTGCGCGAGCGCCGCGATCAGCTGGCGGGGACGCTCTCCGGCGGTGAACGCCAGATGCTCGCCATGGGCCGCGCGCTGATGGGCAAGCCGAGGCTCCTGATGCTGGACGAGCCGTCGCTCGGCCTCGCGCCGCTCATGGTTCGCGAGATCTTCAATATCGTCGCGGCGCTGCGCGCGACGGGCGTCGCGATTCTGCTCGTCGAGCAGAACGCACGGGCGCCCTGCAGGTTTCCGACTACGGCTACGTGCTCGAAACCGGGGAGCTCGCGCTGGAAGGTCAAAGCGCGGAGCTGGCGGCGAACCCGCGAGTGTCCGCAACCTATCTGGGCAAGCGCGTGGTATAGGCGCCTTGGCTGCTTCCGCTGCCCCTCACCTGCGGTTTGCGGGGTCCGGCTCCCTGAACCGGGGTTTCTCCCGCGTGTCCTTCGGGCCCTTCAAAAGCACCGACGGATCTTCCTTGATCTGGGCTGTGACGCCGCCGACGTCCCTCACGACCTTGCCTGCCTGATCCTCGAGCGCGGCGAACTTCTCGACCACCCGCGGGAGCTGATCGAGGAGCGCCGTCAGGCGGCTCTTCTCCGAGCGGATCTCGGGAACCTCGTTCGCCGGCGTCGCGTCGACCAGCCTCTGCGCCTCCGGGCTGCCGCCGGAGAGCTCGACATAGACGACGCCGGTGATGCCCTTGAGCGCGAGGCTCGCCCTCGTGTCCGTCTTCACGGGCGCGTCCTTCCGCAGCTTGACGTCCACCTCGACGCGCCGCGGGTCGTCCGGGTCGAGCATCATCCTTCGCACGGTGCCGACGTCGACCCCGTGGAACTTCACGGGATCGCCGAGCGACAATCCGCTCACCGATTCCGCGAAGTGAATCCGGTAAAGCACGTCATCGCGCTTGCCCGAATTGGAGAGCCAGACGAAGAAGAACGCCATTCCGACGAGGAAGACGATGATGAACAGGCCCTCGATGAAGTAGCGTTTATCCGTTTCCATTGCGTCGTCTCCTTGCGGCCTTCGCCTTCTCCGCGCGGGGCCCATGAAAGAATTCGCGAATCCAGGGATTGCGCGAGCGCTTCAGCTCCTCGATGGTCCCGACGCTGACCTTTCCGTCGACGAGCACGGCCACACGCGTGCAGACGGTGAGGAGCGTCGTGAGATCGTGCGTGACGACGACGACGGTGATGCCGAGGCTGCGATTGAGCTCCCGCACGAGCGCGTCGATGCCGTCGGCGGTGAGGGGATCGAGGTCCGCCGTCGGCTCGTCGAGGAAGAGAATCCTGGGATCGAGCGCGAGCGCTCGCGCGAACGCGGCGCGCTTCACCATGCCGCCCGAGAGCTGAGATGGAAATTTGAGCGCAGTGTCGGCCGACAAGCCGGCGAGCGCGAGCTTCAGCGCCGCAATCCGCTGCTGCTCGTCGCGCGGCAGGTTCGAGTATTGATGCAGCGGCAGCAGGATGTTCTGCGCAACCGAAAGCGACGAGAAGAGCGCGCCCTGCTGGAAAAGCACCCCGATGAGCGAAGCTTTCTCGTCCGGACCGATCGCCTCGACCGGCTTGCCGTCGAGCTCGACCGTGCCGCTGTCGGGCCGATGCAATCCCACGAGGGTCTTCAGGAGCACCGACTTGCCGGAGCCCGATCCACCGGCGATGCCCATGATCTCGCCTTGCCGGACGTCGAGGCTCACGCGGTCGTGTACGGTCTGCCGCCCGAAGCGATTGACGATGTCGCGCGCGGAGACGATCGCCGGAGCGTGGGTTTGCGCGTGAACCGTCATAGCCCCAGCTTGTCGAAAAGGACCGAAAAGAGCGCGTCCAGGACGATCACGAGAAAGATCGATTTCACGACCGCGCGCGTCGTCTGCCGGCCGACGCTTTCCGACGAGCCCTCGACCTTGAGGCCGTGCATGCAGCCGATGACGGCGATGAAGAACGCGAAGATCGGCGCCTTGACGAGCCCCACGAACGCGTCGCTCGCGTCGACGGCGAGACGGATGCGATCGACCGCCTGCAGAGGAGGGACGTGCAGCAGCACCTGGGCGATCCCCGCCCCTCCGAGGAGCCCCATCATGTCGGCATAAAACGTGAGCAGCGGCAGCGTGATGACGAGGCCGATCACGCGCGGCACGACCAGCATCTCGATCGGGTCCATCCCCATGACCTCGAGCGCATCCACCTCTTCACGCGCTTTCATGACGCCGAGCTCGGCGGTGAACGCCGATCCGGAGCGGCCCGCGACCATGATGGCCGTGATCAGCACGGCCATCTCGCGCAGCACCGATACCGCGACGAGATTGACGGTCAGGTCTTCGCCGCCGTAGGGCCGCAGTTGCGCGACGCCCTGGTAACCAATGACGACGCTGATCATGATCGCCATCAGCCCTACGATCGGCAGCGCGTCGACGCCCGTCTCCGCGACCTGGCGCGAAATCGCCGCGAGCCGGAGATATCGCGGCCGGACGAGCGCTCTCACGGTGGCGTTCGCGGCGCGCCCGACGAAGCCGATGATGTCCAGCGTGTCGTTCCAGAAGTCGTCGGCGCCCTTGCCGATGTCGATGACGATCTGCCGGCCACGCGATATTTCCCTCGGGCGCGGAAGCGGCGCGAGATCGAGCGCGCAGACGAGATCGAGCAGGGCCGCATGTTCGGAGCGAACGCCGGCGAGCTCGATGCCATGGTCGCGCAGCTCGCACAGGAACAGCGCACCCGGCGTGTCGAGGCGCCGGAGCCCGCGAAGATCGACGGTCCGAACCTTGCGGGTCGTCTCCGAAAGCAGTGTGGCCCTCGCCTGCGCAAGCGTCCCGAGGGTCAACGTGCCGTCGAGGGAAAGCCGGTCGCCGTCGCCGTGAAAGGCGAGTGCGTGCTCGAGCTCGGATAGGCCTCCTGGCATCGCGGACATACCTCCGAACGTAGATATGCATCCGCCGTGCCATTTCGGTCGTGCTGGAAAATCAGCCCTTTAGCAGGGCGGGCAGGCAGGATCGAATGCAGCGTTTACATCGTCGGGCAGCGATTACAACCGCAAAGCCGAGCTTGCCGGGCCCAGGGTTAAAGCCCGACAATAGCCGGGACGGGTATTGCCGGGCCTTGAATCCCGGCCGTGGCCCGCCATCTCGTTGCATTCGGCGCGGACGGCCAGCGCCGTCGTGGTCACACCGATGCGACCCGCGCGCCTTGAAAGGACTTCCTTGACCGATCTCTCCGTCCCCCCCGTCAGCAGTGCGTTGCTCGCCGACGCGCGCCACCTGCTGCTCGAACCTGCGGGTCTCGACGACCGCGCGCTCTCGGGTGTTCTCGCGTCGATCCATTCGCACGACGTCGACTTCGCCGATCTTTACTTCCAGTACTCGCGAATGGAGAGCTGGAGCCTCGAGGAGGGCATCGTCAAGGCGGGATCGTTTTCCATCGACCGCGGCGTCGGCATTCGCGCGGTGCATGGCGAGAAGCAGGCGTTCGCGTACTCGGACGATATTTCGCTTGCCGCGCTCAACGAAGCGGCTGCCGCGGCGCGCGCGATCGGACGCCAGGGACAATCGGCCGTCGCGGCACTCGGTCGCATCGGCTCCGCGCATTCGCTTTACTCGCCGGCCGATCCGGTCGCATCCCTTCCCGAGGAAGCAAAGGTCGCGCTGCTCGAGCGCCTCGAGCGGATGGCGCGCAAGCGCGACCCGCGCGTGTCGCAGGTGATGGCATCGCTCGCCGGCGAATACGAAGCGGTGCTGATCGCGCGTAGCGACGGCATCGTCGCGGCGGATGTGCGCCCGCTCGTCCGGGTGTCGCTGACCGTGATCGTCGAGGAGAACGGGCGGCGCGAGCAGGGCCACTCCGGCGGCGGCGGCCGCTTCGACTATGCGTATTTCAACGACGAGATCCTCGAGGCTTACGTCGAGCGGGCCGTGGGGCAGGCGGTGCTGAATCTCGGCGCTCGCCCCGCTCCCGCCGGGACGATGACCGTCGTGCTTGGGCATGGCTGGCCTGGAATCCTGTTGCACGAGGCCATCGGCCACGGACTGGAAGGCGACTTCAACCGAAAAGAGACGAGCGCGTTCTCGGGTCGCGTCGGCGAGCGCGTCGCGGCGCCCGGCATCACCGTGATCGACGACGGCACGATCGACCGCCGGCGCGGCTCGCTCAACGTCGACGACGAGGGCAATCCGACACAGCGCACCGTGCTGATCGAGGACGGCATCCTCCGCTGCTACATGCAGGATCGGCTGAACGCGCGCCTCATGGGCGTCGGCCCGACGGGCAACGGCCGGCGCGAGTCGTTCGCGCACATGCCGATGCCGCGGATGACGAACACGATCATGCTCGCGGGGCCGCACGACCCCGCGGAGATCATCGCGTCGGTCGACGATGGCCTTTACGCGGCCAACTTCGGCGGCGGCCAGGTGGACATCACGAGCGGCAAGTTCGTTTTCTCGGCCGCCGAAGCGTGGAAGATCGAGCAGGGCAAGCTTACCTATCCGGTCAAGGGCGCGACGCTGATCGGCAATGGTCCCGATGCGCTCACGCGCGTGTCGATGGTGGGAACCGACTTCGAGCTCGACAGCGGCATCGGGATGTGCGGCAAGGACGGACAGAGCGTTCCGGTCGGCGTCGGGCAGCCGACGCTCAAGATCGACGGCCTGACCGTGGGTGGCACCGCCTAGCGCCGCTACGCTCGGGCGCGATCCCGCGCTCGGGAACGCGAGCCGCGCGGTCGTGACGTTGCGCCTGGCCGCGCTCGCGGCCATTTTCACTTTGTGCATCTGTCGGATCTCCTGGCCGGGGTTCATGTCGTTCGACAGCATGTACGCGCTGCGGCAGGCGCGCACAGGCATCGAGTCTGCAACGTATCCGCCGATGGTCAGCTATCTCTGGTGGCTGTGCGAGCGGTTCATTCGCGGCCAGGGCGGCATGTTCATTGTCGGAAACGCGCTGGCCTTCACCGGCGTCGCGGCGCTGGGCCGCGCGCTGGGCGCAGGCGACCTTCGCATCCTTCTCGCGATGCTGCTGCTTGCGGCAGCGCCGCTCACGCTCGGTCCGATGCTCGTTGTCTGGAAGGACGTGGCGTTCGGCGGCCTCATGGCAATCGCGTACGCGGCCACATTAGCCTGCCTCGAGCGGAAGCGACCCGGAACGATGGTGGCAGCACTCGTTTCGCTCGCGGTCGCTTCATCATTTCGTCTAAATGGAGCTGCCGCGGCGGTGCCCGCGCTCGCGGCCATTGCGTGGACGGTCTGTGGCGCAGTCCATTCCGATGGAGCTGCTGCCGTTGCAGGGGGCGCCGCCGGGAGGATCCTCACGAGGATTCTGGTGTTCTCGACCTTGCTCGCCGCGGTCGTCGGCTTCGTCGCGATCACGATCATGTGGCGTTTGCCCGACTTGAAACGGCTCGATACGCCGACAGGCAACGTAGGCGTTCAGCTCCACGACCTGTTGGGGATCTCGGTTTGCACAGGGCAGAATCTGGTGCCGCAAAGCATTGCCTCGGGCGATATGACCCTCGAACGATTGCGGCGCATCTATCGACCCGAGCATCTCGGGCTTTCATTCGGGTCATCACCGTTGCTGGATCGGTCGACGGTAGAGGCGAATGGACGTTCAATCGAGCGCGCCGCAAGTGCCGCACGAATCGAACATCCGTGGTGCTATCTCGAGCACCGCGCGCGAGTCTTTCTTTATAGCATTGGGGCCAACGAGGGGCCGGTGTTCTACCTGGTCCACCCTGCCGTTCAGGAGGGCGAGGCGTTCACGGAAATGTTTCCGACGAAGCTCACCGCGCGGGCTGTCGGATACATTACCGAGCACGACGCTAGCCTTTACGCGCGCGGTTATCTCTACGCGGTCCTTGCTCTCGTTGCGCTGCTGGCGGCGCGCCACGGCGCCTATCGGCCGCGAATGCGAAAAGCGCTGCTGCCGGTCGCGGGCGCAGCAGCCTATCTCATCGGATCGTTCTTCGTCGTGCCCGCGGCCGACGCACGCTACAATTTCTGGCCCAACCTCGTATTCATGGTGACGTTCTGCTGCGTGATGCCGTTGCCAAGGATTCGAGTCCGTCTGCGAACGCGATGACGCCCCGGTTTTTTCGCTATGCCGGTGTGGGCGCCGTCGGCACGGCGGTGCACTACGGGACGCTGATTGCGCTCGTACAAGGCATCGGAGCCAACGCGGTCGTGGCGTCGACGGCGGGCTTCGTCGTCGGCGCGTTCGTCAACTACGGGCTCAACCACCAGTTCACGTTCGCGAGCGACCGCGCGCACCGGGTGGCGCTCCCACGCTTTTTCGCCGTGGCCCTGATGGGACTCATCGTCAACGCCCTCGTGATGACGGCGGTGCTGGCAATGCTGCCGCTTCACTACCTCATCGCCCAAATCGCGGCGACGGGTGTCGTGCTCGTGACGGGATTCCTCGCCAACCGCCGCTGGACGTTCTAGAACTAACCTGCAACTGGCTGCACGGCCCGATAGCGTTGCAGTTCCGGCCGCTTCGCTCGACGTTCGCTTCGCTGGCGTAGCCCTTGGCCTGCGGCGCCGTGTCTTTCAGTGCAGAGGACCCGCGGGCGCGTCGGAAGCGGCGATGGGAGCGGGGGACGCATGGTGCATGACCATGCGCCAGCCGGACGGCGTCCGCAGAAAGACGTTGGTGCAGATCGCTGCGCCGCGCGGCGTGCCGTCGGACCCGAGCGCGACGTGCTCGACGGCGCTTTGCATCGCGAGGCCGACCGTCTCGATCATCACGACCTGGTCGAGGCGGAACGTGAGCCGCGCGTCACCCGCGAAAAGCTGCTCCCAGCCCTGACGGACCGCGTCGTACCCGACGAGCCGCGTTCCGCCGGGATGCACGCAAACGATCTCCTCGTCCTCGGCCCACGTGGTCATCATCGCGTCGACATCCTTCGCCTCGAATGCCTGGTAGAACGCGAGCGCCGCGTCGGTCGGCGTCGTGTAGATCGGCGGCGTGCGAACTTTGGCCATGTTCGGTCGAAACGGCGATCGTCAGGGAGCCGGTCGTGAATCGGAGAGCGCGCCGCGCGAGTCGAGCGAGGGGCGCGCCAGATCATACACTGAGTCGGGGGAGAGCTCGCGCATGCAGCGGAAGTGTCCGAGCGGACATTCCCGCTTGAAGCACGGGCTGCAGGCGATGTCGATGCGAGCGATACTCGCCCTGTCCGAAATCGGCGGCGTGTAGGACGGCGACGACGATCCGAACAAGGCGACGAGCGGCGCTCGCACCGCCGCGGCCGCGTGCATCAGGCCCGAATCGTTGCTGACGACGACGGTCGCGAGCGACAGGAGATCGATCGCGGTGCCGAGATCGGTGCGGCCCGACAGATCTCGAATGGAGTCTTTGCTGTCGCCCGCAGCGGCGAGCACGGCAGCCGCGGCGGACTTGTCGTTCGGCGAACCCAGCATCCACACGTCGAGGCCGTCCGTCAGGAACCTGCGCGCGAGGGCCGCGTAATGCTCGGCCGGCCACCGCTTCGCGGGGCCGAATTCCGCGCCGGGGCACAGGATCGCGATGTTGCGCTCGACCGACAGCCCGAGGCTGCCGACGGCCGCGTCGCGGTTTGCCGAATCCGGAATGAGCACCGGCGCGCCGGCCGCGGGCGCGCGTGCGCTCGGCATCGCAAGCGCCGCGTAGCGATCGACGAGGCGCGGCACCGCATCGGGATCGAGTTGCCGGCGATCGTTGAGAATGCCGAAGCGCGCCTCGCCGGTGTAACCCGTGCGCAGGGGAATGCCGGCGAGCCACGGCGCGAGCGCGGACTTCCACGAATTGGGCAGAATGATCGCCTGCGCGTAGCCTTCGCCGGACAGCGTGCGGCCGAGCTCGCGCCGCCGCGACCAGCCGAGCTCGCCGTGACGAAGCATCGAATCGAAGATCCGCCGGATGCCGCGCATGCGCGCGTAGACCGGAGCGCACCAGGCCGGCGCCAGCACGTCGATCGCACGGTGCTGCTCGCCCGTGGTCGCGAGACGGGCGATCAGCGGCTCGGAGAGGATGGCGTCGCCTACCCAGGACGGCGCGACGATGAGAATGGGTCCGCGCGCCGACGATGAGCGCGCGGCACGTGCGGCTTCGACCGCGGGTCGCGGATCGCGCGCACCCACGTCGCCGGGCCCTAGTGGCCGCCGCCCTTCAGCGGACCGCCGACCAGACGGTAGCGCGTCCCGCAATACGGGCAGAGCGACTCGCCTTCGTCGGCGATGTCCAGAAACACGCGCGGATGGCTCGACCACAGCGGCATCTGCGGGTTCGGGCAATACACGGGAAGGTCCTTCGCCGTGACTTCGATGGGCGCCTGGTCGCGGGTCTCGGCCATGATCAGACCTTCGTGAGCCACGCCTTCTTCGAAGGATTGCGGCCGTTCACGGTGTCGAAGAAGAGCGCCTGCAAACGGGTGGTGACGGGGCCGCGCCGGCCTTCGCCGACCGGGCGATGGTCGTATTCGCGGATCGGCGTCACTTCGGCTGCCGTTCCGGTAAAGAACGCTTCGTCGCAGATGTAGACCTCGTCGCGGGTTATGCGGCGCTCGATGACCGGGATGCCGAGCTCGTTCGCAAACGTGATGATCGTGCCGCGCGTGATGCCGTTGAGCGCGCCGCCTGAAAGATCCGGCGTGTGCAGCTTGCCGTCGCGAACGATGAAGACGTTCTCCCCCGAGCCCTGGCAGACGAAGCCCTGCGGGTCGAGCAGCATCGCCTCCTCGTAGCCATCGTGCGTCGCTTCCTGGTTCGCGAGGATCGAGACCGCGTAGTTGCACACGGCTTTCGCGTTGCACATCGTGATGTTGGGATGATGATGCGTGAACGACGACGTCTTCACGCGAATGCCTTTTTCCAGCGCCTCGGCGCCGAGGTAAGCGCCCCACGGCCAGACGGCGATCGCCACCCGAACGGGGTTCGACTTGGCGGCCACCCCCATCGCGTTCGAGCCGTAGAAGACGAGCGGCCGCAAATAGCAGGACTCGAGCTTGTTGTCGCGCACGCAGGCGATTTGCGCGGCGTCCATCTCCTCTTTCGAATACGGAATCTTCATCCCGAAGATCTGCGCCGAGCGAAAGAGGCGGTCGGTGTGATCGCGCAGGCGGAAGATCGCGGGCCCGTCGACGGTCTTGTACGCGCGGACCCCTTCGAATACGCCGAGACCATAGTGCAGCGTGTGCGTGAGCACGTGCGTCGTGGCATCGCGCCAAGGCACCATCTTGCCGTCATACCAGATCCAGCCGTCGCGGTCCGCCATCGACATCGCAATATCCCCTTGGGGCAAAACGCTTATCTTAACAGCCCTCGCAGCGTACTCCGCCTGCACGGCGCGCTAGCGCCAGGGGCCGCCGAACACATGGTTCCACAGCGCGGCGACGACGGCGCGCCGCTCCGACTGCTCGTCGGGGCTCACGCGCGCATGGGGGGCGCCGGTCAGGCGGATCTTGTGCTGGAGCCTGCGGTACTCGCGGTACGCGTTCGCGGCGCCGTCTGCGATCGCCGAAGGAACGAGCCCGAGGTCTGCTCCGATGCCGAGCAGCGCGATGTTGCCGGCGTTGCGGGTCAGCGCCGCGTGATCGTGCGCGTGCGCGAGGATCAGGTACTGGACCGAGAATTCGACGTCGACCATCCCGCCGGCATCGTGCTTCAAGTCGAAGAGCGCCGAGGAATTGGGGTGGCCTGCGAGCATCCGCCGGCGCATGTCGACGACGTCGCTCGCCAGTTTCGAGGGATCGCGCGCGAGCCTCAAGATCGACTCGCGCTCGGCCTCGAATTTCACGCCGATCGATGCGTCGCCGGCGACGAAACGGGCGCGCGTGAGCGCCTGGTGCTCCCATGTCCACGCCTGCTCGCGTTCGTAACGGCAGAAGCCCCCGAACGACGAGGTGAGCACGCCTTTCGCGCCGTCCGGCCGCAAGCGGAGGTCCGTGTCGTAGAGGCGGCCGGCGGCGGTCGCGCTCGTGAGCCAGGTGATGAGCCGGCCCGCCAGGCGGGTGTAGCGCTCTACGGCAGCCTCGTCCGCGTGGTCGTAGAGGAAGACGAGGTCGAGGTCCGACGCGTATCCGAGCTCCTTTCCGCCGAGCTTCCCGAAGCCGATGATCGCGAACTTCGGCGGCTCCGAAGGACTCGCGCCGGCGTGATGCATATGCTTCCAGGCTTCGGCGAGCGTCGTGGCGAGAACGATGTCGGCGAGGGCGGACAGGTGATCGGCAAGCCGCTCGACCGTCAGCGTGCCGGCGAGATCCTGGGCGAGCAGCCGAAACGCGTGCGCGTGCTGGAAATGGCGCAGCGCATCCATTTTCCGCTCGGCGTCGCCGTCGGCGGCGGCCTGCATGCGCGCGAGCTCGGCGCGCCACGCGTCCCAATCGGGCTCGGCGAGGAGCACGCGCGGGTCCAGCAATTCGTCGAGCAGGATGGGATGTCGCGTCAGGTAATCCGCCGCCCACTGCGATGCGCCCATCAGCTGCGCGAGTCGCGGGAGCACCGCCGGATGCTCGGTCAGGAGCGCGAGATAGGCGCTGCGCCGGCTCACCGCCTCGAGCAATCCGAACAGCCGATGAAACACCGACTGGGCATCGGCGCCGTCGTTCGCTGCGCGGGCCGCGGCCGCGAGCAACTGCGGCACGAGCGCGTCGACGCGCTGCCGCGAGAGCGCCGGCAACTGCAGGTATCGCGCTCCTCCGCGAAAGCGGCCGAGATGCGCGAGAAGACCGGCGGAATCGGCATACCCGGCGGCGTCGAGCGCTGCTCGTGCGCGTTCTTTGTCCACGGGTTCGCCCCACGCGGCTGCGAGCGAAGGCGCTGCGCCGCCGTCGGCCGTCGCTTGCGTCGCGTCCGGGCGGCCTTCTGGCGCGGCGCCGAAAAGGCCGTCGAACTGCCCGGAAACAGCGCTGCGATGGAGGGCGAGCGCGCGCTCGAAATCGGCGGTGGACGCAAAACGCATTGCGCGGGCAAGCGCTTCGCGGTCGTCAGGGTCCGCGGGCAGCATTTGGGTCTGCCGGTCGTCGCGATACTGCAACCGATGCTCGAGATTGCGCAGGAAGACGTACGCGTCGCGCAGCGCGGCGATCGCTTCGGCCGGCAGGAGGCCGCGCTCCGCGATCGCGTCGAGCGCAGGCAGCGTGCCCCGCGCACGCAAGCCGGGCTCGCGCCCGCCGCGCACCAGCTGCATCGCCTGCACGATGAACTCGATCTCGCGGATCCCGCCGGGGCCGAGCTTCACGTCCTGCGGGTACTCGTTCCGCTTGCTTTGCTCGCCGATCTGCCGGTGGATGTCGCGCAGCCCGTCGTAGGCGTCGTAGTCGAGGTACTTGCGAAACACGAACGGCGTCACCAGCGCATAGAGCTCGTCGTGCCGTTCACCGGTGAGCGCGCGCGCCTTGAGCCAGGCGTAACGCTCCCAGGCGCGACCTTGCGTGACGAGGTACTGCTCGAGCGCGGAATACGGCACCGCAAGAGGACCGCTTTCGCCGTAGGGGCGAAGCCTCGTGTCGACGCGGAACACGAATCCCTCCGGCGTGATCTCGTGCAGCGCGCCGATGACCCGGCGACCCAGGCGCTCGAAGAACTCGCGGTTGCCGAGCGTGCGGCGGCCGTCGGTCTCGCCGTCTTCCGGATACACGAAGACGATGTCGATGTCCGACGACACGTTGAGCTCGCCGCCGCCGAGCTTGCCCATGCCGACGATCACGAGCTTCTGCGCGACGCCGGCTTCGTCTCGCGGCTCGCCGAAATCGGACACAAGCGCCGGATGGTGAAGGGCGATCGCCGATGCGAGCGAGACTTCGGCCAGCGTGCTCATGTCTTCGCAGACTTGGGCGAGACCGGCGCGACCGGTGAGATCGCGCACCATGGCGTGGATGAATACCCGGCGCCGAAGCCGGCGCAGCGCGTCGGACAGTGCCTTCGCGTCGCCCGCGGAGACGTGCGCCGCGAGCGTTTCCTTCGCGGCGGGCCAGGGGAACGGCGAATCGGCGGTTGCGCGAAGCAGCTCGCCTTCGTCCGGCCGGGCAGCAAGCGCCATCGACGCGTAACGGCTGTACGAAAGCGCTGCAGTGAGGTCGAGGACGTTGTCCATTCCGCTACAATACCGCGGCGGTTCCATTATGCCTTCCTCGCGCGCCATCCTCCGCGCTCCTCGCGCGGTCATCTTCGCGCTGGTCCGCTTCCTCCGGGCCGCCGTCGTCATCGGTTTCGCGACGTTCGCGCTCGCGCTGCTCGTCCTTCGCTTCGTCGTCATGCCGCAGGTCGAGAACTATCGCGGCACGCTCGCCGCGCTTCTCTCGCGGCAACTGGGGCAGCCGGTCGAGATCGCGGTGCTCAACACGGGCTGGGACGGCTGGAATCCGAAGCTCGTCGTCGAAGGCTTTCGCGTGCTGGACCGGGCACGCGCGAGTCCGACGCCGCTCCTCTCGCTGCCGAAGCTCGAGATGACGGTCGCGTGGACGTCGGTGCCCCTGCTCGAGATCCGGCTGAAGGAGCTCATCATCGACGGCCCCCGGCTCGCGATCCGCCGCGATCGTTCCGGTGTGCTGCGGATCGCGGGCCTCGAGTTCGATCCGGAGCAGGCGAGCGAGGAGCTGCCGATCACCGACTGGATCCTTCGCCAGCGCGAGATCGTCGTGCGCGATGCGCTCATCGTCTGGGATGACGATCTCCGCAACGCGCCGCAGCTCGTGCTCGACCGCGTTCAGTTTCGCCTCGAGAGCCGCTTCGGGCACCACCGCTTCGGGCTCAAGGGAACGCCGCCGAACGAGCTCGCGGCGCCGATCGACATTCGCGGCGACGTCGAGCTCGACTCGTTCCGGGACTGGCAGAACGCGAGAGGGAAGCTCTTCGTGCGCCTCGATTACGCGGATGTCGCAGCGTGGCGCGAATGGCTGCCGCTGCCTGGACAGATCGCCTCGGGGACGGGCGCGCTGCGCCTCTGGATCGACTTCGCGCGCCAGGAGCCGCGAGAGATCGTCGCCGACGTCGAGCTCGCCGACGTCAAGGCCACGCTCGGAACGAATCTGCCCGAGGTCGACCTCACGCACCTGTCGGGCCGCGTCGGGACGCGCAGGCTTGGGCCGCAGCGCGAGATCTACACGAAAGCGCTCGCTTTCACGACGCACGACGGCGAGCGGCTCGAGCCGACGAACTTCCAGCTCACCTGGCGAGAGAGCCGCGACGAGCGCATCGACTCGGGCCGCATCGAATTCGACCGGATAGAGCTCGCGCCGCTCGTCGCGCTCTCCGCTCATCTGCCGCTGCCGGATAACCTGCGCTCCGATCTCGCGCGGTTCTCTCCGCGCGGAACGCTCTCCCAGGGACGCCTTAGCTGGGCAGGGACGGCGGCGGCGCCGACGAGCTACGAGGCAAGCGCCGCCTTCGCCCATCTCGGGCTCCTCGCTCAGGACTCGTTTCCCGGCGTGACCGGTCTCGACGGCAGCGTCGAGGCCTCGCTCGACGGCGGGGAGATCCGGCTCGCCGGCAATCACGTGGCGCTCGACCTTCCGCGCGTGCTGGACGGGCCGATCACGTTCGACGCGCTGCAAAGCATCGTCAAGTGGGAGCGCCGCGAAGGTGAAACGCGAGTGAAGGTCGAGAAGCTCGACATCTCGAATGCCGACATGAGCGGCGGCGCATCGGGGACCTACCGGACGCTGCCGAGCGGTCCGGGCGAGATCGAGATCGTCGCGCATGCGTCGCGCGGCGACGCCCGGCAAGTCCATCGCTATCTTCCGAAAGCGATCGACGAGGGCACGCGTCACTGGCTTGCGACGGCGCTCGTCGCCGGAACGGCGGTGGATGCGCGGCTCAAAGTGTCCGGCAACCTCGCCGATTTTCCGTTCGCTCACGGCAAGGGCGGCAAGATAACGTTCACGACGAAAGCGAAGGGCGTGACCCTCGCGCACAACGAAGGCTGGCCCGCGATCGAAGCGATCGATGCGGACGTCCGCATCGAGGGTGCGCGGCTCACCGTCGACGCGGCGCACGGGCGCGTCCACGGCGTCGACATCGGCAAGACGCGCGTCGAGATCGCCGACATGGGGCTTCGTCCCGCGATTCTGCGCATCGACGGCGAAGCGGTCGGGCCGGTCGCGGAGTTCATGCGCTACCTGAGCGAAAGCCCGCTCGCCTCGAAAGTCGGCCCGCTCGTCGGCGGCGCCGATGCGATCGGCAACGCACAGCTCGCGCTCAAGATAGGGCTCCCGCTGGGGCAGCCCGCCGACGTGAAGGTCGTGGGCGATTTCGCGTTCGCGGAATCGCAGCTCCGAATTCCCAACGTTCCGCTGCTCACCAAGCTCAACGGCAAGGTCACGTTCACCGAGCAGGACGTGCGCGCCCGCGACGTCTCGGCCGAGGTGCTCGGCGGCCCGGCCAGGCTGTCGCTGACGACGATCGGCGGCCAGACTCGCGTCACCGGGACCGGCACGCTCGGGCTCGCGCCGCTGCAGCGCGAGTATGCGAACCCATACCTCGATCGCGTATCGGGCAACCTCGATTGGGCGATGACCGTCAACGTGCTCGCGACGGGTGCGCTCGCATGGGTCTTCGAGAGCAACCTCAAAGGCGCAGCGATCGATTTGCCCCCGCCGATCGGCAAGACGGCGGCCGAGGAGATCCCCCTGCGGGTCGAGGGACGCGATGAAGCGAGCCCGCCCGGCACCGACTTCATCCTCGCCACGTATGGCCGCAACGCGCAGTTTGCCGCGCATCGCTCGCAGCTTCCCGGCGGTGGCGCGAAGGTCGACCGGGCGCTTTTGTCGCTCGGGCGGGCGACGGAGCGAGCGGATGCGGCGCGCGCGGACCGGCCCGGATTGTGGATTCGCGGCGAGCTGCCGGCGCTCAACGTCGACGACTGGATCGCATTGCGCCCTCGCGGACCCGCCAACGAGTCGGGCCGGCCGAGCGCAACGCTTCCGTTTGCCGGGGCCGACCTCGACGTGCGACAGTTCGATGCGATGGGCGCGCGCTTCGCCGACTTGAAGCTCGCGATGCGCGAGACGCCGCAGGGCTGGACGCTCGATCTCGACGGACCCGAGATTGCCGGGACCGCCGCGTGGTCATCGCCCGATGCCGCGACGCCGAACGGACGCGTGATGGCGCGTCTTTCGCGTATCGCCGTCCCGGGGCGCGGCAATCCGGCGACGTGGCAAAGCGCCGAAGCGAAGGAGACGGCCTCCGACTCGCAGAGCACCGAAGTCAATCACTGGCCCGAGATCGACCTTGCAGCCGACGCGCTGATCTCGAAGGAGCGCAACCTCGGCAAGCTCGAGTTCGTGGCGAAGCCGCAGGGCGCGGACTGGAGGGTCGACAAGCTCGTCCTCGCCAGCGACGGGGGTCGCATCGAAGCGAATGGTGCGTGGCGCGTCGCGGGCCGCACGCAGCAGACGAACCTCGACGTGGTGCTCGATGCGCCGGATTCCGGCGCTTTCCTCGCCCGCTACGGCTATGCCGAGGGCGTGAAAGGAGCGGCAACCCGAATCGAAGGGCAGATCGGATGGGCGGGCGCGCCGCACGAGTTCGACTACGGCTCGCTCAACGGAATGCTCCGCATCAAGGTGGGGCCGGGGCGCTTCACGAAGCTCGAGCCCGGGCCCGGCAAACTGCTCGGCGTGCTGTCGCTGCAGGCCCTTCCGCGGCGCGTGACGCTCGACTACAGCGATATCTTCAGCGAGGGCTTCGCGTTCGACGACATCACGGGCACCGTGCGCATTGCGGGCGGGGTCATGAGCACGTCGGATTTGAAGCTCGTCGGGCCGTCCGCGAAGGTCGACATCTCCGGCGAAACGGATCTCGCGAAGGAGACGCAGCGGCTCGTCGTGCGCGTGCAGCCGGCGTTGACGTCCATCGTTTCGTCCGGCGCCGCGCTGCTTTTCCTCACGAACCCGCTCAGTGCCGCCATCGTCGGCGCCGGCTCGCTGTTCGCGCAATCGATCCTGCAGGATCCGATCGAGAAAATGTTCCGCTACGAGTACACGATCACCGGCGGCTGGTCCGATCCTGTCATCGTGAAAGGCAGCGGCGGGACCTCCACGGCGCCCGGCGTTGTAGCATTGCCGCGTACTTCGACGGGCGAACGGTGACGAATTTGAAAGAGGCGATGCGTGTCGCGGCCGTCCAGACGGTTTCAGGCGGCGACGTCGAGGCGAACCTCGCGGGCGCCGAGCCGCTCATCGCCGCCGCCGCGGCCGAAGGTGCGCGGCTCGTCGTGCTGCCCGAGTATTTCGGCATTTTCGGGCTGCGCGCGACCGACAAGGTCAAAGTGCGCGAAGCCGACGGCGACGGTCCGCAACAGGCGTTCCTGTCGCGGGTCGCGCGGCAGCACCGGATCTGGCTCGTCGGAGGCACCGTGCCGATTGCAAGCGCAGACCCCGGGCGCGTGAGGAGCGCGTTGCTCGTCTATGCGCCCGACGGCAGGCGTGCGGCGAGATACGACAAGATTCACTTGTTTGCCTTCACCCGCGGCGACGAGAGCTACGACGAGGGGAAGACGATCGAGCCCGGCCGCGACGTGGCGACGATCGAGTTGCCCTGCGGGCGCGTCGGGCTGTCCATCTGCTACGACGTGCGCTTTCCCGAGCTCTATCGCGCAATGGGGACGCTCTCGCTCATCCTCGTGCCTTCGGCGTTCACCGCGACCACCGGCGCCGCGCACTGGCATCTCCTGCTGCGCACGCGCGCCGTCGAGAACCAGTGCTACGTGCTCGCGGCCGCACAGGGCGGCGCGCACCCGGGCGGGCGGCGAACCTACGGCCACTCCATGCTCGTCGATCCGTGGGGCAACGTCGTCGCCGAGCTCGATCAGGGTCCCGGATTCATCGTCGGCGACGTCGACCCCGCGCGTCTTGCGAAGGTGCGCGAGGAGCTGCCGGCGCTCTCGCATCGCGTGCTCGAGCAACACCGCACATGACGACCGCCCGCATCGCCGTTCCCGTCGCGCAGCGGCACTTCGAAGACTTCGTTCCGGGCACGACCGACGAGTTCGGACCGATCGCGGTCGACGAGGTGGAAGTGATCGCGTTCGCGCAGCGTTACGATCCGCAGCCCATCCACACCGATCCTGCCGCCGCCGCCGAAGGGCCGTTCGGGGGCCTCATCGCAAGCGGCTGGCACACGGCGGGCCTCGTGATGCGGCTCCTCGTCGAGAATTATCTCGCGCGCGACGCGTCGCTCGCGTCGCCTGGAATCGATGAGCTCCGCTGGCTGTGGCCGGTGCGCCCGGGCGACGAGCTTCATGTGCGTACGACGATCATGGAAGCGCGCCGCTCGCAATCGAAACCGGATCGCGGCCTCGTCCGCACGAAGATCGAGGCGATCAACCAGGACGGCCGCGTCGTGATGTCGATGGTGGGAATGAACCTGTTCCGCTGCCGCTCGTAGCCGGACGGAGCAGCCCTCGCTCCTATTTTCCCCGGAGGAGGATCATCACTGCGCCGCCTCCGCCCGCGTGCGGCGGCGCCTCGCAATAGGCGAGGACTTCGTCCCAGTGCGCGAGCCACCTCCGCACGCGTCCTTTCAGCACCGGTTCCTTGTTCGGCGAGGTGAGTCCCTTGCCGTGGATCGCGCGGACGCAGCGATAGCCGCGCTGGCGTGCCGCCACGATGAAGTCGGACAGCGCGTCGTGCGCCTCGTCGATCGTGTGCCCGTGCAGGTCGATTTCGCCTTGCACCGTCCAGTGGCCGCGGCGCAGCTTCTTCAGGATGTCGGGCGACAGGCCGCGGCGGAGAAACGTCTGCTCGGCTTCCTGCTCCTGGCCGATGTCCCACGCCGTGGGCGCCGGCTCCACGCCGTACTTCGACGCCGTCAGCGCATCCGCTTCGTCCGCAAGGCGCTGCCGCGCGATCGGAGCCGGGCGCGGCGGAGGATTCGCCGCGCGCTTGCTCGCCCGGAGCGGCCGCACATCGGCAAACGCCTGCGCGAGGTCGAACGCGGCGGGAGGCGGCGGTGGGGCCGCGCGCCTCGGGCGCCCATTGCTCGCCGCCACCGAAGCGGCCGGCGCAGGCTGCGGCGCCTGCGCCGCCTCTGCGCTGCGCGCCGCGTCGACGAGCTTCTTCAGATCCTCGAGCTTTGCCATTCCGGACGATCGTCTACTCGAGCGTCTCGAGGTACGCCTCCGCATCGAGCGCCGCCATGCAACCGGTGCCCGCCGATGTGACGGCCTGCCGGTAGATGTGATCGGCGACGTCGCCTGCGGCGAACACGCCCGGCACGCTCGTCGCGGTGGCGTTGCCGTCCGTGCCGCTCTTCACCTTGATGTAGCCGCCCGCCATCGCGAGCTGGCCTTCGAACAGCGAAGTGTTCGGCGTGTGGCCGATCGCGATGAAGATGCCCATGGCCGAAAGCTCCTGCGTCGCGCCCGTCTTCACGTCCTTGAGCCGCGCGCCCGTGACGCCGGATCCGTCGCCCAGCACTTCGTCCAGCGTATGGTTCCAGACGACGCGGACGTTGCCGCCGTTGCGCGTCTTCGCCATCAGCTTGTCGATCAGGATCGCCTCCGCGCGGAGCTTGTCGCGCCGGTGGACGAGCGTGACGGTGCTCGCGATGTTCGAGAGATACAGCGCCTCCTCGACCGCGGTGTTGCCTCCGCCGACGACGAGCACGTCCTGCGCCTTGTAGAAGAACCCGTCGCACGTCGCGCACGCCGACACGCCTTTGCCCATGAACGCCTCTTCCGACGGCAGTCCGAGATAGCGGGCGGACGCGCCGGTCGCGATGATGAGCGCATCGCACGTGTATTCGCCGCTGTCGCCGATCAGTCGGATGGGCTTCGCGTCGAGCATCGCCGTGTGGATCTGGTCGAAGATGAGCTTCGTGTCGAAGCGCTCGGCGTGCTTCTGGAAGCGCGCCATCAGATCCGGTCCCTGGACGCCCGCGTCGTCGGCCGGCCAGTTGTCGACGTCGGTCGTCGTCATCAGTTGTCCGCCCTGCGCGAGGCCGGTGATCAGAACAGGCTTCAGGTTCGCGCGCGCCGCGTATACTGCGGCGGAGTAACCGGCGGGTCCGGAACCGAGGATCAGAAGGCGGGCGTGTTGCGTCGACATGCATCTCTCGCGTTTTGCAGAAGGTTCAATGAGGATTCGAGTTTAACCGGAGCGCGGCTCGATGCCGGAACCATGGGGCATCGGATTCGACGCCGCCACCGATGTCGCGACAGCGGAGGATGTGGGGGCGAAACCGATCGCTCCAAACCATCCGATACGCGTTGCGCCTTTGTCCGGACAGCCTTTCGCAGGTGTATAATTCGTCACCTGAAGACGGCCTCGCAAATACATGTTTTTAAATAGGAAAACAGCCAGCGTCCGCGGGGGCGCCATCGCCGGTGCCCCGCCGACGCTCTCGCCGCGTTTCGCGCGTCTCGTCCGCGAGTCGTGGTGGCTCCTGGTGCTCGCCGGGTTTCTCTGGCTCGCGCTCATTCTCGCGACATACTCGAAGTCGGATCCGGGCTGGTCGTTCTCCGGCGTCGGGGCGCCGATCGTCAATCGCGGCGGCATCGTCGGTGCATGGCTCGCCGATGTGCTGCTCTATCTCTTCGGCGCCTCCGCCTGGTGGTGGGTCGTGGCAGGCGTCGTGCTCGTCGTCGCCGGCTATCGCCGAATCGGGCATCCGGACCTCGAGACCGATCACCCGTTTGCGCTCGGCGTGCTGGGCTTCGGGCTCGTGCTGCTCACGAGCGCCGCGCTCGAAGCGCTCCGCGTCTACAACCTGCCGCTGACGCTGCCGCAGGGTCCGGGCGGTGCGCTCGGACAAATCATCGGGCGCGGCTTGTCGCGGCTTCTCGGCTTCAACGGCGCGACGTTGTTCCTGCTCGCGCTGTTCGCGGCGGGCTCCTCGCTCTTCTTCGGACTCTCGTGGATCAAGGTGATGGAGCGGATCGGTACGGGGCTCGAGCGCGCGGTCTCGTGGCTGCGGCGGCGCGCGGCGGAGCGTCACGACCGGGAGCTCGGCGAGAAGGCGCAGGCGGTGCGCGAAGCGGTCGTGCAGGCGAAGCAGGAGATCGTCGAGCACGAGCCGGTGCTGGTCGTGCCGCAGATCGTCGACGTGCCGAAGTCGGAGCGCGTGGTGAAGGAGAAGCAGCGTCCGCTCTTCGTCGACATGCCCGACTCGCCGCTGCCGCCGCTCGCGCTGCTCGACGATGCGCCGTCGTCGCAAGAGATGGTGAGCCAGGAGACGCTCGAGTTCACGTCGCGTCTCATCGAGCGCAAGCTCGCCGACTTCGGCGTCGCGGTGCGGGTGCTCGCCGCCTATCCCGGGCCGGTGATCACGCGCTACGAGATCGAGCCCGCCGTCGGCGTCAAGGGCGCGCAGATCGTCAACCTGGTGAAAGACCTCGCCCGCGCACTGTCGGTCGTGTCGATCCGCGTCGTCGAGACGATTCCCGGCAAGTCGTGCATGGGCCTCGAGCTGCCGAATCCGAGGCGCCAGATCGTGAAGCTGGTCGAGATCCTCTCGTCAGCCACCTACAACGACAACGCGAGCCCGCTGACGCTCGCGCTCGGCAAGGACATCGCCGGCAAGGCGGTGATCGGCGATCTCGCCAAAATGCCGCATCTGCTCGTGGCGGGCACGACGGGCTCCGGCAAGTCGGTCGCAGTCAACGCGATGATCCTGTCGCTTCTGTACAAGGCGGAGCCGCGCCAGGTGCGGATGATCCTCGTCGATCCGAATTTCCAGCACATTGGGATCCTAAGCTTAGAATTCCACGTGGACAAGTTGTCGCG